>ERZ1292625.4633-Hain-H41-01um-R1-4633-length-10146-cov-5_pt1 | contig 10146 bp, 9 predicted proteins | sample MGYA00564400_ERZ1292625 | MGnify/ENA primary metagenome ERZ1292625 (study PRJEB36523, sample SAMEA6512639) | groundwater metagenome | collected 2019-01-08 | study: AquaDiva: Metagenomics assemblies of 32 groundwater samples
AAAATGTCGTTTTCTGAATATGAAGTATGTAAACTAAATCGCTGATACTTTAAGACCTAGGAGTCAAATTTCAACTATCTTTTTCAAGTTTGTGGATTTGAGGCCAATTCTTTTTGTCTGACCAGCATGTATAACAATAATATTTGCCACCAAACGTGGATCTTACACAAACATCATTTTCCAGAGTTTCTTTTTGACAGATATCGCAAAATATTTTGAATGCCATCTTGGGCGGACAGGAGTAAGTAATACTAGCATTAGTTCTTGGAGTTTAGTCAACTGGATATTTTTGATACAATGTATATTAATGTGGAGAGATAGGGCAAGGGAGAGAAGGCATAGATATTACTCTGGGGGTGGTTCACTCTCGACTTCAAAGAAGATTGCTAATCTTGCAAAACTTGCTTTTATTGGTGCTATTGTTCTTTTCCTTGGAATTTTTGTTGTTATACCCGTTTTTTCAGTGACACTCCCCTCTCCTGACAAAATAGTAAGGCAGGAAGGTTTTTCAACCAAAATTCTTGATAGAAATGGCAAGGTTCTGTATGACATTTATGCTAATCAGAGGCGAACACTGGCTACTCTAGATCAAGTTCCGCTATATCTAAGGCAGGCGACAATTTCGATTGAAGACAAGAACTTCTATAAACACCAGGGTTTTGACCCAATGGGTATTCTTAGAGGTTTTGCCAATTTGTTTCTGAAAGGAAGCCTTCAGGGTGGATCCACACTTACTCAACAATTGGTCAAGAATGTGCTTCTGACTTCTGAGAGATCAATAATTCGTAAAATAAAAGAATTTATTCTTTCCACTCAAATTGAGAGAAAATATACCAAAGATCAAATACTTCAGATGTATTTAAACGAAGCGCCATATGGTGGAACTGCTTGGGGTGTCGAATCTGCTAGTGAGCTTTATTTTGGAAAAGCAGTAAAAGATTTAAATCTTTTAGAGTCGGCTTTCTTGGCCGGTTTACCACAAAGTCCGTCCCGTTATTCACCTTATTCAGGTACTCCTAAAGCATATATTCAAAGAACTAAAGACGTTTTAAGAAGAATGCGTGAGGATGGGTACATTAGTAAAGATCAAGAGAAGAATGCACTTTCTCAACTCGACAGTCTCACATTTGTTGGCCAGTCTGCATCGTTTAAGGCTCCACATTTTGTTCAGTATGTACAAAAACTTCTTAATGAAAGATATGGAGAAAATGTAGTTGAACAAGGTGGATTGAAAGTTACAACAACTCTTGACCTTGATCTTCAGGAAAAAGCCCAAACTGTAGTGACTGAGGAAATTGCTAAAGTTGAGTCCTTACATATTACAAATGGAGCAGCAGTAGTACTTAATCCTGATACGGGCGAGATTCTCTCTATGGTAGGCTCTAAAGATTTTAGTGCCAAAGACTATGATGGCCAGGTCAACGTCACGACGGCTTTAAGGCAACCGGGATCGTCAATTAAGCCAATAACTTATGTCACTGCCTTCAAAAAGGGATACACACCCTCAACTCTAATCATGGATGTTCCCACTACTTTCCCAGGAGGAGATCAGAAGGACTATAAGCCAACTAATTATGACGGCAAATATAGAGGCCCTATACAGGTTCGCTACGGACTTGCAAACTCAATCAATGTAGTAGCTGTGAAAATGTTGGCAATGGTAGGAGTCAAAGATATGCTTACCATGGCTTATGATATGGGTATTTTATCTCTTCCTCCAACACAAGAAACTCTAAATAGGGTTGGCCTTTCAGTTACGCTGGGGGGCGGCGAGGTTAGGCTCTTGGAATTGACCGGTGCCTACGGAGCTTTTATGAATGGGGGTTATAGAATTGATCCTATTTCTATTCTTAAAGTTGAAGATTCAAAAGGGAAAACACTCGAAGAAACAAAACCTCAGAAAGGTAAACGAGTACTATCTGCTGAGCAGGCATTTTTGATTACAGACATACTCTCAGACAACAAAGCAAGGAGTGAGGTTTTTGGGCCCAACTCTCTACTTAACCTTGCGAACGTTGCAGTTAAAACAGGAACTACAAATGACAGAAGGGATAACTGGACAATCGGTGGAAACAAAAATGCTGTAGTTGGCGTTTGGGTTGGAAACAATGACAACTCTGAAATGAAACAGGTTGCATCAGGAGTAACTGGAGCCTCGCCAATCTGGAGGAAAATAGTACAAGCGGCAATTGCTGGTAAGCCTAGTGTTAAGTTTACTCCTCCGCCAGGGATCGTTTCGGCAGGAGTAGATATGGTGTCGGGTTATGGAGCACACGATGGATACCCATCAAGACAGGAATATTTTATAAAAGGAACTGAGCCAGGGAAAGACACTGTTCATGTAAAGTTAAAAATTTGTAAATCTGATGGCAAACTTGCAGCCCCTTCTGATATTGCAGCTGGCAACTATGAAGAAAAAGAATTCTTTGTATTTAAAGAAGAAGATCCGACTAGTGCCCCGGGAGGAGAGAATCGCTGGCAGAAAGGTATTATTGACTGGATAAATACTCAGCCTGATGCGAGATATCGCCCGCCTAGCGACTACTGCGGTACTGCGAACCCAGTCAATGTTGAAATTGATAAACCAAATGACAAGTCAGAAGTCTCGAACAACTTTGATATTAAAGTAAGAGCTGAATCAACAAGTGAGATTGTTCAAGTAACTATTGAAATAAATGGTGACACAAAAACTTTTACAAGCCTTCCTTATTCATATACTGCGTCTGTTCCGTCAAATGGGATTTATACAATCAAAGCAACGGCTAGAGATTCAAAAGGAAATGAATCAAATAGAAGTATTCAAATTTCAGTAGGTGCACCATTTCCAACCCCGACCATTAATCCTTAACAGTACCGCCAAACTTTCTCTTTATAACTTCTAAGATTTTGTTTCTAACTGCTTCTACTTCTTTGTCTGTAAGTGTTTTGTCTGGATCTTGATACCAGATTCTAAAAGTATGTGAATCTTTGTAGGTTTCAGCAAGTTTGATATCGCTAATGAATTTAATTTTTGCCATTTCGTTTATAATGTCACCGATCATTGTGCGAGATGGGAACTGCAGCGTTATGTCTTCAATCTGTGGAGGGTACTTTGGCCAAAGGCGGGCAACTTGCTTTTGCTCTTTACCTAGCACCCCATCTAAATCGATTTCTGCGTAGTAAATGTTTCCGAATTGTCCCCCAATCCCAACGGGTAGTTTGTCAATTAGAATTTGGTAGGAGTTTATTAGGTCAAGGTCTCTCCCAAGATTTACATATCGCACTTGTGATATGTTTGCCTTTGCAAAGAAGCCGTCCAAAAAACCTTTGAATTTTTTAAAATTATTTTCATCCTTAGCCCAGTAAATAAGTCCCAATTTTCTGCTCTCGCTATATTTAGACTCTTTTTTGGAGTATGTCTTTCCGATTTCAAAAAATAAAACTTCAACTCCCCTTTCGTTTATTACTTTTTGAGTATACTCCAGCAAATTTGCAAAAAGATTTATTCTTAGCTCGTGGGCATCTGGCGAAGGTGGGTTTTCGACCCTCACTGGCTCCATACCCACTCCGCCTAAAGGTTTATTGTATTTGAGATAGTTTTCTTTGATAAAAGCTGAGCTAATAGCTTCGTCAAAACCAATTGCTGAAAGATGCGCTTTGTAGGCGAGCTCCTGGTTAATATAGCTTGGAGTAACTAGCTTTGGAATTTCGAGAGATAGAATTTGCTCAGGAATTTTGTCATAGCTTTGTATTCTTAAGACTTCTTCTATAACATCCTCTTCCAGTACCACATCGGTTCTGTAGGCAGGAACTATTAGCTCCATGCCTTGGCTATCTTTCTTTGAAATTTCAAAATTTAGCCATTTCAAAATTTCTTTAATTTCTTCTTTGTCTACCGAGAATCCGGAAAGCGCAATTAAGCGCTCAAAAATTAGGCTTATCTTTAAGGGCTTTACAAGCTTTGGGTAGTAGTCGTACACGCTGGAGTTAATTTTTCCCCAATTGTTTTTTTCAACCAAATAAAGAAATCGGTATACAGCATTCTCAACTAAATTAGGATCCAGATCTTTTTCGTGTCTTATTCCTGCGTCAGTAAATAGATTATGGTTGTGAATAGACTTTCTTATGTTGGCCCTATCATAGCTTGCTGCCTCCAATAGAATATTTTTAGTTTCTCCTGATACCGAGTGGTTTTTCCCACAAATTGCTCCGGCGACAGACAGGATATCGGTTTTATTGGCCCAAACAAGATCTTCAGAGGTCAAGACTAAAGTTTTATTAAGGAATGTCGTCATTTTTTCTCCACCTCTTGCGAGCCTTATCTCGAGGCCGGTACCAATTTTATCGAGGTCAAAGGCATGCATTGGTTCGCCAGTTTCCAACATTACAAAATTAGTAAGGTCGACAATGTTATTAATCGACTCAAGGCCGTAGGCTATGAGCTTTTCCTTTAGCCAGTCTGGAGAGTCAGTAATCCTAATGTCGTTTATTTCAACCATCATCACTCGCCTGACTAGTGGAGTTTCTATTTTTAGCGTTGTATTTGACCCCTTGTTCTCTTTGAGTTTGGGGTGAACGGCGGGATACTTAACTGGAATTCTAAATAATGCCGATACTTCCCTCGCGATTCCCAGTATTGAATAGCAGTCAGCCCTATTGCCCCTTAGTTCTAGATCAATCACAATGTTTCCATTTACCTCATCCGCCTTATCAAGCATGTGCCCGGCCATAGTGAGTTTGTCAGTAAGCTCTCCCCTGTCTTTTGGAAGCTTGACATATTCACTCAGCCAATTTAGCGGTATTCTCATTTGTATATAATGTCTCCGTTATATAGACTCCTGATATCTTTTATTTTAAATTTGTCCATGACAATGCGGTCCAGACCCATCCCGAATGCAAACCCCGATATTTCTTTCGGATTGTGCCCCATATTCTTTAGAATGTTGGGGTGGATCATTCCACAACCGAGCATTTCAAGCCAGCCCCTTCCTTTACAGACACTGCAACCTTTTTGATTACAGAATGGACAGTCTAGGTCAAGTCCCCCACCCGGTTCTACTTCAGGGTAATACTTACACCTAAAACGGATTTTTCTTTTTTCTCCAAAAAAAGATTTTACGAAATAATACAGTGTCCCTTTAAGGTCAGCCATCGAGAGTCCCTTTTGTAGAGCAACCCCTTGGAATTGATAGAACATAGCGTTATTGCTAGCATTGACGCTTTCAAATCGATAGCATTTTCCGGCAACAACTATTCTAAATGGGGGCTTAAGCTCCCCCAAGGCCCTTGTCTCAACAGATGAAGTATGGCTCCTCAAAAGAATATCTGGCTCTTTTATGTATAAAACATCTTGGAGACTCCTGGCGGGATGATCTTTTGGAAGATTTAATTTTTCAAAGTTATAAACATCTGTTTCAATTTCAGGACCCTCCATGAGGGAAAAGCCCAAGTGCTTGAATATTTCAAACATCTCATTTATAACAATTGTCGTTGGATGAAGCTGCCCCGCTTTGGGTTTCTCACCTGGAATTGTTGGGTCAAACCATTCGCTACCAGTTTGCTTTAATTTATTCTTTTGAGTAGCTAGAAGCTTTTCAATTGTCTCTTTGGCTTCATTAATAATCTTCCCCGCCGCACCTTTTTCTGAAGCATTCAAATTTTTAATTTCTTTAGTAAGGCTATTTATTTTTCCTTGTCTGCCAAGGTATGTAACCCGAATATTTTCAAGCTCAGCAGTATCGCTCGCCTCAGTAATTTCTGAAAAGGCTTGGTTTTTGGTATTGATTATATCTTCTCTCATATTGACTTTTTATCTATTTTTGGTATGATATTGATATCACGATGACCAAGCTAAGCAGCCTAAGGTTTCGACCGACCGCTGATCTTGGTCAATTTTCTCTCTAAGGACCCTCTCAGTAAATCAACTCTAACTATATAATTATTAAACTTCCTTAACAGGCTCGAATAATGTTTATTTGGAGTCATAAGATTAAGTAACTTACCTTGTTCAACTAGATATTCTACCAGACAGTGAAAATCACCGTCTCCTGACACAACAATAGCCTTATTAAAGTTTTTATATTCAATCATTGTGTGAAGAACTAGTTCAGCATCGACATTTCCCTTTGTTTTGCCATCTGGTAGTTCCATTGTGGGTTTAAGTATAACTACATATCCCATTCCTTGAAGATTTTTATATAATCTTTCGTTTCCTGCTTTATAACCAATAAACAAGTAAGAGTTTATAACACTGTATTTATTTCGCAAATATTGCCTAAATTTTCTCCAATCAAGATCCCATCCTTGGGATTTAACCCCGAGATTTAAATTTTGACTATCAATAAAAGCAAAGGTTTTCACTCTGGAACTATTTTACACTGGAGACGATCTCTTTAAAAGTGGCTGGATCGGAGATTGCGATGTCTGAAAGTATTTTTCTGTCTATCTCAATTTTTTCTTTTTTGAGCCCAGCTATAAATTTGCTGTAAGAAACTTTTTCCATTCTGGCACCGGCATTTATTCTTTCAATCCAAAGAGCTCTCAAATCTCTTTTTCTTAATTTTCTGCCTGCATAAGCATATTGACCTGCGTGAAGTATAGCCTCTTTTGCAGCTTTAACTCTATTGCCCCTGGCTTGTTTGTAACCCTTAGCTAGTTTAAATATTTTTCTATGCCTTTTTTGAGCAATGCTTTTAACTCTTGCCATTTATTTTCCCATAGCCTTTCTAATCTTTTTTGCGTAAGTCTCGTGAACTAAAACAACTTTTTTAAGGTTTCTGAGTCTTTTTTTAGTTTTACTGGCTGCCAGGTGTCTTCTAAAAGATTGTCTACGCAAAACTTTACCATTCTTGGTAATTCTAAATCTCTTTTTTACAGAGTTTCTAATTTTCATTTTTTGTTTCATTTTTCTTTTTTAAATTTGTTAGTTGGCGAGATTATCATAATCAAATGTCTACCCATAAATTTTGGCTCCATGTCAACGTTTATTCCTTCTCTGCCTAAGTTGTCTAGTACCTTGTTTAAAAGACTGTATCCAAAAGGCTTGCTATTCATTTGCCTTCCTTTGAAAACAACTACTACTTTAGCTTTGTTTTTGCCTTCAAGAAACTCTCTAAGTCTCTTAAGCCTCGTATTATAATCGTTTTCTGCTATAAAAGGCGAGAGTCTAACTTCTTTGACTTCTCCACCCTTTACTTTTTTGGCCTCAATCTTTTTTCTTTTTTCCTCCTGGTACAAAAACTTACCAAGATTGATAATTTTTGCAACAGGTGGATTTGCTTGAGGTACTACCTCAATTAAATCAAGTCCGGCTTCTTTTGCTTTCAAAAGTGCTTCTTCTCTGGTCAGTATTCCTATTTGTTTGGCTTCAGAATCGATCACTCGCAGGCTTTCCGCTTTGATCTCTTCGCCTACTTTCCAAGGAATATATTTACTTCTCAACGTAGTTATTGTAGCATGCCTAAATCGAATCTACAAATTGGAGCGTTCATCTATTTCTATTTTAATTTTAGCAATAAATTTAGGTAAGTCAAATTGTTCTGTTTTCCCTGCCCTATTTCTAACAGCAAGCTCCCCTGTTTTTTCTTCTTTGTCTCCAATAACAATCATATATGGAACTTTTTCCATCTGAGCATCCCTGATTTTTGCCTGAAGGGTTTCAGACCTGTCATCAACCTCAACTCTTATCATTTGATCCATTAGTTTGGTCTTAAGATCCTGGGAATATTTTAAATTCCTGTCTGTGATAGGAAGAATTTTAGCCTGAACCGGCGCAAGCCAGGTTGGGAAAGCCCCTCCATAATGTTCAATCAGAAAGCCTATAAATCTCTCTTCTGACCCTAACGGAGCTCTATGAACAATGTAAGGAACAATTTTTTCAGACCCGTCTTTGTCAACATAAGTTAGACCGAATCTTTTTCCAGATGCAAAATCCAGCTGATTAGTGGAGGCACCAAATTCTCGTCCGATTGAGCTTTTAATATTAAAGTCAAACTTTGGACCATAGAAAGCGGCGCTTCCTTCTTGCTCAATAACTTCAATTCCAGATTTTTTAGCAGCTTTTCTCAAAAGTTCAATAGAAGTCTTCCATGCCTCGGGATCGTCAAAATATTTATCTTTCTTCTTGATAAAGTCTGGAAGAGCAAGCTCAACATAATAATCTTTAATGCCAAAAAGTTTGTAGTAGTATTTATGGATTTCAAGGACGTTAACTAGTTCTTGAATAACATCTTCTTCTTTACAATATAGATGGGCGTCATTTGTTGTATGGCCCCTTACTCTCATCATTCCCATAAGGGTGCCACTGTCTTCATGTCTATAAACGGCTCCAAATTCTGCCAATCTCAAAGGAAGATCCCTATAGGTTCTTTGCTTAAATTTGTAAATCATATGCATATGGGGGCAATTCATTGGTTTAAGGTAGTATTTTTCTCCCTCATATTCCATTGGTGGCCACATATCTTGGGCATAGTAAGGAAGGTGTCCTGAAGTCAGATAGAGCTGTTCTTTACCTATATGTGGAGTAACAACCCTTTGATAGTCATATTTTGCTTCTACTTCCTTTCCAAGTTTTTCTATTTCATCTCGAAGAACTACTCCTTTTGGCAACCAAAGTATAAGACCCCTACCTACTTCATCAGAAATTGTAAAAAGTTCAAGCTCCTTGCCTATTTTTCTGTGATCTCTTTTTTTTGCTTCTTCAATCCTCTCTATATAACTAATCAACTCCTTTTCTGTAGGCCAGCAGGTACCATAAATACGTGTCAACATTTTATTTTTTTCATTACCTCTCCAGTATGCACCTGCAACCGACAACAGTCTAAAATATTTTAATTCTTCGTTCGGTTTTTCGACATGCCCGCCCCTACATAAGTCAGAATAATTTCCCGATTTGTAAAAAGTTAACTTTTTACTGTCTTTACTAAATTCTTCGATAAGTTCGATTTTGTATCCATTATCTTTATAGGCTTCCTTAGCTTCTTTTTCGCTTACTTCTTTTCCTTTAAAGCTTTTCCAGGAAGATACGATATCATGCATCTTTTTCTCTATCTTTGGAAAATCAGCTTCAGAAATTTTTATATCTCCAAAATCGAAGTCAAAATAAAAACCATCTTCAATAGCAGGGCCTATTGTTCTTTTAGCTTTAGGCCACAATTCCATCACAGCTGCGGCTAAAAGGTGAGCACACGAGTGTCTGAGGTTTTCTAGGTATTTTATCGATGATTTGTTTTCCATAATCTTTATCTTAATGCTTTATTTTTTATTACACAATATATGGAATTATTGCCTCCATATTATTTTTTTTAATATAAACTTCAGACTGCTTTTCAATTGCCGGCCTGTTAACAACACCACCGAAACCAATAAATAAATCTACAACCTCTTTGGTATCGAGATCCGTACTTCCATCGCCAACAAAAACAACTCTTTTCATTTTTGTTTTAAGCTTTTTGACTATAATTGCCTTGCCTCCGTTATTTGACAAAGGATTATTAGTATCAAATCCTAAATAGTTACCATTTTTATCAAGGAAGATATCATTAGTGATAACATTAGATTTGTTTATTCCTAGATATTTTGCGAGCATTCCTACCGCTGGTTGAAAATTGCCAGTAACTATCCAGACATTAATTCCCTTACTTTTTAACAAAGTGATTGTTTTCTTAACTCCCGGTGTAATATTTTTAAGGTATTCATGACCCATTTTTTTGAGATCAACATAACTTGGCGCAATAGCTTTCATTTTTTCCACCATAGATTTAATCATGGATAAATTGCCACTCATGGCCTTACTTGTTATGCGTTTTATATCCCCCTCAATCATTTTGGAATTTGCCAAAAAATCCAATCCCTCGATTGTTACCAATGTACTGTCAACCTCAAAGGCTACCGAGTCAAAATGTTTTATATTATTTTTTGATTTACGCATATATCTCCAATAAAAAAACCGCCTCTTTACTTAAAAGAAGACGGTTCTTGCCGTGGTTCCACTTCTGTTACTTCTCTTGATCTTTTTCGTAGATCACTCGCTTTCTACTCTGTGGTTGGTAAATCCACATTCAAACGCATTAAGTAGTTATATTATCACTCACGAAAAGCTGTACGTCAAGTGTACGTTTAGTGTAAAGACATATGCGACACTTTCAGTTACACTTCTGACGTGATTGG
>ERZ1292625.4635-Hain-H41-01um-R1-4635-length-10141-cov-8_pt1 | contig 10141 bp, 10 predicted proteins | sample MGYA00564400_ERZ1292625 | MGnify/ENA primary metagenome ERZ1292625 (study PRJEB36523, sample SAMEA6512639) | groundwater metagenome | collected 2019-01-08 | study: AquaDiva: Metagenomics assemblies of 32 groundwater samples
AATTCTCGGCCTATTGGTATTTCATTGTGAGCTTGGTAGTGGGATTCGGAATTCAAATCACGTTGTATCAGTATCTTAAAGGTTTAGTTCATAACGGTCGGGGCATGGGCAAGGTAGTCGGGGTGTCCGGTACCACCTCCACTGCGGCAATGATCTCCTGTTGTGCTCATTATTTAGTGAACCTAGTGCCTATTCTTGGAATTACTGGCATAGCCACGTTCGTATCCCAATATCAAATCAAAATTTTCTGGGTCGGTCTTGCTTTCAATATTTTTGGTATTTTATTTATCAGCAATAAAATCATTAAGTTTAAAAAATCCCATGAATAAAAAAATTCTAACAATATCCATATTGGCGCTTGCGTTTATAGGAGGTTTCTTGGTTTTTTACAATCCTAAAACCGTTTCTACTTCTCCGACACAAAATAATCTCAATATTTCCGGCACTGTGCAAAAATGGGAATCTAAAATTGATGATCAAGCGAGCGTTACTGTAACTGTCACGCCGACCCTCCTTGGAGAAAAATTAGGAGAGTGGAAGTTTAATGTCGTTATGGATACCCACTCTGTTGAGTTGGATCAAGATATGACCAAAGTTGTTGTGCTCGTTGATGATCAGGGTAAAGAGTATGCGCCGAGTGCGTGGGAGGGGACGGATCCCGGCGGCCACCACCGTGAAGGAGTTTTAGTCTTTGAGACGATTAGTCCAGCTCCTATATCAGTTGAATTAAAAATCAAGAACATCGGCGGAGTCTCCGAGCGTTCATTTAAGTGGAATTTACAATAAATATGAATAAACACAATCACAATCATAGTGGAAAAATAATTTACACCTGCCCCATGCATCCGGAAGTACGCAAAACCGAACCAGGCAAGTGCCCGGGTTGTGGTATGGATTTGATTCCTGAAAAGAAATCAATCAGCGAGCATGCCGATCATGACATGCAAGAAATGAGCCACATGGATCACGAGTCGGCCATGACCAATCCGGCAATGGCAAAAAAGATGGAAGCGGACATGCGCCGTCGGTTTTGGATTTCCTTTATTTTATCTATTCCTATTTTCTTTCTCTCTCCTGTCGGCACAAATATCCTAAAATTACACATAGCATCGCCCCAGATTTTGAACTGGATACTACTTGTGCTCACGACGCCAATCGTCTTTTGGACCGGCTCAATCTTTATTACCGGTACATACTACTCACTCAAGGCTAAGAAGCTCAATATGGCCGTGCTTATTGCCACCGGAGTTTTGGCGGCATACCTCTTTAGCGTGCTTCTGACTTTTATTCGGCCTGAGAGCGAAACATTCTATGAAGCGGCCGCACTCCTCGTGACCTTTGTGCTCTTTGGTCATTGGATGGAAATGAAGTCGCGCAGAGGTACATCCGATTCTTTGCGCGCACTTTTTGATCTTGTGCCGCCCAAAGCCAATGTTATTCGCGGAGGTAAAGAGGTGAGTATTCCAAGTACGGAGATTATGCATAATGATATAGTAGTACTTCGTCCCGGCGATAAAGTGCCGGTTGACGGCGAGGTGGTTGAGGGAGAAAGCGCCATTGATGAATCTCTTGTTACTGGAGAATCTTTGCCGGTTTCTAAAAAGCGGGGCGATAAGGTAACCGGGGGTTCGGTGAACCAGACGGGTGTATTGAAATTTAAGGCAACCAATATCGGTTCAGAGACCGTACTTGCTCAAATTATCAAACTCGTTGAAACAGCCCAGAACTCCAAAGCGCCTGGTCAGCGATTGGCTGATAAAGCTGCGGCGTGGCTTGTGGTTCTTGCTGTCGGTTCCGGCTTGGCCGCTTTTCTTGGTTGGTATTTTGGGGCGAACGCCGGATTGCTTACCGCACTTACTTTTGCCATCTCAACCGTTGTTATCGCGTGTCCTGATGCGCTTGGTCTTGCTACGCCGACCGCAGTTGCGGTTGGCACCGGCATTGGAGCCAAACATAACATTCTTATTAAAGACGCCGCTACCCTTGAAAACGCCTCAAGAATAAACGCGTTGGTGCTGGATAAGACCGGTACGCTTACTGAAGGCAAACCTAAAGTAACCGACACGGTCGCATTCAACGGCTTCACTGAAATGGACGTACTGCGTTATGAAGCAAGTATTGAAACCGGATCTAACCATCCTCTCGCAAAAGCTATCTTGGAAAAGGCGCAAAAACTTGGCGCGGAGCCGACCGCCGCCAAGGAAGACTTCCAATCTTTTGCCGGCTACGGCATTAGGGCCATGATTGGGGGCAAAGAGGTGTTTGCGGGCAAGGAAAAACTCTTGACTGATAATGGTGTTGACACGAGTAATGCGCGAGTAGTTATTGAAAAAATTGGAAGCGAGGGAAAAACATTCAGCCTTATTTCGGTGGGGGGCGTACTTGCGGGTATTATTGCCGCGGCTGACACAATTCGGCCGAGTGCCGCCAAAACAATTAGGGAGCTTAAGAGTCTGGGGATTGAAGTCGCGATGATTACCGGCGATAACAAGAAAGTCGCCGAGGCAATTGGCAAAGAACTTGGAATAGAACGCATCTTCGCCGAAGTACTTCCCGAAGATAAAGCAAAATATGTGAAAAAGCTCCAAGACGAGGGTAAATTTGTGGGTATGGTCGGCGACGGCATCAATGACGCCCCGGCGCTCGCACAGTCGGATATCGGTATCGCCATTGGCGCGGGCACGGATGTCGCCATTGAGACCGGTAATATTGTGCTCATGAAATCAGATCCCTATGATATCGTAGCCGCCATCCGGCTCTCTAAAGCTACGGTCACCAAAATGAAACAAAACTTGTTCTGGGCAGCTATCTATAATGTGCTCGCCATACCGGTTGCCGCCGGGGTATTCTATAACTCTCTAGGCTGGTCCCTGCGTCCTGAAATCGCCGCCTTGCTTATGTCCGCTTCCTCAATCATTGTCGCAACGAATGCGGTGCTTTTGAAGCGTGTTGAGAAAGACTTAGTCTCATAAATGGACGGCATCTCTTTTTGGCAATTGCGGCGGGAGTCCTGGCATTCAGCGGTAAACGCAATGCTTCTCCGAAACAAGAAAATCTAAACTGCACGCTTTACAAAAACTCATAGACGTTGTATAAATAAAGCCGTTAACCGGGATGCTTGGGTGGCTGACCATAATGGTCAGATGCTTTAGTGACCCAAAACCAAAGAGGAGGTTGTCATGGCTGTCCGAAAGACGACAGACGCGGCAATTGCCGAAATGACCGTCGCGCAGGCGATGGAACACCGAAGGGTGGCCATCGCAAAGGGCGTCACCAGGGAGCAGATCAATAGTGGTCAGGAGACTCTCGCCATCGCCCTGGACGCCATCAAACTCGGTCGCGGGATCACCATCCTGCCTGAGTTCATCGCCCCCGCGGGCGGTTGCATCCACATCTTGGACAACATCCCCGTCGTCCTGGACCAGGACTGGCAGGAGGCTATCAACGCCGCCGGCTCCAACACCCCGGCCGACCACAACGTTCGCAAGGTGGGTCACCTGTACCTGCCCACCGGCACCAGCACCAAGAACTGCCGTCTGCTCCTGCTCAACAACGCCGGTGCCGGCTGGGACAAGGCTCTGACCTGGGCCCAGCAGTACCCCCAGCTTAAGCCGACCGCTCCCCGCCACGTCTTCGACATCGGCAAGCACTGCCCCCAGCTCCACTACGAGCTGAAGTGCAACCCCATGTACGTCGTGGCAACAACCGAGTGCACCTTCCGGGATGACCAGCAGGCGTGCTACGTGTGGTGGGACGGCAGCAAGCGCGAAGCGTGCCTGCGCTGGGTGAGCGTCTTCGGCCACAGCCGCGGCTGGTTCGCGTTCCTCTGCCTGCCTGACCAGCCCGGTCCGCGTGCGTCGGTCTTCTCAGAGGTCTCCACGCAGTAGTTCCTGCCCCGGTCGTGCCCGTTCGGGTCCTGCGAAAGCGGGACTCGGGCGGGCTTCCTTTTTATTTCCCGTGCTTGAGTTTCTGGATTTGTTCGCGAAGAACCATTGCCTGGTCGTAGTCCATTTTGCGAATTGCTCGATCCATAAGCTTGGTGAGCATGGTCAGTTTTTCGTTTTTGGTTTTGCTCGTGAAAACAATATCCGCCGAAGAGCTCTCTTCGGGTGCTGATTTTCCGCGCGGCATATCAAAACTAGAGAGATTCTTTTTTATGGTTTCGGGAGTAATGCCGCGCTCCTCATTATAAATTATCTGCTTGGCGCGGCGGCGCTGGGTTTCGCCCACAGCGGCTTCAATTGAACGGGTGACCTTGTCGGCGTAGAGAATAACGTGCCCGTTGGCATTACGAGCGGCGCGGCCCATAGTTTGAATAAGCGTCGTGGTGTTGCGAAGGAACCCCTCTTTATCCGCGTCCAGAATCGCAATCAGCGAAACTTCGGGCAGATCCAAGCCTTCGCGGAGAAGGTTTACGCCCACGATTACATCGTGCTTGCCGGAGCGGAAGTCTTTAAGAATCGCGAGTCGGTCCAAGGTTTTAATTTCCGAATGGATATAATTTACTTTGATGCCCTGGTCGGCAAGATGTTCGGTTAGGTCTTCGGCCATGCGCTTGGTGAGCGTAGTAATAATAACTCGCTCTCCGCTAGCCGTCCGTTCTTTGATTTGGCTTAGAAGATGGGGGATTTGTCCCGCGCTGGGCTGCATTTCAACCGTCGGATCCAGAAGTCCGGTCGGGCGCACCACCTGTTCGGCAATGTTTTTAATACCTGCCTTTTTAAGCTCGTACGTGCTTGGGGTGGCGGAAACATATACCCGTTTGCCGATTCGTGCCTCAAATTCTGGAAACTGGAGCGGGCGGTTGTCTATTGCGCTCGGCAACCTAAATCCATAATCAACAAGGGTTGTTTTACGCGAGTGATCGCCGTTGTACATGCTCCGCAATTGCGGAATTGAAATGTGCGACTCATCTATAATTGTTAAAAATTCGCCCTTCGCCTTAAAGAAATCCAGAAGCGTATACGGCGGTTCTCCGGGCGTGCGAAAATCCAAATGCATTGAATAATTTTCAATACCATGGCAGTAGCCCGTCTGACGCATCATCTCTATGTCATGGATTGTTTTTTCCTGAAGGCGGGATGCTTCTTCGCCCTTACCCTTCTTTTTTAACTCAGCAACACGCTTTTGAAGTTCGCTTTTGATATTTTCAATCGCCAGTCCGATTTTGTTATCCGTTGTAATCCAATATTTGGCTGGGAAAATGACCGTCTTTTCAATCGGTTCGTAGGTAGGAGTGCCGGATTCTAACTCTTCAGGATCCTTGAGGTTTGAAATTGCCAAGCCAATAATCTTGTCGCCCTTGAATTTAACCTTGGTAATTTGCTCTCCGTTTGGGTTTACCACTTCTATTTCATCTCTGCCCTTGCGAAAAGCTCCCCGCTTAAGTTCTATGTCTTGAGAATACTGAAGCCGCGCCAAGTTGCGTACCAATTGCGAGGGAGTTATTTTCTTGCCCTCAAAAACTTCTAAGCCCATGTTTCGGTATTCTTCCGGTGAACCGAGGTTATAGATGCACGACACCGAGGCGACGATAATCACGTCGTCGCGCGCCATCAGCGCCTGGGTTGCGGCGTGGCGTAAGCGGTCAATCTCTTCATTTATTTTGGAATCCTTCTCAATATAAGTGTTGGAATGGGGGATGTACGCTTCTGGTTGGTAGTAGTCGTAATAGGAAACGAAATAATGGACTGCGTTGTTGGGAAAGAAATCTTTAAACTCGCGGTATAACTGCGCGGCGAGGGTTTTATTATGCGAAATAATTAATGTGGGCTTTTTGTGTTCAGCAATCACTTTGGCCATGGTGAACGTTTTTCCGGAACCGGTAACACCCAAAAGCACCTGGTGCTGTTTGCCGGTCTTTAAGCCTTTGATGAGCTTTAAAATAGCTTGAGGTTGATCACCCGCAGGATCAAATTTTGATATTAGTTTAAACATTTTTTCTATTGTCCCGATTCCGCTTTGTCGGAATCGAGGATCCTCGATTTTTTTTGAGATTTTAGTTTCTCAATCATTGCCCGACTTTTCCAAGATTTAATCTGTCTCTCGCGGCGAATGGCCGAAGCTTCATCATCAAACTTTTCTATATAAAATACCGACCAGGGCCCCAAGTTCTTTGTCGCTTTACTGCGGTTAGTATTATGAAGCTTCAGCCTCTCGGTAAGATTGGCAGTATAGCCTATGTAATACCTTCCACTTATTTGTGATTTGAGAATATAAGTGTAGAACATAAAATCTCATAAAATCGGGACCTGGGGCTGGTCCCCGGCCGGCTCAAATTGTGAGGTGAGTTTGAACATGCTATGCTGTTCTCATGATTTCCCTCCTGGAAGGAACGGTTGAGTTTTGTGACGATCGCCACGCCGTTTTAAGCGCTAACGGGGTGGGGTATACCCTCCACTGTGCCCCTAAAATGCTAGGCAGTTTACCAAAAGACGGTTCCAAAGTCAAGGTATTTGTGCATTCCCAGCTCAATATGCGCGAAGGTTCCTTTGATCTCTACGGTTTTGCTAGTCGTGAGGATTTACAGCTCTTTGGATTGTTAACTTCCGTCTCCGGAATTGGCCCCAAAGGCGCCATGGGCATCCTTTCAAGCGTTGAACCCAAGCATCTGAAAGCCGCCATCGTAAATGATGACGCCGACTATTTGTGCAAACTTTCAACCATTGGACCCAAAACTGCAAAGCGTTTAATCCTGGAACTTAAAAATAAGGTTGATCATATTGATATGGGCAACCTGGCCGGGGTTGATTTGGGGGAAGAATCGCAGGCTATGGACGCTCTCGTATTATTAGGCTATTCTCCTTCCCAAGCCAAAGAGGCGCTTAAAGAAGTCCCGCCCACGCTCAAAGACGCTCGCGACCGTGTTCGCGAGGCGCTTAAACTTTTGGGCAAACGATAATGTTCCGCGAAGGATTACTAGACAAGCTTTTATATAAAATCAAACGCTTGATCCCAAAGCGGGTTTTTGATTTTTTTGCGCCGGCGTACCATTGGCTTTTGGCATGGGGCGCGGCGATTATATACCGATTCCCCTCTCACTCCATGAAAGTAATCGGCGTGACTGGTACAAAAGGCAAATCAACGACCGTATTTTTAATTTCAAAAATTTTGGAGGCGGGCGGGCACAAAGTCGCGGCGATTGGCTCGCTAGGTTACAAAATCGGCGACCGTGAATGGCCCAACACTTTGAAAATGACGATGCCTGGCCGATTCAGGATTCAGAAGTTTTTGGCGCAAGCCAAGAGGGCGGGCTGTGAATTTGTGGTGCTTGAAGTGACTTCCGAAGGCTTGGCGCAGGGGCGCCATAACGGCATTCGTTTTGACTGTGCTGTGTTTACCAATCTTCATCCTGAGCATATTGAATCCCACGGTTCGCTTGAAAATTATATTTCTGCCAAACAAAAACTCTTCCTTATATCTGACAACACCCACGTAATCAATGCGGATGATCCGCGGGCAAACTTGTTTGGCGATTTACCGGCCAAGCGAAAGATTTTTTATGGATTGCATGCTGGGGAGATGATGGCAACCAATATTAAAGTTCAACCTGATAGCATAGAATTTTCCGCCTACGGTACGCAGTTTGCCGTGCCGATCGGCGGGGAGTTTAACGTTTATAATTGTCTAGCCGCCCTGGCAGTGGGTGCTATGTACGGCGTTGATTTGCCGACCGCTCGGCCGGCACTTCAAAACATTCCCGAAGTTGCGGGCAGAATGCAGTTTATACAAAAAAGCCCATTCGCAGTCGTAGTTGACTACGCTCACACACCCGATTCTCTGGAAGCCGTTTATAAAGCGCTCAAGCCGGAACAAGGAAAACCCGTCCAGCAGGACGAGGCTCGTCCCTCTGCGGGACGGCTAATCTGTGTTCTTGGTGCGGCGGGCGGCGGGCGCGATACCTGGAAACGTCCGAAGTTCGGCGCAATCGCCGCGCAGTACTGCGACAAAATTGTTTTGGCCGACGAAGACCCTTGGGACGAAAACCAAGAAGAAATTTTAAATCAGATTGAAGCGGGGATACCAGAAGATAAAAAATCAAAAGTTGAACGGATTTTAGATCGCCGACAGGCGATTCGCAGGGCGGTTAGCTTAGCACAGCCGGGCGATACGGTTGTTATAACCGGTAAGGGTTCCGAGGTTTCCCTGGCGCTCGCCAACGGCAAAAAGATTCCTTGGTCCGACGCAAAAGAGGCAAGAGAAGCTCTGTAACATTGATAATCTACTGCGAGTGTGTTTAAGTTCTCTGTAAGGAGGGCGGGAACATGAAAGAGATTTGGGAAGTGGCGATGAGCAACCTCTGGGCGACACTTGCGATGTCGGCGTTGTTGGGGCTGGCCGGAATCCTTCAAGGCCGGATCTTTTTCTACCAGAACGAGGGGGAAAAGAGCCTGGCCAGGTTCCGCAAGCTGTTCTTGAAGGTCCTGTGCTTCGCGCTGGGTCTCTTGGTGGTCTGTGTGTGGGCTGGTGCCGCGGCGTTCGTTTCCTCCGCGGTGTTGTCGGCGACCTTCGTGGTCCTCGTGTTTGCCGGCTGCGTCTACGGGAGCTGGTACGCACACGCCGCCTACTACTCCATCCGAGCCGTCGGGCAGATCGGCTGAAAGACATTCGGGTGGTTGTGCTTTTCGCCAAGCGCGCCACCCATCTTTTGTTTACTCTCGTTCTTGTTTGCGGTACGATGTAAGCATGGACGCCGAAATTCAGGCGCAACTCATTCGCAAAGATGATCGACCTCCGCTTGGAAGCGACAGTGGGGCGGCTTGGCTTATGATTATTGCCGCGCTTATACTTCTCGGCGCGGCGGTAACGATATTCGGACCGACGTCGGGGAGTGAACCTATGGCGAGCGGTTCGGTTACACTTTCGCCAACTGAGACCCGCCAGCCGCGCATTTACACCGTTTCTTATAAAAACAGGGTATTTAGTCCGACGAATTTAAGAATCCATGTGGGCGACACGGTGCGTTTCCGCAACGACAGCCTTGTATCAATGCGGATTGTATCAGAACTCCCGCCGACGGGCAGCGATGCCCCGGGCTTTGACAGTGTGGGCGAGATTCCCAACGGAAGTTTTTTTGCAGTGACATTCGCCGTAAAGGGGACTTATAATTATCACAATGCCCGCAATACGGGCGAAGTGGGCTCCATTATTGTTCGCTAATGATAATCCGTCTCCAATTGAGGTTATTTTTCTGGCACGCTTTTCTATATGTGCTTACCGTCGGCACCGGAATTGCGGCGGCGTATGAGTATGGATTAAAACAAGCCGGTAGCGGAGTCGTGGAACCGGTTGAGCTTTCTTGGCAAACCGGGCTTATTTTTCTTTTAGTTTTTGTTTCATTTTCTTTGTTTTTGGCGCGTTCCCACCGTTTCAGCCAGTCCTTGTTAAAGATTTTGATGGTGGCAGTTATTTTTTACGGCGCAAGTGTGTCGCTGGGAGTCTTTATGTCCTCTCCGCTTAATACAGTCGTCGCGGTATTGATTATCGCGGCTTACCTTTTCTGGCCCCGCGTACTTGTACACGACATTGCGATTATTTTGGGAATTGCCGGCATATCGGCACTGCTCGGCCTAAGCCTCAGCCCGACCGCAGCATTAATAATTCTTTCCGTCCTTTCTATTTATGACATCATTGCGGTTTATCGCACCGGCCACATGATTCGCATGGCGCAATCTATGATGGAAAGCGGAGCGATTTTTGGATTTTTAGTGCCGTTGAAACTTTCCGGATTTTTATCCTTGCGCAAACAGGCTCAAGATACGCGCGACTTTATGATTCTCGGTTCCGGTGACGTAAGCTTGCCGCTAATTTTTATTTGCTCGCTCGTAACGGTCTCTTTACAGAGTGCGGTTGTCACCAGTGTGTTCACTTTGGCCGGGCTTTTTGTAACACACCTTCTGTTTGTAAACCAAGAAGGCCGTCACCCCATGGCCGCTCTTCCGCCGATTGCTACCGCCACTATTTTAGGCTATCTCGTCTCATTAAGTTTGTAATTTTTACCTTAGCCATATTCTCTTTCGGCACACTCGCGCAGCCGCCGGCTTGGCGCGTGTGGTGGAATCGGTGCATGGAACGATTCCACACACACGCCGGCGAAGCGAGCATGAAGTCTAGATTACCGCAGGAGTAATCTAGACGGTGG
>ERZ1292625.3252-Hain-H41-01um-R1-3252-length-13532-cov-4_pt1 | contig 10140 bp, 6 predicted proteins | sample MGYA00564400_ERZ1292625 | MGnify/ENA primary metagenome ERZ1292625 (study PRJEB36523, sample SAMEA6512639) | groundwater metagenome | collected 2019-01-08 | study: AquaDiva: Metagenomics assemblies of 32 groundwater samples
CTTAACTAGATTATTCAATTTCAATGTTCTCTTTTCAGGTCTTCTTATCTGACCGGTCTGACTTGTCTTCTGTTCTGCACTAGTCTTCACTCGCCGATCCGGTGAACCCACCATTTTTCAAATGCTCCACAATTTTGCCCAGAATTTCTTTTGCCATTTTTTCATTCGCTTTGTCTTTTAAAAACTGACGAGTCGAATCATAGCCTCGACCGATCGTTTCATCTCCGTATTTGTATGAGTTGCCTGATTTTTTGATGATACCCATCTTTTCGCCCAAGGCAATCATCTCGCCTTCTTTTGAGATACCTTCGTTGTAGATGAGGTCAAATTCGGTCTGTTTGAACGGCGCCGCCACCTTATTCTTTACCACCTTCACCCGAGCGCGACCACCCACCACTTCTTCACCCTTCTTGATCTGAGCAATACGGCGAATATCGAGGCGGACGGAGGTATAAAATTTCAATGCCTTGCCTCCCGGAGTGGTCTCTGGATTGCCAAACATCACGCCGATTTGCATGCGTATCTGATTGATGAAGATGATCACAGTCTTGCTTCGTGCCACAATCGCTGTCAGTTTTCTTAGTGCCTGTGACATCAATCGCGCTTGCTTGCCGACGTGGCTTTGACCCATATCACCCTCGATTTCATCTTTTGGAGTGAGGGCGGCCACTGAATCGATCACCACCACGTCAATTTTACCCGATCGGACCAAACTCTCGACGATTTCGAGAGCTTGTTCACCGTTGTCTGGTTGAGAGATCAACAGTTCATCAAGTTTTACACCCAGTTTACCAGCGTACTCTGGATCCATCGCGTGTTCAGCATCGATAAAAGCACACACGCCACCTTTTTTTTGGGCTTCGGCGACCACATGGAGCGAGAGGGTGGTCTTGCCGGAACTTTCCGGACCAAAGATTTCAATGATGCGTCCACGGGGGAGACCGCCAACCCCAAGTGCCGCATCAAGACCAATTGACCCTGTCGAAATGGCGTTGATATCCACGCGCGGTTTTTCACCGAGCATCATAATCGAGTCATCACCGAATTTATCTTTGATCGCCGCCAATGTATCTTCAATGCCGACTGCTGTCGATTTCTTTTCTTTTTCTTCCTTCTTTTTGAATGCCATATACAGATGTAAATAAATTATTTATAGACTACTTCGACTTTTTTTATAACCATTTTTCCAAACTTATCTTTTGCCTCAAGGGTAAGTATAGTATAGCCGTAGGGGAGGAGCAATTTCTCTTTGAAGCGACCAGTCTCGTCCGTAAAGATTTGCCGATTGTTGAGCGAGATGAAAGCGATATTTTTTGCGATTCCTGAAATGTACACTTCTGATGTATTGAACAGCTCACCATCCTTTGGGCTATCAAGAGTAATATTTGGTCCTTCTCGTAACGCACGCGAGCGGTAGAGCGCGTAGCCACTAATGACCAAGATACAGAGGATGATGATGAGGGTCTTGAGATAGAAGGCGGCAGTTTTGCGGGAGGTCATAGGTAGGAAATTATGATTGTGGATCCTGCTCACCAAAGCCGTCAGGAGCGCCACTTGTATTTGATGCACCAATAACCTCTCGTGGTTTTGCGCCGTCGCCCGGTCCGATCACTCCCCGTTGTTCCAAAAGATCGACAAGTCTCGCGGCGCGGGCATAGCCCACTCGAAGTCGGCGCTGGATGTATGAGGTGGAGGCTTTGCCCGCTTTCAAAACCTCGGCTTTCGCTTCTTCATACAGGTCGTCATCGTCTCCAAGCTCGCTCTCGTCTTCGAGACCACCGTCAAAGATTGGATCTTTTTCAGCGATGTTGTTCGCGTCTGTCATAGTGATGTCCATCGGGAGGGCGTCGCCATAACCTTCTACCAAGAATTTGACCACCTTTTTAACTTCATTTTCGGTGATGTATGCAGATTGGATACGGCTCGGCTTGCTCATTTCACCTGACAAATAGAGCATATCACCGGCACCGAGCAATTTTTCAGCGCCAGGACAGTCGAGAATGGTACGCGAATCGATTTGAGAAGCCACCTGGAGAGCAACACGGGCGGGTACGTTGGCCTTGATCAGGCCGGTGATGACGTTAACACTCGGACGTTGGGTCGAGAGAATGAGGTGGATACCGACTGCTCGGGACATTTGGGCAAGGCGAACAATGGCCGCTTCGAGCTCGCGCGGGTAAGATTGCATGATGTCGGCGAGCTCATCGATAACCACTACGATATAGGGCATCAGCTCGGGGACAGGATTTTCTTCACTCGGTACACCGTCTTTGACGCGATCTTCGTAGCGTTTGAGTGCCGGCGCGAGGATGTTTTTATGGTATGAGTCGATATCGCGCACGGATGCTTTTTCCAAGATATCATATCGCCGATCCATTTCTTTAGCGGCCCACTTGAGAGATAGGATGGCTTTTTTGGCTTCGGTGATGACTGGGGTCAGGAGGTGGGGGATTTTGTTATAGAGGGTCAGCTCGACGCGCTTTGGGTCGATCATAATAAAGCGCAGGTTTTCCGGAGAGCTTCTAAACAAAAGTGAGGTGATGATGGCGTGAATGGTCACTGATTTTCCGGAGCCGGTGGCGCCGGCGATCAAGAGGTGCGGCATTTTTGCCAAGTTGGCAAAATGAGATTTTCCAGAAATGCCCTTACCGAGGCCGACCAAAAGGGGCTTTTCTGAATTCTGATACTCATCATTAGAGAGGAGGGTAGCGAGGCCGACGGTGGTTTTGGTGCTATTTGGGATTTCGATACCGACGAGTGATTTGCCCGGAATTGGGGCCTCAATACGGATCGGGTGGGCGGCAAGGGCGAGGGCGAGGTCGTTGTTGAGCGCCACGATGCGCGACAGCTTCATCCCTTCGGCAGGTTTTAAGGCGTAGCGAGTAACTGATGGGCCGATTGAAATTTCATCCATTTCAACTTCGATACCGAAGTTTTGGAGGGTGCGCTTGATGATATTGGCGTTGGCCTTGATATCGCCGACCCCCGGCTTGCCTTTGTCGCGTTCAAGGAGGGAAAGGGGAACGGGGACAAACGGCCGTAAGGCGAGGGCGCGATTGTTTTCTGAAGTCATACCAAAATCAGCGGTGGAGGTGTTGTCGTCACCAGTAGTCACTTTGGGTACTTTTACCGGCATTTCTTTTTTGGCTGGTCCGTCTTCGTCGGTAGTCATTTTTCCGCGAGCAGAAGATGTGGAGGTGAGGGGTATCGCCGACGCTTCATCTTCTTCGATCTCCATCTTTTGTACGGTATCACCGGTAAACACTTTCACCTCTTTTTTCTTTTCCTTTTTAGTACGACTGAAGAGTCTTTGCCAGAAAGTCAGCCATTCGATCTTGAGCTCGGTATCAAAAATAATGATCAGTGAAATAACAAACAAGGCGACCAAGAAAATTAAGCTTGCGTAGAGGTCAAATAATTTGAGGAGGGGGATAGAGATCATCGCTCCGACGATGCCACCACGAAGTGGAAGGAGGAGTTCGATGATGCCGAGACCTGACACAAAAAAGAGAATACCACCGGTACATTTTAGGAGATTAAAATGTTGCTCGAGAGTTTTGAGAAAAGAGATACCGAGCATGACGAGTAGTATTGGGAGCAGGTGATAACCGATACCAAGAAAGGTGTGGAGCCATCCGTACATTTGTACACCCACCATTCCAGCCTTTTCAAATGCCGCAAGAATAAAAAACAGCGCGCACGCAAAAAAGATGATTGCATAAATCCCTTGAAGCACTTCTTCTCGAACTAGTGAAAATGGATTCCAAGAACGGACTTCTCTTTCGGACGATCTTGATACCGACTTTTCCCGATCAGTTTTTTTAGCCATGATAGATACATTATAACTTACAACTCACAACAAACAACATACAACTAAAGAGGATGAGTGGCTCTACTGGCGGCGCGGGCCGGTAGCTGAGTAGGCATGATTTTTCTTTATCGACAGCGAGCGAGAATCACTTCTGGCGTATGTCGCGGAGTTGAGCCAGCATGGTCTGTCAAGAGATGCGTCTGCGCAAAATCTTGACTGTGGCGAAACGAGCGTAGGAAAAGCCAGCGCTGGCTGGCTTTATCCGCGTACGCCAGAAGTGATTCGAGTGAGCCTCTTGCTTTTATTGACGTCTTATATATAATGGACAAAAGTTCGTCTTATTATATAAAGGACAGTGGTGATGCTATATGAGACAGTGTACAGACATGCGTATGTCTCTTATAGTGCACCAATGCAGTGTATAAGACATATTTTTAAGATTATGGATAATAAAAAAGACATTAATAAATATGATGTTTTGAGTCTGGTGTCTAAACATCAAATTGAGCTTATTTCAAAAGATAATAATGCTATTTTTGCATACAAGAAGACCGAAAGATTTTCAACCGCAATCTATCTCGTATCAAATCTCATGTCCGATAATGAGCCATTGAAATGGGAACTGCGTTCCCGAGCAATGTCTTTGATGCCTATCGCCAGTGGTTTGGTTGCGGGACCCGTTTCAGACAAGTTTGAAGCGATCAAGAAATTGCGTGTCGTGTTGATAGAAATCATTTCACTTTTCGAAGTGGCCTTTAAGAGTCAGTTGATGTCTGAAATGAATTTTCGATTGCTTCGAAAAGAGCTTACTGTATTCATTGTGGAAATAAGTAAACCTTCTCTAGAACTAGAGACGACAGGGGTTGCGTTTGAGAGTAATTTTTTTGCGGTATCGACTGACTCTTCCGGGCAAATAGCCAGCTCTCTTGACGAGATCAATCAGACCAAGCGTTCAATTATAAAGGACAAAATAAAGGCCGCGATAAATCTATCGGACAGTATGCTATCGTCATCGGTAATTAGTGCGCGAGTCGAAGTTAAAAATAGTCGAAAAGAGGCGATACTAAAAATCTTCAGAGAAAAGAATAGTCCTTTAATGATCAAGGATTTATCGTATGTTATAAAGGACTGTAGCGAAAAAACCATTCAACGTGAACTACTTTCTTTGGTTGCAAGTGGTGTCCTTAATAAAGAAGGGGAGCGTCGCTGGAGTAGATATGCTTTGGCAATTCGATAAGGTACGGGCAGTATAAAACTTGTCATTTTTAATCATATTGGACTGTGTGATTATTGCGTGTATTAATAGTGGAACCAGTGTCCACTATAATCAGGCACTTTTTTGTTATATTTTTGATCTTGGACATCCTTTTTTCAAGCCTTTCTTGCGCGCATATTTTCTGCAGGTAACGAGCTATGTGGGCTTGCATTTTAGGCTCAAATTTGCTATACTTGACCGGTGTGGTATTTCCGCCATTTTTAGCTTTAAAACGGCTTAAAACAATGGTTTTTTAGAGAGTTATCCACATGGCTCGTTTACACGATAAAAGGAGGGGTTTATAATGAGTAGAAGTAGTGTCAGACGCATGTGCGTCTTATGCTACTTTTGCCGATATACTTTTTTCTTTTACTGAACGAATCAGTCCATTGACAATTTCATAGGCGGATAACTATTCCCGAACTCTTTTTCTGACACGGTGAGTTATTTCAGTAGTTCAGATTTTCTCTCGCTTACTATCTGCGAGTCTTGCGTCGATAAAAACTAAAGACTTGCAGAATAGTGAAAACCGTACACAGACGCATGTCGAAATGCGTATGCTGTCCGTTAATCATTACAAGCATTACAAATAAATTCTTTTCACGATTTTTAGAAGTAAACGAAAAGAATAATACTTATTAGAATTCACAATTTATGAATCTTAAGAAAACAATTTCAGCTATTGCCGGTGCATCGTTTGTGCTTTCGTTCGCGTTTGCACTTACTGTATCTGCAGAGTTCAGCCGAAACTTGACTGTCGGCAGCCGTGGCGCGGATGTCATGGATCTTCAGAAGACATTGAATGCAGCAGGATTTACTGTTGCAGCTTCTGGCGCAGGTTCAGCAGGTAAGGAAACAACTTACTTCGGTCCTGCAACTCGTGCCGCTCTTGCGAAGTACCAAGCATCAAAGGGTATTAGCCCAGCGGTCGGTTTCTTCGGTCCATTGACCCGAGGTTCAGTCAACTCAATGGGTTCAGCTTCAGCATCGACTCCATCTAGCTCATCAACTCCTGCTCCTGTAGTATCAGTTGGTACTGGATTGTCAGTTTCTGCTCCAGCTCAGCCTGCAAACTCTGTCGCTCCTGCAACAGCAGCTCGAGTACCTTTCACAAAAGTTACTTTGACTGCAGGGAACGATGGCGATGTAACCGTCAATTCATTGACGATTGCTCGAACCGGTCTTGCAAACGACGCTGTATTCTCTGGTATCGTCCTTTTGGATGAAGCTGGTGTACAGATCGGTATCGCAAAGACTTTGAACTCAAATCATCAGACTATTGTCGGTGAACCTATCGTTGTCAAGAAGGGATCTTCTCGAACCTTGACTATCGGTGGTAACATGGCAAGTGTCGCGACTATGGGTTCATACGCAGGTCAGGTGGCAACCTTGACTGTTGTTGGGGTAAACACTTCAGCTACTGTTTCTGGCGTGCTCCCTATCACTGGTGCGGCTCATACCATGAACGCAACTTCACTCATCGGTTCTGTAACCATGCAGCGAGGTTCGATTGATCCAGGTGCAAGCCAGACCAAAGAAGTCGGTACCACAGGGTACATCTTCTCATCAGTAAAGGTTACTGCAGGTTCTGCAGAGCCAGTACTCTTGCAATCAGTACGATGGAACCAGACTGGTTCTATCGGTACCGGTGATATCGCAAATCTTAAAACTTGGGTAGACGGTGTTGGATACGCTATTACTGTTTCAAGTAATGGTCAGTACTACACTACTGTATTCCCTGGCAACGGTCTTACTATTGATAAAGGTTTCTCAAAAGATATCTCTATCTCTGGTGACATCGTTGGTGGTTCAAACCGAACTATCGACTTTGATATCGCAAAGCGAACTGATGTTGCTGTAACAGGCGCACTCTTCGGTTACGGTATTATCCCTCCACAGACCGGTTCTTCAGTTCCTACAGCAGACACCGCGGCTTTCAGTTCATCTGAAGATCCTTGGTACGATGCTGCACAGGTTACTGTAAACACTGGTGTGATGACAGTAAGTTCTGACACAGGCGTTCCTGCTCAAAACATTGCTATCAACCTCCAGAATCAGCCTCTTGGTGGATTCTCAGTTGAAATCCGTGGTGAGCCGGTTACTGTTGCTCGAATGGTATTCAACGTCACCGCAGTGGGTAACGAAGTTCAGGATCTTACCAATGTTTCGTTGGTAGATCAGAATGGTTCAGTACTTGCAGGTCCAGTTGATGGTTCAGGTGCTGCTCAGAGTGGTACATTGACCTTCACTGATACTATTACTTTCCCTGTCGGTGTTACCAAAATGGCTTTGAAGGGTAAGCTTTCAACAGATTTCATTTCGAATGACACTGTTCAGGCCTCAACTACACCTTCATCAGACTGGACAACAGTCACTGGTGTGACGACTGGTAAGTCGATTACCCCAGCCCCATCTTCAGCTATCTCTGGAAACACAATGACCGTAAAGGCAGGTGCCCTTGCGATCTCTGTGTCTTCACAACCAACAGCACGTTCAGTAATTGCTGGCGCAAACGGATTTGAGTTTGCTCGATATGTTCTTGACGCCGGTCAATCAGGCGAAGACATCCGAGTAACCAGTCTTTCTCTCCAGCCGACCTTTGCAACTCTCGCTGTTACTACAATGACAAGTTGTCAATTGTTTGATGGCGCGACTGCTATTACCACTGGCTCAAACTTGGTAAACCCAAGTGTAGCAACTGGTGGCAAGGAGACCTTTACCTTTGATGGTACTGGTTTGATTGTTCAAAAAGGTACAACTAAAACCGTATCTTTGAAGTGTAATCTTTCAACATCAGCAACTTCAGGCACCATTGCATGGGGTCTTGATGCGACAAATGATTACGGTAGTAACTACACCGCAGCTTCTGGTGTTACTTCAGGACAAACTGTTGCTGAATCAGCAACAGATGCAACTGGTCAGACCATGACTGCTTCAACTGGTGGTTCATACACCGTTACTGCGGATACCTCTTCAGCGTATTACTACCGAACCGTCAAGGCAGGTAGTACTAATGTTCCTCTTGCTGCCTTCAAGTTTACTGCAGGCAATTCAGAAGACATTACCTTGAAGAAGGTTGCAATCCAGCTTGGTAATACCGCTTCTTCTGCTCCGGCAGATCTAGTTGGTCAGAAAGTTACTCTCTGGTACAATGGTTCAAACATCGGTGAAGCACAGTTTGGTGGTGCGAATGCAGATAACGCTACTTCAACTCTCTCAACCCCGGTCACTGTTGTCCGAGGTGAGACAGCAACTATTGTTATCAAGGGTGATATGATCACTCATGATTCAAACACCAACGCTGACAGTACTGCTGGAAACGGCGGGTACGGTGCATTCCTTGCGGTTACCTACGATGGTGACAACAATGGTTTGAACGGTAACTACGCGACTGGTGTAGATTCTGGTAGTAACATCTCTGGTGGTACTACTTCAGATGTGACCACGAACGGTGTTCGAGTGTTCCGAAATAACCCAACCTTTGCTGTTACAAGCACTGGCGGTACTCTCGGTGCAGGTCTCGATCTCTACAAGTTCCGCGTTACCAACCCTGATTCAACTCGCGATCTTGCATTGAAACAGGTTGTGTTCTCTGTTGCAACAACTGGTAGTTCAGTAACAGGCTTCACCCTTTACGGTGATGGTGTTGCTGCTAACGCTTCGACTGTTGATTCAGTCGGTGCAACAAGTTCACAGACAGTAACTCTTGCCTTTGATACAACATCAAACGCAAAGATTATTCCTGCAGGTGGTTCTAAGGATTTCGTCCTTAAGGCTGCTACTGTGACAGTGGTCACAGCTGCTCCAGCGACCGATTATGTCAATATCGCATTGCTCGCAGATCGAGCGTACGTTACTGGTATCGGTAAGCTTATGACTGACGCAACTACTGTTGCTGCTGGTACAAAGGGTACTGGTACAACAGCTAATGCAAACATCGTCTGGTCTCCGTTCTCAACAACGACTCCAGCCGCTACTGCTGCATCAGAAAGTAATCTTGACTGGACAAACGGTTATGGTCTCCCAGGCTTCCCAGCCCCAGGCCAGGACTTCGCTGTTCAATCTTGGAGCCGAACTCGCTAATCACTTAGCGATAGCTAGAGAATCTTCTCTAGTGTAGGTTTACAAAAACCGCCTGAAAGGGCGGTTTTTGTTTGTCTAAAAATGAGCTGTTGCTGTTGTTGCATCAGCCCGACTTATGTATTTAGAGCCATATTTTAGAAATAATAGTCAAAATACCTATATAAATACATAAGTCGGGCTGACGCATTGGCTGATGTGTGTTACTGTAAAAGATATTTGCGGTAACCCTTTCTTTGGTATATTATGCAAGCACTATGAAATCAAAAATAATCATTTCTATACTCATTATTTTGGTGGTAACCGGTATTCTTGTTTATAAGTCTAATTTGAATCTAGAAACTATTATTCAAGACAATGATAGTGCCACCGCATTGAGTACTACCACCTTAGAGACTAATATCCCATCAATTACCACTGAAAATAATGCACAAGTAGTGATAAGTAGTATTGATGATACTCCTACCACCCCTTCTATTCCTGTGCCAAATCTCGATAAGCCTCTAGTCTTTCCGGATACCTTTACTGATATTCAAAGGAAAGATTTTGGGACTCGCATTGATCAGTATGTTGCTCTGCTTAAAAAAGACAAACTAGACTTCAATGCATGGATTGATTTGGGGCTTTATCGCAAGAATATCAAGGATTATCAAGGAGCATTTGAGGCGTGGAACTACGCTTCAGCGATCTATCCAAAAGACTCTTTGCCGGTGCTCAACATCGCTTCGCTCTATGGCTACGACAGTCGGGATATCGTAAAGGCGGAAATGTATTACCAAAAAGCAATCAGTCTAGAGCAGGTATTGGACTACCCATATTTTGCTGCTGCTATGTTCTATGAGGAGGTGATGCAGGACATTCCAAAGGCTATTTCGGTGGTTGAGAAGGGGATACGGGTTATTCCGTCGTCTCTCGAGCTTCGCGCGTACAAGAGTGGTCTTGAGGAAACGTTGGCAAAAGCCGTGGAGCCCTTCTTTTCAACCAAAGCGGTCGG
>ERZ1292625.4636-Hain-H41-01um-R1-4636-length-10139-cov-23_pt1 | contig 10139 bp, 9 predicted proteins | sample MGYA00564400_ERZ1292625 | MGnify/ENA primary metagenome ERZ1292625 (study PRJEB36523, sample SAMEA6512639) | groundwater metagenome | collected 2019-01-08 | study: AquaDiva: Metagenomics assemblies of 32 groundwater samples
CCTCTCCGTCCCGTCCATGTTCTTGCGCACGAGGACCTCGCGCGGCTTGGCTCCGTCGGCAGGGGCGACGATCCCGTCCTCCTCCATCATCTCGATCATCCGGGCGGCCCGGTTATAGCCCACGCGAAGCCTTCGCTGCAGGAACGACGTCGAAGCCTGGCCGTTCATCTGGACGAGCTCGACTGCGCGCTCATACAGCTCGTCCCGCTCGCTTTCTTCGTCTGAGGCGACCTCCGCCTCGGCCACTTCCTTCACCCGCTGGGCCAGGAGTTCGTAATTGGGCGAGCCCTGCTTTTTGACGAACTCCACGACGCGCTTGATCTCGGCCTCGGAAACGAAGCACCCGTGCACGCGGACCAGGTGGGCCGTTCCCGGCGGCAGGAAAAGCATGTCGCCCATGCCCAGGAGGTTCTCGGCCCCGTTGGCGTCGAGGATAGTGCGCGAGTCCGTCTTGGACGAGACCTGGAAGGATATCCTCGCCGGCAGATTGGCCTTGATGAGGCCCGTGATCACGTCCACGCTCGGCCGCTGCGTGGCCACGATGAGGTGGATGCCGGCGGCCCGCGCCATCTGGGCCAGGCGCATGATGGAGTCTTCCACCTCGCGCTGGACCGTCATCATGAGGTCCGCCAGCTCGTCGATGATGACGACGATATAGGGGAGCCGCTCCACCTCGGGCACGATCTTGTTGAAGGACTCGATGTTCTTCGACCCCTTCTCGGCGAGCTGCCGGTAACGCCGTTCCATCTCCGCCACGAGCGCCCGGAGCGTCTCGGCCGCGCGCTTGGGCTGAGTCACCACGGGCGAAAGCAGGTGCGGTATGTCGTTATAGAGTGAAAGCTCCAGCATTTTGGGGTCCACGAGCACGAGCTTCACCTCGTTCGGCCGGGCATTGTACAGGAGGGCGAGGATGACGGAGTTGATGGCCACGCTCTTGCCGGAACCGGTCGCCCCTGCCACGAGCAGGTGGGGCATCTTCTCGATGGTGGTCACCACGGGCACGCCGAAGATGTCCTTGCCGAGAGGGATCTTGAGCCGGGATTTGTTGGACTGAAACAGGGGCGATTCCAGGATCTCCCGGAAATACACCGTCTCCCGGGTGTTGTTCGGCACCTCGATGCCCACGGCGGCCTTGCCCGGCAGAGGCGCCACGATGCGCACGCTCCCCGCCTTCATGGCAAGGGCCAGGTCGTCCGAGAGGTTGACGATCTTGCTCACCTTCACGCCCGGCGCAGGCTCGAACTCGAACATGGTCACCACGGGGCCGGGGTAGACCTGCACCACCCGTCCCTGGATATCGAAATCCATGAACTTCCGCGACAGGAGCGCGGACTGGGCGAGCATGTCCTCTTTCGTGACCCTCTTCACGGCCGGCGGGATGGGATCGAGCAGGTCGGGAGCAGGAAGCGTATACTCGCCCTTGCCCTCCATGAACCCGAAGCTGGACTGCACGGGCTTGGCGGGCTTTTCTCTTTTCTCTTTCTGTTCACGCATGCGGGCAGCCTCGCGCTGCGTGTCGACGATCTTCGGCGGCTCCTTGGGCTGGACCGGCCGCAGCTTCGCCTCGCGCGCCTTTTCCGCCCTGGCCTGGTAAAGGGCAACCATGATCTCGATCTGCTCCATGAGCCTGCCGTAGGCGTTGCGTATCCACGCCAGGGCGCCGCGCAGCGAGAACGGGGTGAGGAGCATGAGGGAGCTCACGATGGCCGTCACCGTGATGATGTACGAGCCGGTGACGGACACGCCCCGGAGGAGAAAGCGGGAAACGAGACTGCCGAGCAGGCCTCCTGACGGAAGCTCTTCGTTGAGAAGGCGCACGGTGTCGCCCTGGAGCCCGAAAAGAACGGCCGACGAAACAATCAGGACAAGCCCGCCCACCTTCTTGAGGTGGGGGTGCAGGGCTTCTTTCCCGAAGCCGAGGAACAGGGCATAGGCAAAAAGGAAGGCGGGCACAAGATAGGCGGAAACGCCGAGGATCCGCAGGAGCGCATCGGAGAGGTAGGAGCCGATGATCCCTATGTAGTTCCTCACGGCGCCGGTATGGCCGGCGACGCTGAAGCACGGGTCAGCGGCGCTGTAGGAAACGAGGCTGAGGAGGATGAGGAGCCCCGCTGCAAACAGCACCAGGGCGATGATCTCGTTCGCATGCTTATGTTTGACCGTGGAAACGGGCATACGCTCCTTACAGGAGAAATGCAAAAGTCAAATTTTAAAATGCAAATTGCAAAATTGCAGTATGGCCTTGGACCATTATTTTATAGTCCCTCATTTTGCCTTTTACATTTTGCATTCTGCATTTTGCCTTCGTCAAATCCTGTGCCTTGGCGCCTCGGTGCGGCCTGCGGCCATCGTGGCAATTATACAGCGCTATCTCGCCGCCCAGAGCGCTATTACCGCTCCGGCCAGGATGAGGCGGTACCAGACAAAGACATTCAGGGAGTGGCGCTCGAGGTACCGGATCAGGAACCGGATCGCCAGATACCCCACAACGGCCGCGCTGAGCACGCCCAGAATGCACCCCCACGCGGCATGCCCCTGAAACGTGATATGCCGCAGCTTGAGCAGCGCCGCCCCCCCGATGACCGGCGTCGAGAGGAGGAAGGAAAACCGCGCCGAATCCTCCCGTGTGTAACCGGCGGCAAGCGCAGCGGAAATCGTGATGCCCGAACGCGATACGCCCGGAATGAGGGCCACGGCCTGGGCCGCGCCCACGAGCAGCGCGTGGCCGAGCGTCATGGACGCAAGGCGGCGCTCTTTTGATGAGTACCGGTCGGAAAGCCACATGACGGCCGAGCCGGTTACGAGCGCCGCGCAGACAAGGAGCGGGTTCCGGAACGCCGTCTCCACTACCCGCTCAAAGAGCATGCCGGCGATGACCGCGGGAATGGTGGCAAGCCCGATGTACCACACGAGCCGCGCCTCGTACTCCGGCGCCTTCCCTCGCATCACGTTCACCACGGCCTTGCCGAACTGGAGCCAGTCGCGCCGGAAATACCACAGAAGCGCCGCGAGGGTGCCTGCATGGAGCGAGACATCGAAGGTAAGATTGTTCATCAGCTCGCCCTGCCAGCCCGTGGCCCACTGGGCCAGGATAAGATGGCCCGAACTGCTGATGGGCAGAAACTCCGTGAGCCCCTGGATGATGCCGAGTATGATCGCCTCAAAAATTACGAACATAATGAATCGGAGAATCGGTGAGACGGAGGATCGGGGATAAGGAAGAATTTTTCTCCCCGTTTCTCCCGCTCTCCGGCGCTCCGATTCATGTCCTCCTTGATCTCATGAACTGTGCCCGAACCACACCCCGGCGGCAACGGCCGAGAAGCTTATGGTCAAGAGCACCCAGTGCATGGCGTTTATCATCCTGAGGGCCCGGTCCATGTCGATCTTCTCGGGGTCGGCGAAGATCCTGCCGAAGATCCTTCGCTCCGACAAGAGCACCGTGGTATAGAGGGCCCAGACGGCGGTCATGATCACGATGCCGAGTCCGCGCCTCTGGAGCAGGATGGTGAAGCCGTATTTCGCGGAAAGTATCCAGAGGCCCGTTACGCCCACGAGCGCGATGAGCCAGCGTACCATGCCGGCGAACCGATGCTCAACGCGCTGGAACAGGAGCGCCTTCTCCAGGGACCCCTCGGTCTTGTACATCAGGGGAAAGATCACCGCGGTCACGAAGGCAACCCCGCCGATCCAGATGATGATGCAGATGACGTGGATGATGAGCAGAATAGTTAGAAGCATGGTTTCCCTCCGGAGTCCAGAGTAGATTATTTCACAAAGCGTCCGGGATTGCAAGGGGTTAATGGTCCCCTGTCACCGTCGAAGCCATATCTGTAGAAGCCGTATCTGCGGTTGACTTCTCCCTGAACGCCCCCTATAATGGCCCCTGTTATGACTACCTATAAGCTCATTGCAAACCCGGCCGCGGGCAGGGGCAAATCCAAGGCCATCGTCCTGGAGATCGTGGAACTCTTCAAAAAGAAGGGGATGTCCTTCGACCTGGAGCTTACCAAAGGGCCGGGAGAGGCGGCGGAGATCGCCCGCAGGGCGCTCCATGACTTCGACGTGATCGTTGCCATAGGAGGCGACGGCACGGTGAACGAGATCATCCCCGGCATGCTCTTCTCCAATAAGCCCCTCGGCATCATACCCGGCGGCTCGGGGAACGACTTCATCAAGTCCCTGAATATCCCGAACAACATTGGAGCGGCCATAGAGGTGATCCTGAAGGGAAAGGCCAGCGTGATCGACGTGGGGAAGATCAACGACACCTATTTTGCGAACGGCGTGGGCATCGGCTTCGATGCCGCAGTGAACCGCGCGAGCTATGAGATCAACCACTCCAAGCGGGGCCTCCTGCTCTACCTCTGCGCCCTTGTAAAGACCCTGGGAAAGTATGAGCCCGTTCCGCTCACGATAAGCATGAACGGCAGCACCGTTCATCAAGAGACCTTTCTGCTCACCGTGGGAAACGGCACGACCTGCGGCGGAGGGTTCAAACTCACGCCCCACGCCCGGGTCGACGACCAGCTCCTCGATGTGACGATCGTGAAGCCCCTGGGCGTCGCGCGCCTGCTCTGGCATTTGCCCAAGGTCTTTGCCGGGACCATCGAAAAGGTGGCTAAATATGCGACAATGAGGACGACGGAGAAGCTGACCATAGAAAGCGCCGTGCCCGTGCCGGTGCATGTGGATGGCGAGATCTATGAAGGAAATTCGAAGACCTTAGAGATCGAGGTGGTCCCCGAGGCACTCACGGTGATAGAGAATTTTTCATAGGGAAAAACTTTTCTCTCGCAAAGCCCGCACAGTGCGCAAAGGTTATAGCTTGAATCCTCTTTTCTTTGCGTCCTTTGCGTCTTGGCGAGAGATAATTATACTCTCACCACGATCTTCCCGAAAAACTGCTTGCTCAAAAGTTTCTCATAGGCCTTCTGCGCGTCTTCGAATTCAAACACCGAATCAACAACGGTCCTAAGCTTGTTCGGAAACAGCTTCAGATACTGAAAGACCGCCATCTTCGGCCCGGTGTAGACCCCGTGGACGGTCACGTTCCTGCCGAACACATGGCGCAGGCTGAGCGGAACTTCGTCGCCCGAGGTCGTGCCGAAGGTAATTACGTGACCGCCTTTCTTCACCGCAGCAAGGGACTTGTTAAAAGTGGCCGCACCTACATGATCGACCGCAATATCCGCCATCGCTCCGGCAGTTATTCGCTTCACCGCCTCGAGAAAATCCTCTTTTGTGTGATTGATGACATGGTCGGCGCCCAGCTCTTTCGCCTTCGGAACCTTCCAGTCATCTCCCACCGTGGTGATGACCGTGGCGTTAAATAGTTTGGCCACTTGGATGAGCGCCGTGCCCACGCCGCTTCCTGCTGCGTGAATAAACACCGTATCGCCCTGCCGGATCTTCGCCTTCAGGACAAGCGAGTTCCACGACGTGGTGTAGGTTATGCCGATTCCCGCGGCCTCTTCGAAGGACAGGCCCGCAGGCTTTTTGAATATGTTCGCAGCAGGGACTTTTACGTACTCCGCAGACACGCCGGGCGTGACCACGCCAAGAACAGTGAAGTCCTTGCATTCATTATCGTGCCCGCTCACGCATTTCTCACAATGCCCGCAGGAAAGCCCGGGATGGACGATCACCTCATCGCCGGCCTTGATGTGCTTGACAAGCTTACCCGCCCTTTCGACAACGCCTGATGAATCGGAGCCAAAGATATGCGGCATCGGCGTCTTTCCCGGATAATTCCCCGACATGACCCAGACATCGAGGTGGTTCAGGGAAAAGGCCTTCACCCTGACAAGCACTTCGTTGTCGTCAATCTCCGGCACCGGAAAGTCGCCGATCTTTATCGCTTTGTAGCCTTTGGGTTCATCGTAATAGAGCGCTTTCATAGCTGCACCTCCAGGGATATTACCAGTTCCTGTTCTTATTATAACTTATAACCTGGATGGAGTTGGTTTGGATGTGAGGGAGAAGAAGCCGTTTAGAGAAATGAGGATTTCACCTACTACTGTGCAACTGCAGCAAGCTAAAATAATCACCAATTACTGCTTGAAACCTGCACATGAACGGCGAGCAACCGGCGCTGTCAAGAGTCCGGTTCGCGCACTGGTTCGCCATCTGCGACCTTCAGCGCCTGGATTGCCTCTAAATGCACTTGCGCATGTGGATCTACTGCAAGTCCGAACGTCTTAGCGGCGGCCTGCATGGCGAGATGCTGTATTTCCACGGCCAGCAAGATCAATAACTCCAGGCCGCGATCTGAAGGTTCGTTAACCATCCCCCTGATTTTGCCATCTTGGTCGAACTCGAAGTAATCCTCAAGGTCACGCACCGAAGAGTGGACGGACGAACTCAGATACGCATAGGTCGTGAGGTACCAGTCTTCCAAATCGGCGAGCTTCGCTAATTGCCTGACCTTCAGAGCCTTGGCGTCCAGTGAATCAATTTCATCGGCAAGTTTCTTCAGGCGTTTAGTGACGTCTTTTCCTACAACTTGTGCCTTCAACGGCTCACCAGATACCTGCTGGAGATACTCCCCCGTCTTCTTACGAGCGATGAGATCAGCGTCCATGAACGAGACCGCCGTCTTGTAATCTGCGGAACAGGCAATGAGATTGAACAGCGCCTCCACTGCACAGCGCAGCATCACCCGTGCTGATGCTCGCAGCCCCCTCTCAATGAGGAGCAATGCCGTTTGCGTGTACTCAAGGACGCGAACGAAGAGCGCGCTGCAGAAGAGGTCTTGTGCAGACTCAGGACTAACCTTGAAGGCGTATTGCATTTGGTTCGCGATGCGATTGTACGCACGAGCCTCGGCCACCCAGGGCGCGTACTTTTTTCGGACCAGCGTTGCGAAGGTTTCCAGATTGCTAGCGAGAATACCTTCTTCGTCCAAGTAGGTCATGATCGTCTCCTCCGGGCGAACACGCGCCTCACGCGCCGCCTTTGGGCGCGTCGCTGTAGAGGCGCAGGTTGGATTGGCCTATGTCAAATAACGAGTGATTTTGCCCCAGTTGTCTTTGGAAGTCTTGAATAGTGTCCGATATTTGCTCGTATCGTAGTGCGCTATATTTTCTTTTAGTTTTTTAGGAGGGCAGCCTTCTACTTTCAATACATTAACGATTGTATAATCACCCTTGCTTTTACCTGACCAACAAAGCCTTGGATTAAAATATTTAAAATCATGCCTATCGAATATATAGATGTTATTCTTAAGAATACAAGCGAAGTTGTCGTCTGGATATAAAATGACCAAAATTAATATGTCACACATCCCATTAGCAAGGTGAGATTTCTTTATGGTTGGACAACTTTCAAAATCGAAGAAGCCATTTTTGAATATCTTTGGAGGGTGTTTAATCTGAGTTTTTACTTGTATCTTCAGATTATCTACTATAATATCGGCACCCGGAAAGGCTCCACCATGGAATTGAATATCATTCTTTGGGAATCGTCTTAATAATTCAGCCCTCACGATGAATTCACCAAGATTGCCTTTCAAGGTAAATGGAATAGATAAATCATGTAATTTGTAAAGCGAAATCAATTTCAGGGTCTGTTCATAAATGTTGTTAACAAGTCTAATCTCTGCTCTTTTATTCATAATGTGCATAAGAACGACTTCCTTATTGGGCATCTTCTTCATCTGTCCATGTCTCTGCTTCCCATGCTGAGCCTGACTCCCAACCCTGGCTTTTAGCAAATTTATCTATTTCTTTCTCGACTCTTTCGTACTCCTGAATGTCGTCGAGCGCGGTCCAATTCGGAGGATTACTCACACCAGCAAGATGCATTATTCCGCGATCGAGAGTTGCATATATAGGTTTCTTTGAATTGTCGCCGAGAAGCCAGAGGTACTTCAGGTAAAGCGTTATTGCTTTCTGACACACCCCGATTTTAACATTGCCACCACTAAGTACGGTGCTATGTTTATTGTTCAGATGCGTCTTAAGCGAGGCAACTTCGTCACAGTATTTCTTCCCATCATATTCCAACGCAAAATACCGCGAACCTAACTGTTTCAGCCACCTCTTGAGATCCTCACGAAAGGCATTCTTTTCTGTTTGTGATGCATTGGGCCTGTAGATGTTTGCGCGCTGAATAGCGGCATTGGTTGCGCCAGAACCTTGGTGACGTTGTTGCTATTTCATACTTTGCTGTTCGTAGTTCACAGCCTTGCTAATTCTGCCCGGTCGCCCTGAACACTATCAGCATGGGTTCGCTATTTCAACAATCAGGGGATATAAATATCCGTGCATATGAATCATTCTTCACCAGAAGTTCTGCATATTTCAGTGATAAAGGATTCGGACAGCCACAGGCCGGCGCTCCGGAGCTTCATAAGCGCTTCCCTAACGGATTTAATGATCCCCCGTTTTTTCGCAAGGACGATAATCCCGACGGTTCCTGTGTGACGACAGCCCAATGCCACCGCGCACCGCCGAGCTTCGCGGTCGTCGATGACGGCCCAATAATGTGGGTTCTTCAACGCGAACGACAACACAGCGCTTTCCCCTTTGCCCAAATCCCACGATGCTATGGAGGTGGGGACATCAAGAGCAGGGCCCTTTTTGAAATGCTTCGTTAAGTCGAGGCTGATCCCCTCCTTCGCGGTGATCTCCTGGTAGACTTCATCCGGCACGACGATTTCCGAGAAAAGCGCGGGGGGCAATGACGAGAGCCCGCTTTGGGAAAGACAAATCAGAGGGGAAGCGTTGACGACAATACGATCAATCCGCATCGCGCAGTTCTTCGGCTATCTCTTCCGCAGTGGATTGAAATGGCGACACCTTGAACCGGGAAAGAGAAAATATGAATTCGGAGCGCGACAGACCGGCTATTTCCGCCGCCTTTTCCTGGGATATGATCGCCATCTCGTACCACTTGACAGCAGCGGCAAGACGCAATTCCATCGTGAACTCTTTCGGGTCTTTGTGCAGCGCCGAAAAAGCCCCTTCCGGCATATCAAGCTGCAATGCTATTGACATTGATGCCTCCTCCCCTCTATTCATTACATGTATACACTATAACAAGTATACACCAAAGCAAAACTAAGGAAAACAGATATTTCATAGTCCACTTTGTGGGCTTTAAACGCCAGGAACTTTGGGGACCTCATGCTCTACCCATATATAACGTTGTTACTTACGTTGCGTTTCTGCGGCACATTAATAATTTTGCAATCCGGGTAACAACGCCCCCCCATCCTTTTTCGTGATGCTAAATCGATGCCCTCTTCGTTCACAACTTCTCAATCTCCTTAATCGACAGCCCGGAAACCTCCGCAATCAGCGCCAGGTCCATCCCCTTTTTCTTCATCGCCCTTGCCATCTCGACTGTTTTTTTCTTTTCTCCTCTTTTTTGTATACGCTCCTCTTCCTGCTTATAGGGCAGAACATACTTCTGGCTCAAGCTTATCTTTTTGAGCAGGCCGGAGTCGGTGAAGCTGTAGTATCCTTCTTCGTCAATGATGAGATGGTCGATGACCGGTAATTCCAGGAACAGCCCCGCCTGGTACATCCGGTCCGTAATGTCCTTGTCTTCGAGCGAAGGCTCCATTTTCCCGCCCGGATGGTTATGAACCATTATCACTTTGGAGGCCCTTTTCTGCAGGGCAAAGCTGAAGACCTCCGTCGGATCGATAACGCTCTTCTTCATGGTCCCCAGGGTGGCCATCTCGATGAGCAGGATCCTGTTGCTGTTGGACAGGCAGACCACCCAGAAATGCTCCTTGCTCCGGCCGATCTTGTTCTCCCGCAGCAGTATCTGCTGCATGATCTTGTAAATGTCCTGCGAATTTAGCACCTGGATCCGTTGTTCCCTGGTCAGCTTTACTCTCATAATGGCCCCTGCTCCTCTTCCCTTTTTCTTTTCCGTCATTCCCAACCAATAGCAACCAATAGGGTCACCCATTTGTCATGGCATTCGCCCCTGGCCTGTAGGATGCTTATGTGAATTTCAATGGGTAACTTGCAAATCCACTTCAATCGCAATAGTCGTCGCTTTCAGGAAGAAGTTAATACTGCAAATTACACTCGGTAATCTTGATGGTCTCGTAAAAAGTCATTTTTTCAACCGCAGAGACGCGGAGGCACGGAGAAAAGCTCCTAAATTTCAATACGTTCTTC
>ERZ1292625.4637-Hain-H41-01um-R1-4637-length-10139-cov-5_pt1 | contig 10139 bp, 8 predicted proteins | sample MGYA00564400_ERZ1292625 | MGnify/ENA primary metagenome ERZ1292625 (study PRJEB36523, sample SAMEA6512639) | groundwater metagenome | collected 2019-01-08 | study: AquaDiva: Metagenomics assemblies of 32 groundwater samples
CAACCACTAGGTGGCGTAGAAGGTCAAGCGACAGATATTGCCATCACCGCAAAACATATTTTAAAAACACGAGATAATTTAAATAAACTTCTAGCAAAAAATACAGGTAAACTATTAGCACAATTAGAAAAAGATGTAGAAAGAGATTTCTTTATGGATGCCGAGGAAGCTAAAAAATATGGAATCGTTGACGAGATAGTCACTAAATCTAAAGCTTCAATTCAAAAGACTAACAGCTAGACATCTGTCTGCTTGTCTGTTATACTAAATATGTTGAATTTTAGAAATTTATTTTACTTAATTTAAGTCGGGTTCATAGGAATATTCCATATATTATGATTTTTACAAGAGAATTAGAGAATTTTGAAATATTTACGAAGCTCTTTGGTATAGAAATACTCTAGATAAATATAGTGGCGTGTTCTTGTAAGCTCGCAAAAAGCTTATGAGTATAACATTAATGACAATTCTATTTAGCGCAGGAGCGCTTCTTTTGGGCGCTGGTATTGGATATTATCTTCGTTTAATAATTGCGCTCGGCAAAAAAAGGTCTATTGAAATAGACATCAAGCAAATGACCGTGGCGGCCAAAGAAGAGGCTCAAAAAATTGTTGACGAAGCAAAAAAGATTTCGGAAACAAAATTGGCTGAACTTCGCGAAGAAGAAAAAAAGAAAGAACATGAATTTAAAGAAACAGAAAAAAGACTTATAAAAAAAGATGAGTTTTTAGACACACGACAGGTGGAATTGAATAAAGAAGTGGAGGATGTAAAGGTAAAAGTTGAAGAAATAAAAAAAATACAAGAAAGAGTTTCAAAAGTTGAGGAAGAAAAAATAGCCGAGCTTGAACGTGTAGCAAAATTGACCGAAGTAGAAGCAAAAGAAGAACTTCTAAAAGATGTTGAGAAAAAATACGAAGAGGACATCTTGATTAGAATTCAAAAATTAGAAAATACCAATGAAGAAAAATTAGACCGCAGAGCCAAAGACATATTGGCTACAAGTATTCAACGCCTAGCTTCCAGCACTGCTTCTGAACTCATGACAACCATTGTCTCCATTCCAAACAATGAAATAAAAGGTAAAATAATCGGCAAAGAAGGTAGAAATATCAGGGCTTTTGAAAGAGCGGCAGGAGTCGAACTCATTGTGGATGACACTCCGGGATCTATTGTCATCTCATCTTTCGACCCCATCAGACGTCAAGTGGCTCGCTTAGCGCTTGAAAACCTTATCTTAGACGGACGTATCCAGCCAGCCAAAATAGAAGAATTAGTAGAAAAAGCTAAGGAAGAAATAAATAAAATAATTAAAGAAAAAGGAGAACAAGCAGTCTATGAATGCGGAATCTTCAACTTTGATCCACGTATCGTAGCCATTATCGGACGTTTATATTTCCGAACCAGTTATGGACAAAATGTTTTGCAACACTCAATCGAGATGGCACACATTGCGGGAATGATCGCTGAAGAGCTCGGTGCTGATGTGGCAATAGCTAAAGCTGGCGCTCTGGTGCACGACATCGGTAAAGCACTTGACCATGAAGTGCAAGGCACACATATTGAAATCGGAATGAGAATTTTACAGAAATTCGGGGCCGATGAGCGTATTGTCACTGCAATGAAATCTCACCATGAGGATTATCCTTATGAAACCATTGAATCCATCATTGTCCAAACAGCCGATTCTATCTCTGGTGGCAGACCAGGAGCAAGAAGAGATTCAGTAGAAAATTATCTAAAGAGACTCCAAGAGCTCGAAGCATTGGTAAACGCTTTCCCAGCTGTCGAAAAATCATATGCTTTGCAAGCAGGACGTGAAATACGCATATTTGTCACTCCAGAAAAAATATCAGATGCTGAAGCAAAGTTAATGGCACGTGATATTGCAGTAAAAATTGAACAAGAACTAAAATACCCAGGCGAAATCAAGGTAACCATGATTCGAGAAACAAGAATCATAGAATATGCTCGCTAAAATTGCTATATTTTAAAGCACTTGCCTTAAAAAACCCTTAATATATAATGAAAGGGTATTAATATATGAGTAAAAAGTCCCGCCTATGCTAAAGCTTCGGCGCGACAAGGTCGAAATAATTATAAAAATAACTTAAAAACACTATGAATAAACAAGCATTAGCTGACTGGGTACACGGAAAGCTAGGTGGCACAAAGGTGCAAGCTGAAGAAATCGTAGACGGATTGTTTGATGCTATCATCCAAACTTTAAAAAAGGGCGGAGAAGTATCAGTCGCTGGCTTCGGAATCTTTTCAGTAAAGGCTCGTGCTGCACGTATGGCTCGCAATCCAAAAACTGGAGAGCAAGTCAAAGTAGCTGCAAAGAAAGTTCCAAAATTCAGACCTGCAAAGGCCTTGAAAGATACAGTTGCATAATTTTTAATCTCGAGATTAAAAACAAAAACCCGCGCAATGCGGGTTTTTGTTTTGGTGTGTAAAATTTAGTCTAATACTTCCTAATCACTGCCTTTAGCTTAGCTATCACATTCAAACTTTGTTCGGGATAAATTGGTTTATAGTTTTTATTCGCTGGCTCAAGCCATACCTTTTCCTGTTTTTTGCCTGCCGTGAGCACGGTCGAACGGCGATAATACTTCATTGTAAACTCCCCATCCACTTCAGCTATCACGATCTCTCCATCTTTTGCCACATTTGTTTTTTCTACTAAAACCATATCGCCTTTTTCTATATGTGCATCAATCATGGAGTCTCCATCAACTTCGAGCATAAAAGTGAGTTCTTTCTTTCCTATTAGCATATCTTCCAAATTTATAGTATCAAATAATTCTTCTTCTACATTAGCTGGAAGACCCGCAGTCACGAGTCCAGCCATTTGAATTTCTCCAAAAGAATGAATCGGCATCAATCGGCCCAAATGATCTTTAGCCACTATTCCAGCCTCCACCATTTTTTCTACAATTCTAAATACTGCATTCTTGCTCTTGAAGCCAAAGAGTTTCATCATCTCTCTATAGGTCGGCATCCTTTTATTTTGCGAGTAAAAAGATTCTAATTTTGTTTGATATTGATTTTGCATTTTTTATTAATTTTTTAGAAGGAAAAAAGAACTGGAAAAAGTCGACGGAAAAAGCTTCGACGAGCGTGGAAACGAACCTTGCGAAGAAGAAGCTTGTGATCTCGTGCTTCTTTAAAATAATCCTCTCCTCTCATAATCTTCTGGTCAATAACCTTATTGACTCTCTGTAATTCCCTTTCCACTAATTTTAAATATTGTTTTTGTGACATACTTGTCCCGCTGTAGCTTATTAAGCGAAAGCGGATGTTTTAACTACTAATCTGACCCGACTCGGTCATGTATTTAGTATAAGTGAACGAGCGTTCACTTGTCAAATACCCCACTGTGGATAACTAGCTTCGGGAAGGACAGTCCTTCCCGAAGTTTAGGAATTTACCTTTGGCCTATATTGTATAGCTTCTAATATATGATTCGCTTTAATGTCAGCCGAGTTTTCGAGGTCAGCAATAGTGCGAGCGATTTTTATAACTCGGTGATAAGCTCGAGCAGAGAGGGCTAGACGTTCAGCGCTGTCGTCGAGCAATTCTCGCACTTCTTTGGTGAGCTTCACGATGCTAGAGAGATCTTTCACATTCATTTCACTATTAGTGCCAATAGCTCTACTTAATTTTTTAAATCTATTTTTTTGTATTTCGCGCGCTTTGTATACTCTCTCTTTTATCTTTTCACTTTTTTCTCCATTTCCCTCTCCACCTAATTTTTTATAATCAACATTAGCCACAGAAACCCACAAATCAATACGATCCATAATTGGTCCTGAAAGTTTTCTCTTATATCTATCCAAATCAGACGGTTTGCAAATACACGCTTTTTGTTTATTCCCTAAATTACCACAAGGGCAAGGATTCATCGCTGCAACTAAAATAAAATTTGAGGGGAAAATAGCTGAACCACGAGCTCGAGAAATAGAAACGACATTGTCCTCAAGTGGTTGTCTGAGAGATTCGATAACTCTCTTTTCAAATTCTGGAAATTCATCAAGAAAAAGAACTCCACGATGGGCGAGTGTCACTTCTCCTGGTTTGGGGTAAGTACCTCCACCGATAATCGATACATAAGACGAAGTGTGATGTGGCGAACGGAAAGGTGGAAAACAAACGAGCTCTCCTCTCGTAGCACCAGCCACCGAGTGGATGCCTGTAATTTCTAAAACCTCTTCTAGACTTAAATCAGGAAGCAAGGTGGAAAAAACTCGCGCAAGCATCGTCTTGCCTGTACCTGGTGGGCCATACATAGCGATATTGTGTCCACCTGCGGCCGCAATTTCGAGCCCACGTTTTGCACTCTCTTGTCCACGAATATCCGAAAAATCCCCACTTTTTGTTTCTTTTTTATAACTCACTTCGGTTTTGGGCGCAAAAATAATCTTTTTGGATTTTTTATTTTTCTCATTTTCATCTAAGTGCTCTACTGCTTCATTCAAACTACCAGCACCAAAAATTTTTATTCCGTCTACGAGCGCAGCTTCGAGGGCATTTTCTTTTGGCAAATATATTTCTTCGTAACCCGCTTTCTTGGCCGCCTGAGCGAGTGGTAGTGCGCCACGAATAGAACGAAGTGTTCCGTCGAGCCCGAGTTCACCTAGAAAAATCTTTTTCGCTGGATTAAATTTTACATCTCCACAAGCGAGCATATAAGAAAGTGCGATCGCCAAATCAAAATAGGGTCCTTCTTTTTTCAAATCAGCAGGAGAAAGAGAAACCACGATTTTTTGATTCTTGGCTTTTGGAGATTTAAAACCAGAATTTTTAATAGCGCCACTTACTCGATCTTTGGATTCATCCACCGCCTTGTCCGGTAGGCCAACAACATTAAAAGCATGCAGTCCTTTAGATAAATCCACCTCAATCGTCACAATTACTCCGGAGAGTAAGTTTACTTGCGCGGAATAAACTTTGGCAAAGTTCATAGGTTAATCTTCTAAATGTTTTTTACAAGTTCGAGCAGCAGGATTGGCATCCATGCGAGCTATTTCAATATCTTTTTTACAAATTTCGCATTTACCAAAAGATTCTCTATTTATGCCCCTTAGAGCTTTGAGAATATTTTGCAGTCTGGATTCAAGAGATTTAATCATTGAGCTTCGAGCTTCAAAGTCCTCAAATCGATCAGCCATATCATTGTGGTCTGGCTCTGGTCGGTCTACTGCTTCTGGAATTGCCTCCCATTCTCCAGTCTCGGGATTCAATTTTCCCATATCTTTCATTTCTTCTACCAACACATCTCGCTCTTTTTCCAGTTTCTCTTTAATTTTTTTCTTATCCAACATCCATCAAATATAACATTTCTGATTTTGAAAGCAAATTGATAAATAGCAAAGGAAATTATGTATGATAAAATATAGTTATGGATAGAAAATCAAAGTATTTAATCGCAATATTCATTGTCTTTATTTTGGCTTCGGTTTTTTTGACTTATAAAAGGTCCTTCATTGACCGTGATTTTGAAATCATAAACGAGGAAGAAAATATAGAATAAAAATGCAAAACTGGTTTCTTTTAGCTTTAATAGCACCGATACTTTGGAGTATTGTCAATCATATTGATAAATACATGCTCTCGAAGTATCTAAAGGGCCGTGGAGTGGGAGCCCTACTTATTTTCTCAGCCCTAGCTTCTTTTGTGATTCTTCCATTTATACTTTATTTCTATCATTCTCAATTATTTACAGTGACAAACCGAGATTTAGCCACATTGCTCTTAATCGGTTTTTTAAGTGTGGGTGCTTTTTATTTTTATTTAAAAGGAATGGAAGAGGAAGAAGCCTCGGTGATTATTCCCCTGTTCCAGTTAGTTCCAGTTTTCGGTTATTTTTTAAGTTATTTAATTTTAGGCGAATCATTAAATACCGCCCAAATTTTTTCATCATTATTAGTTATTTTTGGAATAATTATTCTAGCCGTCGAAATAGATATAGAAAATAATGTTACATTAAAAAGCCGAGTATTAACATTAGTGACACTCTCCTCTTTATTATTTGCATTACATGACACACTTTTTAAAAAAATTGCCATAAGTGAAAGCTTTGTCGTTGCAGTATTTTGGCAATATGTCAGTCTAACTATTTTCGGACTTTTTATATTAATTTTTATAAAAAAATATCGTGAAGATTTTTTAGAAATGATGCGTAATACAAAAGGAAAACTATTGTCACTAAACATTGTAAGTGAACTTTTATACATTATGGGCAATTTAACAAATAACTTCGCTACCTTGCTCGCTCCAGTTGCTTTGGTGCTCGTTGTGAGTAGTTATCAGCCACTTTTTGTTTTTATCGGAGGTATATTATTAACGATTTTCTTGCCAAATATATCAACGGAAAAAATTTCAACCAAACATTTAATTCATAAAGTCATTTCCATCTTAATTATTATTATCGGAAGTTATTTCTTGTATTCTTCTTCCAATTATTAAATTTTACGTGTAAGATATAGTTATGGAACAATTTTGCCCATGGGAATCAGCTCAATATCTCATTTATTCTAGCAACATCCCAACTTTATTTTTCTACTCCCATATACCAGCAATCGTCGTGGCGCTCGTGGTTGGTTTTTTAGTATTTTATAAAAGTGGAAAATCAAAAATAGGAACTACGCTTTTTACCATCAGTTTATTGTTCTCAGCATGGTCTATTTTTGATCTTATTTTATGGGCCACAAACAAAACAGATATAGTAATGTTCTTTTGGTCTATGCAAATTTTGATAGAACCACTTATATATTTACTTGGTTTTTATTTGACTTACATATTTATCAAAAATATAGATTTGTCTTTAAAAAAGAAAATTATATTAACGGTCTTATATTCCCCAATCATTATATTTTTATCTTCTCAATACAACCTCTTGGGTGTAAACTTGTCTGATTGTACTGCGGTAGAAGGATCTATCGCTCAATATTATACCTATATTATTGAACTTATATTTATCATATCTATTTTTATATTTACAGATAGAGAATACAGAAAAAATTTAGACCCAAATAGAAAAAAAGAAATAATGACTTTTGGTTTAGGGGTAATAGTCTTCTTGCTTGCTTTCTCTTGGGGCAACTTAATTGGTAGTTTTACAGATAATTGGACACTAGCGCAAGCGGGATTAATCGGTATGCCAATCTTTGTCGCTTTCTTGGCATATTTAATTGTTCGATTTCATACTTTTAATGTAAAACTTTTTGGAGCGCAAGCGCTTGTATTTGCGCTAGGATTTTTGGTTCTGGCTATTTTGTTTATCAGAAGAATTGAAAATGTTAGGATTGTGGTAATTTTTACTTTATTATTTGTAATCGCCCTGGGTTATGCTCTTGTAAAATCTGTTAAAAGAGAAATAGAAAGAAAAGAAGAATTACAAAAATTAAATATAGAACTCGAAAGTTTGATCAAACAAAGAGAAAGTCTTATGCATTTAATTACTCACAAGGTCAAAAGCTCTTTCACTCATTCTAAATATATCTTTGCAGGTATGCTTGACGGTACTTTTGGTGAAGTAAATGAAGAATTAAAAAAGAGAGCAGTCCAAGGACTCGAGGCAAATGATGGAGGAATAAAAACAGTTGATTTAGTATTAAACGCAGCTAATTTACAAAGAGGATTAATTAAATATGAAATGAAGGTCTTTGATTTTAAGGAGTTAGTAGCGCAAATCGTGGGTGAGAAAAAAATAGAAATAGAAAAAAAGAATCTACAATTGGAAAGTCATATAAACGGAAGTAAAGATGATATATATAATGTTTTAGGAGATGCTTTCTGGCTCAAAGAAGCAATGAACAACTTAATTGAAAACTCTATAAAATATACAAAAGAAGGAAAAATAATTACTACTCTAGAACATTCAGGCGACAATAAAATTATTTTTTCGGTCAAAGATACGGGCATCGGTATAACAGAAGAAGATAAAAAACATCTATTTACTGAAGGCGGACGTGGGCAAGAATCAGTTAAAATTAATGTGGATTCGACTGGCTATGGTTTATATTCTGTAAAACTAATAATAGAAGCTCACGAAGGCAGAGTCTTCGCGGAGTCCGAAGGAGCAAATAAAGGCTCTATATTTTTTATAGAGTTGCCTGTAATCAAGAGCAGTCCTTAAAGAATTCAAAAAGGACTGTTCTTTGTCTATTTTTTAAGCTGACTAGAGGAAAGACGGAACATAACCTCTCGAACAGCATCTATACTACCTGCTATTACGAGAGATGTTTCATCGGCAAAAACATACATCAGTACTATTCCCCCATCTTTATCGTATAAAATACGAGCATTTTTATTCTCTATGATTCCATCATCAAAATTTTTAGTAAGTAAATAAGATGTATTTGAATTTATTGACACTCCAAAAAGACTATGTAAATCATAGAACATTTTATTCTCCCAAGCCCTCACGCTATCAAAAATATCTTGGAAAGAACGCATTTTAATTAAAACAAAGAAATCTTTATTAGTCCCTTTTACTAAACCCATCAAAAAATTATCAGCCACTAAATTATTATTCGCAGGTGGAACAAAAGAGCTCTTTAGAATAGAGATAAACGCTCGTAAACCAATTACTTGTTTATTCTCAGTTAAATAAATTCCTTCCAATCCTCCATTTTTTAAATTAGTAGTGCTCATTTCGGTTAAAATACTTCCAATAATTTTTTCTTTTGATAAACTGGCTGTTTCAATAAAAAAGCTCTTGTCATTAAAAATTAAAGGATCAAATTGTCGCTCTATCGGCACTGTGTTAACATTTCTTTTAAAGATAAAAAAAGTAAAAGTAGTAAATGCTAAAAGTAAAAGCAGAGCACTAACTAGCATATAAGATTTATTACGCCTTGAATCGGGAGAAAGAGTTTTTTTCTCTAACTCTTTTTGCTCTTGTTCATGAATAATTTTTTTGATTAACCCTCCTTGATCACCTTCAATCACCCGAGCCATATCCTCGCCATAAGTTTCAACAATTTTATTTTGAACCTTCTCGTTTTCCATTTTTATTTTAATGAAGCAGTTTTAAACTTTTTTGAAAAAATTTTCATCTACCGCCCGAATAGACAGACCAACTTTACCTCGTTCGGTATCTACACTGATAACTTTCACGGGTACGAACATACCCTCCTTAATTATATCGCTAACTCGCTCCACACGAAATGGTGCGAGTTCAGATATATGTACCATACCATCAGTCATCTCATTCAGTCTAACAAAAGCCCCAAAGTCAGCAACTTTTACCACTTCTCCCTTGAGTATTTCACCCACCGTAAATTCATGAGTTATATCCTCTACTATTTTCTTTGCTTTTTCTGCTGAACCATCTTTACCAGTAAAATACACAGTACCATCATCTTCAATTGTTATTTCAGCTCCACTTCTCTCTTTGATATCTTTAATAGTTTTACCCCCACCACCAATTACCATGCCTATCTTGTCGGGATTGATTTTAATAATCAAAATTTCTGGCGCATTTGGAGAAATATTTTTTCGTGGACTATCTATTTCTTTTTGTATTCTATCTAAAATAGTATTGCGGGCTGTCTTAGACTGCTTCATCGCTTCACCCAATATTTTTATCGGCACTCCTTCCACTTTCACATCAAGCTGAATTGCTGTTATCCCATCGCGAGAGCCCGCGATTTTAAAATCCATATCTCCATGATGATCTTCTGGCCCCTGAATGTCAGTCAAAATCTTGTATTTACTATCTGATTCATACATCAACCCCATCGCAATACCAGCCACAGGCGCTTTTATCGGCACTCCACCATCCATCAGGGCCAAAGTAGAAGCACAAATAGAGGCCTGAGAAGTCGAACCATTTGAAGCCATTGATTCAGAAACAATACGCATCGTGTAAGGAAAATCAGAAACCGAGGGCAATATCATTGCGAGAGCTTTTTCGGCAAGAGCTCCATGTCCCACTTCTCGACGATTTGTAAATCCTGAACGACCAACTTCTCCCGCTGAATACGGAGGAAAATTGTAATGATGCATAAATCTTTTCTCTACTTTTAATTGTAAACCATCAACTAAAAGTTTGTCTTCTGGTCCACCGAGCGTCAATACTGAAAGCACGTGAGTTCCTCCACGATAAAAAATTCCCGAACCATGAAGTATAG
>ERZ1292625.4641-Hain-H41-01um-R1-4641-length-10135-cov-5_pt1 | contig 10135 bp, 9 predicted proteins | sample MGYA00564400_ERZ1292625 | MGnify/ENA primary metagenome ERZ1292625 (study PRJEB36523, sample SAMEA6512639) | groundwater metagenome | collected 2019-01-08 | study: AquaDiva: Metagenomics assemblies of 32 groundwater samples
CACGTCCTCATCTCGTGGACGGTCATCCCCCGGCTTCCAGCGCCGCTTCGGTGGCGGACGGCCAAACCGATCTGGCCCTCGCGGTTAAATACGGACCCCGCCACCATTGGTCGCCTCAAGCGACCAATGCTGTTTTTCGATCAAAATATTCCACGCCACCATGGCTAACGTCCTCTTCCTGCTCGATGAGATATCGAAGAGTGAGATAGACAACAAGATTCACCGCAAGGTGGAGGATAGCCGAAAACTGCTCTCTGTAGAAAAGGAAGAATTGCGTGAAAAATATCGATACCAGAACCGCATATTTATATGTTTCATAGGCGGCAACGTGATGCCCGCGCTCCAGAAACCAGGTGCCAACCACAACAAGAACGCCAGAAATCATTGCCGTTACCACTTGGCCAAGATCAACGAATGATTCAACGGAACGAAATAAAATAAGCGCCTTGCCAAAGTTCACGATCGAGGCCATGGCGAAAAAAATAATAAGAAGCTTCTGGAACCAGCGCGAGTGGAGCACCCGCTTGCCGGCAATTTCGAAGCGCGCCTTGAGCCCCAGACCGCTGGGCGATATTTCCGCCCGAAGGGGGGTTCCGAGAAGCGCTTTCCGAAAGGCGATACTCGCCGGATTCATCGAGTCGGACTGATCGAGAAAAACAAGCGCCTGCCTTTGTTCGTCGGCGGTCAGGCCCCGCGTGAACGCCTCGCGAAAGATCTCAAGAGCGTTCGCGGCATAGTCCTTTGGCGCCAGCCGGAGGTAGTGTTCCCCGGCTCGGGCGGCAATGAAAATAATGACAAAGACCGCGTAGATAAGAGCGATCGCTGGTTGAAAAAAATAATCATTACTGCGCGTGATGAACTTGCCGAGCTCATCAATAAAGAGGCCGAAGCCCACGCCGCCCACGACGCTCGCCACCCGCCTGGCCACGCTATCCAAGAATCCAAAAAGGAGAAAGAGCGCCCCGAGCATCAAAAGACCGCCCCAAAGCATATGGGCGATGTGATAACGCTCTCCGCCCAACTCCGGATAATCCGTGAGGTACAGAAAGATACGGACGACGATGATCGTGAAAACCGCCGACGTGACAAAGTTCTCGAAAAGCCCCCCGAAGGAGGCGTTACGAGCAAAGAGGCCGAACTGGGCCGCAATTCGTTTCGGCATTATGAAAGAGGGAAGATATCGGAAGACACGGCTTGAATCATGCTTCTCCCGCGAATACGTGAATACTAGTTCTTAAGATACCGGCGAACAGCCACAAAGCTCGAGAGTACGCCCACGCCGATGCCGAAGATCAGTTGATAACCGAAAAGCGATAATAGATTCGTGTAGAAATAGCGAAAAATATTCAACCCGGGAATGAAGACATTAAAGTAGGGCGAGACGGCGTAGGTGATCGGTGCCGCAATAATGATACTCACCACAGCCGAGAGTACGCCCGCGATAACGCCCTCGACCATGAATGGGCCGCGTACCAAGCTGTTTGAAGCGCCCACGGCGCGCATCACGCCAATCTCGTCGCGCGAGGAGTAGATCGCCAGGCGGATCGTGTTGAAGACCACCAGCCCGGCGATAAGCGCCAGGACGATGGTCAAGATGAGGCCGCCGCGATTCACGTTTTCGATGATAGCCACCAAGCGATTGATAACCACCTCGTTTTTAGAGTAACTCACGTTGTCCACCCACCGGGCGAGATTCGGTGCCTGGAGATACTGCGCGATCGAAGCATACTGATCCGGCTGTCTGGCCTTCACGTTCAAAGAAGCGACGAGCGGGTTATTGCCGAGCTCTGTGATCGCCTGACTGATCGTAGGATCGTCCTTGTGGTTCTCCTTGAAGACCTCAAGGGCGCGATCGGCAGAAACATACTCGACCGACTTCACCTCCGATAAGCTCTCGACGGACTGCTTGATGCTTAGTATCTCATCCTCTGGCGTATTCGTTTTGAAGTAGACGCTAATATCTATTTTGTCCTGAACCGAAATGATCGCCTGTCCGGTGATAACGTTGAAGAAAATAAGGCCAAGGAACCCCATGAGAGCGACCACCATGATAGCCACGGTCGCGGCCGAAGGCCAGCCGTTCCGCCAAAAATTAGTGAAGCCGTAATGAACGATGCGCGAAATGACAGTAAACATATTCTTTAGTGTACTAGTTATCTAGCGACTAGTCACTAGTTGACTAATTAGATGGGGCGCTAAACCAGTATGTATCGGCCCCCTTCCTCGTCGCGGATGACCCGTCCCCGATCCAGGGTAATGACCCTCTTTTCGACGGCGTTCACGATGTCTCGATCGTGGGTGGCGAGGATAACGGTCGTACCCAGCTGATTGATCTTTTTCAAGAGGTCGATGATCTCGGCCGCGTGGAAGGGATCGAGGTTACCCGTCGGCTCGTCGGCGATGATCACCTCCGGTCGGTGCACCATGGCGCGAGCAATGGCCACGCGCTGCTTTTCACCGCCAGAGAGCTCATGCGGGAAGTTCTTGGTCTTGTCTCCCAGACCCACCATGTCGAGTACCTGGGGCACCAGATCGGCAATTTCGCGCTGGGGCCGACCGGCAACCTCAAGGGCGAAAGCCACGTTTTCATAGGCGTTTTTGGCGGCGAGCAAGCGAAAGTCCTGAAAAACAATGCCGATATGGCGACGAAATGGAGGCAGGTCTTTATCGTTCAGCTTATTGATCTCATACTGGCCGAAAAATATCCGGCCGCGGTTCGGTTTTTCTTCACCGATCAAAAGCTTGATGACCGTTGACTTCCCCGCTCCCGAGCGGCCCACCAGCGAGATGAACTCTCCAGGATTAACCCGGAAGTTCACATCCTCGAGCGCCGTGGAGTGGCTGTTGTAGATCTTATAAACTCCTTGAAAAGCTATCATGGAACGATAATTAACGTGGCAATATTCATAACAAAGAGAAAAGGGCCTAAAACCTATTTCGAGAGTATCTTCGACCGCGATACGAGCCAATTTCGGTTGGCGCAAGGAGCAAGGACGAAGTCGTACCCAGTGCGGTACGTCGAGTCCGAAGCAACGAAGCGATCAGCCGAAATTGGCCGTATCCCGCAGGGTTTTCGCTATTTTCCCGCTCTGCGGCGTTGCTCCTCGGAGCTGTAGCTTTGGCTACTAACCTCCTCGTCGCGCCTGGCGGAGCGGAGAAAATATCAGAAAACGCGGTCGGAAGCATACTTTCGAAATAGGTTTTCTAGCTCCCTTTCAGTAATTCTACCTCTGCCTCGATGAATTTGTCGAGGTCGCCCGCGAGCACGCTCTCTACTTGAGTCGATTCAACCTCGGTGCGATGATCCTTGACGAGTTGATAAGGATTTAACACGTAGGAGCGAATTTGGCTTCCCCACTCCGGTTTCACTTTGGTGCGGAGGGCGGTGATCTCGGCCACCTGATTCTGCTCCATGAGCTTAAGAAGCTTGGCCTTCAGAAGTTTCAGGGCGCGCTCTCGATTCTGGGCCTGCGAACGCTCGACCTGCGAGGCGGCGGTTAGGCCCGTCGGCACGTGCACGACGCGCACGGCCGTCTCCACTTTATTCACATTCTGTCCGCCCGGTCCGCCAGAACGAAAGAACTCTACCTGGAGGTCGTCATCTGGAATTTGGAACTTGGCTTCGTCGTACTCCGGAAGATCGGGCACCACCTCAACAAGCGCGAAAGATGTGTGCCGGAGCGCTTTCGCCGAAAACGGAGACATGCGCACCAGACGATGAACGCCGGCCTCGCGCTTTAGGTAGCCGTAAGCGTAAAGACCCTTTATTTCCATCGTGCGGCGGTTGGTGTTCTCGTCGAGTATCGTCGTCTTCCAGGCGCGCCGTTCGGCATACTTGCGGAACATCTCGAAGAGCATCCGCGCCCAATCCTCGGCATCATCGCCGCCAGCGCCAGGATAGATGGAAAGCACCGCCGGTTGCTTGTCATAAGCGCCCTTGAAGAGCTCCTCTAGTTCGAGATCGCGGAAAAGGCGCCGGGTCTCGAAAAATTTATCTTCGTTCCAGGCGCCCTCAAGAACGGCAAGATTCTCTTGGATGGCGCGATAGCGATCGAGGGTCTCGCGCAATTCGCCGAACTCTTTGATCTCTTGATCGGCCACGGCGCGGTTCCCCCAAAAATCAGGGTCGCTCATGTCGGCCTCAATTTCCTTAAGACGAATTTCTTTCGCCTCTACTTCAAAGACGCCCGCCCAAACGGCGGGCTTCGGTCGCTAGCTCTTCCAAATCTTTAAAATCTTTCATAACCCCTAAATAATATATCTATTTTACCTCGACTACCAGAGCGGTCATATCATCCGGCTTGGCACGAACATTATGATCTATTTTTTCTCTTGATCGTTCTTGCGCTCGCTTGGCAAGTTCGCGAGCAATTTCTTCGACTGATTCCGCATCGCCTACGATGTTTTGCATATCGACAGACGTCAGGTTATCGTGAACCCCGTCCGAGGTAAGGATGACACGATCCCCAGCCGCAACGGGCACAATGCCGATTCCCGGCCCCTTGTCCTTCCCTAGGCTATTACTTATAACATTCCGAAAGGCAAAAAATGTTCTAAGCGGCAACCCGATGAATTCTTTTTCGAGATCTTTGGGACTAGTCACTTCGTCAAGCGCTCGACGGATCTCTCTCCGCAGAGCCGGGTCTTTGGCAAAGTCGGAGACCAGATCATCGTCTTCTGTCGCCTGCTCAAGGATATCCTCATCGCGCCGGTCAACATATAACCGCGAGTCACCAGCGTGGGCGTATACCAGAAAATGCTGTTTTTCACCTACGGGCACGACCCGGACGAGCGTGCAGGTGGTATCCGGAAATTTTTTTTCTGCTTCCTCATCCAGAGAATTATGGTCGCTTTCGCCGTACTTATCTCGCCGGAGCGCCAAAAGCGCCTCGTGGGCGGCTCGGAATAACTCTGTTATTTCCTGCTTGGCGCTTTCGACATCGTCCCGGTCATTGGTGCGTTTCTCAAGTGCCTGGATAATTGCCTCGCGGGCCACCGTGCTCGCTTCCGCGCCACCCCGATGTCCGCCCATGCCATCAAATATCGCGAAAACACCGCGCTCTGGAAGCGCGAGGGAGGCGTCCTCGTTCCGGTCGGGATGTTTGTCGGACGGCAAGGTCTCGAACGCGACCGTAAATTTCCCTTCGGGGCTCCGCTCCCGCTCATCTCTCCCGCTTCCTTCACCGTGTTCGGGATTCATAATTTTGGAGCCACCTCCCGGATTTGAACCGGGGACCTTTGCTTTACGAAAGCACTGCTCTACCAGCTGAGCTAAGGTGGCGGCGCTCTTTATCCTACGGATTCCCTAGGAAAAAGCAACCGACCGGGCGTACTGGTTCTTTAAAACTATCCAACGACTGCCGTCGGCGCGGGCGGGCCTCCTCCCTCCGCCGGGGTCGCAATTATTTCTTTTACTTTTTCCACCACCTCCTTCGGGCTATACTCGCTTTTTATGAGATAGGACATGGCGCCCATTCCTAATGCTTTCTCCGCATCTTCCTTTCCGGCCAAATTGGTGAGCATGATAACGCGAAGATTTTTTAATTTTTCATCGGCCTTCACCGCCCGCAACACCTCAAAGCCGGAGAGGCGAGGCATCATGATATCAAGAAGCACGACCAGAGAAGAAATATCTTCGATTTTCCGGAGCTTCGCCAGAGCATTCTCGCCATCTGACGCCATTTCTATATCATATCCAGAAAGCCGGAAGATGCGCTCGTACATGCGCATCATGAGGGGGTCGTCTTCGGCGATGAAAATCTTTATCTTTTCTGCCATGGGTGACGGTTGTCAATGTCTTTATAATGCTACTCTATTCGGACGCCGTGGGCAACGAGAAACAGAATGTACTTCCTTTGCCTAGCGCGCTTTCCTCAAGCTCAATCGTGCCTCCCATGCCCTCTGCAAGAAGCTTCGAGATATAGAGGCCAAGCCCGGTTCCTTTGCTCACATCTCGGGACAAAACTTTTTCCCCCGCCTGTTGGAATTTCCTGAAGAGAAGTGGCTGATTTTGTTCGGAAATCCCTATCCCGGTGTCTTGCACGGCGACCTTTAGGCGAGAATCTTCTTTCTTAACCTCGACGGTGATGCTGCCGCTACTGGTAAACTTGAGCGCGTTGCTTATCAGGTTTATCAAGATCTGCTCGGTGCGATTTATGTCGGCGGAAACCTTGGGCAACGAGGCGTCTTGTTTCACATAATAAAGAACCACGTTCTTTTCGCTAACCACGCCCTGGAGATCTCTTACGACCTTAATAATGACATCTGATATATTGAACAATTCGGTTTTAACCCCTGCTTTCCCCTGCTCAAGACGAGACACCTCGAGAAAGTCATTAACAATCTTTATGAGACGGATACTTGAGGTGTCGATGTCGGCCAGCATCTCGCGCACCTCCGGATCGGTTATTTTTTCCCTGAACATATCGAGGATCATTTCGGTGTTGCCCCTAATGGCCGTAAGCGGCGTGCGCAGTTCGTGAGAAGCGACCGCAAAGAATTCATCGCGCGAGCGCTCCATAACCTTGGCTTCGGTAACGTCTTCGAGTAGAAAGATGTACCCGATCGCCCCAGCCGACCCCTTCCCGACCACAACCGGGGCGATGATGCCGCGGAGAAAGATCTTTCCGAAAAGAATATCTTTTATTTCGCGCATAGTACCGCTCCAAATGCACTGCTCCACTTCTTTCCGAAAATCGATGCGCCCGCCGATGATCCTCGAAACATCATTGATCGATACGCTATCTTTATCTCCGACTCCAAGAAGCTTCGTCATGGCCGTATTCCTTAGAATAATCTCGTGGCCCATATCGACTATCGCAAAGCCGAAATGAAGACTATTAATTGAGGCCAGGAGGCGGGCTTTTTCTTCCTGGAGTTCTCTTGTTCGCTCTACGACCGTTTCTTCCACTTTTTTCTTCTCGTGCTCGATGTCCTCAAGCAGATTCAGGACGGCTTTCTCGTTCTCTTCCAGGGATAAATTCGTACCGGCCAGCTCTTTGACCTTAGCGGATAGCTCGATGGTCTTTTTCCTCACCTCGTCTTCAAGTTTTCCATACAGTAATTTTAATTTTGAAGCCATATCGTTGAAGACCATGGCCGTATCGCCGATCTCATCGCGGGAGTGCACATCGGCGGTAACATTGAAATCACCTTCCTTAATTTTGAGCGCCGCTTCGCGAAGCTTATGGAGCGGCCGAATAATGACCCGCCCCGCCACATAGCCAAGCAACCCGACCAACAACCCGAGGAGCATCGTGCCCCACAAGAACGTTATCGCCAGTTCGCGAATGGGTTCTAGCGTTTCGGCCTGATCGATCTCCGTGACTAAACAGGATTGCATCTCCGGCAACCAGTGATAATAGCCGAACACCTCATCGCCGTGATAGTCCTTCCCCTCAAAAAAACTGGAGTCGCCCCGGAGGCATTCCGTGATCTGGGGCGAATACAATGTTTTCTTAAGCGCGACTCCTGGCTCTTTTAGAAGACCGGTAACGACGAGATTCAGGGAATTAACAATGTATGTTTCGCCTGTTTTCCCCAAACCCGACCGTTCGACCATCAACCTGCTTATGTCGCCCACATTGAACTTCTCCACTAAGATGCCCAAAAAATTTCCGCTCCCGTCTCGGATCGGCGCCGCCCCCATCATCTCTGTTTGCCCTGCGGAAACGTCGTAGTAGAAACTTTGAACGACCGTTCTCTCTTTCGCGTCCAAAAAAAATTGCTCATCAGGCATTATCTTCCCCTCGCTTTCGCTATTCGTCGACACAATAACAACGCCACTATTATCCGCAATAATGATCTCCGACATACTCTCTTTTTCCCGGAGGATATCTCGGAATATACTGATTATCTCGGTCTTGTCCTCTGCTTTTTTCTCCTTTAAGAATCGGCGGAATTGCTCTCGCGCATAATCTCCGCGAGCGATGTGTCCGACTTCCGAGAATATTTCTTCGAGATATCCTTCAATGCCATGCTCTTTTAATACAGAAATACTTTCAAGCTGGGCCTGCGCGCGCTCAAGAAGCAAGCGATCTACGATGCTAAAGGTTACCAAGGCGCCCAGAGTAGAAACGAGGATGATAACCGCCTCGATGATCAAAACCAGTTTCGTACCGAGAGCGACCTTCATGAACGTCAATTATTATAGATGGCGCTCAAAAATTGCATCGTATAGGCATCGGTGATGACGATTGGCTCGGTCAAGATCTTCTGTTCAAGAAGAATTTTTTGCACTTGCTCCCATCGGCCCGGCTCCATCCATCCCAGTTTCGAGATGCCTGTGTGGATGAGCGGTATCGATGCCTTGAGCATGTAGGCTTCGTGGTTCCTCGTGCTGCTTGTTGCATATTTTAATGTCGCCTCAACCGCTTCGTCCTCGTGCTCGATCGCATACTGCCACCCTCGCAGGGTCGCTCGGAGGAACCGCTTCACCATCTCTGGTTTCGAAGTGATCGTTTCTTCTCTTGCGAAAATAACGTCGGCGTACATGTTGACTCCGTAGTCAGCCATTAGGATGGTATTCACCTCCTGCCCCGCCTCGACTACCTGGTTCGGCTCGTTCGTAATATAGCCGGTGGAAACGTCCGTCGTTCCCGCCAAAAGCTCCTTGGCATCGTAGCCGATAGTTACTTCATTTACCTTGCTCCGGTCGATCCCAAGCTTCCCCATCATGGCCGCATACAAAAACTCAATGTTAATTCCTCGCTCTAGTCCGACCGTCTTGCCAATAAAATCCTGGGGCTTCACAATGCCGCTTTCCTTCAGCGCATAAGCGACGACCGGGTTGGTCTTGTAGATCACGGCGATGGCCTTGATGGGCATGCCCTTGGCCCTTGAGAGCACCAGCTCATCTGCTCCGGTGATTCCGAAATCTGCCTTTTTCGTAACTACGGCGTCTATCGTCGGATCTTCAAAGGTGAATGGCGTCGCGTTTACGTTCAATCCTTCTTCTCTGTAGAATCCTTTTTCGATAGCTACGTAATGTCCGGCGAACTGGGCTTGATGCACCCACTTCAGTTTTAAATTGACTTCCTGTATCGGTCCGTTGTCTATCTTTTTTTCTTGCCTATTTTTATTTATTATCCAAAAGGAGGCTCCGGCGATAAGAACCAGCGCCGCAACAAGGAAGATTATTTTTTTCATAAAAACTTGTTAAATAACTTGGACTTACAACATAATGATAACATAAGACCGCTAGAAATCATCGACCTCCTGCCATGAATCTACACTAACCATTGAGTCGGACTCCATGGCAATGACCTTCACTTTCCTAATTACGGTCCCAACCACGCCAGAGGCATCGACCACGAAATTCTGATCTCCCTGGTCCGTTATAGCGTACTCGCACGTTCCATTCCCAAGAGTGAGACCGCCACTTGCTGGCGGCGACATTGAGTCCCTGACGAAGAGAAGCGCTTCTTCCGCGCAAGCGCTAGCAAGCTCTCTCGCCTCGCCGGAACGTAAGACGTCCATGCTTGTGCGCGACGAGCCAAGCCCTAAGAGGATAACGGCGACCGCTATCGACGCACCTACTGCGCCAACCACAAGAACGCTCATTAGAGCAATATAACCTTGTCTTTTTTCGCTACGCCCCGCTTTGTGCCAAAGGAAAAACATGCTTGGAATATTATTGATTACGCAGAGCCGCTGATCCGATAAAAACTTCCGAGAATTCGTACTCGTTCCGGCCGTTTTGGCTGGCGCTTGAGAGCGTAAACTGGACCCGGACGATTCCATAGGAATTGTTACGGGTAACATTTTGAAACACGAGATCCGATGCGATAACGCGAGAGTTATTGAGAGGAATGGCTGAACCCGCTCCCTCGGTCACGCGGATCACGCCATCCGCAAGGTCAAATACGGTCGGATCGTTTTCTTCGTTCGTGAAGGCTAGCGAGAGCGACGGGTCTTCCGAACCTATTTCTGGAAGATTAACTTCGTAAGCGGCTCGGATCGATTGTCTGATGAGATTCATCACCTGAACTCCCTGCTGATTAACTTCAGTGATAGCTTGGTTTTTTATGCGTGACTGGAGAGACAAAGAAAGAAGAGTAAACGTGGCCAGCAATATCGACGAGGAAATGCTGATATAGAGTAGAAGTTCGACGATAGTAAATCCCCTGTTAAGTTT
>ERZ1292625.4642-Hain-H41-01um-R1-4642-length-10133-cov-12_pt1 | contig 10133 bp, 15 predicted proteins | sample MGYA00564400_ERZ1292625 | MGnify/ENA primary metagenome ERZ1292625 (study PRJEB36523, sample SAMEA6512639) | groundwater metagenome | collected 2019-01-08 | study: AquaDiva: Metagenomics assemblies of 32 groundwater samples
TTCTCTGTATTCATCACATAGATTATGATAAACAAAATAATAGCTTAGAAAATCTAATAACACTATGTGATTTTTGTCATAATAAAACAAATGGTAAAAATAAAAGGCATTATTTTACAGAATTTTATCAAATAATAATGAGGACTAAAATTATGGAGTGTCTTCTTTGATAACTTTTTTATATAAAAATCTTTTAGATAATGTTACTAAAGTGACAGAATCCGCAACAGTGTCACAATATGGGACTGCTTTTATCTATGATGGAGATTTAAATTCAGTCTATAGAGGAACAGCCGGAAATGGCACATCTACCATACTATTTGACTTTGGTAGTGCTGTTTATATGGATTCTGTGGCATGTATTTCTAATCTAACAACTTCAGGGACATTAGTTTTAAGGGCAGGTACTATTTCCACAGTAGGGGATCAAGTTTTTGGACTCCCTATTGATGGATATGGAACTTCACATAAATACTTTGGAAATTTTGGATATAGATATTGGAGATTGGATGCTTGGGGTGTTACAGCTATTTTTAAGCACCAACTCAACGAATGCTTCTTGGGCAAAAGATTGTCCATATCAGAAATGCCAAGTTATCCATTAGAGAATTCTATAGAAGAAGATACTGTAGAATTAACCTCAGAGCGGGGGCAACGATGGTTTTATTTTAATTACGAACGTGAAAATTGGATTTTTCAATGGGAAGGGATTAATACAGTAACAGAAGATGGGTTATATCATATGTATAGATATTGTAGAAAAAATACACAACCATTTTTTATGGCTTTAAATCCTGATACAGATCCAAATGATATAAGATATGTAAGATTTAAAGAAAATGCATTTTTGAGTGAAGAAGTTACAAAAAATGTATATGATTTGACATTAGAAGTAGAGAGTGAAACATAGTGGAATTAATTAAAGAAATAGAAAGTAAAAGGGATAAAGATGGTAATTTAAGAAAATGTGGTAAATTTAAATGTTCTTTTTGTTTGCAAGAGATAGAAAGACCATTGAATAATGGTAAAAGACAACAATCTTGTGGTTGTGTGCATTATGAATTATCTGCTAAAATAAGAAAAGGACAAAAAAGAACAGAAAAACAGAGAAAGAAGTATTCTGAAGCAAAAAAAGGGGAAAAGAATCCCATGTATGGAAAAAGTAGATTTGGACAAGAGAACCCTTTTTATGGTAAGAAGCATTCTATAGAAACTAAAAGAGTAAATTCTGAATATCATAAAATTTTAATTGGCCCTTTATCCCCCAATTGGAATAATGGTTCAAGTTTTGAAATATATTCTCAAGAATTCAAACGGATTAGGAAATTTATTTTAAAAAGAGATGATTATGTATGTCAGTTTCCTAATTGTATTGAAATACATGATAGACTTCATGTACACCATATTGATTATAATAAGAAAAATAACAATCCTAAAAATTTAATAACTTTAGGCACTTCTTGTCATACAAAGACAAATGGTAAAAAGTTAAGAAATTATTGGACAGAATTTTACCAAAATATAATGATATATAGGATAATAGACTGTTTGTTATAATTTAATTTATTTTTCTAAGTTTTTTATGATATAATATATGGAGGAGGTTTTAAAATGGGGTATACAGATTATTCAAATCAATGGGTAATAGATCAATTTCTTACTTTTTTGCAGGCCAACCAACTGGGGGCAAATTGTGAACACTTATATGATACTATTGCTGTTGAACATAATATTAATACTGCAACGGTGGATGGAACCCACAAGGCTAATTCTATAACTGGTAGTTCTATAAATACTACTCCTGCATCCACTGGAAGTCAAGCTATTTTAGGTGGAGCTACTTGGACACCTACTGTTGGTGTTTATCAAATAGTTGGTGGACAATCCCCATCAAATTCATTAATTTTACAATTGTTTATATCCGCAGCTTGGAGAGGTAGTTATGTAGCTGATGCTACTCCACAAAATGATATTACTGGGATAAACTTTTTTGATGGAACCAATATGAGAGTTCAAAATACTGAAACCTCTGATACAAATACAGTTTGGTATCAAAAATTTTAAGGAGATTATATGAATAAACATATTATAGATGTTAGTGATGCAAAATTTAAAGGTGTTCCAATAACTTTAGATGGTGAAGTGTTGTTGGAAAAAACTTTAGATAACAATGGAAATATTAGTGGGTATTTGACAATTTCTGTGGATAAAATTATGACTATTAAAATTAAATCTGATGTGGAAATAGAGGCTATTGGATGGGGAAAATTTAAACATATTTTAGACACATTTTAGGAAGGTGATTAATTATGAATTTGGAAGTTTTAAAAGAATTATTTTTAGCACATCTGGGCCCAATTAATACTAATATTGCAAATTTACAAGAGGGTCAAAAAGAAATAATAGAGATTATTAAAATTCAAACACAACATACTGTAGATATAGAAAATATAAAAAAAGATGTAGATGATTGTGCTGAAAAAGTTGAAAATATAAAAGAAACCAAGAATAATAGATTATGGGAAGTTATTCGTCTTGGTATAGCTGGGTTTGTCGGAGCTATAATTGCTAAATTTATTTAAGGGGGGTTTCAAATGGGATTACCAATAATAGGGGATTTATTAAATAGCACTGTGGGCAAGGTGGTTGGGAAATTAGTAGATAAATATTTACCACCAACACTTTCTGATAAAGAAAAAGAAGAATTTAAATTAAAAGCTATGGAATTAGCTCTTGAAGAAGAAAAGAATATTCAAACACAGATGGAAATAGTTAATAAAACTATTCAAGCAGAAATTGTGTCAGGTAATTGGTTTGTCTCATCTTGGAGACCTATATGCGGTTACACAGTTGCATTATTAATAATTAATAATTTTATTGCTGTACCATATTTTAAAGCATTTGGTTTAAATATTGTTTTTATTGAAGTTCCACCTATGGTTTGGTCTGTTTTATTAGCTGTGACAGGTATTTCGGCATTTACAAGAGGTTGGGAGAAAGTGGAGAAGGTTAAAAATGGAAATAAATAAAGTAAATTTTGCGTGGGCTGCTGGATTGTTTGATGGTGAGGGGTGTACTATGATAGCCAATAGAACAAGAAAAAATAAAATTAAACCAAATACTTCTGGGACAATAAGATTATGTATTGCAATGACAGAAATAGAACCTTTGGAAAGATTTAAGAATATATTTAGATTAGGTAAAATTAGTATACAAAGAAAAGCATCTGAAAATAGAAAACTTTGTTATAGATTTGAAGTTAACAGATTTGAAGAAGTTCAGGCAATTGTTTGTTGTTTATGGGGTTATCTTTCCAAATTTAAACAAGAACAAGCTAAAAAACGTTTACAACTTGCAAAATCATGGAAAAGATATCAAGGACAAGATGTTTATTGTAGTAAATTAACTGTACCGGAAGTTAAAGAAATAAAAATAGAATTAAAAAATTATAAGCATGGACTATTTGCAGAATTGGGAAGAAAGTATAATGTTGATGATGGCACAATAAGTCTTATTCATAAAGGGTATACTTGGAAAAGTTTATAGATATAGAGGAAGTTAAAAAGAAATAATGCAAAAAATTAATTTTATCAGTAAAAAAATAGGAATTTTACAATGTTTGACAGGGCATTGTTATTGTCATATGTTGCAAAATGGAACGTTTTTTTGTTGCAAGTGTGGAAAATGGGAAACTGAACCGGAATTAAAATTAGATAAACCCAAAAATAACTTTACTTTTTAACAATTTTTGATATACTTAAAAGATAAGAAAGAATCAAAAATGGCAATCAGTTTTGAAAAAAAGATTCCTAAAAGAAGGATACAAATAAAAAGAAATCCCTATATTCTTTCATTAAATGAAAGGCAAGCCGGAGTAATTGCACCGGATAAGAAATTACACCATAAGCGATTGAGAAGAGGGTATAAGAAAAGTATTAATCAAAGTTTAGAAGAAGAATAATTAGAGGTATTTAATGCCCTATCCAATAAATGTTTTAATTGACGGAAATAATTTTGCCATTCGCATTTTAACCAGCATCCCAAGATACAATTCACAATTTTTATCCAATCATCAAATAAATCTCTTTATTCATTCCTTTTTTACAGGATTATTAACTATATGTAATAAAGTTAAACAAAAATATGATAAAGTAGATAATTTAGTCATAATTTGGGATTCAAGAATAAATAATAGAAAATTAATATATCCTGAATATAAAAATAATCGTAAACCTAAAACACTTGAAGAAGAGAAAGATAAGACAAATCATTACTCATTATTGAATAAGTTGAGAGAAAGTTTAAAAACTTTAGGTGATTGGGCAGATGTTTCATTAGAAGGATATGAAGCAGATGATATAATTGCTTATTTTGTAAAAAATTCTGCATATGATAATAATTTTATAATAGTTAGTTCTGATAATGATATGTATCAATTATTGTCCGATAAATGTGTTATGTATTTACAAAATAGGAAAGAATTTTATTCAAGTCTTGACTTTAAAAAGGAATTTGATATAATACCTGGTCAGTATCCATTTGTAAAAGCCTTAGCTGGGGATAGGGCTGATAACATTAAAGGTATAGATGGGATAGGCATTAAGACAGGAATTAAACTAATTAAAGAGGGTAAATGTTGGACACATTGGGTAAACAAATATAAAGATGTTGATTTAGAAATTAATCTTGAATTGATAAGATTACCTTTTGAGGAATCTAAAATTGAAATTACTATACCACAGAGTTATTTTGATAAAAATGCGTGGATAGCTATATTTCAATTATATGGTCTTAACAAATTAAATCTTTGTGATTTCAAACAATTACTAACAAATGAAAAGAACTAAAATAATAAATTTATTTGATGATGTTCCATCAGGCATAGTAATAAAAGAGAAAAAATCTACTAAAGAAGGTATAATAGCTAAGAAATTTTTAGAAGAATATTATATACCAAGATATGAAGAGCTTTTTGGAATACCACCAATAATCTCATGGGGTAAAGATTTAAAATTAATAGTAAGAATAATAAAAACATATAAAGATATATCTATTTTTGGAGTAGAAACATATCATGATTTATTGATAAAAGTATGTGAAAAATATTTTATCAGTAAAGACATTTTAGCTTTAAAAAATGTGTGGAATATAGGAATTTTTTATCATAATTTTTCTAAAATTGCATTATTACTAAAATATACAAATGAAGAAGTTATAGATGATATTATTTCAGGATATAAACTTGCTTATTTAAACTATACAGGAAACACATATGAGAATTCTTTAATTACATTTGATGAAGTTTTTTCTCAAATATATTTATTTTTAAAGCCTTTATGGATTCAATATGGTAATGACTTCTCATTGCTGAGATTTTCAGAAATCTATTTTTTAATATTATTTGACCATTTAGGAAATAAGGAATATAATATAAATTTCTTTTATTCTAAATATGCTCAAGATTTTTTTACAAAATGGTTAACTATTGAAGGAAAAGAAATATTAATATTTTTCCCCAAAGAAGTTGGTAATATGACCAAAGAACAATTGATAATTGAAGAGGCTAAAATGATGATAGAGGAAAGAGCTTTGGTAAATAGATGAATGATAATATTCAAAAAGGTATAATTTATTATCTATTAGTAGATTTAAAATTCTTGTCTATTTGTCGAACAAGAGTAGACCCAAAAATATTCCAATCACCAATTGAACAACAGATTTGTAAAATAATTTTTGATTTTTTTGATAAACATTCAGCTATTATTAATGGCAATGCTGATACTATTATTTTACAAGAATTTCCAGAAAATGAACAGAATTTAGTAGCTGAATATTTAAATAAATTATTTTCTTCAGAATTTGTTAAATCTTATATACAGGAAAAATTAGATACTTTTATTCAAAAGCGAGAATGGGAAAAAGCTTTAATTGAATGTGTAGAATATTTAGATAATGATGATATTGCTAATATAGAAAATAGGGTATATAAAATTATAAAGAATAAATTTAGTTATAGTGATGTAAAAAATGTATTGGAAGAAGATTTAAAAGATTTTTATAATAATAAAAATAATGGTGAGATTTGTTGTCCAACAGGTATAAAAGATTTAGATAATATTATTGGTGGATTTAAAAGAAAAGAACTTGCTGTTATAATGGCTTCACTTAATGTTGGTAAAAGTTGGGCATTTACCTTTTTTGGTAGTAAAGCTTTACTATATGGTAAAGATGTTTTACATGTAACCTTAGAAATGAGTAGGCAACAGGTTAAAGAGCGTTATTTTATGAGATTTGCAGGAGTATCCTCTAAACCACAAGAAGAACTTAATATTTGGTCAGGTAAGGAAAGAATTAAGTATAAACCTGACCATTTAGGCAATGCAACTAAGGTTAAAAAATCAATTAAAACAATGAGTAGTTTTGGTGGTAAATTATTTATTGTTGAGTTTCCTGATAAAACTTTGACTATTCCTAAATTGGAAAGTCTTATAAATGATATGGAACTTGAACAAGGCAAAGTTCCTGATTTAGTAATGATTGATGGATTACAAGGATTAAAATATAATGATAAACGTGGTGATGATTGGAAAGCACTTGAAGAGCTTACACATGAACTTAGACGGATAACTATGGAAAGAAATTTAGCTGGTGTTACATCTACACATAGTCAGAGATCAGCAATAGGAAATAAAATTGGTCAAGCTAAGGATGTTAGAGGTAGTATAGATATATTAAATGTGGCTGATTTAGGTATAAGTATTAATCAAACAAACGAAGAATATTTATTAGGACAGGCAAGACTATTTATAATGAGATCAAGAAGTAGTAAAAAATGGGGACAAATTAGAATATATCAAAATTATGATATGGGGAATTTTTGTACTTATAGTGAATTGATGGAGTAAAATGATTTTTAATATCCAGCAATATTTAATAGACAATAAGATTGAATATAGGACTTATGGTAAAAATGTTTCAAGAGGGGAGTATTCTATTTGCTGTCCTTTTTGTAATGAGAGTAAATTTCACTGTGGAATTAACCCCATTAAACAACTTTTCAATTGTTGGATTTGTGGAGAAAAAGGGAATCTTCCAAAGTTAATATCTAAGCTTTTAAGAATATCATACATAGAAGCAAAACAAATAATAAATCCTATATCAGATTTAAAGAAAGCATTAGGAGATAGAGATAAAAAAACAATGAAAGTAGAAGAAATAAATAAACCAAAAAGTTTTAAATTACCAAATTATACAAAACCATTTATTAAAGACTCAACAAATATATGGCAAGAAATTGCCCATGATTTTTTAGTAGATAAATATAATTTAACATGGGAAGACATTTTAGATGCAAAATTGCATTATTGTTTTGGTGGTAAGTATAAGAATAGAATTATTATTCCTTGCTATTTTAATAATAAAATGGTATCATTTATAGCAAGGACATGGGATAAAAATGGTACTATTAGGTACATGAATTGTCCCAATGAAGAAAGTTTGATTAATATTAAGAAAATTTTATATAATTATGACAATGCAAAGGGAAGGAAAAATATTATAATTACTGAGGGAGTTTTTGATTGTTTGAAAATAAAAACTGTTTTTAAAGGGGTTGTGGCTTTATGTGGGACAGAAATTACAAAACAACAATTGGAACTTTTAGTTAAATTGCAAGCAAAAAAGTATTTTATAGCTTTTGATGCAGATATGCATATTTCAAGTACCGGAAAAAAAGCAAGAAATTTGGCGGATTTTTTAAGTGCTTTTGCTGAAACTGAATGTATAAAATTACCTGATGGGAAAGACCCAGCCAATTTAACTATACAGGAAATTAAAGAGTTCTTCAAAAATTATGAAATTTATTAAAAAATTAGGAACAAGATTAAATAAAAATGGAACACCTGAAAGTTGGGGTGAGTTTTTATGTCCAAATACTGAATGTAATAAAATAGTGGAAAGACCATTAAGTCAAGGTAAAAGAGATAAATCTTGTGGTTGTACTAAAGGGATAGGAACAAAAAATCATTTTAAACATGGAGGAACTAATACAAGATTATATAATATTTGGAGTCATATTAAAGGAAGAATATTTGATCCAAAAAATAATAGGTATAAGAATTATGGTGGTAGAGGAATAACAATATGTGATGAATGGTTAGAATTTATCCCTTTTAGGGACTGGTCACTAAATAATGGATATACAGATACTTTAACTATAGATAGATGGCCAAATAATGATGGTAATTATGAACCTTCTAATTGTAGATGGGTTACAAGAACTGAAAATTTAAGAAATACTACAAGAAATGTTATAAAATCAATTGAACAAGCTAATGAAATTAGAGAATTACATAATACTGGGAATTATACGCAGAAAGAATTAGCTGAAAAATATGATGTAAGTAAATGCACAATTTCATATATTGTAAATAACAAAACTTGGGTGAATTAATAGGAGGAATATAAAATGTTAGTAAGTGAATTAAAAAAAATATTAGAACCAGCAACAGTTTTAGGAAAGGGCTTCGCACCAGTAACAGAATATACCTATTTTAATGGTAAAGATGTCAGAGCTACAAATATGGAAGCATTTTTAGCATTGGAAGTAGAAAATCCGATGCCCTTCAATTCTTGCATCTTAACTGAAAAAATGAATAAATTTTTAACCTCTATGGATGGGGGGACGGATTTAACATTTATAACAAATGACAATACTCTTGATATTACTTATGGAAAAAAGAACAAATTCATAATTCCTACGCAACCTTTAGCAGATTTCCCAGATTTACCATCAGTTAAATATAATGATGCTGACCTTTTATGTAGTATTCAATTAACTGAAGATTTTATAAAAAGGTTAATTGATGCTTCTAAATTTATATCAACAACTGATAATAGATTTAATGGTGTATATTTAAAGAATGATAAAATATATAGTAGTAATAGAGAAATCATATATGTTGGTGATGTGGATGCTGGCTATGAAAATACAATATTTATTCCATATAATTTTATAAAACTTTTAATTAAGTTTAAAAAGACATTCAATATATTAGAAATATATTCATGTGGATTTAAGGCAACTGGTTTTGGTTCAACACTATATTATGCAAATTATGAAGATAATACTATGCCTGATTTTGATAAGGTTATTTCAAGCCATAAAGATTTTTTTCAAGTTACAGTTACAGAGGAATTAAAAAATTCAATTAATAGAGTAAATCTTTTTGATGAAATAATAAATATTTGTATTAAAAATAAAGTTATTAATATAATATCAAATAATATTAATGAAACTATAGATATTGTTGATTTTGTTAGTGATGAGGGATACACTTTTAAATTTAACACCACATATTTGAATAAACTTGTAGATTGTGAAACTATTTCATTTACACAAAAAGCAGATGATAAAACAATTAGTGCTATAAAAGCTATTGGTGAAAATTATAAGATATTGTGTGCGGTTGTGCTATAATAATGGGGAAGTAAATGTTTGAGGAATTTAAGGAAGAAGATAAAGGGCTTAAACCAATAGGCCCAGAAAATGCTGAAATATATGTTTTAGGCAGCTTTCCATCTGAAAGAGAGCTTTTGATGGGTAGATGTTTCAGTGGTCATTCCGGTGAAATATTAAATACTATTTTAGAACACTTAGATATAAATCCTGATAAAATTAGGTTCAATTATGCAGTTAATTCTAAAGTTGTGAATGAATCTCCTTCTGATTTGCAAATAAATGAATGTAGAAAAGCTGTTTTTAATGATATTAAAAAGGCTAAACCAAAAGTAATAATAGCTATGGGTAATTCTGCTTTAAAATCCTTGTTCAATCGTGCAGAACCAGGAATATATGGTTGGCGTGGTTGGCAAATCCCAATGCATGAATTCAATTGTTGGGTTGTGCCTGTATACCCAATGTCTAAAATATTGAAAGATGGTGTTTTTGATGATAATAAAATTCAATGGACTAAAGGAACTAATCATACCGATACTTTGAGAGTATTAAGAGAAGATTTATTCATAGTCAATAATTTAGTTGATATTTCTATTCCAAAACCAAAACCATTTATAATTAAAAAATTATTAAAATTTGAGGAAGTATTAGAATTTTTTAATAAAGCAAACAAGAT
>ERZ1292625.4643-Hain-H41-01um-R1-4643-length-10132-cov-5_pt1 | contig 10132 bp, 4 predicted proteins | sample MGYA00564400_ERZ1292625 | MGnify/ENA primary metagenome ERZ1292625 (study PRJEB36523, sample SAMEA6512639) | groundwater metagenome | collected 2019-01-08 | study: AquaDiva: Metagenomics assemblies of 32 groundwater samples
GTCGCACACCGAGCGTGCGGGCGACGGCCGTTGCAGTGCCACGCGTGGCACCCGCCAGCTGGTTGAGGGCCCACGCGCGCTCGGCGTGGGTCATGCGTCGGCGCCGTTCCAGCTTGGCGCGGGCGATGTACTGTGCGACGGCGCGACGCCGGCGGCGGCCGTGTTGGGTGCACACGCGGCAGTAGCGCACCTCATGGGTGCCGTTCCGCTTGGCGTAGCGGCTCCGCCCACAGTGCGGGCAGAGGAGCCGGTAGCAGAAGACCCGCGTGTCGACCTCGTGAAAGACCGGGCGGCCGTCCGCATCGAGCCGCACGACCTCCCGCTGCGGTCCGCCCTGCGTGATGAGCTGCCACTCAGCGCCGGCGATGCGGAGCACTTCAGGGCGGCTGTCATCGAGGTCGGCTGCGGAGATGACGACGGCGCCGTCGTCCACGTCGTCCAGCCGCGGCGGCTGTTCATGCAGCTCGAGCGTGAAGCCCGCCACGATCGCCGCATCGAGGACAGCGTCATCGACCCGGACGATGTCGATGCCGATGCGCACAGGGTGGCCGGGCGGTTCGGGCCAGGCGAAGAGGCTGATGCGGCTGATGCCGGGAACGTTCGCGAGCGCGATGTCGCACGTCACCGCGCGGAGGAACGAGACGCTCGTGAGCGCCTGGAGGACCTCAGCGCGGTGAGAGCAGACGGCCAAGTTCAGCGTGGCCTGGTCGCCAACAGACCCTTTCCGGCCAGTTGAATGCGGGCGGGCGGTTGTAAGGCTGGTCGAAGATGGCTGCCCGCCCGCTCGGGTTGGCGGCGGCCCAGTCGGTGATGTGCGATGGCTTGTCATCGATGAAGAGGTCTCCAGCATACCCGCGCTTGTCCCCGTTGAAGAAGATCTCACTCGGCTTGAAGCCCAACTTTGCAAGATGGGCTGTCCGGATCTCACGCCACGTGGCGCACCCCTCCCAAGGGTGTGTCACGCAGATAAGCTCGTCACAGCGCGCTCGAATGAACGCGACGCTCTCTTCGGCGCCTTCGAGGAAGGTCTGGCTCTCCCAGAACGACGCCGTATCATTCAGCGCGACCGCCTCTTCATGGGCGTCTGCGCCGAACCATCGGTGGACGAGCCCAAAGATGTCCCACTCGGTCACATCCTCGAGCGTGTATTCGGTGATCTCGAGCGCGGCGAAGAGCGGCTCGGTATAACGGAGCAGGACGCCATCGCCGTCGATGATGACTCGCATGCTGCGCTGTTACATGACGCCCCAAAGGTCGTCAATCATGGCGCCAATAACGCACCGGCCGATTGCCGAAGCCGTGCCCGACTGCACCGAGCGGAAAGTTCGTCGCGCCCGCCTGCGCGATGTGGACGCCTTCGGCGCCGGCCGGCGTGGGCACGACCACCGCAATGTGGCCGGACTTGCCAGTCATGTTCTTCCACACGACGACGGCCGGCTCTCCTTTGCTCGCGCTGGCAGCCGCCTCGTCGGCGGTGCACGGCTGCCAGCCGTAGGCCGGGCCGCTCACCCGAAGCCAGTCGTAGACCGCGTTGGCGTTCAGCTCGTGACTGAGCCACCAGTGCGGGATCTCGCAGCTCATCGCGCGGGTAACATCCCAGACGAAGATGTTACAGAACGTCAATCCTTCGCGCGCGTGGTAGCGTTCGTTCAGCAGCACGTCAAACTGCGCCAGCACCGCGGCGTACTGCTCCGGCCCGCGGCAGTTCAGGCAGCTCGTGACCTTTGGGTTCGCAGGCAGGTAGGCGGGCGTGGTGGCCATAAGGTAGCTCTTTCAGGCTGACGCGACGGTCGGCAGCTCGTATGTAGCAAAGACGTTCCAGATGACGATCGCGTCAGCTCCCGCCGCGTTGTAGAGCTGGATGAAGTAGCTGTAGAGCGTGTTGTCTACTGTCCTATCCGCCTCAGCGACGTCAGCCGTGAGCGCCATGGTCGTATTTGTAACATCGCCGATGGTATCGTAGACGGTCCCGCCGGTCCGCAACGGCAGCAACGTTCCGGAAGCACGCGCGGCGCGCACGATCTTTCCTCGAATGGACCCCGCAGCCGCGTTGGTGAAGTTGCCGTGAATGCCTCCACCCGTGATGATCGCGCCTTGAGGCAGCTTCAAGCCCCAGGATCCGAACCATGTGTCGGCGCCGCCGGTATTCGTGAAGATGGGAAGGCCTACCGAGATGTCGTTGTAGACCGTACTGAGAAGCGAGGTGTACGCCGCTGTCCCGCCGATGATGGACTGCGTGTACGCCTTGCGGGCGACGTACTGATACGTCCCTGCCAGCTTGAGCGAGCCGGTGGCGAGATTGAAGTAACCTTCGCTGGCCGCGTCCCAGCCGCCGACTTCGATGACGTCCGTGAACGTCGAGGCCGCCGCCCCAGCGGTCCGATACAAGAAGGCGCATGCGGAGACGCGGTTGAAGAGCACCTTGCTCGACCCGTCGCTGTCGTCCTTGATCCACATTCCGGTGGTGCCATCCCAGGCGGCGTTGTAGACCAGCTCGATGCCGTCGTAGACACGCCCACTGGGTGACGAACGCCGGTACACGCGTAGAATGGCACCCAGCGTAACATCTGGCGTCTTCGACGACTGCCAGATGAGCGTGCGAATGTCGTCGCTGCCGCCGTCCGCGTAGTCCGTCGTGACGCGGGCGAGCGCCCGCCCGACGGCCGTGTGCAGGCCGCTACCAACAACCAGGCGGCCATCGAAGGTCGTCTGGTTGTTGGTCAGATCGAGGAGGACTACAGCACGCGACCAGGTGGTCGCAGTCCAGGTGTCCGCATCGGCGGCGTCACGGATGCTGAGCGTGACGGTGTCTTTCTCGACGCGGAGGCCGAGCGACCGGGTTGCAGCAAGGTCACCGTTGGCGACAAGGCGCTCGATGGTGGCGTTGTTCCCCTCATTGCGCACGCGCGCGTTGACCGTGACCAGGAAGCCCGTCGCACCCGCAGGTCCGCCGGCTTCGTAGAAGCGGGTACGGCCGTTGAGGCCAAGCGTCGTCATCAGATGCTGGAAGGCGAGGTTGATGGCGCCTTCGACTGCGGCGTTTCGCGGAAAGAGGAGCCGGGGCACCTCGGCCTGCGCGAGGGTCGTCGCGTAGCCGGTGCCGAGCGTGAGCGCGCCGATGAGGCTCTCGATGGACGCTGCGATGTCACTCAGGCGGAGCCCGTGCGGGTTGTTGACCTGCGGGAGCTGCGCTCCGAGGAGGTGTCGATGATAGTCGTCCCGCGCTGAATGCCGGACGGCTGCGGGGGCGTAGACGGTCGACACCGCGAGCGCATCGGACGCCGTTGCGACCGTCTCCGTGGGGAGCATGGCGCGGTCGATGAGCACCGTGATGGTGTCGGTGCCGTTCGCCGAAGTGAGGGTGGCGGTGCCGCCAGCAATCGCGAGCGTGCTGACGTCGAAGGCGGTGCCGAGGCCGGCGACGTTGAAAGGGGAAGCTGCGCCCAGGTTGGTGACGTCGAAGGGAGAGCCGTAGGCGAGGAGGTTCGTGCCCGGCTCGAAGAGGAGCTGGGCGTCCGTCGCGGTGCCGGGGTAGGGAAAGGGGTTGCTGTTCAGCGTGGCGAGCGAGACAGCGGTGACGACCACGCCGGTGACGTTCACCGGCTGCTCGATGGTCTTGAGGATGCTGAACGTCGGAGGGAGCGCGATGTCGAGGACGGTCGTGCTGGTGGCCGGGCTCGGGAGTCCGACGACGGCGCAGATGAGGAAGCGGTCCTGCGCGTCGAGGGTGTAGTCCGGAAAGGTGGAGGGAAGCGCCTGCCACTCGTCGGTGGTGAAGACGCGAAGCGCCGAGGAGCGCTCTGCCCGCCGGGGCCGCGCGACCCCGTCCGTCTCAGCGGCGCCGTTGGTGCTCGTGACTTCGAGGTACATCAACCCGACGAGGACCGACTCGCCGGCGGTGAGCGACCCGGGACTCTGCGCCGTGAGCGACTCGAGCAGCTCGACCAGCTCGCCGTTCGGCGCGTAACCACTGCCGGCGAGGACGTCGAAGCGCGTGTTATTCGTCGAGTTCTGCGAGACCGTGAGGCCGGTGACAACTCCCGGCTGGGCGCTGTCGACCAGGCGCTGCAGGATGTGGAAAGCCTTTGTGCTTTCCGTGTTCTGCACGTCGCCGGAGCGGAACTCGACTTTGGTGGGGCCTAGGCTGCGGTCCATCTATTCTCCAAGGGGAATGATCCCCGGCACGTTGGTGGGGTCACCGTACACGTTGAGGCCGCGGAGGCCCAGGCTCTTGATGCGGACGTCGCGGGCGTCCGCCACGTTCGTGAGCGTCACGCGAAGCTGGCCGTAGCGCTGGTCGATGGGCATGTCGAGCGCCGCTACCCGCCACACGGCCGCAGCGACGTCGACCGCCGCGGCGGCCGTGCGGACCTCGAGCACCACCGTCGCCACGCGCGGGAAGCGGGCGGGCGTCGCTACAAAGTCAAGCGTGTAGATGGCGTCGGGGTCGAATTGGCCCGCGTCGACCGCGACCCGCGTGGGCGTGACGAAGCGCCAGTTGGCCGTGGGGACGTCGTCTCGGACGACGCCGTTGTCCTGGCGCAGCGTCGCCCGCGTCTGGTCAGCAACGGCCGCCTCAGGCAGCTCCGCGGTGAAGTCGGCCCGAAAGATGAGCGGCTCCGAGCGGGCGGCTTCGAACAGCTCGGGCTCGACCCGCTGGTAGATGCTCGCGTCGATGAGCCAGACGTAGTCGGCGAAGTCCGCCCCGAGGTCGTAGGCGACCGCCGTCGCCTGGATGAGCGCGGCGTAGTCGAGGGTGTAGGCCGAGGCTGGGGCGTAGACGGGCGTCGACCCCGCCGCAGGATTCACACCTTCGGCGTAGTAGGCGGTATCGGCTCCATCGCCGGCGGCGACGGAGGCGAGCTGGACAGCCCCAGGATCGCCGCCGGGACTCACGAAGCGCCAGGGCGTGGCCTGCCCGCCTGCGAAGGCTGTGGGGCCTGCTGCGGCCGCCAGCGCGGTGACGCCCGTCCCGGAGGCCTCCGCCGAGAAGGACCCGAGCGCGGCGATGGCTGAGGCGACGAAGAGCGCGCGGTTCTCGTTCGTCAGGAGCGACCCATCGCGGGCGGCCAGCTCGACGAGGAGCAGGTCCGCCTCGAAGGTCGCCGCGAGTGGCCGGTCGGCTCCCAGGTCGGCGTTGACCTGGACGTCGAAGCCGTGCGGCCCGAGGCCATCTTCGAGCGCTGTGATCGTGACGGTGCCGTCAGCACCCGCTCCGATGGTGGCGGTTGCGCGCGTGCCGGGGAAGCTCACAGAGGGCACCGGTAGCGCCCCGGTTCGGCGCAGAACCTGGCCGGTCTGCGCCCCGAAGGGGGCGAGCGCCTGTGCAAGAACGAGCTGGCCGTCAGCGAGCCTGCGAAGGACACGAGAGGAGGCGCCGCTCGCGAGCTGGAAGATGTCGCCCGGCAGCGCCGTGCTGAAGGCCAGCTCGGCCTCGACGGCGAGCCCGTCCTCGGAGGAGGCCGCGGTGAAAGCGGCGATGACCGTCGTCGTGCCGCCTTCGAAGAGGCGGTCATCGGGCCCGGGCGCCTGCGGGTAGGGGCCCGTCGTCGCGGGCACAGCCGGGAGCGGCGCGTTCGAGGGCGCGATGATCGCGAGCTGCGCGCAGCGGACCATTGACGGCATCGTGGGCCGGACGTAGCTGAGCCGCCCCGGGACGAGCGGGACGACCTCCATGTTCGTCAGCGTCGCCGCGAGCCAGTCGGTCTCGTCGTAGGCGCCCACGATATTGAGTGGAAGGCCGCCGGAGTCGTACTCGGAGACGTCGACCCGCTCCCAGTAGCCGTGCGCGTTCGAGACGCTGTCGATGTGACCGGCACGGGTGACGATGGCGTCCCTCGTGGCCGGGTCCGGCACGCCGAGCCCCGTCCTCTCGGCCAGGGTGAGCGCCTGGGGCGACCAGACGTAGAGCAGCTCGCCGAAGGCGCCGTGGGTTTCGTGGCGGAGCGGCGTGTTCGACTCGAGGAAGACGCCCTGCGTAGCGACGACGATGGCCTGCTCGAGGAAGATGCGGCGTCCCGCCGCGCCGGCCGCGTTCGAGCGGAGCCAGATGCGACAGCCCACCGCGTCGGCAGGGACCACGAACGAGCCCGAGACGCAGGTCGGGTTCGTGCCGCCATAACCGGCCGTGCCCGAATCCGTTACACTGAATGGAACGCTCTCCGCGGCGGCGCTGGTCCAGGTCCGGCCTTCGTCGAAGGATGCGACGACCAGGAACGACGCGCCGGCGGTCGCGTAGAGCTGCTCCATCCAGAAGTCGGCCCGGAGGGTGAAGCCGCGGTAGTCGAGCGCCCGGGGGACCTGCAGCTCGACGATCATCGGGCCCAGAGCGATGCCGTCACCGCCGTAGGTGGTGCCCCCATCAGCCTCGAGGCGAAGACGGAGGTTTGAGGTGTGGCCGAAGACGCCGACCAGGCAGGCGCTCTCGTCGATGTTGTAGAGGCGCCAGCCATCGGGAACAACGCGGGCCTGCGCAGTGAGCGTCTGGGTGGTGGTCACCGCGGGCGCGACCGTCCGGTCGATGTCGATGGTGAGCGCGTTCAGCCCGGCGGGCAGGCCGGTCCGCCGGACGGGCATGTCGGCGCTGACCTCGACCAGCGCGCCACTCCACTTGGTGTTCATCAGGCCCGGTTCGGCCAGCGCGAGCACGCCGGTGCCGCGGTTGTTGCCGATGACGAGTACGCTTTCGCCCGCGCTGTACATGCTCCAGGCGAGCGCAGCCCCGCCGCCATAGGCGCCGTCGTCGGGGATGAACGAAGCCCACGAGGTGGCGCTCACCGGGCTCAGCTCGAAGCGGCCGGCCTTGTCCCGCCATTCGTGCTGGAGGAACAGCGTCCCCGAGAGGATGTTGCTCATCAGCTGTGGGTCGAGACGGTAGACCTCGTGGAGGCCGTTGTTGCAGCCGCCCCAGACGACCGACCCGCTGATGCGCAGGATGCCACCGAAGTCGTCGGCGTGCGGAACGTAGGTTGCTGAAGTGAACGAGGTGATGTCGCCCCTGGCTGTCTGCGGTGCGACGACGACGCCGTCGGTGCCGGTGGTGCGGAGCCCGCGCCCGATGCGGGCAGGAATGCCGTAGGTCTCGACGCCGTCTCGGATGCGGAGCTGCCAGCGGGCGGGCAAGCCCGCGCCAGCATCCGAGTTCGACATGGCCGTCACGGTGAAGAAGACCTCAGCGCCTTTCACGACGACCGCGTCGAGGACCTCCCAGCCCAGGTAAGCCGACGGGTTGATGGCCGCATCGAGCCGGAGTGCGACACCCTGCTGGGCGTAAGCAGCGCCCTTCAGCTGGCAGTAGGCCACCGGCGGGAAGCTCGAGAAGTCCGACCCGCTGCCGAAGGATCCCTCGTAGATGGCCGTGCGCGCCGCGAGGATGCGGCGGGTCTCGCCGTCTTGCGCGCCGCCGACGATGCGGAAGAGCATGCCTGGCCGGACAGTGGCCACGAAGCCCGGGCCCGCTCGGGTGAGCATGACGGTCATCCCGTCGCCGTCGAGCCCGCTGGCGAGCACCGTGCCTACGGCGTCGAGCGAGGCCACGGTCCAGACTGTCGCGCCGGTGCCCGTCGGCACAGCGAGAAAGGCGGTCGACGCTTCGATGGCCGCCGCGACGGTCTGCCCTGTTGAGGTGATCGTGCCGCTTCCGTCGGTTGCGAGGGTGATGGTCAGCTCGTCGGTGCCGATGTCGTAGACGGCTGTGAGCGGCGCGTTGTTCGTCCCGGGGTCGAGGACGAAGACGGTCGTAGCATCGCCGGCGACGCCTGGCACGGCCGCGTTCCAGATGCGGACTTCCGCGCCGGCCCCGTCGGCTGCACCGATGAGGAGCGTCGAGAGTGTGTCGTAGCTGGAGGCGTGGCGTGCTGTGCCGTCGTCGCTGTCGATAACCGCCTCGCCGGGGTAGGCAAAGCGCTCCTGGAGCGCGACGCCCGCCCGGTCGGTGCCATCGACGGTGATGTCGCCGCCGTCCCAGTCGGGGCTGAACCAGACTTCGACCGGCGCCGGCCAGTCAGGATTCGTGAAGGCCCCGGGGGCCTGGAGCACGCTCGAGGCGGCCGAGGCGTGGAGCACGATGGCGGGCAGGAGTGGGAACGAGCTGGTGGCGGCGCACGTCACCGCGACGTCGCCGATGCTCTCTGCGCCGCTGAGCGAGCTGTGCGCGCGAGGGAAACCGAAGATGTCCAGGGTCCCGTCGACCGGGTGGGGGTCGAGCTGGGCTGCGTTCGCCTCGCCGAAGGTGTCCTCCGAACCGATGACCTCGATGGTGTGGTTGCCGGCGCCGTCGGTGATGAGCGCCGCCCGGGTGAGGTAGGTCGCGCTCGCGTTCGCGCCGCCGGCAAGGTTCGTCTTCGAGATGCCCAGGCCAGAGAGCGTGATGGTCTGATTCCCGTCGGTGCCAGCTAGCTCTGAGTAGAGCGTGATGACCGTCGTGCTCGTCGGGAGTGCCAGGATGAGCATCCCCGCCCCGTTGATGCGCGCCATGAGCGCGTCACGCACGGCGGTGTTACTCGTCAATCTATTGAATGGAATCTGCCCGGCGGTGACAGTATCATCCGTGTCGGCTTCGAAGACGACGCTGGCCCCGAGCGCGTTGACGATGGTGACGGTGTCGGCCTCGTTGATGAGCGCATAACTCGTGATGGTGATCGTGCCGATGGCCCGGGTCGCGCCGAAGTTCTCCTCGCGGGCGATGGCCGCGTTGATGTCGACGACGATGTTCGCGTGGGAGCGCGCGCTGGCCCCGAGGATGACCTTGACCGGGCCCATGTGGTCGATGCGGAGCCAGAGCCGGTCGCGGGTGGCGTAGGCAACGTTGGCCGTCGTCGGTAGGATGCCTGGCAACCGTGCGATGGGCGCGCTGGCGAGCGCGTAGCCGAAGGCGCCGTAGAGCGTGTAGCGCCCGGTGTGGGCCAGGTCGACCGAGACGTCGTTCAGCTGAAGGTAGTTGTAGGCCGGCGCGGCTTCCCAGAACTTCAGGGTGTGGGCGGTGGCTACGCCGTCGCGTGTCCAGGGGCCGGAGGCGCTGACGAAGGTGATGAAGCGCGACTCGGCCAGCCCGATGGTGGCTGTGCCGACGCCTGCGCCGAGCGCGTCGAGGCGGATGGCGGTGGGCGTCGCGAAGCGCTGGCCCGTCTGGCCCGCTCGCGGGACGCCCGCCGTCGAACCGGCCTTGAGGAAGACGTCGGAGATGACGAGGCCCGCCTCGTCGAGGCCCGTGATGAGCACGTTGCCGGCGGCGCCGTCGGCGAGCCAGGCCGCGTCGAATGTCACCGTGAGCGGCTGCGCGATGGGCGGGTCAGTGAAGGGGCCCGGCAGCGGGCTGATGTTGTTGGCGAAGGCTGCCTGCACGAAGTCATGGGCATGCGCGTTCAGCAGCGGAAACGTGTCGTCGTTGAAGAGGGCTGTCGTCGGCTCGTTGCCGGCGAGCTGGTCGTCGAGGACGAATTGCGCCTTGAGCGCCCGCGGAACCAGGAACGGGCTCACGCCGGTCAGCGCGCCGACGGCCTGCCGCAGCCCGGCGGGCCGCGCGCCCCACAGCCGGTAGGCCTGACGCAGCTCCTGCACGACGTTTCGGTAGGCGTCGAGCACGTAGCTGACGTCGTTCGGCTGGCCGACCCTGGCGCCGTACACGTCGTCGATGAAGGTCCCATCGACTGTGAGGATCGAGAGCGCCGCCCGGGTTGAGGCGAGCGCCGTCTCGACGACCTCGAGCGCATCGGCGTGCGCAGCCATCCAGGTGGCGTAGTCGCGGAGGGTGACCTGCGCCCGGGCCCGGCGCTGGTTCGTCTCGTCGACCAGCTCGATGAGCTGCTCTCCTTTCTCGAGGAGCACCCGCACGATGGCGACGCCGGCCGCGTCGGTCGTGACGAGCGTCTGGTAGACTCCGTTGACGAAGAGCCCGAAGCGCCGGAGCGCGAGCGACGTCTCGAAACGAAACTCGTATGGCGTATCGCGGACGGGGAGAACCTCACCGTTCGAAGCGTAGTAGGGCCCGAGGGGCACCGCGCGGAGGAGGCTCTGGTAGAAGTTGGCGGTCATCGCTTGGTGAGCCGTTCGTCGTTGATGACGGTCAGGCTCTGCCGGCCGTCGAAGCGGATGAGGTCGCGCTCGCGCGTAAAGGTGAAGGCATCCTCCGCCA
>ERZ1292625.2977-Hain-H41-01um-R1-2977-length-14491-cov-10_pt4 | contig 10131 bp, 14 predicted proteins | sample MGYA00564400_ERZ1292625 | MGnify/ENA primary metagenome ERZ1292625 (study PRJEB36523, sample SAMEA6512639) | groundwater metagenome | collected 2019-01-08 | study: AquaDiva: Metagenomics assemblies of 32 groundwater samples
ATACCACTCCCGATCCGACGGCCCGTAACTCCGGGATCGGGGAGGCATTGGCCTATCAGGTTATCCGCCTGTGCATCAGCACCGGATGGAGTGATGACGCCAAGGCCAAGGCGCAGCTGACGCCCGAGCGTATGCGTTCTGAGCTGGCCAAGATACTCTTTCAAATCAACGGGTTGAAGAGGACCTCGGCTGCCGGGGACGCCATGGCTACGCTGGAACTCTTGGCCTTGACTATGACCCTTGACATGTTCGAAAACAATATGTTCAGGGATGATATTTTAGGGGTTGACATCGGTTAACCTTGGTGATACCCTATATTATATATGATACTATATAGTATAGGATATCAAGGATAAAGAAAGGACTATAGATGATTACCTTGTTATATATCTATCTGTTGATAGGATCAACGATAGGTGTAATGCTGGTGCTATGCCTCGACAAGATTACCATAGCTACGTTTGATCTCCCGTCAAGGATGTTGATCCCGTTGGCTGTGGTATTCCTGTGCCTGGCATGGCCTTACACCTGTTACCGGGTTTATCATACGGCCAACAGGAAGGATCGACAATGAAGCATGTGATTGTGTTGCTTATCCTGATCGCCAGCCTGCTGATGGCGATCTTCTGTGAGACCCGGCAGATGGCCGACAGGATGGACGAGGTTCTCACGAACGCCGCTGAATGTGGCGACATTGACTGCGACGACGGCTACGATTACGTCGTCTCCCGTGAGCGCTTGGTACGTCGTCTTCAATCTGTTCAAGAGGTAAGCGATGACACAGCCGCGCCTGACGTGTGACAAATCAAAACTCCTACGCTTGTTAGTGTTGTGGGGCTGTGAGTCAGTGACACACCAACGCTTCGGACAGCTAGTGTGTAATATATTTGGCCGCACAGGGATGCAATTCCCTGAGTTGTTCTATGAAGAAAGCTTTATATTGGCTTACAAGATGGCCAAGCAGGAAATCGAAACGGAGAGCACCGATGTTGATTAAGAAACCCCCTCTTCCTATTGACCATCCAAAGGTGCAGGAAAACCTGTTGTTTAAGCAGCAGTTCCGGCCAACAGCGTCGGCATTGTTTCCTCCGTTGAGGCTCGATGGTTTCTATGGTTCGTGTGCATTCGCAATCCTGTCAGGGTTTGGTTCGGTGGTGTCAAATAACCCGAAAGAAGTGAGGGACTTCTATAAGGACGGCGCTGTTCTTGAAAGCGCCACAGTCTATTCAGTGGATCGTGCTCTTGAGTATTGGAGACACTGTAAGAAACAGGCTCTATATGGTCCTGTCTTGCTGACCACCATCAACGAGCACCAATACAACGCCGGCTTGGGGTATATCCTAACACATTACTTTGGCTTCACGCTGCTGCGTCCGCCGTTCCAGAACAAAGGGAAATACAAGCCTTTGATTTATCTATTCGAATTACTAGACTAGCCGTTCTGTCCTGATCACTAGTCTGGTGATGCGCTGCTGATATATCCCTTGGTTGAACTTCAGCCAGCGTGCGTTCCTCCGTTGATATAGCCCCCCGGAAACAGGTGCCTTTGGTGCCGCCAATCCCGCTACGGCTATGTGCGTATGGGCGGGGATCAAGGCGTTCTCGTTCTGCCGGCACGACAGATCGGCCCCGGATTGGGTAGTAACCGGGTCTTTAGTACATAGTCTGACTGATAAGCTGGTGAAAGCCAGAGCCCCTGCGTAGGATGGGAACGATAAACCTTCTTTCTACGGTGAGGGGCATTCATTCACACAGAACCAGTGACTCCAAATCACTGGGGATGGGGACGGCTGGACTAACACGTCGGTCGTCTTTCTATGGCAGCGGTAGGTCGTCGAGGCTGTCATCAAACCAACTGAAATAGGCGAGAGATACACCCCTCTTCAGGGCACCCATATCTCGTTGACCCGACAGTAGGTTGGTCATGCTGAACTGTGTATCGAGCGAAGAACTTAGGCACCGCGTGCCCGCTCCGATCCCTTAGAGAACCAATACACAGGGGAACGAGGTAATAGTTTAGAGCCAGCAGGCCGCAACCGTGGCTGGCGCCAATTCTAACACAAGAGCGGAGAACTTGATGACGTACAAGTATACGAAAGACGGAGTGTTTAACGGGGCATTGAAGAAAGAACCGCCTCTTCCGAAGACTGATCCAGCTGTGGCTAAAGCCATTGCGCAATTCAAGCAGCACTTGCTTCGGCGTTGGTTGCACAACGGCTGTGCGGTGGAAGAGATCGGGCGATTCGGCTACGCTAAGGTGGCTGCCTGTCCAGTACAGTTCAGTGCCTTGGTATGGCACCTTCAAGATCTCTTGATGAACCCTCAACCCATCGCGAACAACGACGGATATGGGCCGGCCGGCAATGTGAATGGGGTTAAAGTATTTGACTCCCGGTTTGTTACGGCTGCCCTTGTGGACGGGCAAATCTCGGGCGGCATGGAAGATGTTCTCCTGAATTATCTGGGGTTCAAGCTGCTGGTTCCTTACTTCAGCAACACAGAGAAAACTTATGGAGACAACAGTCGCATTGGTCTTTACGGGATTTGTTGCACTCGCTATCTTGATAAGCACCACCAGCCTGCTGGCTTTAACACTGAGCCAACGACCGGATTGGCCTTCTTCAGCAAGAACCGGCCGCGCCGCAGAAAAACCAAAGGGAGTTCTGATGTCGCCACTACAGCTTGATGCGTCCGCCGAACAAGGAGAACTGACCATAGCTCCCCGGTATGAGGACGCAATGGCGAAAGATATCCTTTACAAGTATCCTAATGCTGCCTTCATGTGGTTGGCGCAGGCAGGGTACGCGAAGTATGTCTTGAAGAAACCTCTTGTCACCGACGAATGTTTGGCCGAGCTATTTATCTACGTCCGAGATAATTGGGATCGGTTTCAATCGGCGTGGAAGCAGAGCAAGAAACCACAGGTCTTGTCGGACATGGAATTTACTTCCCTTCCGTCCGCCTTGTTGGTTAGCCTTGAGTATCGGTTGAAAAAGGTATACCCACAAGGTGTGCCCGTGTACGCCGACGCCCCCACACTCCCTCCTGTCTTGGTTCGAGTACACACCATTGGTCATGTGGTGGCGAGCACATGGATTTCCATGCACAAGGGGAATAGCATTGCCGATAAGCACGGGTTCCTGTATCGGGGACAAGGGGAATTCGACGAAACATTTGAGCACCGAATGGATGCAGTGCTACGTATCAAGGCGTTGGCTGCTGACCTTGTGGCCAAAGGTTATACCATTAAAGATTATTGGGTTCACGATGTGATACTCAGAGGTTCTCGTGTTGATACCTTGAGCCTCCTGCCCTCTAAACCCGGAGCAACATGATGTCAAAGATACGTGCCTTCATTGTAGGCGGAGATCACAATGTGCTTAAACTTCTTGAAAGCGATCCGTTGTTTGAAGTTGTTAACGGCGGTCGTATGCCTCCGCTTGACGCCTTTGATATGGTCGTCTTCACAGGAGGGGAAGACATTTCGCCTGAGTTTTACGGCGAAGAAAACAAGTTCTGCTCTACGTGGATGAACCATCGTCGTGATCTTGTCGAGCTTAACATATTCCGGCATACGAAAGACACTCACTATCACTTCGGTATTTGCCGGGGGATGCAGCTTCTTGCCATCGCCCACGGTCATAAGCTGTGGCAGGATATCAGCGGACATCAAAGCGGGCGGGGACATAACATGACCCTTACCCGGGGGCACAACGCTGGTGCTGTGATCGAGGGGGTTACTTCGGTGCACCACCAAGCAATCTATGAAACCGCGCTGAACGCACACACCATCATGGCTCACGAGGCCTACGACCAGCCTGTTACTGCACGAAGTGGCGACGGGAAGTCTTACACTTTGAATGCAGTGCCCGAGGCGGCGTGGTTTGAAGAGACACGTTCATTCGGTGTGCAGGGACACCCGGAGTATTCGATCGCTTCTAAGGCTTACAAAGATTACGTTCTTTATCATTTGATTGAGGACATTGATACTGGCTATTACGCCAACACACGAAAGGGACGGGCTTAATGTGCGGCATTGCCGGATTTACTTCGCTTAATCCACACACTGAGCCGAAGACAAGTGTTACGTCTTTGTTCCTTCAGCTGTATATGCTCTCTCAAATGAGGGGGCTGGACTCATCAGGCCTTGCGGTATTTTGGCGGCAAGCCGGTAAAGCCAAGAAATCGCACACCCGACGGGGGTGGTTGGTTGCGAAAGAACTCACGTCCCCTGTCAACATGTTCAAGTACATTAAGAATGGACTCGCTCTCCGTTACCTTAATGACAAGACGGTTAAGGGGAAGTACGACGAACCCTTTGTAACGGCGGCGATTGGACATTGTCGTGCCGCTACCAAGGGAGCGATCACAGCAGCCAACGCCCATCCCTTTAGCTTCGGGAATAATCGCTTTATCGGCGTTCATAACGGTACGATATACAATGCCGAGGCTGTCTATAAGCAGCTGAAAGACTTAGATCCGTTGCCTAATACGACCGAGCCTCCGGTGGATTACGGGGATGACAAGTGTGATCGCACTGATAGCGAGATTGTTCTCTATTGTATTTACCGATGGGGCATCGCTGCTGTTCATACGAAAATTGTAGGGGCATGGGCTTTTGTTTGGTGGGACCAGAATACGAACTGCCTAAACTTCATCCGGAATAACCAGCGTCCCTTGTTCTATGCGTGGAGCCCTGTCGATGATGCGCTCTTCTGGGTGTCGGAACATTCGATGTTGGCGTTCGCCATGGCCCGATGTGGTTATAAGACCGAGCTGGAAGACCGCAAGTTTGAAGAGTTTGATGCTGGTTATTTGTATACGATTGATGTCTCGTCGTATACGAATGTGCTCAACAAAGACGCGAAGTTTCCGTGGACTTCACGAACCTTTGTTCCGGTATCCTCTTATTCATATACCAGCACGAACACCTACCCACAATACAGCCACGGTGATTGGTTCGGGTACAACGAAGAAGAGGAAGCCACCTCGGTTATCAACAAGACAAACCCTACGCCTACGAAGATCCCGATTACCAGTACGGCAGTTATTATTCCTCCCATTAAGCCGTACTTGTCACGCAACAACGAGCCTATTGACAACGTCATCACGCTGAAATATTCACACATTCAGCATAAGGTGATCTCGATCCATGAATGGCAAGCAGAACAAGCGGCGCTTTACCGCTCAGATGATGGTCCAGCCGACGAGCCGGAACACGATCACGATGCTTCGACTCAGTGTGTGTGGTGCGGGGCGGCTCTCTCATCGGATAGGCTGGTGGGATCGCTTCCTATCCATACTGTGGGAATCGTGTGCGGGGAATGCGCCTACGACATGACGATCGTACAGGAAGTGTGTGACTTCTATCTGGAGGCTACACAAGACAATGCGTGGATCAATCGTTACTTAAGTTTAACCGATGAAGCGAAAGGATCGAAGCGTGAAAAGGTGTAACTGGCAGATCGGAAGTGATCCCGAGTTGTTCTTGTACACTCCCGATGGGCATTTTATCAATGCGTTTGAGGGGTTTGAAAAGAACCTGATTAAAGGCACCAAGGCGAGGCCGGAACCCATGCCTTATGGTGCTATCCAAGTGGATGGCATGGCTATTGAATTCAATACCGTGCCCACAGACAGCCCGCTTCGCTTTCGTAATATGATCCAAGCCGGAATGCAGGATGCTTGTATCCGCTTCGGTAAAGCCGTGGCTGGACAAAACAGCATTGCCTATTTCGACCAGACGTGGTTGCTGAGCCAGCATCCGGCCGCTATTGAGCTGGGCTGTGACCCTGACTTTAATGCGTGGAAGCATGGCGAACCTAACCCCCGCCCTGATTTGGAAAACCCTTGTCGTACCGCAGGGGGGCACGTTCACATCGGTTGGCGAAATCCTTTGGAGCCTATCGCTGATGTCTCTGCTCATGTCGATGAGTGTTGTGCAGTTATTCGGCATTTGGACTATGCTCTTGGGGTGTGGTCGGTGCCTCTCGATGTTAACGGGACTGAGCGTCGTCAGATGTATGGCTCTGCCGGGGCGTTCAGGCCAAAGGATTACGGCGTGGAATACAGGGTTCTTTCAAACTTCTGGATTTTCAAACCGACCCTTTCTGAAGATATTGTGGTTCGTTCGCTGGCCAGCATGAATGCCTATGCCGATGGGCTGGTGTTGGATCAAATCTTTGGGGATGAGGCTACCAAAATCTTGAAGAACGATAAGACTAACTTGATGTCGGTCTTGTCGGAAGTGAACCGTCTTTTGGACCCGTACATTGAAGAGGTGCTTCGTGTCGCTGCCTGAGTATTACCTAACGTGTTCGGCGGCGGATTTGTCACACCGAATACTTCATTCAATGATCGACTACGGCGGAAGCCCGGCGATCGTACTGCGGGTGGGCCCAACCACGAGCATGAAAATCCTCACGTACAAAGAAGGATCTTTCAAAGAGTTGTCCGTGTTGAGAACGGACCCCGGTCTCAATGTTCTTAATCTCGGGGCTCACAGCGGTCTCTTTGTCTCGAACAACCAACAGTTGTTCCGATTGATGCGTGTGCCTTACAAGGGCACGGTTCAGGGCATAACGATAACTAATGCGATGTGTCTGAAGTACACCGAGGGACGTGTTGGAGATGTCTTTGCCACAGGAAAGTCCTATCGACCGGCGGGTATTGCACAATATTCTTGGTCAGCCGCAGATTTTTGTAACAAAGACCACGAGTATCCTGCTGTGTGTGGTTATGGAGATAACTACAGTTGCCGCTATGAGCTGATCGCCCTATTGCTTAGCGGCGATTTCCACCGTATGTGGGCCGGAGATTACGGAAATCCTGAGCACAGGCTGGACAAATTCATGACGCAGAAAAGTTTGGCGATGCCTTTGTCCCCTTGTATTCATGTGGAAAGAGACGCATTCGATCACGCTTATGTGTGTTACAACGGGTTGCGAGTAGGGGCATTGTTTATGCCTAGAGTTAAATACCTTCCGACTAAAAGCTATTTAGCTGATGAAGTTGAACGCACGGTGGGGCTGCGCCCCCTTTAAGGAGCAATGTGTGACTAGAAATATCCTAGGTTGTTTGGTAAAGGACTTGCCGGCGATTTGTCCTGACCAATGCAACGCTTTCACTGCGTACAAAGAGAATGAATTTATTGGCGCGGAGTTTGAAGTCGAGGGGCTTAACCTCCCGGGTCCGGCTTCAGTTAAATACCTGTGGGAAGCCAAGCCCGACGGATCTCTTCGCCCGGCTCCTGTGACCACAGGGACCGAAGATAACACCCCTTGGGAATACGTACTGAAACGTCCTCTGTCGCCTGAGGTGTTCATTAACCGCGCGTTCCCTCACTTGTTGAAAACTATGGACAAGGCCGGCGCGAAGCCGAACATGTCAGGGCGTTGTTCGGTTCACATTCACGTCGGGGTGCACGAGTTGCGTCTCTACCAGGTGTATGCGATGGTCGCGTTGTATTACATCTTCGAGGATCTTATTGAGCCTCTCTTTGGAGAAGGCCGGGTCGGTAATCTCTTTTGCTTGGGCGTCAAAGAATGTCCTGTTTTGATCGACCAGATGGTCCACGATGCTAAGAATGGCGGCGGATGTCCTTCTAATAATCCCAACAATAAGTACACTGCTGTGAACTTGTTGACCCTGTCGCGCATTGGTACGGTGGAATTTCGTGGGATGGAAGGAACCTTGGACCCCGCTCGCATTGCTACATGGGTGGAACTCCTGACCCGGCTGCGAACATACTCACTTACCCTCACTCCCCAGTCCATGTCAACGCTGTTGAATATGATGTCATTGACCGGGCCGGCTGAGATTATGGATAAGATATTTCTGCCCGGCACATCAAGCCATCGTTTGCTTAATACACACGCGGCGAAGAAGCCGGGCTCACTAAGCAAGATTTTGTACCAAGGAATCGGGAGGGTACAGAGTTTGTTCTATGAAGTTGATTGGTCGTCGGTTACGCATAAAGGAATTGAGGATTTTCCTGCTGCTCGTGGTTTGAAGAGCAAGCCGAAAGGTCTGACGTTATCGGAATTAATGGGGGCGCAACCCCCAACATCCTTTCAACAAGCAGGACAAAACTACATGGTCCAAGGCGTTGCTGCTGAGGCGATGGCGGTTACTGTCTCGGATGCGTCCTTTGATGATGACGAAGAGGTATAATCCAGCATGAAAATATACCTGTATGGCTACAATACCGCCTCGCAAGGGTTGAAAGAATTGTCGCTAGCGCTGGGAGTAAAGCGCCTCAAGCACCAGAATTCAACCTTCAAGCCAAAGAAAACAAGAGCCGTAGTGAATTGGGGTTCGTCTTCCTGTCCGTATAATCCTGATCATCTTGGTGCGCTGCTGAACAAGCCGGCTGCGGTGGCTAAAGTAACCAACAAGATCACCGCGTTCAAGTTGTTCGACCAGCACTGTCGGGTGCCTGACTGGTCCGAGGACAAGGACGATGCTGACGCATGGCAGATCGAGGGATCGGCTGTGATGGCTCGGAAAATTGTCAATGGACATTCCGGCCTTGGTATCGTATACTGTGGAGAAGATGATGTTATCCCCCCCGCCCCCTTGTATACCCGCTACGTCAAGAAGGTTGACGAGTATCGAGTGCACCTATTCCGAGGTACGGCCTCGTTCTTTATTCAACGCAAGGCGCGTAAGACAGAGCACGGGACGCCTAACTGGCATGTCCGTAATCTTGCGGGAGGGTTCGTTTATGCCTCCACACCAGAGGCTATCGGCAACGTACCCCCCGATGTGCTTACCCAAGCTCGGGCAGCATTTGAACATTCTGGCCTAGACTTTGGCGCTGTCGATGTTATATGGAACAGCCACGAACAACAGGCCTACGTGCTTGAAATTAATACCGCGCCGGGATTACAAGGGCGCACGCTCGAATTTTACAAGACTACTTTGAAGGAAGTGCTTAACTAGGAGGTTTAATGCGTTGTCATATTTGCGACGCTCGCCTTACCCGTGTCGAAATTATAGCGGATAAGCGAGAGCGGGGCGGTTATCGCCCGTGTAAAGACTGTATCAACAGATCCACAGGCCGTGTCTCTATCAATGATATTGTGAAACACATCCTTGGTGAAGATGAGATGTTTGTTCCCGGCATAGGCTTGTCTCCTAAGGACGAAGTTTGAGAGCCTATCCCTCTGGTTCTAGGAAACCGTGCCCCGAATGCGGGGCCAGCCGGGGCCTAGCTACATATCCCGACGGTCAAACACATTGCTTTGCTTGTAATAACCATACTTTTTCAGACGGAACCACATCTATAATGGCTGATTATACCCCCACCAACGTCTCGTTTCCTGATGTGGGTGAGCTAACCCTTGTGGCGCTCCCTGACAGGAACATCTCCCTTGACACTGTAACACGGTTCGACTACCGGACTGAGTTAAGCGAAACCGGACAACCCAAGAGCTATTATGCTGCTATCAAGAACCGTGATGAAGAGGACATGGGCGTCATTGTACGCTACATGCCTAAGCGCTTTGCTACTTATCTCGATGGTAATCTAACCCACGCCCAGCTGTGGGGCTCCCACCTATTCCCGCCTGCTAGCGCCAAGGCTATCACGGTGACGGAAGGGCGTGAAGATGCAATGGCTGCCTTCCAGATGATGGGCTCTAAGTGGCCGGCGGTATCCCTTAATGCCGGAGCCAGCAACGCCATCAAAGAATTCAAGGCCAACTACGAATACCTTAACAGTTTCGAGAAGGTCTACCTCTGTTTCGACAGCGACGAGCCCGGACGCAAGGCTGCTTTGGAATGCGCCAATGTGCTGCCTCCGGGCAAGGCGAGGATCGTGCGCCTTGAGCCCACGCTTAAGGATGCGTGTGGTTACTTGCAAGCTAACAAGATCACCGAGTTCACCAAAGACTGGTGGAACGCTCCCATCTACACGCCTGCCGGCATCCTCACAGGCAAGCAAGTGCTTGCTCGCTTGAAGGATAAGGCGTCTATCCCGGCTCTTATGTTTCCCTTTGATGGGCTGAACGCTCTGACTTACGGCATCCGCCGAGGGGAAGCCATCATCGTCACCGCTCCTACTGGTGTAGGCAAGTCTTCCCTCCTGCGGGAGACGATGTACTCCATCCTCAAACAAGATCCTGAAGC
>ERZ1292625.4644-Hain-H41-01um-R1-4644-length-10131-cov-6_pt1 | contig 10131 bp, 12 predicted proteins | sample MGYA00564400_ERZ1292625 | MGnify/ENA primary metagenome ERZ1292625 (study PRJEB36523, sample SAMEA6512639) | groundwater metagenome | collected 2019-01-08 | study: AquaDiva: Metagenomics assemblies of 32 groundwater samples
AGGAGGTGATATCTTAAATTAGCAAAAAGTTGTCCAGTCGGATGGGTAAAGCTTAGTAAGTAGCAACTCCACACCATTAGTTTCTGGTTTAATTAAGTCTGCAATTATAACTAATAAATCTGCTCGTGAAGCATCCATCTTTGATAACGGAGCCAAACTAAACGGAGAATAAAGATTGTTAATCATACTTTTTATGGAAACTAAAGATTCTTCTGTGTGATTGGGATCAGCACTATCCAGAACCATTACATCATCAGTATCTAATTTCGATCTAAACCAACTTATTACTTCCTTCACTCCTGCTTTATTCAAATCATCATCCAAGTTAAAAATATTTAATATTTGTTGCCACTGTTCTGCAAAACCAGGTGCGATTATATCTTTAAGTTTACTTGCCCCTGCCAATGCTTCTTCGTTTGCATCAGTCATGGGAGTTGTCAATATCGTCATTATTCTTGATGAACCCATGTATTCTCTTAATGCGGGAACAATATTAGAGGCAGTTCCAGTTTCCAATTCCTCATTATATTTAGCCACTTTATCCTGAACGCTCTGTTTAGTCTCAGCAGACAATGAGTCACTAAATTGCTGCCCTCTAAAATGCTCTAAATATTTCCACCACACAGAATCCATTCCTCTCAAAAAATTATCACAATATCCAATACGCTCAGCAGGAGAGGATAATTTACAATACTGATTCATGTCAAAATTGAAGTCCAACGCCCTGGGTTCTTTGTTGTTGTCTATAGTGTCTTCAGCCATTTTTTAATTATATAGAAAGTTTAATGATTATTTTCCACCTTTGTCATGCATGGCTTCGTGGATATCTTTCAATTGTTTGTTTGTTACGTGGGTATATATCTGGGTAGTTGAAACATTCTTGTGTCCTAACATCTCCTGAACGCTTCTTAAGTCTGCTCCTGCCATCAGAAGATCTGTGGCAAATCCGTGGCGAATCGAATGAACCGTTGCATCTATTGGTAACTTAATCTTTCTTACATATTTTTTCATCATTCTTTGCATTGATCGGGGAGTAAGTCGTGTCTTTTCATCAGGAGTAGATGGATCTATCGTGCCCTTATGTCTAATAAATAGTGGTCTAAAATGGTCTGTTCTACTATCTAGATATTTTTTAAGCCACTCACAAGATCTTTTTGAGAGGAATACAACTCTAGCCCTACCACCCTTCCCAATCACACCAAATTCCCGTTTATTGAAATCTATTCTGTCTCTATCAAGTCTTACAATTTCAGAAACACGCAATCCAGTTGAATACAATACCTCCAATATTGCTTTATCTCTTATTCCTTGTATATTGCTAAGTGTTGGTGCATTCAAAAGTCTCTCCATATGCTCACCACTTAAAAATTTAATTTGCCTGTCTGGAACTTTGGGTAAATCAATTTTGTCAGGTGCCAATACATCAAAATCATTTTTAAGAAGCCACTTAAGGAATGATCTTAAAGCTATAGCATGATAGCTTTGAGTTCTCCTGCCCAGCAGTTCGTGTTTACCATCTGATAATTCTGCCAAGTATAGTCTGTAGTGTCTGACAGTGTCTTGGTTAATATCTTTCAGCTCGTGTCCTGATTTGTTTTTAGTTAGCCAATTATCAAACCTGGTTAAATAATGTCGGTAATTTCTTATCGTTAGGGGAGAGGAGCCTTTTTCAACTTTTAGATAATCCAAAAATTCATCAATGTTTTTTGAAATGGGGGAGACAGGTGTGGAATTGTTGGCAGGTTCCATCTATATATAATATTAATCTCGCAAATAGAGGTTGTCAATAATGTGCGACATTGGCTAGTCGTTTAAGAATTCTCCAGGTGTACCACATATTTCTGGCTCCATTCGAATTGTTAATCTCAATTACTCTTGGGTGAGGAAATTTCCCAATATCTTGCTTGTAAGCCAAATATACAGCTATAGCCTCGGGGTTACTCTCAATTGTGGCTCTAACATGGTCAATTGAATCATCAAACAATACATTATTTCCTACAGTCTGAGCCTTGAATTTAGACCCATCAACCGTATGATCTGACCTGATACTTACCTTCTTTACCCAGGGCGCAAAATTACCAAGCAAAGCATGTGTACATTCCGCTAATTCAGGAATTCGTGAGGTAACAATTTCTTGTTCAAATCCAGCTGCATCCAACATTTGCATCACAAACTGTGCACCAGCCACATCTGGAGCTTTAGATAATACATCAGAATCAGTCCAATATGTCCATTCATATTTATTCATCTGCCCATAATCCAGATTAAGATCTGATCTACGATTTAGTAATATTTCAGTTATTCCATTAAAACCAATAACTTCTTCAGGTTTTATTAAAATTCCAAAATCATTTTTTACACATTCCAAAACACTATCTAAAGAATTTTTACAAGTTCCATCAATATCCCAAAAAATTTTTCGATCGCCAAATAATCTTTGAAGTCCTAAAATAGTTTTTTGGTCTGGATACCTTGGCAGGTCAACTTTTGGAATTTCAATTGACATTACCAGAAATTATAATCACTAACTTAAAATTAGCAAATTTTGAGGCTAATTTGAGGCTAAAACCTCACCAAATCGATTTTAAGGCCTGTCTGACTTCTTATCCATATACTTAATCATCTTCTGAAGGCTGATTTGCCCATTTAAGTGTTTAATAACTAATTTATGCCATTACGGAAATATTTTAAAGGCGCATATTTTCCAGGGGAGACGGGGGAGACCTCTTAAGGCTAAAGACATATAAACACCATAAAGAACAAGAGCTGGTCAAAAAGAGAGTATTTAGTAAGGTTCTAAAATAAATATAAAAAAATAATAAAAGAGAAAAATTAATTAACATATGATAAGAAAGACCAACCCCTCTGCTCACTTGATATAATGCGTCGCAAAATTGATAATGTACGAACAATATTATTTCCATTTAAATGCTTTATCTCTCTCACTTTTATATTCTTTCATTAGATCTCGAATCTCATCCAATCTTTTGAGATCGATATCATTCCAGTCAACTTTGACAAAACCCCTCACTCCAGGAAATTGATTCAAGTGTTTTCTTTTGTTTCTCTTGATAATAGCCACAGCTTCTTTCCATAATTCAAAGTCGTTTGCCTTTTTACCATATAATTTATGCCTAGTAAAAAATGGTGCCACGGTATCTACAAGTTCATCTGTGTTTTGAACCTGATACCTGACTGTGGATCCTGTATAACTTATATTGCCAACACCTAATGTTTCTTTAACAGACTCAAGAAGTATATGGTCATCGTGACGCATGACAATAGAAAAATTAGCATGCCATCTGAAGTAGGATGGAGAATTTTTTCTATCTTTTTTGGCATCACGTCTAAAGCTCACGGAGAAGCAGCCTTCACCATCTACAAGACCTGCAATATAATCATCGGGCAGAATGTTCACAATAAATTAGTATATATTTAGTTTTATATTGGGGTCAAGTTTGGAGGGATAGCACTCCTCCAAGTAGACTGGTAGTTATCCACAGTTGGCCTCAAATTGAGTATCAAACTATATCATTTAGCTTCGGGTATTTTGCGTCGCTATTCGTGAAAACTTCTTTTCACTCCGTGAAAATATGGAAACAATACCCTATAATTAGAGGGTGCTTTTAAGCCCCTCCTCTCTTCCCTAGTCAGGATGCAAGGCCAATTTTTTTCAGACTCCCCAAGAAGTAGCAAACAACATTGCAATAAAGACTACTATCCCAATAGTTAAGTATTCCCTTACCGTGGTCTTAAAAAGTTTACCCTCAATACTCGCCTGTCCTAAACCTAACAAAACATATACAGCGATAGTTAAAAACAATGACCCAACAACGACAGTGACCGGCCAAAAAAACAGCAATGTTGCTACTTGAACTATGCCAAGGGCTAAAACAAGGGATTTTTTGACTATACTAGCCTCAAGTTTGCTATCCAAATCGCTGGCCCATAACCCTTGCAAGAAAAGTAAGAATGAAGTTGTAAACACTAATGGTAGAACTAACAACAAGTTTACTCTCAAAGAAAAAACAGCATCAAATACCAAGAAAGCTGTTAATAGTGTTAAAACAAATCCAACTCCCTTGGCCGCTCGCATTAAAGCAATGTTTCTAATTGCTGAGACAGAATAAATATTGGCAGTTAATGCTAAAGCATATATTCCTACTCCGTAGGTAATAATAACTGGGATTCTAGCAATAACTACTGAAGGAAGGAGAAACCAAAAGATACCAACTCCCAAAGTAAACAACACTGGAAGTACTAAAGTTAACAGTGTTGCATTTAACCCCAGTCCTTCCCACAATCCCCAAATAAATCCAAGTAGCGTCGCAATCGATAAAGCACCTATTGCCCAGAAACGGTAGCTATTATCTAAAAAGTTTATCCCTAGAAATCCAAATGAGAGAGCAATAGCAGTAATTACAAATTTTTGTCTTTTGGTCATTTTTCCAGTTTCGTCTTAAAGCTTGGCATTGTCAAACACTTTCTGAACATCGTCATGTTCTTCCAATGCATCCAATAGATCAACTATCTTTTGAGCCATTTCTTCATCCTCAATTTCAACAAAAGTTTTTGGCTTCATGATTAGTTCGCTTGAAAGCACGGTTTGGCCAGAAGCAATAATTCTTTGTTTTACTTGGGAAGTTTGAGATGGTTCAACATACACATGTAGTACTTGCCCTGTATCCTCAATGTCTGCCGCTCCCTCATCAATTAATTCCAACATTTGACTATCTACATCAGCTTTTTTTTGTAAAACAATTAAGCCTTTATGATCAAAGTTATATGCCACAGATCCAGATCCCCCAAGTGTCCCTCCCCTTTTTTCAAAAAGAGTTTTAAATTCCGCTATCGTGCGGTTTTTATTGTCAGTTGCAGCCTCGATAATAATAGCCACACCCGCTGGCCCAAAACCTTCATAGGTAGCTTCAAACAAGTCTCCCGATTCCGCAGCTTTATTAATTGCTCGCTCAATATTTTCTTTAGGCATAGAAATTGCTCGAGCCTTTTCAATAGCATCTTTTAACCTAAAATTTGCTTCAGGGTTTGGACCACCGCCTGTTTTTGCGGCAATGGTAATAATTCTGGCAACTTTGGAGAAAAGTTTGCCTCGAGCTTGGTCTTTTACTTCCTTGGCTCGATGGATTGTCGACCACTTGCTGTGTCCGCTCATGATGCTATTATATACCACATTTTCATCTAGAAGCGCCTGAAGAATTCTTCTCCAACAAGCAGCTGGATACCTGTTTGATTATTCTTAATTTCTGTTTTGCAATTGAATACCTCAGCGATTTTTTTTGCAGTTAAATTCCCTTGTGAGACGATTTTGCAATTGAATACCAGGTCTTGGGTAAGAAGTTCGAGGGAGGTAACTTTAACTCCCAAAATCTGGATTATCTCCCCAAGCTTTTGAACTTCTTGCATCCTACTTCTGGGGTAGAAAATTGAAACGCCAATGTTTTCTTCTGATATCCTTGCGTCTGCAAAATAAGCTGAAATCTGAGCCACAGATAGGTCACGCACTTCATATCCCAAACTGCCGTCAGAAAGTTTAGTACGAATCAGTAAGGGAGTCTGAGACAAATCAATTTCGTTTCTTTGGGGACTTTTGACGCTTTGGGCAAAAAAAGCAATTCCAATTCGATCCTTTAAAGAAAGATTGGTTTTGTAGGCTCCAATTACTGACTGCCAAATTGCCAGATTATTATCTTTTGTGAATCCAAGTGCCCCCATGTCGGCCCATCCTTCAGTTGGCAAGCGAAGTGTTTTAGTTACTGTTTCGGAAATTATGCTTCCGCCAATTTTTTCATTTTCTCCCAATTTCCAAACACTACCTATTTTCCATTCTCCCAGTTGCCTGGCAACATCTACTTGGGTGTTAGCAGGAACAGTTATAACTGTTATTGACTCAGTTTGAGGGTCAAACACAGACAATTTCACTGCTCCACTCTTGTCTTGTATTGCCAATGCCAGACGAGATTTGCCATCCCAATATTTGGCTGGAACAAGAATTAAGTAGGCAATAAAAACAAGTGTTATAAATCCAAAAAAACCAAGTAAGTATCTCCAAAAACTTTTGCTAGTTTTTGGTTTTCTTTTTTGGGCAGTTCTGTGTGATTTAATGGGCATGCGACAAACGTAAATTTTTCAATCTTACAAAGATCTCCTCTTTTGATTTTCCCATGGTTTTGAAAATATCTTTCACAATGGCAACTGAACCTTCAAACTCTGGTTGAACAATCTTTTCAACTTTCAAAGTTTTCAAAGTTTGGACATCTTCATCCATGTCTCCCCTAACAATAATTTTTACGTCAGGGGATGCAGACTGAACTCGGGATATGGTTTCATGCTGACTAACAATATCCGGAATTGTAATTACAATGGCCTTGGCAGCATCTATATCCGCTTCGCGTAAAATCTCAGGGTCTGATGGATCTCCATAGATTGCTTTTATTCCCATTTTTCTGGCATGGGCAACAATTTTTTGATTGTAATCAATGGCTACAAATTCAACACCGGCTTCCTGCATTGCTTTACCTACCCACTTACCTACCCTGCCGTATCCACAAATAACGATATGATTTTTAAACTCTTTGTCATCAATTTCTCGGTTATATCCTTTAAGGAAATACTTACCAGCTGCAGGAAATGATTTCAATTTTCGCCAAACGGGAATGATGTTTTTAAACATTAATGGCGTAAGCATTAGTGAAATTAAGGTCACAGCAATTCCTACACTGGTTAGTTCTGGAGTAAGAATACCAAGTCTGGCAGCCGCCAAATAAATGATAAATGAAAATTCCCCAACTTGAGCCAGACCTAAAGAAACTGCAATCGAGTTTTTCCCATAATGACCAGTAACAATCATTATTCCCAAGACAACCAGAATTTTAATTATCAAAACAAAAACTACAATTGAGATGATAAGGGGCAAATTGGTAACAATTGCTGCAGGGCTGACAAAAAATCCCAGAGAGACAAAAAATAAAACCACAAATAAATCGCGCAGTGGTCGCATCTCTGCAAAGACGGCATGATTTTCCTGGGATTCAGAAATTACTACTCCGGCTAAAAATGCCCCCAAAGCTGCAGAAACACCAAAAGCAGATACCAAAAACGCTGTTCCAATGGCAATACAAAAAGCGGTCAAACTTAAAAGTTCTCGCGAGTTTAGTGCGGCCACTTTATGAATAATTGGCGGAACTACAAGCCTGCCCAAGAAAAAGACTGCAAAAAGTGCTGCTGCTGAAGAGATTATTGAAGTTGTTGCCAAACTTAAAAAATTACCATGGCCGCCAAAAGCTGGCAAAAGAGCCATAATTGGGATCACTGCCAAATCTTGCATCAGAAGCCAACCGATCATTATTTCTCCATAAACAGTCCCTTTTTCGTTTCTGTCAGTTAAAAGTTTGACAACAAGCGCAGTCGAAGAAAGAGAAATTCCAATAGCAAAAATTATTGCAGTTGTTGAAGTAAGACCAAGAAGTTGCAATCCAACCCAAGAGAAAGCAATCGTCAAAAGTATTTGGGCAATTGATCCATATAAAACGATGTTGCCCACCTTAAATAGTTTTTGTGCTGAAACTTCCAAACCAATAGAAAAAAGAAGCAATATTATTCCCAGCTCTGCAAGAGATTGAATATTAAATTGTTCTTCAGGCCCCATTAACCCTACCAATGGCAATACAAGGCTGGCGGCAAGTCCTGCAAGGATGTAACCGATAAGTGTTGGCGCCTTGACAATCCTACTTACAATGCCACCAAGAAGCGCCGCAAAGAAAACAAAAAATAAATCCAATATTAAATGACCTTGCACACATTCAGTTTAGGCTATCCGTGAAAAGGTGTAAAGTACTTGCTGCAGATCCTCTGATAACTTTGCTTTGAATTCAACTCTCTTTTGTGTAGTTGGATGCAAAATTGAAATTCCCAAAGCGTGCAGAAAAAGTCTTGGGCACCAAAGCCTATCTTTTCTGGCAGTTTTTCGTCCTGCATAAAAATTATCAGCAACTATTGGATGGCCTAAGTGTTTTAAATGAATTCTAATCTGATGAGTTCTTCCAGTTTCTGGATACAACTCAAATAAACTGTATTTTTCATTATTTTTTTCAAAAGTCTTTAGTACTTTGTATTTTGTTACTGCATCACGTCCCCCCTGTAGCACTCCAAATCTGTCCCTCCTCCATGGAAGTCTACCAACAGCAGCCACGATAGTTCCTTCCATTTGCTTTGGCACACCATGAGCTAAAGCGGTGTAGGTTTTATGGGTAAGCCGCTCTTTAAATTGTTTTTGAAGTTGTCCAAAGGCATTTTCTGTTTTTGCAATTAAAAGAATGCCAGATGTTTCTTTATCTAATCTATGAACCACCCCACTTCGTAATTCATCATTTTTGGCAATTTCGTAATCAAAGTTTTCTTTAAGCCAAGTCTGAACCACAGGTTGAGTAGTTGTGGTGCCAGCAGAATTGACAATCCAGCCAGCCGGTTTATCCAAAACAAAGAATTCAGAATCTTCAAAGATTATTTTGGGGGCGTCCATGTGGAATTATTTACTAGTTTTTTTCTCACAATCAATACACCTGACTGCATCCGGATATACCATCAAGCGATCAGTGTCAATCATTTTTCCACAATTTTCGCAAATACCATACTTCCCTACTTTAATTCTTGAAAGTGCTTTTCTGGTTTGAATTATTCTTCTGTCTATTTGCTCTTTCAAAGCAGAACTCATGGTGTGACCAAATTGTTCTTCAGCTTCAGTGTCAGAGGCTGCATTTCCCACCACTCGAGATTCATCTGAAAAAGGATCTGTGTCTTCAATATTTTTCTTTCTTCTTTCAAGCAGGTGGAGTTGTTTGGTTAAAAAATCTGCAACTGGGGTCAAAACAGATTGAGGAAATCTGATCGATTGAACTTTTGCTTTTGACTTGGTCATTTTTTAGTTGCTAGATTATATACTGCGAAAAACAATAAAAATGTAACAAGAGCTGAAACTAGTATTTCTGCTCTTCCCAAGAAGGATAGCACAAACGGAAATGGAAAGGCAACGAGAGCACGAATCAAAAAAAATAAGCCAACCGTAGTCAGTCCTGAAAAACCTACCCTCCCTGACCGGTACCAAGTAAAATCCCGGTATCGAGATTCAAGAAAATAAAAAAGGATCAGTAGCAGTGCTATTGTTGTTGAACCAGCAAGGGAAATAAGGCTCATGCCAACAAAGGTATCGGCTACAAAAACTGCCAAAATTAAATACAACATGGCCACACCCATTGCTTCCAAACTTTCAAAAAAACGTAGTTTATATTTAAACAACCCGACTGTGTAGCCTGCCATTCCCCCAACAAATGTCAACCAGAACAAAACACCACTTGAATTTATATCTGCAAATTCTATCTTTGCAAGCAATAAAAATCTGGTTAAAAGATAGAAAATAAACATCCCAATCAAACTAAAAAAACCAACTGAAAAGATAATTGAGGAAGTGTAGTCTTCCTTTAATTTGTTCCAGAAAATATACAAGAAACACAAAGCTCCAAAAAAAACAATAATAGGCGTGAGAATTGACATAAACTATGTCAAAAGTATATCATGCGAGTTACCATGCTAGAAACACCCCATGTTGCCGTAGGAGCCGCGATTGCGGCAAAAATACCCAATCCATACATCGCCATTCCTTTGGCTCTTGTGAGCCACCTTATTATGGATCAAGTTCCCCACTGGAATCCCCATTCCTACACTGAAATAAAAACAAAGGGCCAAATTTCAAACAATACTAAATATTTAGCCATTGTGGATGTGGCAATTTCCTTAGGATTGGGTTTTTACATCGCTTCCAGATTTCTTCCTGACTACAAACACGCAGTTGTAATACTGGCAGCCTCTTTCGCAGCGGTATTGCCTGATGTAATCAAAAGTCCTTATTTCTTGCTTGGAAAGCGAACAGGATTAGTTAAAAAATGGGTTGATTTTGAGCGAAGTTTGCAAGTTGAGACTGGCTTTGTTCCAGGAATGCTTATTCAAATTGGAGTTGTTATTATTTCCCTTCTGTGGGTAATGTAGAAATCTTTTATTTCTTCTTCACGGTACTACTTCTCTCCAATTAATATCATAATTGGCCAAACTGGAGGGGAA
>ERZ1292625.4647-Hain-H41-01um-R1-4647-length-10127-cov-5_pt1 | contig 10127 bp, 20 predicted proteins | sample MGYA00564400_ERZ1292625 | MGnify/ENA primary metagenome ERZ1292625 (study PRJEB36523, sample SAMEA6512639) | groundwater metagenome | collected 2019-01-08 | study: AquaDiva: Metagenomics assemblies of 32 groundwater samples
CTGAGGCCTCATCCTCTGGCTCGTCGGGTGCGGCCGGCGGGGCGGCCACCTCGGCCTCCAACGCCTGGTTGTGGCGAGCGAGCAGCTTGCGAACTGCCAGTGTTTCCGCTTCGGTCAACGCCATGATGGTCTCTCCTTCGTGAGCTTCCAGGTTCATGTCAGCCGGGTCGAGCAGCGTCACCAGCAACGCCTCCTCTTCGAGATCGAGGCCGGTGGGTAGCAGCGTGGCAGTGGGCGGCAACTCCTCCGGCTCCGGCACTAGAGCCGCCTCCTCCGCCCGCAGTTTGGCCAATTCGGCCTGCACCTGGGCGGTCTTCTCGTCAGACAGGTGGTGGACGATGCGGGCGAGCTGGGCCAGCGACAGCGGCGGCACCCCCTTGGCAGCCACCACCGGGTCGTGGGCGAAGGCTTCCCGGACCATGCCCTCGGGGTTGAGGCTGCTCAGCGGCGCCTGGTGCAGCTCCAGGGTCTTCTTCAACGCCTTGGCGGCGTCGTACTCGGCCGAGTAGAGGACGTTCTTGTTGGCCTGGTCCATCGCCCCCGGCAGGCCCAGGTGGGAATACTTGGAGTTGAAGAGGCGGCGGTGGTCCGCCATCAGGCCATCGAGGACCTGGGCGACGTCCGCCGGGGTGACGGTGAGCGAAGCGAGGGTGACGCTCATTTCATGTAAGTCCTTTCTGAAAAATGGGGGGTGCGGTGTCATGCGCGACCGCACCCCCGATGGCCCGGATTCAACCGATGAACGAGTTGAGGTCCACCATGCTGGCTTCCGTCGCGGTTGCCCCCACCGGCGTGGTGGTGGCGATGACGCTCAGGGCGGTAGCGAAGGTGATCGGCCCCACCCCCACGGGCAGGGCGTAGTCCACGTTGACGGAATCCGGCTCGACGGCGATGCTGATCGCCGGCACGCTGGTGCCGGGGGTGACGGAGCCGGTGGCGACGTTGTGGAGCTGGATGAACGCCCGGGAGCTGCCCCGGTTGCTCACCTTGGCGCCGTAGAATACCGTGGGCGAGGTCTTGACCGCCAGGGCGGTGTCGACGATGTTGGCGTTCACTACGCCGAGAATGATGGGCATGGTCGTATTCTCCTCTTTCCTCTCTGGCTACTGGTACAGGAAGGACTGGGTGAGCGACGTGGAGCCCGTGGCGCCCGCCGTGACGCCCGTGGTGGTGCTGTGGCTGGAGATGTTGGTGGCGCAGTAGACCGGGTTCTTGGGCGTCCAGACCATCAGCGTGGAAGAAGCGGCCTGGACGACGGCGCCAGGGACGGTCGTGCCCAGCGTGGGCGTGCCATCGAAGATTTTGGCGAACGACGCCTCGGCGGTGATCGACTCGATGCGAAGCTCGATGATCTTGCCGGCGGATGCCTTGACCGCGAAGACAGCGGCAGACACGATGTTCTTGGAGATCATCAGGGTGTTGGCCATGACGGTAGTTCCTTTCCTTCATGCCGGCAGGGACCACCCGGGGGGCGAGCGGGATGTGGTCTGCCGAAGAGGACGGCCCCCAGTTGCCATGAGCATGGGGGCCGTGGGGAGGTTCCTGCAAGCGTCAGCCCGGGGCGACCTGGTGGCAGGGGCAGCGGCAGGCGTCCTGAAGGCGGTGGGCCGGGACGTGGGCGGGGTTGAAGTAGGACAGGAAGAGTTGGCTGCAGCGCCTGGCGTCTGGATTGGAGCAGGTGCAGCCCAGCGGGCCCCTGAAGGTCCAGTCCCAGTCGATCAGGTAGTCGCCGTCATCCACCGGGTCGCCGTTGAACATACCGCTGTACCAGTGAGGCGTCACAGGCGGTAGGGCGTTTCGATCTTCACGGCGGCGCCGTGGAAGTGCGAGGGGATGATCAGCGAGACTGCGTGGTTGCAGTGGTGGCCCTGGAGGGGGATGGGCGCCTTGCAGCGGAAGCACAGCTCCCGGCCGACGGCGTGGGCGGTCCCGTCGGACAGGTGGATGTGGCTGTAGCTGCCCTCGGTGAAGGCCCACTCGGGGCCGACGATCACCTCCTGGCCGCAGGCGACGCAGTAGCCGGGGTAGTCGGTCTCGTTGTCGTTGGTGGTGAGGGGCCGGATCTTGTCGATGTCGGGCACGTCGATGACGGTCCCGGGCATCAGGTCGATCACGTCGCCCTCGCAGATCAGCTCGCCGTCTTCGACGTAAGGCGTTTCCAGGACCTGCTCGTCAGCCATCGACAACCGGCTCCATGTCGTAGGTCATGCGGAAGATGTCATCCTTACAGGGATAGGTCTCCCCTTTCACGCCCGTTATGATCCAGTCGCCCGGATTGGCCTGCATCAGCCCTTCCGGCGTCGGGATGGACATCGGCACGGTGGTCTGGTAAGCCGAGATCACCACCGGCAACTTGAGGTAGCGGGCTGTGGTAGCACGGTCGATTTCCATTTGCATGTCTCGATCCTCATCGCTTCTGTCTTCGGTCATGGTCAGGCCCTCGCGTAGGACGCCAGGGCGGAGATCAGCTTCATGGCGTCCTGGGGCGTGGGCGTCATGATGGTGGTGTGCTTGCCGTGGCCGTCTTCGTCGGTGAAGTGGAGTTGCCACTCCTGGGTGGGGCAGGCGAAGACCTCCAGGGTGTCGCCGTAGATATCGAGGCGGAGCACGGACGTGAACACGGGGGCTTCAGTCAACACGGTCCATTTCCTTCTTTCTGAACAGGCTGTTCCAGCCGGGGTCTATCTCGTCCAGCCGCTCCTTCAGGAAGTCGATCTGCGCCTGCTGGCTGGCGATCACCCTGATGGCGTCGTTGGCCATCGCCTGGATGGCGGTGTGGTCGAAGAACAGCGGTTTGCCGGTGCCACGCCAGGCGTCATGGCTTCCCAGCGACAACGGCGGGATGTTGTGGGGCAGGTTGAACTGCCTGGCGATGTTGGTGGCAATGGCCATGTTGGCAGCGACCAACCCGACGTACTGCCGCTGGCCGGGGTTGCTCAGGAAGTGCTGGATGCCGACGATCAGCGCCAGGGTGCGGCCGGATGCCCGGGGTCCGTCCTGGGACTGTCTGACCATGCTGAGCATGTCCATGACGTCGCCCACGTCACTCACCGGCCTTGTCCTCCAATTGCGTCGGGAAGAAGTCTTGCTTGATGGCGGCGATGCGGTCGCCTATCGAGGGACCCACGCCGTCGCCCAGCAGCGAGCGGAAGGCGCCGGCCTTGCCGCCGATGACGCCCCGGGTGGTGCGGGTGACGCTGTTGGGGTCGCTCAAGGCTTCATGGCGCTTGCGGAACCATTCCTCCTCGCCCAGCCACTCCGCCTCGGCTGCGGGGGGCGCCTGGATGACGGGTTGCTCCAGCTCCCGCAGCCGCTCCTTGCAGTGGCGGGTGAACATTTCCATGAACTCCCGGGTGTAGCGGTTCGGCGGTTCTAAGGTGGCGTCGGTGGTGAAGGCGTCGGATGGCCCCTTGAGCAGCTTCGCCAGCTCGGCCTTCATGCTGACCGGGATGTCGTCGTGGCGCTGCAGGTATTCGAGGCCCCGCCTATACCAGAGCAACTCCAGTTGGATGGCGCCCATCATGGCAGACGCCTGGTTGCTGGTGATCGCCATCGCTCGGGCGAAATCAGATTCGTTCATCAGGTTCCTCCACTAAATCCCCAGTTAAATCCCCAGTTCCCGCCTCACAGCATCAGCCATACTGCTGACCACTTTACCGGCGGCTTCATCGGTGATCCGCTGCACCAGTTCGTTCTGCTCCAACTTGGCCACAACAGCCGCCTTGATCTGTGCGTATAGGGGTTCGCTATACAGAATCCCGCTGATGACCTCCCGGATATGCTGGCCGACCACGGCGTCGATGGGGTTGTTGTAGCCAGTGTTCAAACTGGCAACGTGCTTGGTGACGATTTCGTTCAGTCTTTCACCGATGGCGCTTTTCAAGATGGCATCGGCAACCATCTTGTTCACTGATTCTGCATCCACATGCACTTGTAGTCCGATTGGTTCAGTCATTGGAGTCCTCCTTGATCGGTGTCAGAATACCCTGCATCCGGGGTTTGTAGGTGCCCCGCCAGAGCATGGTGGTCCTGTAGATGCGGGTCCACTTGACGGGGTGCTGGGTGAAATGGAAGGCGACGACGCTGTCGCTGTCGGGCAGTTCCCGGCAACATTCCCCGCACCACCAGCCCATGTGGCCATTGTCGAAGGTGGATTGCTCGAAAGGCCGGTTGCGGAAGTCGTCGCTGGCATACAGCGCCTGCATCTGGTCATGGGTGAGCGGCGGCGTGTCGGTCTTGCCGGCTTCCCACCATCGGAAGGGGGTGTCAGCCATTGAACTTCATCAAGTCGGCAAGGCCCTGGGCGCTCAGCCGCTCCGACTCAGGGATGATTCGGCTGCCCTCCAGTTCATCCTCGATCTTCTGGTGGCGCTTGAGCATGATGCCGCTCAAGACCACCTTGGCGGCTTGCTGAACCTCGGTGGGCAGCCGGTCGGTGCGGAGTTCCTCGATCACCCGCTCCATCCAGTGCTGCGCTTCCTGGAGGCTCATGAGATCACCACGATGTATCGCCAGTAAGAGGCGTACTCGGGGTGGCGGCTCAGCAGCCGCAGCACGGCGTTGGTGTCCCCGTCTTGGATGTTCAGCAGGTCGGGCGGGTTGCCCTCCCAGGCGAGCACCCGGAACAGCTTGCCCCTGGGGTCGTGGAGGTAGAGCCGGGTGGCGGTGGCGACGGTGATCTCGCTCATAACCCCTCCATGCTCCACTCCATCTCGCCGGGCTGCTTGAACGGCGTGCCCACCGGCTTCGCAAGCTGGCGAGGCGCAGGCACCATCGGCGCCGGCTGTTGACTGACAGGCGACACCCTTGCCGGCGGCTTGCCCGACAGGTTGCCGGGGGGAATCCCGTGCTGCATCCGCTGCAGCTCAGCGAAGATGCGGTCGGCCTCGGCCTTGATCAGCGCCGCCAGGTCGGGCTCTCGGGCGAAGGTGTCCAGCGCCAGCCCGCTCAGCGATGCCTCCAGGCGCAGGACCATCAGGGAGTTGGCTGACATGCCGCTCAGCCTGGCCTGCACCTGGAGCTTTTCCCACAGCACCAGGGGCAACCGCAAGGAATAACTTTTCTCTTGGCTCATATCACGACGATATCAGATTGTGGCGGTGATATCAAGCCGATATCAAAGCCCCCCCCCGGGGGAGTCCCATCAGGAATTATGGTAGAAAGAGGAGCAGAAAAGTCGTGTCTACGCAGGCATTGGGTTGTAGCCCCCCAACCAGGGCATCAGGACCCCATGATCTCGCGTGATCTACGGGCGCGTATATATATAATACCGGAGGCCCTGGTACATCAACCGGACGATCCGTCACAGCTCTCGGCCATAGACCGGCTGCAGGGGCCCGCCGACCCAGCCGTTCTTCACGGTTTCTAATGCCGTCACCCGGCGCTCCAGCTTCCGCAGCTCGTGCAGCAGCCCGCCCTCACCCGCACCCAGCCTCGCCTCGAACAGATGCACCGGGCTCACCCCGCCACCCTCACCCATCGCCAACCGGTTGCTCACCACGTCCATCAACCACCGGTTCGCGCTCCACTGCCGTGCCTTCGCCGCTGCCTTGACCTGATCCAACAGCAACGGCGGGAAGTGCAAACTAAACTGCTCCCTATGCCCCCCCTCTCGCATCCGCTTCGCTTCGTGCGCCGGGTTCGCCTTCTCCCTCGCACCCCTCGGCCACCCGTAATGCCTCGCCTTCCGGGCCTCCGTGTCACCCCCGCTCCCCGTGCCTCCCATCTCACCACCTCCGCTTCCCGTGTATACGTATGGCCTGAGCATAACCCGAAATGCTCGTGATATTGAAGTGATATCGGGAGGGGAGATGGTCACTAAACCCTCCACGGGGCCCCTCACGCTCTCGCCCGGTAGCTCTCAATAGACACGGGGGGTGGGGGGAGTCCCTTAGGCTTTAACGGCGTGGTTATTGGGGTGTGGGTGAGGTGATGGGCTGAGAGCCTTATCCCTACTCTCTTTGCGCTGACAATTTGACGTATCCTATCGACATGTGATGATGGTTGTACCCCGGTAGCAGACATCCGATAGGATTAGGCTTCTACATCAGAGGCAGGCGTGCTAGCGCCTTACTACCGTTCAGGGTTCATCTAGTCAGCCACGCCACCGAACACTGCTGTGTTCCGGTGACCAGTCGAGCAGCGTCAATCAGTCTCGGATGGCAGCGGACAACCATAGGTGAGCACATGTGGAATAACAATCCCTCCCAGGGTCGAGAGACACGACCCTCCTGCCTGGCAACGGGCAGGTCCTGACAAACCAACGGGACAACGGGAGTCAGTGCACGGCGCAAGCTGGGAGCTGACAGGGATGCGTGTGCAGGCCGCAAGGCCAGGCACGGGTTCAAGGGCCGGCGCAGACCTTACAAGGAGGGCAACTACCATGACCATGTATGGCAGTCGGATGGGCAAGGGCCAAATCAGCGCCCTAGCCAAGACTCAGGGCTTCTGCACCGGCTTCCGGCCGCAGGTGAGCGACGCCGTCAAGGCGAGCGTGCCTGGTAAGGTCGAGCGGGTCAAGGCGCCACGGGTCAAGGCTGAGCCTACTGATATCTCGCCCCGGATGGCGGACCTTAACCGCCGCCGTGGGGTGGATACCAAGGGCAGCGAGCCCAGCAACCATCAGTTGGGCTTCGCCTACCGGGCGATAGCCGACGGGTCGGCCACGGAACCGGTTCATGACTGGATCGGGCTGTGGACGGGCGTAGCCAAGCTGCAGCAGAAGGGCCACGGGTCAACGGCTGAGGGTCAGCCGGCGCCGGCCATCGTCCGCAGCCTGCGGGCGAGGAACAACGGCAAGAAGGGCTCGTGGGCGGCGTTCAGCCGCTAGCTAGTCGGGGGCTTCAACGCCCCTGGCCGGCATAACAAGGAGGGATGAACAATGAACACCACGCACGAGCAGCGCTGCACCAAAGAGCAGTACGGCGACATCGAGCTGAGCATCGCCCACCACGAAGGCGCCTACTGCACGCCCCGGAAAGACAACACCACGGGCAAGGCGCCCGATCAGTTCTACACCCGGGTGGAGATTGCCCTGATCGACAAAAAGGGTGACTTCCGCAGCCCCAGCAGCCTCGGGCTGCCTGCCAAGCTCGATAACGACTTCGAGTCGGGCGCCAGCGGCGGTGTCGCCGGCTGGGTCACCTGGAACAAGGTCGACATCTTCCGCCGCCTGCTGGCTGAGCGCCAGTAACCCACAGCCAGCCTGGCCTCATAAGCCAGGCTGGCCCTTGCCTCATCCGAGGCGAACAGGAGGGAACAATGGACGACCTTGAGAACCTCAAGGCGGGACGGGCCATCTTCATCGTCACCCACGATGAGGCAATGGCGCACGCCCTCTTAGAGGAGATCATCCAGCGCATCGGTGGCGGCATGATAACCGCCGCCATTGCGCCGACCAGGCTCATCGGGAGCATCCCCGGCAGCCGCAAGCCCGCCGAGGGCGTGTTCATCAAGGACGGCGTGACCCTGATGGTCATGCCCCGCCGCTAGTCCTTATCTACCGCAGCTAACGGGTCATGCCGAGCTGTGGTCTATGTGGTGGCAAGGGCCACCACGCTACAGGAGGGATGAACCAATGAACACCAGCAAGGGAACCGTGGCAGCGTTCATGCGGGACACGCTGGCGGCTGAGGTAGCTTACATCTACCCCCACGCCGTCACGTTCCTCATCAAGAAGCGGGTCAAGATCAGCAAGAACACCTCAACCGAGGTGAAGCACTGGCGGATCTACCGCACCGATGTCCGCTGCAGCGTCCGGGTCTACGGCCACGGTGACGACATGTGGAAGTCCGAGTACAAAGACGATGCGTTCTCTCGCATCGTCGTCCATCGGCCCAAGCAACTCACCGGCCTGCCCGTGCAGGTCAAGGTCACCCACAACGTGGCCTCTGAGACCCTGCGGGCCCGCAACCAGTCCGTCACCACCGTGGCGATCAACCTGGCCTCCGGCCACGAGATCGACCTGACCATGCTCGACGGGCTGGGCAGCGACTGGTCACCGCAGACCACGCTTAACGAGAGCTGGGTCAAGCCGCAGACTTTCGAGGAACTGCTGAAAGGCCACAAAGACAACTACCAGGAAACCTTCGAGGTGATCGACCTCACCAAGAAACCCGAGTGCTACCACTTCGACACCTACAACTCGGTTCACCGGCCGGATTGCACTTATGACTGCAAGCCGCCGGTGGTCCTGACCAGCTAACAACCCCGGTCCTGTGGCCCTTCATCGGGCTACAGCGACCATGACTGACAGCCAAGGGGCTGCCAGCAAACAGGAGGGATAAACCAATGGCACACGAAATTACCGCCGTGGACAGCGCCGCCTACATGCAACAGGCATGGCACGGGCTGGGCAAGGTGCTCAACCGCACCATGACCAGCGACGAGGTGTTGGAAGTGGCCGGGTTGACCTGGACGGTCAACAAGGTCCAGCTCCAGCGCAGCGACAACGGCGCCCTGGTGACCGGCGCCCACGCCCTGGTGAGGTATGACACCGACGAGGTGATCTGCCCCGCCGTGGGCGAGGAGTTCAAGGTCATCCAGAACGTGGACCTGCTGCGGCCGGCAACGGCCCTGGTGGCGAGCAACGAGGCCATCTGGACGAGTGCGTTCAGCATCAAGCGGGGCGCTATCGTCTGCCTGGTGGCCAAGCTGCCTATCGAGATAGTGCTCCCTGGTGAGGACATCACCAGCCTCTACCTCACCACCTTGGGCAAGCACGGGCTGGGCGCCAACAGCGTCTACCTGACGGCCGTGGAATCTGTCTGCTGGAACACCATCATGATGGGCCTGGCGCAAGCCAAGCACATGCTGAAGGTGCCCCACAGCGGCGACACGGAAGCCAAGATGGACCGGGCCAGCTCCGACATGGGCCTCTTCAACAAGATGGCCCGCCAGTTCGCTGAAGCGGCCGAGGCGCTCTACCGCAAGCGGGTAGACGCCCTGGCAACCCAGGCGTACTTCCGGGCCTTCGCTGGCGTCGAGGACAACGACAACGCCCCCACGAAGAACCAGGCCGATGTCGTGGAGATGCTCAACCGCATCTACCTGGACGACCGGGTGGGTCTCGGCATCACCGACGACAACCGTGGCACGGCCTGGGGCCTGCTGCGGGCCACCACCCAGTATTCAACCCACCACGGCCGCAACGGCAACCTCGAAAAGAAGCTCGCCAGCGTAGTGGAAGGGGCACGGGCTGATAAGTCCCGCCTCGCCTTCTCCCTGGCGCTCGACCTGCTCAAGTAACTACCACCAACCCCCGGGGGCCAATAACGCCCCTGGGGGCCATGCCGCAAGGCAAGAGGAGGGATACAAGATGGAGAGCAACCGGAATCACATCCAATCGCGCCACCTTGTGTGGCAGGCTGGCGAGCGGCCTGCCGGCTACAAGGGGGGCGAGTATGACCTGGATGCCTGGCAACGGTATCAACGGGATATGGCTCACCTGGAGAACTTCTACATCACCAGCCAGGACCGGCACGTTCACCGCTGCAAGGTCTGCTGGGCGACCAGCCTGCACAAGGACACTGACAACGGGTTCATCGGAGTAGGCATTGACTACCAGCACGACCCAGCCTGCCCCCATGTGGGGCTGCCCCGGCAATACGTCGGCTGGTTGGTATCCTGGGGCGTACCCCAGCACACACCCAAGGCTGCCAAGTAACACCAGGCGGCATTGCCCTTCACGGGCTGCGCCGCCCCTGCGCCATCGAGCGCAATAGGAGGGATGAATGAAACCAACCACCAAACCAAAACGCCGCACGGCGCTGCAGACGCTCACCGACATGGGCGCCTGCCGGGACGCGATGGCCTGGGTGAAAGCCCAACCGAAGCAGACCAGGCAGGCCCTGTGGGACACCTGCGCCGATCCGAGTTACCTGCTGTGGTATCTCAGTGAAGTCAACGCCAACGAAAGTCACCTCCGCCTACTGGCAGTCATGTTCGCCAAAGATGTCGCCCACCTGCTGGAAGAAGGCCACGCCAAGGAAGTCGTGACCCGTTACTGGGATCACGTCATCACCGGCAAGGGCGTCATCACCGATGACGCCCTGCGGGCCAGTGCCAGTGCCAGTGCCAGTGCCAGTGCCAGTGCCTGGGCCAGTGCCAGGGCCAGTGCCTGGGCCAGT
>ERZ1292625.4648-Hain-H41-01um-R1-4648-length-10126-cov-5_pt1 | contig 10126 bp, 11 predicted proteins | sample MGYA00564400_ERZ1292625 | MGnify/ENA primary metagenome ERZ1292625 (study PRJEB36523, sample SAMEA6512639) | groundwater metagenome | collected 2019-01-08 | study: AquaDiva: Metagenomics assemblies of 32 groundwater samples
CAGTCTATTTTTTATTTCATTAATAACTACGCAAGAATATGCGATATGGCAGAACCAGAACCTGTTAAGTTATATGACTTTCAGCAAAAGTTTCTTAAAACATTTCTGCATGATAAATACTCAATTGTGTTAGGGTCTCGTCAAACAGGTAAGACGAGATCTACACAACTTCTGTGCATATGGTTAATGATTTTTTTTCCTGGTTACAAGATCATGCACATCAATAGAACAGTTGAAAATGCTTGTACAAATCTAAGAGAAATTAAACAGATGATGCAAGCACTACCAAGATGGATGGTTCCGGAATATGGATTAAAGAATCTTGATAGTCATATATTGTTGAAAAATGATAGCGAATTCAAGTGTGAAAGTAGTGGATCAAATGTTAGTGCAACCAAAGCAACTTCTGCAGGAGCTGGTCGGGGGTTAAGACCTTTTCTATTATGGGTAGATGAGTCAGCGTATGTTGACTTAGATAAATTATCAGATTCTATTATACCTACAACAAGTAAAGTGCATATTAAATGTAAACAGAACAATATTCCTTATGGTATATTATTTACATCCACACCTAATGGTACTACTGGTAAAGGTGAATTTTTCTTTAAATTATGGTGCGATGCAATTTGTGGAATTGGTGTTTATAAACCAATTAAGATGCATTGGTCAGAAGTACCAGATTATGATGATGCTTGGTATGAATCAGTTAAAGCCAGATTAAGATTTAATGAAAGAAAGATTAATCAGGAATATGAATTAAAGTTCCTAGGTGGGGAAGGTACTTGGTTAACAGATAATTTGATTAAATTGCTAAACCCAAAAGTACATAAAAAGGAATATAGTTCAGGTTCTACTGGTAATAAAATAGTTAGAATATATGAAGAATATAAACCAGAATGTAAATATTTGATTGGGGTTGATACCGCGACTGCGTATGGTGCTGACTTCTCTACTATAGTTATAATGGAATATCAATCATTTAAACAAGTAGCAGAGTATAAAGGCAAATTAACAGTTACTGAATTTATAGAAGTAATCAAAGATTGTATAGATTTATATCCATCATCTATCTTAATCCCAGAATCAAATAGTGTTGGTACTCAAGTAGTTGAGGCATTTACACTAGATCAAAAATATAAAAATCATTTATATTATCCGATGGAAAAAGATGGAAAAATCAAGTATGGATTTTTGACTACATCTAAAACACGCCAACCACTATTTAATGCGATATATGATTATTTGACAGAAGATCCTGATTGTGTTCGTTCTGAAATGTTGTCATTAGAATTAAGTGCACTAGTTGAAACTAAACCCGGAAGAATTGAAGCAAACGTTGGGTTTCATGATGACTTAGTTATGGGATTTGGTTTCTGTTGTTATGTTAGAATGTATGATAACCATTTAGCTAAATTGTTTGGTAGAGTAAATATCATTGGTAGTAAAGATATTGAAACTCTAAAACAAGCTTTCTCTACAGCAAATAATTCGATAGATCCAAAAAACAAATCTTCAATGATAATACTTGAGCGAGAAAAGAAATTAGATCAGTATATGAATAAGAAAGAAGCAACAGAGGTAGATGCTTTCTCTTTCCTTAATAAGAAGAAAGTAGATGATGATCAATCAATGTTTAAAAAGAAAAGATCTGAAATTAAAGAAGTGAATCAGATTCCTTTAACTGATTTAGAAGGAAATGTTACAAATAAACCGATGGGTAAACTAGAGGAAATGATGGCAAGATATCATGCTTCAGTCAAAGAACAACAACCACAAGTAGATGTTGTTGAAGAGAAACCAATTGAACCAGAGAGAGTTAGTGCATTGAAAATGTTAACGGACATCATGTTTAAAAAAGAATAAAATTATATGCATAGCCTTAAAATGAGGCTATGCACTTTCACACCTAAAAATCAAATAACAATCTATTATAACTATATATTATATAATTGATAAGATGTTTTATTTTTACTTAGGAGAAAATATGCTAATGGATAAATTATGTGGTATTTCAGAAAGTCAAATACCAGAATACAGGGAATTGACAGAACAAGCTAAATTATTTTTATTTCCATATGATGCACATAAAGTGCTACCTAAAATAACAGACATAACAGAAGAAGATAGATATGATGCCGTTAATTATTTTGTATTACCATTTGATGTTGTGGCCATTGAGGATACTGCTAGTTGTGTTATTCTGACACCTGTTAAAAAAGGTATACATGGAATATTGCAATCATGGAAGTGGATTGAAATTCTTGATCTGAAAAAGAAAAATAGTAAAGCATTTTATGATGCTACTCCAGATCCAGAGTTAGATTATCTGAGTTCGATGTTTCCTGATGATGCTTATGAAATCTGTGACGGTATTATTACACCTTTAACGTTTACAGAGAAAGGTTATACATTAGAGAGTACTGTTGGTAGTATTCTTATAGGGAATAAGAATGAGTTGTTAGATGGCAGAAATCTTACTAAGAAGTTTGGAGTTAATTTGCCCATGGATAAAATTAGTAAGAAGTTCGGAAAAAATGCAATGACAGCAATCGAAGAATTAATGATGTTAAATAATAAGGATAGATTTATCTTGGAACGAATACCACACAAACCAAAGATAAGTGGTAAACAGATTCCTCGATCACATCAACGGTCAAATTACACAATATTAACGGTTGGAGAAATTCGAGAAACATTCGATAAAGATCCAATAGCAAGAGAAGCTCAGAGAACTATGGTTGCTGGGCATGTACGTAGGAGACATTATCGAAGTCTTAGAAATGAAAGATATACAAGAGATGATGAAGGTAAAATTAAACGAATTCTGATTGAACCAATGTGGTGTGGTCCACAAGAAGCGTCAATTGGCCAACACAAATACTTAGTTAGACTAGATTTATAGAAAGGAATTTTGATGATAGATCCAAGAAAAATATCGGAGTTAAACGAAGCTGTTAAAAATAAAAAGACTGCGGATATGCAGTCAGATAAAGAGATGTCCGAGTATTGGAAAAAGAGAATACTCGAGATAAAAGCTTCAATGGAGCTTTTGAAAAAGTAAAAATCTGGGTGAAAAAAGCCACAATGAAACTAATCATTGTGGCTTTAATTTGTTAAACGAGAAAACTAATTACTCGTTCGACCCCTTATTATATTGTTATATCATACAAACTCTAGGATTATGCTTTCGCTTCATCTATAAGCTTATGAGCTACAATCGGGTCTGGTTCATTTGCTGCTTTTCTAGCTGCAAGGTTTAACTTTTTGTTTTTCCTTCGTTGAAGAAACATATCAGCAATACCCATAATAACAGCGGTACCACCAGCACCACCAGTAATCATTGTAGCTATTGACATAACTGGGGCAATTATTTCACCAACATCTACAGATGATGATTCATTTGCTAACTCTATAAGTTGAGCATGGACAGCACCAGCATTTATTACAGTAGCTAAATTTTCAGGAGTTGGTGAAAGTATGTATATAGCTTTTGAATTTGCATTTACAACACCAGCTAAATTTGCAACTTTCTTTGCTAAATCATCCACATACGAGGATCTAGCGATGCAAGAAGATAAAACAACAACAAGTATAATAGATATTAAATAACGCATTATATACCCCTTAGAGACGGTTAGATCTAGTTTATGTTATGGGGTGTTAATGTTAAACAATGTTATGAAAGGATGTGTCATGAAAGGAAATCAATATAACCAACCAGATCCAAAACCAACAGAGAGAAAAACCTATGAACTACTAGCTAAAGAATTCACAGGCGAATCCAGTTTACCAGAATTATTAGACTCGTTAAAGAAATCATTAAAACTAAACGAGTGCACATTATCAAATCCTGGTAAATTGGCTTTGGAGGATGATATTAAACAGTTGGAAGAATTACTTAAAACTTAGCAATCTTGGCTTTACCCTTCAACCAGAGAGATAACAATGCTCTCTGTGTTGATTTAATTGCTTTATTTTTTCCTGTAACATTAATAACTACATCTTTCATTTTTTCAGAAGTTAGCAATTCTTTAAGGTCTTCTAGTTTTTCAGACTTTTTAAAACTATCACCTACATAATTCGCTACTTCTGCAACAGATTCTAACGCAGAATTTTGAACTTTTTTAGAACATCCTAATAACCAATATAAAATACCATTGATTGCCAATGATGAACCTAATGAAATACTTAAAACACATACTAAAAAACTCATTACACCTACTCCTTTTAAATGTTTTTAACCTCGACTTTAAATGAATGATCAAAGCTACGTCGCAATAAAACATACATTTGTTTTGTTAATTGAGGATAATTACCTCTTTCAATTTTATCAATAACAGATATACCAATTCCTGTTTTATCAGAAATTTTCTGTTGTGTTATACCAAGTTTGGTACGCTCGATATATATTTGTTTCCCAAAAGCTACCCTGAATGACATTTTTAAACTCCTTTATCAAAAATTATTGTTGGTTTTTGAGAAAATTCTCAAGTTTCTTATTAATTTGTTACGATCAATAATAACGGATAAAGGTGGTTTTATGGTAACTAACGGCATCTTAGCATTTTTTAAGAACAAATTATTTTAACATTATCAACAGCATTGAACAAGGAGAATAATATGGAAGGTATTCATTTAGGTGGTGGGTTCATATTAAATAAAGATATAGAATTAAAAGGTGATTTAATAGTAGGTTCAAAACTTCACCTTGTTGCAAAACAAAATGGAGAATTTAATATTGGATCAGATTTCCTTAAAGCTCTATCAGAAAAAGTACATGTGATGGTTTTAAATGCACAATACAGATCTAAGCAACGAGGTGGAAAAACACTTAAAGCTAGTGATCTATAACAATAGAAAGAACTAACATGGGTATTGATGTATGTGGTAGATCTTTTGAATCTTTAGATGAAGCAGAAGATTTTATTAAAACCACCAACTTTAATAAGTGGTGGATAGAAAGTAAATTTGTTTCAACTATAGCTCTTAGAGTACTATTGTATAAATACTGCATGGACCATTTTATAATATGGTTTAATAAGAATGATGTTGATTGGAATGAAGAATCTATGTTATTATGTATATTTGCTTATGCCCACTTTGATCTATGGTGGGATAAAAAGAGCTTCAATTATGATAAAGGATTATTTTTTCTTTCAAAGAATTGTTCTGAACATTTTGATAAATGGATTTATAAAGGTATTAAATTAAAAAGAGAATCTACTCGTCTTGGTGTAAGTCGGTTTAAAATGAATCTCCATCAAAACGCTTTTAAAAAATTCAATAACTGGGCAAGAAAAACTAATTTATACAAAAAACTTAAAACAACTCACAGCTGAAAACATCAATAACAATAAACCAATCAGACTTGGAGGAGTTAAAGATGTGTCTAAATGAATTTCAAATTGAGTTATTTTGGAAGCAGAAAATAGAATTATTATTTGAATCAAAGAATATTTATTCCAACAGTTCATATTTTGATCGAATAAATTTTATTAAACCCATACTAGATAAACACATATTAACAGGTGAAAAGATTTTGGATTATGGTTGTGGATTAGGTGAATTCAATGAACAATTTAAACATTATGTTGGTGTTGATATAAATGAACGAAGTATTAAATATTGTAAACATGCTTGGCCTAACAAACAATTTAGTTTAATAACTCTATATCAACAAATAAAGGATTTATCAATAGATACATTTTTTTCATCTGAATGTCTGCAATATAATGATGATGAATCTGTTGAAATGATAATTGATTCTTTACCTAATAACATTAAAAATTTTTACATATATGAAACAAGTAATATTGATAACTATGTAACAAAGAAAAGATCTTCAATCAATTATCATTTTCTATTCTCAAAAAGATTTAGATTAACCGTTGCTGAATCAAGATCTCATATGATTAAAGGAAATGAATACACATTGACAATCTTCAAAAAGATAGACACATAAACATGGAGACAACATTATGTTAAGCGAAAGCAGAATCCGGATATTCTGGAAACTTAAAACAGATCAACTGTTTTCTGAATTGTTTGATTTTGAAGATGGCGAGTATAAAGAAATTAGTTCTTTGCAGAATGATATTCATAATACTAAATGGGAATTTTTAAAAGAAAAGATGTTACCTATTATAACTAGTAACAATATGATATTAGATTATGGTTGTGGATTTGGCAAATATTCAAAATACTTTAAAAGATATCTTGGTGTTGATATAAATGAAAGAGTGATTGAATATTGTGTTAGAAAGTACCCAAAAAGTCAATTTTCAAAGATTGAGTTATATCAACCACTATATGCATTAAATACTAATATATTTTTTTCATCTGAATGTTTGCAATATAATGATGATGAATCAATATTGAAAATTCTGTCTTCATTGCCATTTACTATAAATAGTATGTATATCTATGAAATGAGTAAATCAGATATTCCTAGCGATATAATTACATTAAGATCATCTAGAGATTATTATAATTTGATAAATGAAAATCTTAAAGTAAGAAAAGCAGAAGAGTTTGTACATTGTATAAATAACAAAGAATATCGTTTAACAATATTAGAATTAGAGAGATGATTTATGTTAGTTTTAGGGAGAAGTTCGAAAATGTATGTTTTGATAAAAAATTAATTGAACAACTATTTGTTAGTAGTTATTTGTTCCATAGCAATCACTACTACCTGCATAGTTAGGATTACATCTATGATCATTTATTATTATAACAGTTTGGACCTGAATTGAGCTTTTCGCTAACGGCGATCAATTCTGTGAATATAAGTACAGGACTGACTTTTATAATAACAGTCCAAGACATCTAATAAGAAAGATAGATAATTAATATATAACAGATTCCCTAATAGAAGTAACAGTTAATAGAATTGGTTACCATTTTAACTAGCAGTAAATATGTTACTTTTACAGACAATGATTGATATAAATAAAATATAATATCAATAAATACTATATATAAATCAATTGATATTAAATTATTATGTTAATAACAGTTATTAATATAACAGAAGTAAATAGGTTTAACTGTAACAATAAAATAAAAGAATATTTCCCCCGCAGAAAACTAACTTAAAGGAGTAATGTAAATGTTTAATTTCAAAGTTTTAATCATTATAGCTATAATGATAATTTTACAAGTATGCATCATTAGTTATTTCGCTCATAAGAATGAACCGAAACCTGCTAAGTTGCCCGATCATTCTATGGAAATAAAGAGATTTGTAAATGATATAATTTATATTAAAGTTACAGATGTTAAAGATGTTGATTATATCGCTTATATTGTAGATAAAAATATTTATGATAAAACTAGAATTTGTATATTAACTGAAGTCGCAAGACTGAATAAAAATTCTACAGATATTGAAAAAATGAAGGTTGTTGAAAAATTAAAGAGTGCTGAAAAAGAAATTAAACCTAAAGAAGAAACTACAAGTAAAAAAGATGTTAAGACTAAAGAAGTTAAAAAATAAAAGTTAAAAAGTAGACGATCAGCATTTTTATAGTGCTGATCGTCTATTCATCTGCAATTTACATGAACAAATATTAATGATGTAAACCCGGTTGGAGTTAATTTAATGGCAAAACAAGAAGATCTATTTAGTTCAGTACGCAATATGTCCGAAGGTGATATGGCTACTAGCTCAGATTTTTCTAGAAAATCTAAAAGAATTAGGGCTATTAGACCTGGTTCTAGAGAAGATAACTCTCTTAAAACTGGTAGAGTAGATACTACCCTATTAACTAAATTGACTAAATTTTTAAGCCCAACAACAGATAGAACTGTTATAAGTGAAAGAGCTTTATCTTGGTCAGATATGGTTATTCTATCATTAGAAACTGCTAGAATTGAAGCAAGAAAATTTTATAGAAAAATGCTTGGTGGTCAAGGTGCAGGTAATAGGGCAGTTCAAAGTTCTGCTGTTACTTCTGCTAGTGATGCTGGATATTTTGATACATTATATAATAGAATAACTAGATCAACTGGGGAACTTAATGCTAACTTGGTATTGGAGTTATTGAACCCAAAGACAAAAAGCAAGAGTGGAATGAATATTGATAAGGCCATTAACAATGCAACTATGGCCGGTGGTAAGAAACAATCTATAATTTCTAGAGTATTTCGACTTGTTAAATTAGATCCAGACAAACCACTTATTGCTGGGGATTTAACTGTAGATGAAATGACTATTACCATACTAGAAGCAACTCGTATGGAAGCTAGAAGACATCATAAAATTCTAGAAAAAGGTAATACGAACCAAGTACCAATGGGTAGATTAGAACAATTAGTTCAATTCTTCGCTGGTGGTCATGGTATGAAGAATTTGAAAGATCGAATATCTGATATGTCAAATAGTTTTGGTATTCGTGAAGGAGCTAAACGAGCTATAGATAAAGTTAAATTTATGCGTGACCCAAAGATGCAAGCAAGAATGGCATTTTTGGATAAATCTACAGCACGTGCCGTATTTGATAAAGGTACAGCAGCAACGATAAATTCTAAAATACCAAACCAATTGAAAATTATCGGCGATCATCTTGGTGGTATACATGCTTTGATAAAATCTAATACTCCTGGTGGTGGTGCAATTTCTGCTGCTGCACAAAAAGCATCTGCTAAAGAATTTAAAGAAATTAATAAACTTTACATAAAATCAATATCTGATAAAACACCTCAAGATAGATTAAGAGAAAGTTATTTAAAACATAGAGCAGATGAAAGAAAGAATAAGAAAGAGAAAAGCTTAGGATTAATAAAAGATATAAAAGAAAGCTTTGGTGGTGTATTTGGTGTATTCGATACAGCAATGCAAGAATCTGGTTATGGTGATCAATGGAATAGATTAAAAAGTATTGGGAATTTCTTTAAGTTTAAAGGTAAGAAAAAAGGTGCACCTGGTGGAATTTCTGCAGTTGTTCCTGATCAATCAGATCCATTATCGGAAGATTCTGATGTATCACCAGCAGTAACTACTAAAAGTAAACCACAAAAAAATGTTAATCAAAAAATTAAAAAATTTACTAAACAAAAAGTTAGAAATATTAAAAGACTTGGTGTATTTGGTAATGCTCATCGATTAGGTAGAAAAACTGTAGGTGGAGCAAGAAATATAGTTACTGGTATTGAACAAGCTGGTGATTTTGGTATGTCTGGGGTAGAAGGTCTAGCATCTTTTATACATGGTCTTGTTAAAAAAACTGGTGGAATAGGAGTAGACTCAGCAAATAGTATTCTTGATTTTATTGGTAAAGGTGGGACTCTTCTAAAAGCTGGAGCCGGCACTGCAAGACTTGGACTAAAAGCTGCACAATTTCTTGGTAATGATGCGCATAAAACAATTGGACATGCTGGAAAAGCTGCAAGTTTTATTACTAGAGGTATGGGTAAAGCTGCATCCTATATGGGGAGAGATGCAATACAAACTGGTGCTGATATGGGTAATATGGCCAGAGGTACTGCGTATGCTGCATATAAAACTGCAACGTTTGATATAGCTACTTTGTTTGGTAAGAAAGGTCTTATCTCAAAAGGATTCAGTAGTTTGTTTGGTAGAGAAGGTATCATATCAAAAGGATTCACTAGTTTATTTGGTAAAGATGGTATTATATCAAAAGGATTCGGTGGATTATTTGGTAAAAATGGATTAATCAAAACTGGGTTTACTAAAATATTGGGTGGTGCAAGTTCACTTGGTAAAGGCATGAAAGCTATTGGTCAGAAGGTATTTAAAAAATCTGGTATAACTAAAAGTATTACAATGGATAAAGGTGATCCTTCTACTATGGTAACAACAGATACTACTACTGGAACAATTGGTGGAGAAGAAGTATCTCTGGTAACAAAGAAACTTACGCCTGATCCAAGATATGCGGATAAAATGGCTAAAGGTAAAGGTGGATGGATACAATCACTATTAAGTATGTTTGGTAATACTGGTCCTATGATGACAATGATCCAAGCATTCAGTAAAGGTGGGTTAATACATTCTGCGATATCTGGTATAGGTTCTATGATAAAGGGTTTAGGCCCTATGATAACATCTGCGATAACAGGTTTAGGTCCGATGATAACATCTATGGGTCCTATGTTGCTTGCT
>ERZ1292625.3286-Hain-H41-01um-R1-3286-length-13410-cov-8_pt1 | contig 10125 bp, 9 predicted proteins | sample MGYA00564400_ERZ1292625 | MGnify/ENA primary metagenome ERZ1292625 (study PRJEB36523, sample SAMEA6512639) | groundwater metagenome | collected 2019-01-08 | study: AquaDiva: Metagenomics assemblies of 32 groundwater samples
GAACTCACGCTTATCACTCGTGATGGCGTCGTCCTTGTCGACTATGATCCTACGGTCAATGCCGGCGACACTACTCCAAAACATAATCCGAATGTTTTAGGGAAACTCAATCTAGCCGAGAGAAATGTTGCAGCTGCTAAAGAATTAGTGGCTGGTCGTTCTGGAGTTGGAATTGCCATGCACGCCCGAAAAAAAGTAGACCAAGTTTCTGGATACACAAAAATAACTGGCCCGAAATTTGTTGATTCTATTGGTTGGGGAGTTTTAGTTCGAGTTGAAAAAGCTGAAATTTTTGCAGCTATGGACAAAGCAGAAAAACAATTTTTTGCGGTCATCCTTTCAATTTGTATAATTTGTATTGGTGTTATTTTTTGGTTTACCAGCAGCCTGTCTAAAGTATTAGTTGGAATCAGCGAGAAATTAGCTGCAAGTGGCAGCAGCGTCCTTTCTGGAAGCACGCAATTGTCAGGTGCCAGTCAGACAGTTTCTTCAGGAGCTACTCAATCGGCGAGCGCGTTAGAAGAGACTGTGTCGTCAATTGAAGAACTTTCCAACATCGTTAAGCTCAACGCCGAAAATGCAAAACAAGCGGCTTCCTTGTCCCAAGTCAGCACCCAGTCCGCTGAAGTGGGCGAATCAGAAATTCGCAAGTTGACAGAGGCTATGAAAGATATTTCCCAAAGTTCAAAAAAGATCGAAGAAATTATTAATGTCATCGACGATATCGCTTTCCAAACAAATCTTTTGGCTTTGAATGCCGCTGTTGAAGCCGCCCGCGCCGGAGAACAAGGAAAAGGATTCGCGGTCGTGGCAGAAGCCGTGCGAAATCTAGCTCAGCGAAGTTCTGCAGCTGCTAAAGATATCACAGATCTAATTAAAGAAAGTGTATCGAAAACTGAACACGGTTCAAAAATTGCCGACAGCAGTGGAAACGTACTGAAGGAAATCGTGACTTCGGTTAAAAAAGTTGGACACCTCAATGGGGAAGTTGCTTCGGCAAGCACCGAACAAGCCAATGGGATTTTACAAATTAGCAAAGCAATGAATGAGTTGGATAGCTCGACTCAACAAAATGCAGCTGCGTCAGAAGAAATGGCAGCATCTGCAGACCAAATGTCAGAGCAAGCTCGTTTTCTTTCAACATTGGTTTTGGACCTTTCGTCTCTGGTGAATGGACAAAAATCACCCGCTAAAGGAGCTCCCAAGGATGCTCCTCATGCTTTGAAAACATCTAAACCTTACAAAAAATCTGCTTAAATTTATTAAATTATAGATTTTATAAAAAAGAGTTCGGGCCCTGGCCGGGCTCTTTTTTTATTCTTGGCAGATACCGGAAGAGCGAAGCTCGTTCACGTTCTCCATCAGACCATCAAGATTATTTGAACCCATAATTGGAGATTCATTTAAAAATATTCGATGTTGTTTCCAAACTCCTGACACATCGCCCTCGCCGCGCAACTCACAAACTTTATCCAGGTTTTTGCAGTTCTCAGTTTTCACCATTATTTTCAATTGGGAAACGACCTCATTTATCGATTTTTTTCCATTCAAAAGCGCATCAACCTGACAAGATTCTTTTGGAGCAACATCCGCGCGAGCGAAACTTGTGGACATTGCGATCGACAACATTAAGACAGGGATTAATTGCGATTTTATTAATATCTTATTCATAGTTACTTTCCTCATGCCCGTTATTCTGCTATATCTTGCAATATATTTTAAAAAAAGGCTACATTTTCGAATTCGAAAATTATTCTCGACTAGAATAAAGTCCCTTTAGATATATAAGGCAAATTTGAAAATTAAACTAAGGAAAAAACATGACTCATTTTAATATCACTTCTGCCGTACAGCGACACCGCCAGGAGGCGGATTGGGTTGGGATAAAATGGATTTCAGAAAAAACCACTTTTCGTGCCATAAGAAATGATAAACCAGAACAAAATCAAAGTATTTACGATCGCGGTCTGCGCGTTGAAGTTTTAATAGACGGGCATTTTGGTTATGCTAGCACCGCCGATTTTAGCCCCCAAGGCCTTGAAAAGGCCTTCCAGAAGGCCGTTCATCAAACTCGACAATGGGCAAAATACAAGATTCACCCATTTACGCGTGAACAAAGGCCCTTAACCAAGGGGAATTACCGCAGCCAAGTTCAAAAAAGTTTGGATTCATTAAGCGTAAAAGAAATCACCGATATTCTTCGCGATTGCACCATGACCATGAAAACTTCGGACTTGTTGGTCAATCGCTTGGCGCGAGCAATGATCATCGAGACTGAAATTCACGCGGCCAGCAGTGATGGCGGAGAGCAGCTGCAGAGTTTTTCTATGGTTAATTTAGAACTGGCGGCAGTTGCGCGCTCAGGGTCTGAAAACCAAACTCGCAGCGCTAGTTTCCAAAACCAAATTGGTGCGGAAGTCTTTTTGCGACATCGACTTTTACCTATTTGTGAAAACATCAGTCGTCAGGCAGTTGAACTGCTGAGTGCCGAAAACTGTCCAGCGGAAAAAACAAAATTAATGTTAGCCCCAGACCAAATGACATTACAAATTCATGAATCCATTGGCCACCCCCTTGAGCTTGATCGCATTTTGGGAGACGAAAGAAACTACGCCGGTTGGAGCTTCATTCAACTCGAAGATTTTGGTAAACTTCAGTATGGTTCGCCTTTGATGAACGTGACCTTTGATCCTACCCGCTTTAGCGAGTTAGCCAGTTATAGTTTTGATGACAGCGGAGCTCGCGCAACGAAAGAACATCTGATCAAGGATGGAGTTTTGGTTCGCGCCCTTGGGTCTATTGAATCGCAAGCCCGCAGCGGTATCCCAGGCGTCGCAAATTTTCGCTCGTCTTCTTGGAACCGCCCTCCTATTGATCGCATGGCTAATATTAACCTGGAAGCGGGCTCAACAAACATTAAGGACATGGTCGAAGGACTTGATCGTGGGATTTTAATGCAAACCAATCGCTCTTGGTCGATTGACGATTATCGAAACAAATTTCAATTTGGCTGCGAGTACGCTCAGCTTATTGAAGATGGAAAAGTTAAAAAAATTCTAAAAAATCCAAATTATCGAGGGAAAACTTTGGAATTTTGGAATAATCTCATTTCCGTAGCGAATGAAATCGAAACTTATGGAAGTCCCTATTGTGGCAAGGGCGAACCCAGTCAAGTGATCCGGGTCGGCCATTCTTCACCCTATTGTCTATTCAAAGACATTGATGTGTTCGGAGGCTTAACATGAAAATCGCTGAATTCGTTCGTCGCATCGAAGCCTCCTACGAACATGTCGCAAAAATTTTATTTAACGAACTGAAAGGCAGCGAAGAGGCTGTCCTCAATATCAATGGCGAAGAAAGTCTTTTTGTCAGATTCAATCAAAATAAAATTCGACAAAATATCTTTGTTGAGCAAGCTTTTCTTCGACTTCAGTTGCAAGACACCACCCGAATGACGAAGGCCACTTGGGGCTTAACTGGGGACTTAGATATCGACGCAAAAGAAGCCCGTCTTCGACTTGGCCATTTGCGTGCGGAATTAGCTCAACTTCCAGAAGATCCCCATTTAGTGAAGCTGGTTGATCATGGCCATTCCCATGATGATAAACCCAGCCTTCGTCAAGATGAAGAAATCATCGAAGAAATTCTTCGCGAAACCGAAGGCTCGGATATGGCCGGTCTTTTTGCGGGAGGACCTCTTTTTGTTGGTAATAAAAACTCCAAAGGACAAAATCATTGGTTTAGCACTTCGAATTTCTTTTTTGATTATTCTCTGTATTACCAGCAAAAAGCAGTGACCGGAGTTGTCGCCGGCAGAAACTGGGAACCTGAAAGTTTTAAGAAAAAAATTCACGAATCACAAAATTTACTAACGCTGATGAAACGTCCAGTTCAACCTGTAAAGCCAGGAAAATATCGAGTGTACATGGCTCCCGGTGCCGTCAGTGAAATAGCGAGCTTGATGAATTGGGGCGCCTTAAGCCATAAAGCTTATCGCACTGGCGGGTGCGCACTTCAAAAGTTTGTTGATAAAGAACAACAACTCAGTCCCCTCATCAATCTTGGTGAAAATTTTGACCTGGGTTGGACTCCCCGCTTTAATTCATGGGGAGAAGTTTCGAAAAGTCATTTACCCTTAGTCGAAAACGGTCAACTGACTCAACTTCTGACAAATTCCAATTCTGCCATGGAGTATAAGATTCAAGGGAATGCGGCTGGCGAATACGAAGGCCCTCGGTCCTTGGAAATAAAAACGGGTACCTTGGAAAACCAAGATATTTTAAAGAAACTTGACACCGGACTCTATATCTCAAACTTACATTATTTAAATTGGTCCGATGTGACAATGGCCCGCTTTACGGGAATGACTCGGTATGCATGTTTTTGGGTAGAAAAAGGTGAAATTATTGGCCCCATCCAAGATTTACGATTTGATGAAAGTTTTTATCGCTGCTGGGGAAGCGAACTGGCTGAAATTACAAATTTTTCAGAGCTAGCCCCTGGCGTGCTTACTTATGGCGAACGCGAACACGGTGGGAAAAAAGTTCCCGGGCTTTTGATCAATACCTGGAATTTTACTTTATAGCCTGCTGAAAATGAGTTACCTTAGCTGAAGCCAAATATCTTTTGGCATTAAAAATTGTACGGAGGTTTCATGGATAGCTATCTTAACCAACTTAAAAATCTAATCGTCGAGAATGTTTCCAATAATGGAAATGTTAAGAATTTGGTAAGTGAGTTTAATAAATTAAATAAAGAGCTCAAAACAAAAGGCAGCGCTTTGAATAAATTTGTTCATACTGAAAAAGAAAAAAAAGTAAAACAAGCTCACACGAAATACAAAACCATTTTAAAAACAATTTCGACAACTCAAAAAAGCGTCGATAAAGAAGTGAACAAAGCCATCATCCACCTTAAAAAATCAGCTGTGCTTGTCGAGAAAAATTTGATGACCTATCAAAAACAAGCTCTTCAACAAAAAGCTAAGCTTGAAAAGATTTTGGCAAAAGCCCGCTCTTCCAGCGGAACAAAAAAGAAAAAAACGACTCCTAAAAAAAGAACATCAAAATCTTAGATAATTAGGAACTTCACTTCGAAGACGCTCTGTAACCATTCTGTGAAGTTTCGTATAGAAGGCCTGGGTGTAATAGGTTAGATAAATGGGCACCTTTAGGGGCTTATAACCAGAAACGATCTCGATCCCTTTTAAATTTTGCACTAAGTGAAGTGGCACAACGGCCCGGCCCATGCCTAGCTTAACTCCCTCAATAAGAGAATAAATTTCGTCCAGATAACTTCTTTTAAAGGCAGGAATCTTTTTTCCTTGAAGACGAAAAAAATCAAAAGTCGTTGTATCTTCTGGATCATGATCAAGAAAAACATCTTCACGAAATTTTTTAGTCGAAGCTTGGATAAGCACATTCTCTTCATAACCCAATAAATGGTTTTCAATCCCCTGTTTTTCTAAAGCTGTTGTCAGAAAAATAAAATCGGCTTTTCCAGTAAATAATAAATTCGGAATATCCCTTAATTCCTTATTGATGATTTCGATTTGCACTTTGGGATTTTCTTGAATCACTTCACCCAACACAGGAATTAAAATTGATTTATTAAGGGTCGAAAAACCGCCCAAACGCACCACCCCGGCGATTTCCTTCGAGGAATTTGTTTTAAACTCGGACATAAACTCATCTTCCAAAAGTTCTTTTGATTGGCAGTAACGAAGAAGCTTTTGGCCAAGATCAGTTAATTGGATCCCCGAAGGTTCTCTTACAAAGAGAGTTGCTCCTAATTCTTGTTCTAAATTCAACACTCTTTGCGAAAGCGCAGACTGGGTAATTGAGAGCACCTTAGCGGCGCCCGAAAAACTTCGCACTTTGGCCACGTTCAAGAAAGCATCAAGATATAGTGAAGAAAGACTCATTCTTATTAGATATACCGATAGGTATATAAAATCAATTAATTTTACACATATTGCTCATTTCGATAGAAGTTGCGCATAACAATTTACAAGGAGACTTTATGAAGACTTTAACGATATCTCTAGCGAAACTCGCATTCTTAGGATTTGCCTTTAGCAACTCGGCGCTAGCAGCAACCACAGCTTGTCAGGCCCTCAGTTCAAATGGACAACCAGCCTTTTTGGTTTATATAACTTTGGGTAAACAACTCGCCGGAAGTTTTAATACAAAAAGCCAAGAGGCAGTCGTTGGAATTTATGGGCCACAACTGAAGCAAAACTTTAAGACGACTTTTAATACCTTTAGCGTAAGCACTCGTTGTGACTATGGCGTGGTTTCAACTGCTGATATCGACGCTTTCGCAAAAATTCAGTTTTCCAATATTCACAGCAGCTGCGGAAACAACAGCAAAAAACTGCAGACCATTGCTATTAATCCCGCTACCCTCAACGTAAAATTGTATAACCTCAATTGCGTAGGTGGGCCTCTTAAGCTCTAGCGCGGAGGGGGCTTAAGGCGCGGTATCCTTATTAGGCCGAGATCACTCAAGGTCATCTCGGCTTGAGTAAAAAATGCAGGTAAATAATTACAAAATTAGAATTTACTGAAAAGCATTAGGATCAATTTTATATCCCGTGATATAAAGCCTTACAGATTATAAAATATAAAATTTTTATCGGAGAAAATATGAAAAAAATTACAGTTATTCTATCTTTAGTTTTTGCTAGTTTACACACATTAGCTGCGAATCCTGGAAAATTTGAACTGAATTGCAAACCAGCTCAGCCTTGTCTATACGCAAAAAGTGGTCTTAACTATTGCGTTACTCAATTTGCGATATCAGTTCAAGGTAATCGAGGTCTTGAAGTCATCCATCGTAGTCCCAGAAATATTACTCAGGAAATTGCACTTGTTCCTATAAAAAATCATGTCGTTGTTGGTTATTCTCCAGGCACTATATCCTTCCGTGACCAAAGTGGTGATAATTGGGGGCAAATTAAGAAGCTTTCAGGTCAATTGACTGGTAAAATAACTGTGGATCAAGATTTTGAATTTACAGTTATTTGCAGTCTTCGATAATGCACCTAAAGTCTTAAGGCGCGGTCTGTCATCAGCCAAGTCCGCGCTTTACAGTCTTTATCTCACCTCTGGTTTGTGCTAGTTTTTGTGCTTTAAAATCGAGGACCTGATGAGCACAAATTTTTCGCCTACTTTTGCGTCTTTAAATCCAAAAAATGAATTTATTCAGCGCCACATTGGCGCATCCACCGACGAACAAATGTCGATGCTAAAAACTTTGGGCTTTTCTTCGCTCGAAGAAATGGCTCAACAAGTTGTTCCGAAAAATATTTTGCAAAAAAAAGCTACAGATTTTGGTGACGGTATTTCTGAATACGAGTTGCTTCGTCACCTCAAAAAAATGATGAGCCAAAATAAAATTTACAAATCTTTGATTGGTTTGGGTTACTACGACACGATTACTCCGACTGTAATTCAAAGAAATATTTTAGAAAATCCTGTTTGGTACACAGCCTACACTCCTTATCAGGCCGAGATCGCCCAAGGTCGCCTGGAAGCTTTGCTAAATTTTCAAACCATGGTTAAAGATCTTACCGGTATGGAAATCTCGAATGCTTCTTTGCTTGATGAAGGCACCGCTGCGGCCGAAGCCATGGTGATGGCTCATTCCCTGAATAAGAAAGGTCAGGCAAATGCTTTCGTAGTGTCGCCGAATTTACATCCGCAAACTTTGGAGGTTTTAAAAACACGCAGCGAGCCCCTGGATTTCGAAATGCTGGTGCAAGATCCGCTGAAGTTTGATTTTTCTAAAAAAGAAGTTTTCGCAGTGATCGTGCAATATCCAGACACCGAAGGCCGCATCGAAAATTTTCAAGAGATGAGTGACCGCGCTCACGCCACTGGAGCTTGTGTTATCGCCGCCAGCGATCTTCTAGCTTTGACTTTGCTGACACCTCCAGGCGAATGGGGCGCCGACATCGTCGTGGGAAATTCACAGCGCTTTGGTGTTCCATTGGGATATGGCGGACCTCACGCTGCTTTTTTGGCAACGAAGGACTCTCACAAACGTCTGATGCCGGGTCGAATTGTCGGCGTCAGCATTGATACGCAGGGTGAACCTGCTCTGCGCTTGGCATTGCAAACGCGCGAACAACATATCCGTCGTGAAAAGGCCACTTCAAATATTTGCACAGCTCAGGTTTTGTTGGCGAACATGGCTAGCATGTATGCCGTTTATCACGGACCGAAAGGTTTGAAAAAAATTGCCCAAAGAGTTCATCGTCTGACTGCCATTACGGCTCTTGGTTTAAAAAAGCTGGGTCACACAATTAATCAGGAAACTTATTTTGATACCTTAAGCGTCAGTACGGACAAAATAGCAGCCATTATTTCTGCGGCTGATCGCCTGCAAATGAACTTTCGCAAATTTAATAATAAAGTGATCACATTGTCGTTGGATGAAACCTGTTCAATGGAAACGGTTGATGCGATTTTCACCGCCTTTAATTCTGGCGTTGCCGCGAATTTCACTGCGGCGGATTTAGAAAATGAAGTTAAGCCTCAATGGCCAGAAAATTTTATTAGGAAATCAACTTACTTAACTCACCCTGTTTTCAATTCCCACCACAGCGAGACCGAACTCTTACGTTACATTCATATGTTGCAAAACAAAGATGTGACTTTGACTCATTCAATGATTCCGCTTGGCTCTTGCACCATGAAATTAAATGCAACCACCGAACTGGTACCCGTTTCTTGGCCCGAAATCAGTAAACTTCATCCCATGGCACCGGTTTCACAAACCCAAGGAATGCTTGAACTGATCAAAGATCTGGAAAATAAATTAACCAAAATCACTGGCTTTGCGTCCATTTCATTGCAACCCAATGCCGGTTCCCAAGGGGAATACGCCGGACTTTTGGTGATTCGCAAATATCATCATTCTCGTGGGCAAACTCAACGAACAGTTTGTCTGATTCCAAGTTCAGCTCATGGAACCAATCCTGCTTCCGCAGTGATGGCAGGAATGCAAGTGGTGATTGTTAATTGTGATGATCAAGGAAATATCGACATCGCTGATCTGAAACAAAAAGCGGAAACTCATAAAGAAAAATTAGCGGCCTTGATGGTGACCTATCCATCGACTCATGGAGTGTTCGAAGAAGGTATTACCGATATTTGTAAAATCATTCATGACAATGGCGGCCAGGTTTACATGGACGGAGCCAATATGAATGCCTTGGTTGGACTTTGTTCCCCTGGGGAATTTGGTCCAGACGTTTCCCACATGAATTTACACAAAACTTTTGCAATTCCCCATGGTGGAGGCGGTCCCGGCATCGGCCCCATCGGTGTTCGTGAACATTTAAAAAACTTTCTGCCCCGATTGTCGCTGATTCCGGAAAGTGGTCCTAGTCAAGGGATCACTTCCACCACTTCAGCCCCTTGGGGAAGTGCCAGCATTTTACCGATTTCTTGGACCTATATCACTTTGATGGGCACCGAAGGTTTAAGGCAAGCGACTTTGGTGAGTATTTTAAACGCTAATTACGTTGCCAAAAAATTGGAAAAATATTTCCCGATTCTTTACAAAGGCAAAGAAGGTTTAGTCGCCCACGAATGCATTTTGGATTTGCGTCCAATAAAAAAGACTTCCGGAGTGGATGTCAGTGACGTCGCTAAACGTTTGATCGATTATGGTTTTCACGCTCCGACAATGAGTTGGCCCGTGGTGGGCACTCTGATGGTTGAGCCAACCGAAAGTGAATCTAAAGAAGAATTGGATCGTTTTGTTGATTCGATGATTTCTATTCGCCAAGAAATTCAAGACATCGAAAATAAAAAAATAAATGCAGAGAACAATCCACTGAAAAACTCACCCCACACTGCGGGTATGCTTCTTAAAAGCACTTGGGATCATCCTTATACCCGTGAACAAGCTGCCTTTCCTTTGCCTTGGGTAAAGAAAAATAAAATTTTTCCAGCGGTTGGACGCGTGGATAACGTTTATGGCGATCGCAATTTAGTTTGTGCTTGTCCTAGCACGGATAGCTACAAGTGAAAATTAAGTGATGTCACCAAAAACGAATTCTGAATCTGCCATTTTTATTCGACTAGATAAAATTGGCGATTTGATTTCAACATT
>ERZ1292625.4650-Hain-H41-01um-R1-4650-length-10123-cov-23_pt1 | contig 10123 bp, 14 predicted proteins | sample MGYA00564400_ERZ1292625 | MGnify/ENA primary metagenome ERZ1292625 (study PRJEB36523, sample SAMEA6512639) | groundwater metagenome | collected 2019-01-08 | study: AquaDiva: Metagenomics assemblies of 32 groundwater samples
ACTTTAATTTAAGGATTACCGTTGACACCGGTGTCTCTGTGGCGTAGTATTATTTTCTCGTGGACCCGAATCGCAGAACGTTCATCACAAAATCGCTTTACGGAGCGCTTACGATCCTCGGCCTTGGATTTTTCATTCCGGCGGCCAGGATTCTTGTCCCCTCTGCCGGCCCGGAGAAGGCAACGGTCTTTTATCCCCTCATTTCGGAGGACGAGGTGCCCCGGGCGGGCGTTAAGCGGGCGGAACTTTCCTACACCGTTTCCGGCAAGGAGCGGAAGGCGCGGGTCTTTCTCGTATCGTCGCCCGAAGGGTTGACGGCGCTCTCGGCCACCTGTTCGCATCTCGGATGCCTGGTGAATTATCGCAAGGACAGGCGCGAGTTCCTTTGCCCCTGCCACGGCGGACGGTACGAGCTCAGCGGGAAGCATATCGCCGGGCCGCCGCCGGCGCCGCTCACCCGGTTTCCGGTTAAAGTGGAGAAGGGCGTGGTGCTGGTGGGGATCAAAGTGTAATGCGAATTTTTTACCGCAGGACGCGGAGGAAAAACGCGAATTGCGTGGAAAGATGAAGCTTCTCGACTATCTCAACGACCGTCTCGGCTTCACGAACAGGCACCGCCGGGTGATGGACAGGCCGGTGCCTGCGTGGATCAATTACTTCTCCTGCTTCGGCGGCATCACCTTCACGCTGTTCATCGTGCTCGTCCTGACCGGCCTGCTCCTCTCCGTGCACTATACGCCGTCCGAAGGAGAAGCGTACAAGAGCATTCAGCGATTGAACGGTGAGGCGCCCCTGGGCCTCCTGCTCCGCGGCGCCCACCACTGGGCCGCGAACCTTATGGTCGTGATGATCGTGCTGCACATGCTCCGGGTGTTCATTGCGGGCGCCTACAAAAATCCGCGCGAACTCAACTGGGTCGCCGGCTCGTTCCTCCTGCTCCTGACGCTGGGCTTCGGGTTCACGGGGTACCTCCTGCCCTGGGACCAGAAGGCATACTGGGCCACGGTGGTGGGCACGAATATGATCGGCTCGGTCCCGCTCGCCGGGCATTTTCTGGCCTCCTTCCTGCGCGGCGGCGCCGACGTGGCGGGACAGACGCTGCTCCGCTTCTACAGCCTCCATGTCCTGTGGCTCCCGATGTTTACGGCGTTTTTTTTGTGGCTCCATTTTCACGTGATACGGAGGGTGGGGATCTCGGGAGGAATGTAGAGAATTGCGGATTGCGGAGTGCGGAATGCGGATTGAAGAGGCAAAACAGAAAAAATTCTTTCCCTATTTTCTTTTCGAGATCACGGTCGCGGCGCTGTTCACGGTCGAGGCCGTGCTGATCCTGGCAGCCCTGTTTCCGCCCGCCATCGGCAGAGAAATCGATTTTTCCGCTCAGTACAGCCCCAGGCCGGAATGGTACTTCCTCTTCCTGTACCAGCTCACGAAATATTTTCCCGGCAGATGGACCTTCGTAGGCGCTGTCCTGCTGCCGGGGCTTGCCTTCTCGGTCCTTCTTCTGGCGCCGTTCCTGGACCACGGCAAAGAGACATCGCTCCACCGCAGGCGGGCGGCCGCCGTTACCGGTTTCGGCCTGCTGGCGGCGATCGTGTCCCTGACGATACTCTCACTGCTATAAGAGAACTATAACGTCTTATAATTATCTTAAATAAGCAATCGGTGTTTCTAACTTCCGCGACTACGAAAACGTGTATTGACAGAGTGGACGCTTTTTGTTAAGGTAATGTACTCTTGAGGAGAACGGGCTCTCGTTTTAATAGTAGAGAAGAGAACAGAGTTTGCCGGCACGCTCAGCAAAAAAAACACATTCAAAGAGCGGTCAGCACGCGGCTGACACTATTTTTAAGGAGGAAATAATCATGGCACTCAAAGACTCGGCACCAGATCAGACACTGGACACACTCGGCAGGGTATGTCCCTATCCGCTCCTTTTGACGAAGAAGGCGCTGGAGAAACTTGGAAGCGGCCAGATGCTGAAAGTTCTGTGCGACGCGCCCGCCTCAGCGGAGGACAGCATCCCCCGCTACTGTGAGAAGAACAAATTCAGCTTCGAATCCGTGAAGCTCGATGACAAGGGGTACTGGGAGCTGTACATCAAGAAGGGCTGATCGCAGCAAACCGGTATTATCCGGCCGAGAAGCGCGAAATGGGGTGCGCTTCATAAAGCGGCACGGAATACCTTAAATTTGAGGGGGAACAAGGAGGGGGAGCATGGATTCTACATTGGCATTTGTTGTGTCCGGCCTGCTCGTGGGCGGGGCGCTCGGCTTTGTTCTGCAGCGCGGCCGCTTTTGCGTGAACTCGGCATACCGCGAAGTGCTCTTCAAGGACTATACGATGCTCCGCGCGTATGTCATTGCCGTGGTGGTCACGATAATCGGCGCAAACCTGTTCGAGGACATGGGATGGCTCCGGCAGGCCGATGAGACCGGGGCCATGGTGGCGGGGACGCTCTACCGCCAGTCCTTTGTGCCCTGGGCGAACATCATCGGAGGGTATATCTTCGGCATGGGCATCGTGCTCGCCGGCGGCTGCGGGAGCGGCATCCTGTACCGCGTGGGTGAGGGCAACCTGGCATACGTGGTTGCGGTGTTCGGGTTCTTTTTCGGCATTGCCATGACGAATTTCGGCATCCTGAAGCCGGTCTTCGAAACCCTGACATCCTATCAGGTGTTCGTGGGCGAGGAGGAGGTCCCGACGCTCTACAACATTATCGGCGTGAACAAGTGGATCATCATCGCCGTGATCACGGCGGCGGCGATACCGTTTGTGTTCAAGGACAATCCGTTCCAGAAGGCCAAGAAAGGTTATTCGTGGTCCCTCGTGGGACTTCTGGTCGGCATTGTCGCCGTGGCGGCATTCTGGGCTTCATCATATTTCGGCGGGAACGCCAGGGGGCTGTCGTTCACCGGCCCGCTCCGGGAGCTTTTCCTCGCCGTGACCATGGGTGATTCCAAGGCGAGACCCGCGTTGATCCAGAGCAAGTCATTGCTCGGGGCGAACTTCTCCTGGAGCTCGCTCTATGTGCTGGCTGTCCCGTTCGGCGCTTATCTCAGCGGGAAACTGCTGAACGAGGTCAAGCTCAAGGTGCCGCCTGCCGATGAACTTTTCAAAGTGCTTCTCGGCGGCATCATCATGGGGATCGGCGCGCAGATCGCCGGCGGCTGCAACATCGGCCAGGGGCTGACCGGCGTGTCAACGCTCGCGGTGTCGAGCTGGGTGGCCAATTCATTCACCATCCTGGGCAACTGGACCATGGTCTATTTTCTGCTCATCCGGCCGATGAAGGATTAACGAAAGAGTTCACGAAGCCGGGCGGAATCTTTCTGCCCGGCTTTATTTTTTAGAGGTAAACGAATAGCCGTGAAGACGCGAAGAGGGTAATTACCAGGTTCCAAATCTCAAATTCAGAAGAATATCCAAATTTTGAGTTTGGCAAGCTGGAATTTATTTGAAATTCGGCGCTTGTGAGTTGGAGCTTATCCGAAGGGAGGCGAGGCTAATGGCTGATATGCTGGGTATCATGGTGACGAAATATGAGAACCTGGACCACATCGCCGGCGTGGTCAAGGCGGCAAAGGCGGCGGGGCATCCCGTGACGCTCTTCATGACCGACGAGGGCGTGCGGTTCACCCGGGACCCCAAGTTCCAGGAGCTGCTCAAGGTCCCCGGCGTGGAGTTTTCGTGCTGCGACCACAGCTGCGAGCTGGTCGGCATCCACGAAAAGACCGAGGGGATCTCATACGGCAGCCAGTACAATAACGCGGGCATGCTGCACGACAGCGCGCGCATACTGGTATTCTGACACTTATCATGCACGGGAGCGAATCATGAGCGATACGAAAAAGATTGCTGTTATCGTGAGGGACCGGCAGGGCGAAGCGCTGCGCGTGGCAGGCGGGCTTACGCTGGCGGACGATACCATCGAGGTCTTCATCCTCGACCGGAAACTGGACAAGAACGACCCTGAGGTCGCGACACCGCTGGAGCTTGTGACGGACATCGAGCTCAAAGTCTATTCAAACAACGCGGAAAACGGCTCTACGACGATTTCACTCGAGGAGATGGCAAAGAAGCTCCTGGAGTACGATTTCGCCATACCCTATTGACCGGAGGCTGGACGTGAAGATACTGCATGTTTTAAAAAAGGCGCCTGATGCGTCGACCAAAAAGATCATTGAAATTCATTCCGCCGGCAACCAGGTAAAGACCATTGAGCTCTACAAAGGCGGCATCTCCTACGACAAGCTCGTCGCGGACGTGTTCGCCCACGATAAGGTTTTCTGCTGGTAAGGGGGCTGATAAGCGCACGGTCCCGGGGGGCGGGACGGCGAATGTCGATAAACCGGAAAGGGCGGGCGCGAGCGGGGGATGCCGGCGCAAGCCTTTCCAGGAATTGCCGGGCAAGCCGGAAAGAGCGGTAAGCCACGCACGAATGTTCATGGGTGCTCACGAATACCAGCGCGCTCCGGCCGGCCGAATTCGTGTCTATTCGTGTGGATTTGTGGTACAATAATTTCATCGGTTCATCGGTTGTCGAGCTCCTGCCGCCGCGGCGTAACGGGAATCGACAATAACCTTCCTCTTTCCGGAGGCCTATGAGTACGTCAGCAATCCTTTCCGGGGTTGTGCTTGGAGCGGTCTTCGGGTTTGTTCTCCAGCGGGGCCGGTTTTGCCTCAATGCCGCGTTCAGGGACGTCATCTACATCGGAAATTTCACCCTCCTTCGCGCCTATGTTCTCGCCCTCGTCATTGCCGTCATCGGATCGAATCTCCTTGAACAATTCGGGATCGTAAGCCTCGACCAGGGCAGGCAGGAATTCGCCTGGCTCGCCAATGTCCTGGGCGGGTATCTCTTCGGCGTGGGCATGGTCCTGGCCGGCGGGTGCGCGAGCGGGACTTGGTACCGCGTGGGGGAAGGGCTGGTCGGCTCGTGGATGGCCGCCCTCGGATTCATGATCGGCGCTGCGGCCATGAAAAACGGAGCGCTGGCTTCCTACAATGAACACCTGCGAGGCTTCGTCATTGCTCCCGGCATGACGCCCACGATCAACGGTCTGATCGGCGCGAACCGGTGGGTCATTGTCCTCATCATCACCGCCGCGGGTCTGGCCTTTATCCGGAGCGCCAGAACATCCTATGCTCCCGGCCGCGCGGAATACCATTGGCGCACCACCGGGATCCTTGTCGGCCTGCTCATCGTATCCGGCTGGTATGTGTCCACGCTGACTGCGGGCGCGGCAGCCGGAATTTCATTCACGGCCCCCTCGGCGGCCCTCATCGTGTCCGTTACCGCCGGGCGGGGAGGGGACTGGAGCGTGGCGCTCCTTGCCGGCGTGCCCCTCGGCGCGTTCCTGAGCGCCAGGAGGACCCATGAATTTTCATGGAGAGCGCCACGGGCGAACGTCATGGTCCAGCAGCTGTCCGGCGGCCTGATCATGGGAGCGGGCGGCATGCTCGCGGGCGGCTGCTCCATCGGCCACGGCCTGACGGGGCTTTCAGCGCTGTCTCTTGCCAGCCTGGTCTCCATGGCGTTCATCATTCTCGGGTGCTGGAGCATGGTGTACCTGCTTTTTATGAGAAACCCTTCCGGGAACTGAGGAGCGAAACTTTGCAGGCCAATCCGTACAGGAGCATTTGGCACACGGAAAAATCGGATAAACGCGGATGATGGCGGATAGAATCAAAGCTTGACGTTTGTCGCAGGGCTCACCAAGCGGGGTGTACAGTATATTGTTGCGAGAGGAGGGGGAACCATGGCCGTACTCAAAGCATTTGCAGATGTGCTGCAGGAATTACGCACGAAAAAGAAGACCGGCGCGCTCTATATCTTGGTAGCGGAGGCGAGTGAGAACCTGGTCCGGTTCTACTTCAAAGAAGGGGAGATCTGCAGTCTCTCCTACGGTCCCATCAAGGACCGGGAATGCCTCGACATCCTGGACTGCTACACTCTGGGCAAGGCGGTTTACTTTGACGGCATGAAAGCGCCGATGGAGTCCGCAAATCTTCCGAAGACCGACGTTATCATAGCCATGGTCAAGCGGAAGGGTACGCAGATCCAGACGGACTAAAGGGCCCCACTCCCCCGGTATCGATCGCTCTCATCAGGCAGGGAGAATGACGCAGCCCTGTTCATTCTCATGACCCCGCTGTATCAAAAGATACAAATATCCCGCAGCAGCGACCACGAAAAACAAACATCCCATTGATTTATCACGATTTGCAGTTCTGGCAATCGTATTGCAAATTCAGCGGGTGAGATGCAAGCTTATTGTTCTCGGAGGAAACATGTTGTGCCCCGCTTGTAACCGGACGAACGACGCTGACGCGACATTCTGCGCAGAGTGCGGCCGGCCGATCGTGAACGAACCAGCCGCAAAACCCTTGCGGTCCCGCCGGATCTATCTCTACGCACTGTTCCTTGTTCCTGTTCTTATCGGCGTCGCAGCCCTGGGCTACTACAGGTTTTTTCTGCCTGATGGTGTTGTGGCCGTGGTGAACGGCGAGGAAATAAAAAATTCCGAACTTGAAGGCGCCCTTATTCTCCTCCGGAAGACGGGGCTCGCCGGGTTCGGCCCAAAGGCGACCTCCGGTGAACAGGGGGGCAAGGAGAGGGCGCAGCTCCGGTATGAAGCGCTCGCGCAGCTGATCCAGGAACGGCTTTTGCTCCAGGAAGCGCGCAAGGCAGGTGTTCAGGTGTCCGGCGATGAAACGGCTGCCGCACTGACGGCGACGCGGGTCTCATCCGGCATGGACGAGGCGGGTTTCCGCGCCTATGCCGTCGCCCGGTACGGCAGCGCAGGCGCACTCGAACAGATGATCGCCAAAAGCCTTATGATCAACAAGCTCCTCTCCGGGAAGGCGGCCGTGGGTACATCCGATCCGTCCGCGGCCCGCTCCGCGGTGTCCGCGTGGTTCGAAGGCGTGTCCCGAAGGGCCGTGGTGCGCGTTTCGATCGCCGAGCAGTGGTCAGGCGCGGGATGCTGTTGCTGCGCAGGAGGCCCGGGAAAACAGGCAGGAGACGTTTCCGGTACGAGAATGGAAAGATAACAGGGATGTAAAAGAAGCAATCCGCACCCACCGCTGCACACGAAAAAGAAGCGCGAAAATATTGTTGACAGGGTGTATAGGATAAAATAATAAATCCGATTCTATCCTGTTATCCTGTCTAAAAACGGAGGATACCATGAAGACCTGCAGCAAATGCGGCGCCGCGATAAAAGACGGCGCGAGTTTCTGTAAACACTGCGGCGCAGAGCTGTCGAGGCCCGATGCGGCGCTTGACCGTAAAAAGGCACGCGTGCTCGCCGAGGAAAAAACCTGGCTCAAACCGGCCATCATTGCGCTCGGCGTCCTGTTCCTGGCGCTCGCGGGCTGGGTGCTCTACCATACCGTCGGCGGAGCAGAGTCATCGGTCCCCTCGAACGGCATGTCCGCTCGCGCCGGCGCCCCTGTGCGAAACGAGTACGTCCGGGTAACAAGCACGAACGGCGAGGTGAGTGTCCCCCTTCCCGGGCCGCAAGACGGCAGCGCCCGCTTTTACGCCTATCCCGTCGGAGGCAAGGAGATAAAGTTCTTTCTGCTCCGCGCCGCCGACGGCGCCGTCCGGGCGGCCCTCGACGCCTGCAACGCCTGCTATCATGCAAAGCTCGGCTATCATCAGAACGGCGATCTCATGGTCTGCAACAACTGCGGCATGGCGTTCAAGTCAACGGACATTGAGAAGGTCGCCGGCGGATGTAATCCCATCCCGGTCCGGAAAAATGCGGACGGAGGGACCGTGGTGCTCAAGGCGCGGGACCTGGAGGCCGGGGCGAAGTATTTCTGAATGCGGGATAGAGCAGAGAGCAGAGAGCAGAGGGCAGAGGGCAGAGGGCAGAGGGCAGAGGGCAAAAGCATTAATTTCACCATGCGCCATGCCCTATGCACCATGCCCTATTCGCCATGCCCCATGCTGACGGCAACGCGGTTGCCTTGGTCCAAAGGTGAGGAAGCATGAGACTGATCGATATTGCAATCAACAATGTCCGTCGTAAAAAGGGGAGGACCTTCTTCCTCGTTTCGGGTCTTGCCCTGGGCATCGGCGCGGCCGTGGCCCTCACTGCGGTGGGCGACGCCATGAACCGGGAGGTGATGCATGCCATGGATGAATTTGGCGCAAACATCCTGGTCCTGCCGGCGACGGAGGATCTGCCGCTCTCCTACGGCGGGCTTACCGTGTCCGCCGTGAACACCGGCGGCAGGATGCTGACCTCGGACGACGCGGCAAAGATCCGCACCGTCAAGAACGCCATGAACATCAGCACCATCGCGCCCAAGCTGCTCGTCGTGTCCAAGATTGCAAACAGGCGGGTGCTCGTTGCGGGTGTTGACTTCCCGTCTGAATTCAAACTGAAGAAGTGGTGGCGGCTCTCAGCCGGGCTCAGACCCGCGGGCCCGGGGGACGTTCTTCTCGGCAAGGACGCGGCCGCCGCGCTCGGCCTCTCACCGGGCGGTGATATTTCCCTCGGCAACACGAAGCGCCGTGTTGCCGGCGTGCTGGACCGTACCGGGTCCCAGGATGACGGCCTGGTCTTCGCGGACATCGCCTGGGTGCAGGACCATTTTCGCCGGGGCAGGGCAATAAGTCTCATCGAGCTTTCGGCGCTGTGCAGCGGCTGCCCCATCGACGAGCTCGCGGCGCAGATATCCGCCGTTGTTCCCGGCTCGAAGGTGGTGGCGGTGAAGGAGACGGTGGAGCTCAAGATGCAGGCCATGCACTATTTCCACAGGTTCTCCCTGGGCATATCGGGGCTGCTGCTCATCGTGGCCGGGATGATCATCTTCTTCGCCATGACCGCGTCCGTCAAGGAGCGGGTGAACGAGATCGGTCTGTTCCGGGCCGTCGGCTTCCGCACGGGCCACATCATCGCCGTGCTTCTTACCGAGGCGTTTCTCGTGAGCCTGCTGGCCGGCGCTACGGGGTACCTCATAGGCATCATCAGCCCGCGGTTCATTGCGCCCTACCTCATGAGCGTGTATAACCTGACCTTCACCTTCGATCCGGTCCTGGCCGTCGGCGCCCTTGTGTCGTCGGTCCTCGTGGGACTTGCCGCGAGCGTGTATCCCGCGGTCCGGGCCAGCCGGCTCGATCCCGTGGAGGCGCTGAGGACGTTGTAAAGGGCAGGGGTCAGAGGGCAGGGGTCAGAGGGAAGAGGGAAGAGGGAAGAGGGAAGAGGGAAGAGGGAAGAGGGAAGAGGGAGAAACTCTATGCGCCATGCGCTATGCTCTATGCGGAATTTGCGGGAGTTAATATGTCATTGATCCAGCTTTCTAATGTCACCAAAGCCTACCGGACCGGCGAGGAAGAGTACGTTGCCCTGAACAACATCTCGCTGAACATAGGCTCAGGAGAATTCGCGGCGATCATGGGCCCATCGGGCTCGGGCAAGAGCACCCTGCTGGCGCTCCTGGGCGGCCTGGGCCGCGCGTCCTCAGGCTCCCTTACCGTCGACGGCATCGAACTGGGCGGCCTTGGACCGAACAAGCTGGCGGATTTCCGGAGAGAGTACGTGGGCTTCGTGTTCCAGTCCTTCTACCTCGTGCCCTACCTCACGGCCCTCGAAAACGTCATGCTCCCGCTCACGGTGCAGCCGGGCCTGAACGGCACGGCCAACGATGCGGCGACAGAGGCCCTCCGCACCGTGGGGCTTGAAACCAAGGCGGGCAGGCTGCCTTCGCAGCTCTCGGGCGGAGAGCAGGAGCGAGTGGCCATTGCCCGGGCCCTGGTAAACCGGCCGCCGCTTATCCTGGCAGACGAGCCCACGGGGAACCTCGATACGAAAACGGGAGACCGCGTCCTCGACCTGTTAGGAGGACTGCATGGAAAGGGCCATACCATCGTGATGGTAACGCACAACGTGGAGAATGCAAAACGGGCGGGGAGGATTATTGAGATCAGGGACGGGGAGGTTGTGTGAATGTAGAATACGGTAACGTCGAAGGGTGACGAAGCCCGTATCGTGTATCGGCAACGTCTTAAAGACGAACGACGAACAACGCAACCGAAACGGGCCTCGTAACCGTTAAAGTACTTTACAGACTGACATCTTGAATTTTGAGTCAAGTTTTTACCACG
>ERZ1292625.4651-Hain-H41-01um-R1-4651-length-10123-cov-5_pt1 | contig 10123 bp, 4 predicted proteins | sample MGYA00564400_ERZ1292625 | MGnify/ENA primary metagenome ERZ1292625 (study PRJEB36523, sample SAMEA6512639) | groundwater metagenome | collected 2019-01-08 | study: AquaDiva: Metagenomics assemblies of 32 groundwater samples
GAACATTTGACGTTCCGATTCCTAAGAATTCGCGACTCAAACGGCGGTATAAATACAAGACGATTGCCAGGTAGAGCCATAATCCGATGGGCACTCTCAGAAGCTTCTTTCCAACGATCTCCCATAAACGGCGAAAAATCATCTGTATCACTTGCGCAAAATGGAATCGATCGAGATTCGGCGTCGTCATCCCCTCGGTCATTACATCAACACTTCGTGTCATGACCTTTTAATCGCCAGTCATGAGCTGATTAGCTGCACACCCGCCACTACAAACTAGGGCGCTTAGTCCGCCAAGGTGAGAGCGCACCGTCGACCGTTGATTTCATGTCACGCACCATTCGCGTTCGTTCTTCTCCTACTTTGTTGAAGATTGACGTTCCTGCCACGATAACGTTTGCTCCGGCTGCACCTGCCTCAGCAGCGTTCGTTAAGTTGATGCCACCATCCACCTGCAGGTGTAATTTTGGATAACGGCGCCTCAGAATTTCGACCTTCGCGAGTGTTTCCCGCATGAAGCTTTGTCCTCCAAAGCCGGGCTCGACTGTCATTACCAACACCATGTCAACGGCAGCCTGGTCGCACACCTCAAAAGCTGCTTCCACTGGTGTCTTGGGTTTCAACGCTACACCGACCCTCATGCCCAATTCCCGAATCGCCCGGCATGTGGCCGGCGCGTCGGTAACCGCTTCGATGTGAAAGGTATACATGTGAGCTCGAAGTTTCGCGAATGATGGTGCCCACATGAGGGGATCGGTCACCATTACGTGCACGTCGAGGACTGCATCCGGCAAGGCCGCACGAATCCGTTCCAACACAGGAGTCCCGAAAGAAATATTGGGGACAAAATGACCGTCCATGATGTCGCAATGCAACCAATCGGCACCACAGCCCAGCACGTCACGGCATTCTTCACCCAAGCGAGAAAAGTCACTTCCGAGAATTGACGGAGATATGATGCACGGCAACGACATTTCTTTTTGAAGAAAAAATAAACAAATCTAAGCTGCAACAGTACAACAAAGGCTGTTGTCAAATCTTGGCAGAGTTCAAGATGTGGATGTGCAAGGTTCATACATGCAATTGTTTCGTTACAACCAATGGGGCACACACAAAATTGGAGTATCGTGTTGTCCTCGTCAAGCAATCACGGATGATGGTCCTCGTACTTTCCAACGTCTCTGTCACGTTTCTCTAGCGTGGAGTCGCTGCTTCGACCATCCGCCTCCCCAACATCCACTCTAGAACCGCTCCCTGATGCGGCGATCGGCGATTGCGTAGGGTATCGACGATGAAACATGACCGATTCTTGCAGGATTGCTTCCTTCAACGCACGAACAGTGTTGTACTGATTTTCGTCAAACTCGAAAGGTGGAACGTCGACTTGCTCATCTGCCGCGTCGTACATTGCACTGAGATATGGATGCCGCATGCCATCGACAACCGATATTCGTTTGTCTGGATGAAAGGCGAGCATTTTTTGCAGCAAGTCCAATGCTTCAGGCGATGCGGCGGGATACTTTTCCGTCCAATTAATGGGTTGTCGGGGCCCTTTCTTCTTCAAGTACCTTTGCGCCGCAGCAGAGCCAACGGCATCAATATCCTCATCACTTGGCGTTCCAATCACTTCAATGATCTTGTCCAGTTGCACCACACGATCTTTGCCTTGGCAGAGCGGCCGACTTCCAAGAAGTTCACCGAAAATGAGCCCGACCCCCCAAACATCGATCTTGCCCGTGTAGTTTCGGTGTTCCATGACCAGCTCTGGTGCACGGTACCACCGCATGGTGACGTAGTCTGTCATGTCTTGCCCGTCATCGGACTCTTCCTTGGCGAGCCCGAAGTCGCAAATTTTCAAATCACAGTTAGTGTTCACAAGGATGTTGGCCGGCGTGATATCGCGATGGATGACGCCAGCAGCATGGATTACGTGCAATGCTCGAAGCGCTTGGTAAACAAAAAACTGAACGTGTTGGTCCGACAGTCGCTGTCCAGACTTCAATACGGCGCGCAAGTCGGTATCCATGATCTCCATGACGATAAAAAATGCGTCAAAGTCAGGCGTTCTGGGCGTCAAGATATTGCGGAGGCCAATGATGTTGACGTCATGAAAATGCGCCAGCAGCTTTATTTCTCTCAGAATCCGCTTGGCCAAAATGCTTTCATCAAAAATCTCCTTGTTGATTCGTTTGATGGCCACCAAAGAATTGTCCGTGGTATCCCTAGCCTTGATGACAACACCGTACGATCCACTGCCAATTATCTTTTCGACAACGTAACGAGGATCGAGTACGCGCAATTCGTCCTGCAATTCTTGCACGTTCCGAGGATTCGATTGTGCCATTGCTGCGCTCCTGTAGAGAGAACAAAGAGGAACAACAACGTGTGCGGTCAAATTCGCCAAGGAGCGCGTTTTGCACGTCAAAATAAACACGATCGACGGTTCTCTGTTTTTCATCGGTTCTCTGTTTTTCATCAACACGTTTAACCCGCAACCCGGTTTTCCAGAGTTGGCGGACGCGCGAATATTGAGCTTCCCGATGGAGCGATGATTCCGTTGACATTCAGCAACAAAGTCTGTGAAAATCAGAATGCCTTCGTTAAAATTTGCCGGGTGCCAAACTATCCAAAGTGACCGTGAAATCTGTGACCAGTGAAATCTGGGAAGACGAGCGACGACGGTCGGACTCATTGCGCGTTCGGAAGGAATCCCCGATGCTGACCAGCATGTTCCACTCACGATGTGTTTCCCTGCCGCGAGAAGCACCTGCAAGGATGCGGACCACACTAGACACGGGGCTATTCCAACTGCTGCAGGTGACCAGTCCGCCACCCGCGGGCTCTCCATTTCCCTCATCGACGTCACTGGCTTCCAGCAGAGGTTTTGCTCGAGTGGTGGGCCTTTCCAAGGTGGTCGCCATTTGCCGCGCAGACGCCAACATCGCCGACGCTGCCGCCATCCAGCCTGCATCGCCTGATCATCCCCATTCTTTCTGGGTTGCCGGTCAGTCCAACGCGTACGGCGGCACGACGCTGATGCTGGTCACCGTGACGCGATCCGGTACTGCCACCTCTCCCTCAGCCATGAATACGCTTGGTCTCCGTATCGACTTCGACGCGAGCAGCATTATCACGCCCCTGCTGCAAGACTCGCCTTGTGGTATGACATGTGCCCTTCTGTCCCTGGCCACGCACCGCTACACCACGGTCAAAGGAGGAGGCACCTCAGCCGGAGAGGCGGCGACGTCGGTCATCTATTTCGTGGCCGGGACTTCCGCCAACACATACTTTGGCCGCTTCACGTGGAACACCACAGCCAGACAGCCCGTCCCGTTCCGGCTGCAGGTCGCGGTCAAAGCATCGGCGACCGTCACCGCGCTGCTCTTGGATAGTTTTGCGCAGCAGGGTTACATCGCGCTGAACACGGCCGATGGTCCAACCGCCGTCTACCGCTTCGACATGGAAACATGCATCGTCATCGGTCAGTCCAGGTTCAACGTGGTCGGAGCAGACCGAGAAATCGCTCTTGGCTTCGCCGTGCGTAGTGACACTCGAAGCGTGAATTTACTGGTGCCGCTGGGGCAGGCGCTGCGGGTCGTGGAACTATCCTTATTCGCCGTGACGGACGTCACGCCAGAATTCGCCGACACCCAGGGCGGCACGACCGTCACGGTGGCGGGCACGGGATTCGTCTCCGGTCAGCGTTGCTCATTCGGAGGTCGCGAAGTGCCGCTTCAGCAATACTTCAACTCAACCATGGTGACTTGCCTCGCTCCTTCCGGGGGCTCTGAAAGCTGCTCCGGTGAGACGGTCGAGATGATGGAACCCTGGAACGACGGATAAAACGAAAACGACGTCCAACCGAAAGACCATCCGGAGGGTGAGCACCCCCATCGTGCGATCCGCCGTCGACAATCGCACTCGAGCGAACTTTGGACTCGCGTCCACGGGCGCCAACGTCACCGTGCAGGGTGTCGGGTTCGTTCGATGTGTGGATTGCCGCACGTGGCTGCTATATTGCGCCTTGTACTCCGATACGGACTATGTGGCCGATTCGGCAACCACGGTCACGACCTCCTCCATCACCACATCTTCGTCCACCTTGGCAGCATCGTCGAACGTAACCACGGTGTCTAACGCGTCCACCACGGTGGAAGCGGCTTCAGTCGGCCCTATTCCCGTACCAACAACGGCCGCTTCGGTGGCCGCGAAAAAGTCAGTCTGGACCGCCAAATCCCGCATTATCGTGCCGGGGGAGTCCATCGACAGCAACACGTTGGTGTGCCGGTTTCCACCGTACAACGGCACCCTGTCGCAGCCCAGCTACCTTGAGGTGTCTGTGGACGGAACCATCTTTTCGAGCTCGAGGATCGTCTTCAACCTCCTGGGCAACGACTTTGGATTGGTCGTGTCGGTGGACGAGGGTGCTGGCGGTGGCAGTAGTCCAGGAGCGACCGGCAATACCACCGCGACAGCCCCTCCTTCGAACGGCACGAGCCCACAGGGATCGTCGCAGCGGCGGCAAACGAACAGCACATCGCTGGCGGCAGGCTCGGCGGCTCCCACCGTGTCGATTGTGCTGAAGAGTCGGCCGGTTACTGTCCTGCCGACGTTGACTGTTGACATCACGGATGAAGCCAAGCATGCGCTGAGAAGCTACACCGTCGGCGCGGGCAATTACTCAGTCACGATGGTGGCCGTTTCGTTCGTGCCGCGCGAGGCGACGGACACGACATCTTCCGCGTTGGCGACTTCCACGACGACGTCACTAAACGTCTCAACGATATCCGCGATGCCCAGTGTTCTCGCCGAGCGCAACGGTACAGCCGATGCCACCCCTATAGATCCGACGGCGACGTCACCGTCACCATCATCGGAGCTGCCACAGCTTCTCGGGGCGCTCACGGCCAGTGACGCCGCGGGGAGGATACTCTTCTCAAATGTATCCCTGCGCAGTCCGGCCGTGGGTGTCCTCGCAGTGTGGTTCGTCGAAAGTCGAATGGGCTGGCGCTCATCCGCCATGGTGACCATTCTGGAAGGAGACCCTTATCGACTGTACTTCGCGCGATACCCTTCGTCGGTATCGTCTAACGTCGCCCCAACGCTTGTCGTGCAGCCCATCCTCGGCGTGCAAGATGCTGCCGGAAACGTGCTTCGAATTCTGACCGACAAGATTCCCCTCGTCACGCTCGTGCGAGTGGTGATCGCGTACGATGACATGCTCGACCAGCCCCAGCAGCGCACGGCCACGATCATCGCGACGGACAATCAGTTCAAAGCCGAAGGGCTGTCCGTGACCGGCCGCCGCGGCATCGACTATTTTCTCCGGTTCATCGTCGACGGCCTGCCGGAGCCGGAACTCGTGTCCCCTCCTATCGTCATCGGCCCCTGCCCAAGGCAGAGTTCGCGCGCTACAACACGAGCCAGTGCTTCCCTTGCCCCTTGGAAGGCATCTGCGACGGCACGTTCGTCATTCGCACCCGCGACAACTACTGGCGCGCGGATAACACGACCTTGAGCTTTTACTACTGCGGCGCACCCGTCAGCGGCGACAGCTGCTTCAACGACACCCAGTGCCTCCCTGGCTATCACGGGCCGCTATGTTCCACGTGCCTCGCTGGCTATGGCAAGACGTCGTTGACCTGCTCGAAGTGCCCGGATACGAGTTCCAACGGTGCGCTCTTTGCGGCGGTCGTCATGATCATCACCGTCGTCCTGGGCTTCCTCGTGATGTCTTTCATGACGGGGAACCAGAACGACGAGGCTCCCATCGTCTTGCGCAACCTCGTCACCCACATGCAAATTCTGTCGAAGCTCGCGGAGCTCCAAGTGCAGTGGCCGTCGTTGCTCGATGTGCTTTGGTCGATTCTGAGTAAGGTACAAATCGAGGTCGATGGGCTCTCGCCCGTGGACTGCGCTGCGCCCGTTGGGTACTTTCGCAAGTATCAAGCCTTGCTGGTGTCTCCCTGGGCGATCGTTACCTTGGTCACACCGGTTGCCTTCATCTTACTGAAACGCTTCGCGCCCTCTGATCGGCCGATCATGGAAGCCCTGAGGGCCACCGAAGCCGCCGTGGGCCTGTCGGAAGACGCAGTCGACGAGTGCAAAGTGCTGCAGGAAGCTCAGAAAAGCTTCATCGTCGCCGAACACAAACGCGTTGAGGAAGAAAGGCGTCGGTTTGAGGCGGAGGCGGAGGCGGCTATCTTGCAGGAGATGTCCGAGGCGACGAACGCAACGGCGGGGACCGCGGTCAGCAAGCCAGCTAGTCAAGCTGTAACTGCCGTGGATGCCGCTGCCGGTAAGTCACATGCATTGGAAAACGCGCTGGTGAGGTCCCGAACAATGCGACGCAAGCGAAAGTCCATTTCGACGTCCGGGAGGTCCCCCGGAGACTCGAAGTCAAGTCACTTGTCATCCGGTGGCGATACGAGCGGAAGTTCTCGTGACCGACGCAGGTCCGTCGCTGTCTCGGCGCTGCACGCGTCCTCCAGCTCAGACGGCGAGGATTCCTCCCGTCGCCACTCCGCGGTGTCGAGCTCCAACAGCGACACGACGCTGTCGACAAGCGCCCTCTATCATGACTTGCCAGAGCAGCTTGGCGTGCCCAACCCCGACGCGGTGCTGATGTCCCGCATCAACTTTGTCAAGGAAATTCTTTCGATGCGCCAGCGGCGTTTCAGCTTCCCTGGCACGCTGATGGTCACCACCTTGGTCGTCTTGACTCTGACCTACCCAACGCTTGTTCAGAGTAGCGGCCTTATCTTCCGCTGCGACGAGATCGACATGGGACGTGAAGGGATTCAGCGTCTGTTTTCTCGTGACCGCACCGTGAATTGCGCATCGGACGTTTACCATTTTAATTGGATTCTCGCCATCACGATGCTCAGCATCTACGGCTTCTGCGTTCCTGGCGGCATCGTCGCCACCGTCGTGGGGTTCCGCCACGCGGGGGGCATCGTCCTGGCACGAACATGGATGGCCTTTCTCATGAACGGCTTCCGGAGCGCGTGCTGGTGGTGGGAGACGACCAATATGCTTCGTAAATTCATCGTGATGCTCATCGTCGTCTTCGTCCCCTGGGGCAAGTTGCAAACTATTTTATTCCTGTGGAGCTGCATCGCGAGCTTCCTGGCTCACATCGTTATGCAGCCCTATCAGTCCCCGCGACTGCATCTCGTCGAGGCGATGGGCCAATCCTGCATGATCGTCACGCTCAACGTCGTGCTCGTCTTCTTCTTCCTCAATCCAGAAGTGCGCAACGACAATCCGACGTGGTTCGCCCTTAGCGTGGTCGTGTTCGTCGTCAACATGCTTGCGATCATGACGTACCTTGCTTACTTTGTGGTTGCGGTGGCGACTCAGAAGTGGAAACGGGCAGGACGCCGACGCATCTTGGTGCTCAATTCTCGTGCGGCCGCCGAACGACGGGCACGGCTCGGGGATGCCGAAGGGGTTACGCAAGGAGAAAGTGCCGTCGAGGATGCCGCCGAGGACGACGGGCACTTCGTTGAGTTCGATGATGTGGTGCAGCGCGATGCCGATGTGGAGGAGGCCGAAGACGAAGATGCCAAACTCGCCCGCGCCATGCGCGAGGCTTCCACCCGCGTCCTTGACCCGGACGACTCGAACGCATCGCCAACCAAGGAAGGTGCGAACGTAAAAAATAGCGGCAGTGTGGGACGCCGTTTGTCGAGCCTGTTTGGTCTGGACACGTTTCGTCCCCGTCGGCGATCGTCTGCCGTTCCCTTCGCGGCGGTGATTTCGATCGAGCCCGGCGCCAACGCGTCACCCGACGTTGCCCGCTCCTTCACGCAAACCGTCGCCGCTTCAGGTTCCACCGCCGCAGGGTCGTCGTCCGGAGTCCTGGGCACGGTCGTCCAAGCCGCGACGGACGTCGTGCAACGTTTGGTCCTCTTTGCATCCGTTCTTACTGAACCGCAACGCCAGCGGCGACTCAACGTCCTGCACAGCGGCGCAGTCAGCGAGCGGGACGCAGAGGCGGCGGCGCAGCACCACCATTTTGACCAGCATCTCGCCAGCGTTCTCTGTTCTCCCCATGCTAATGACAATGACGGCGACGCAATCGATACGGCCGCCGCTGCCGATCGGGTTCGGCCCGTGCTCACCGACGACTTGTTGGTCAATCCCGACCCGACCGACGTTCCATTAGCGATGGAGCCGTCCCTGGAATCATCGACCATGTCGCGTCGGCGGTCGCGCCGTCGGTCCACACTCATGCTCGGCGCCGAGCAGGCCGCCGAGGTGGCGGCGAGGCAGGCCGCCATTAGTTTGCCCATGTTTGGCAGCACGACGGTCCTTGTGGATCCTGTCACGGGCGAGCGATACGAATTTAGCGGCCCACCGTCGGTCGCCACGTCGGCGGCACCTAATCAGCAGCGGCTCGCGACGAGCAAGCGGCCTGCCGCGTTGGAAGATTTTATTGTGTCCCTGCGTCTGCTGCATCGCGTTAGGCGCCACAAGCAACGGCTGCTCGATCAACTCAATGCGCCGCCGGCACACCCTCGGGGTGGGGCGATCGAAGAGCAAGAAGCGTATGTCGACGACGTGCTGCGCCGCGCCGATTCGTCCGGGTCGTCCGAGCGGCTACAGCTGGCACGCAGCCACTTGTCCTTCCACGCCATGCACGGGCAGGTTCTGGATGCGTCGAAATTGCTCGAAGTTAGTGACGGTTCCGCATCTCAGCTGCTTGGAAGTCACGGATCTGCGCGTCGAAAATCGTCAGCCGTGTCGGACGCAAGGTCGCCGTTGCACTTCCACACTCCCTCAAAGCATCGCGAGAGCACCACGACCACCGAAGGGTCGCCGCTTGTCGTCGCCTTGGGCATGGACGATGACCCGCTATCCGCCGGCGGTCCCCGGTCACCTCTCGCTCTCGACGGGGCAGCGAGTTCGTTGGTGCGAGGTGTGCCGAGTCGCTCCGTCATGTTCGTTCGAGACGAAGACGATGACACGTCTCCGGTCGATGCGCGACGCGGCAGGCAGCGCAGGCTTGCGTCGCTGAGGCGTGACTGGCACGACGACGGCGATGTCGCCCATCCGCAGAATGAGTTGGAGCCAAGCGACGCACAGAACCGCTTCATGCCTTGGACGGAAGACGCCCCGGGCGTCGATTTGGATGGTGGCGACACCGGGTCGCCAACAGCCTTTTCCCTGAAGCCAAATTTTGGTCGAAAACCGGCGATTGGTATCCCGCCGCCCGGGTCGAGCAAGCGCACCACCGGCGGCTTCAGTCGAAGGTCGCGCCATGGTCCGGTGGTGACGATCATCGGCGACGGCGAAGGGGAGGCAGCTGACCACGTGGGCGGAGCCAGTACGGGCGGCATCCAATCACTGATGGTGACGGCCGCCGCAGGGGGAGATGCCGATCAGGAAGGAGCAGATGATCCCGACAGCATCTTTGCCCGGCTCACTGGCCGCACCGCTGCGCGCCCGCCGCCTCCACCACGTGCTGGTGGCGTTTGGGACGACGACGGTTCCGCGACCGGCGTGCTACTCAGCCAGCCGGTTGCGCCGCCACCTGCCCTCTCGCGGCGGCCCGAGCCAGCTCCGACGGCGAGCAGCCGCGTTTCGTTCATGGAGCCTGGTACCCCCATTGTGGCCGGAAGTCCAATGTTGCGACACGGTGTTGTGGTGGGGGCATCGATTGAGATCACACCTGCGACGGCGCACATTCGCTCTACCATGCACCCCGTGACATTTCAACCGCCGCCTTCCTTGGTGCCAAGCGCCTCGGGACCACGGATCGATGTTGATGCAGCCGTGGGTGCCGCCGAATCGACACTCCCGTGGATGCCGACCGGAAACGACGCGGCCCACTTGATGCCACTCGCCGCTTCGGCGTTTGATGACGATGAGTATGTCGCCAGCGCCGGACGCCGTGCCACCACGGGGGGCGATGGCCCAACGTCCTTGGGCGGTAGTCACGATATCTACGACGTCACCGACCCCTATATGCTCGACATGGAGCTGCAGGGCAAGTCGGAGCGAGCCGACGACGACGACGGCGGCCGGCGTGTTGGCAGCAACGGCAGTGCGGCGCCGCACCCCTTTTCATTCTTGAGTGCCCCCCTTGACTGTGACGACCTCGCGGTGCCCACGCCGA
>ERZ1292625.4652-Hain-H41-01um-R1-4652-length-10123-cov-4_pt1 | contig 10123 bp, 8 predicted proteins | sample MGYA00564400_ERZ1292625 | MGnify/ENA primary metagenome ERZ1292625 (study PRJEB36523, sample SAMEA6512639) | groundwater metagenome | collected 2019-01-08 | study: AquaDiva: Metagenomics assemblies of 32 groundwater samples
CGCCATTCGCAGCCACGTGCAGCGCCTGCCGCTGCAACTGAGCTACCACGAATACCCGAGCATGCATGAGATCCGCCCCGACGAGCTGCAGGCCGCCATGGCCTGGCTCCAGGATCTGGGCACGCAGGGCTGAGCCTGCTGCACCGCCCCCTTCTTGTGCGCAGGCTGGCCGCGTAAGCCGGGTAACGCCTTGTTGCCTGGCGCGCACAAGGGCCTGCGCGGGCAGCGGGGCGGCTTATAAACACCAGTCAGGGGCTGGTGTCAGGAAAGCCCGGGAACCCCGGTTGTGCTTTGCTGTCGCACGTCCTGCGGCAACTGTGCTGCCAGCCCCCTGCCCAAGCCAAAGGACCCATCCATGCCAGAACGCGACCCCCAAGACTTCCGCCCCCGCGCCAGATCCTCCGGCCCATCGGCTTTCGGCATCGCCGCAGCGGTACTGGCGGCTGCCGCCTTGGGGGGCGCAGCCTGGTGGTACTGGTGGCGTCCCGCCGACGTGCCCGAGGCGCCGCCCGAAGTGGCAGAGGCGCCCGCCCAGCCTGCCGAGCCTGAACCCGTCCCCGCGCCCGAGCTGACCGAGCCCCAGAACCCTGTCGATGCGCTGGAGCCACCCGCGCCCGGCCTGCCCGCGCTGCAGGACTCCGACGCCCATGTCGCCCAGGCCCTCAACGGCCTGCTGGGCCGTGACAAGGCAGGCAGCTTTCTGCAGATGGACGGTTTTGTGCGCCGCGCCGTGGCCACCGTGGACAACCTGACCCGCTCCCAGGCCCCAGCACGGCTTTGGCCCGTGCACCCCGCGCCGCAGCGTTTCACGGTGGAGGGCGCCGCGGAGGCCGGGGAGGCACAGGCCATCTCCCCCGCCAACGCCGCACGCTACAAGGCCTTCGTGGCCTTCGCCGAGTCCATTCCCATGGACGGGGCCGTCAAGCTCTATGCCCGGCTGTATCCCCTGTTCCAGACCGCCTATGAAGACCTGGGCTATCCCAGCCGCTATTTCAACGATCGTCTCATTGCCGTCATAGACCATCTGCGCGCCGCGCCCGAGCCCGCGGGTCCGGTGCAGGTCAGGCTGACCAAAGTGGAGGGCGAGGTGCCCTCCGTCCAGCCCTGGGTGCGCTACGAATACGCCGACCCGGAGCTGCAGGCCCTGTCCAGCGGCCAGAAGATGCTGGTGCGCGTGGGGCTGGACAACGAGCGCCGCCTCAAGGCCGTGCTGGGCGAGCTGCGCCGCCGCATCGCCACCGGCGAGATGGCCAAGCCTGCGGGCTGAGGCCAGTCTCCATCGGCCTCAGCCTGCGGCCGGCAGGGGCAGGGCGGTCTTGTACCGCACCTGCTTGAGGGTGAAGCTGGAGCGGATCTTCTCTATGCCCGGAATCGGCGTGAGCTGCTCCACGATGAAGCGCTCCAGCGCGCCGATGTCGGCCAGGGCCACGCGGATCAGGTAGTCGGCGTCGCCGCTCATCAGGTAGCACTCCATGACTTCGTCGTGCTCGGCAATGCGGCGCTCGAAGTCGGCCAGCGATTCCTTGGCCTGCGACTTGAGGCTGATGTTGATGAACACGTTCAGCCCCAGCCCCAGGGCCGACGCATTGGCCAGCGCCACATAGCGCGCGATCACGCCGGCCTTCTCCAGCGCCTTGACGCGCGCCAGGCAGGGCGAGGGCGACAGGTGCACACGCCGCGCCAGCTCCACGTTGGACAGCGAGCCGTCCGTTTGCAGCTCGGCCAGAATGCGCAAGTCGATGGTGTCCAGTTTCATGTGCCGGATTTTATGTAGATGCCGGCATGAAATGCTGGAATATGGCGTTTCCCTTATCCATGAACGGCTGCTCATGCCGGTCCGCCAGTCCTAAAGTGGCGGGCATGAAAGCACCCACGCCGCTGGCCACGCTGGCCGATATCGATACCGATCCCCAGGAAACCACCGAATGGCGGGAGGCCTTCGCGGCCCTGGTCGCCGCCGAGGGGCCGCAGCGCGCGCGCTTCGTGCTCGAAGAGCTGGCGCGCATGGCGCGCGAGCAGCGCCTGGGCTGGCAGCCCGACCTGAATACGCCCTATGTGAACACCGTGGCCGCGCAGCAGCAGCCGGTGTTTCCGGGCGACCTGGGCATGGAGGAGCGGCTGGCGTCCATCATGCGCTGGAACGCGCTGGCCATGGTGGTGCGCGCCAACCAGGCCTATGGCGAGCTGGGCGGGCACATCGCCAGCTACGCCAGCGCGGCCGACCTGTTCGAGACCGGGTTCAACCATTTCTTCCATGCCCGGGAGGGGCTGGCGCCGGGCCAGCACCGGGGCGACCTGGTGTTCTTCCAGCCGCACAGCGCCCCCGGCGTGTATGCGCGCGCCTTCCTGGAAGGGCGGCTGAGCGAGCAGGACCTGCAGCACTATCGCCAGGAGATCAGCGCGCCGGCCGCTGGCGCGCAAGGCCTGTCCAGCTATCCCCATCCCTGGCTGATGCCCGATTTCTGGCAGTTCCCGACGGGCTCCATGGGCATAGGCCCCATCAGCAGCATCTACCACGCGCGCTTCATGCGCTATCTCACGCACCGCCGCCTGCTGGACTGCCAGGAGCGCAAGGTCTGGGGCGTGTTCGGCGACGGCGAGATGGACGAGCCCGAAAGCATGAGTGCCCTCACGCTGGCCGCGCGCGAGGGGCTGGACAACCTGGTCTGGGTGGTCAACTGCAATCTGCAGCGCCTGGACGGCCCGGTGCGCGGCAACGGCCGCATCGTCGATGAGCTGGAGCGGCTGTTCGCCGGCGCGGGCTGGAACGTGGTCAAGCTGCTGTGGGGCAGCGACTGGGACGGGCTGTTGGCTCGCGACATCACCGGCACCCTGGCACGCACGCTGGGCGGCACGGTGGACGGGCAGATGCAGACCTTCGCCGCCAAGGACGGCCGCTACAACCGCGAGCATTTCTTTGGACAGAACCCCGAGCTCGCCGCCCTGGCCCAGGGCCTGACGGACGAGCAGATCGACCGCTTGAAGCGCGGCGGCCATGATCTGGTGAAGATCCATGCGGCCTATGCAGCGGCTGCCGCCCATCGCGGCCAGCCCACGGTGATCCTGGCCCATACCAAGAAGGGCTACGGCATGGGATCGGCCGGGCAGGGCAAGATGACCACGCACAGCCAGAAGAAGCTGGACGAGACCGACCTGATCGAGTTCCGCAACCGCTTCAACCTGCCGCTCAGTGACGAGCAGGCCAAGGGCCTGGCCTTCCACAAGCCTGCCGATGACAGTGCCGAGATGCAGTACCTGCGCGAGCGCCGAACGGCCCTGGGCGGCGCACTGCCGCGCCGCGAAACGGTGTGCGACCGCGTGCCCGTTCCAGCGCTGGAGCAGTATGCCCAGTTCGCGTTGGCGCCTGCCGGCAAGGAAATGAGCACCACCATGGCCTTTGTGCGCATGCTGGGCAGCCTGCTCAAGGATGCGCAGCTGGGTCCGCGCATCGTGCCCATCGTGGCCGACGAGGCGCGCACCTTCGGCATGGCCAACCTGTTCAAGCAGGTGGGCATCTACAGCAGCCTGGGCCAGCGCTACGCGCCCGAGGACATCGGCTCGGTGCTGTCCTACCGCGAGGCGCTGGACGGCCAGATCCTGGAGGAGGGCATCAGCGAGGCCGGCGCCGTCGCCAGCTGGACGGCGGCGGCCACCAGCTACAGCGTGCACGGCCTGGCCATGCTTCCGTTCTACATCTACTACTCCATGTTCGGCTTCCAGCGCGTGGGCGACGCCATCTGGGCCGCGGCCGACCAGCGGGCGCGCGGCTTTTTGCTGGGCGCCACCTCGGGCCGCACCACGCTGGGCGGAGAAGGCCTGCAGCACCAGGACGGCTCCAGCCATCTGGTGGCGGCCACCATTCCCAACTGCAAGGCCTGGGACCCTGCGCATGCCGGCGAACTCGCCGTGATCCTGGACGCCGGCATGCGCGAGATGCTGGTCGAGCAGCGCGATGTCTTCTACTACGTCACGCTGATGAACGAGAACTATGCCCAGCCCGACCTGCCCGCAGGCGCTGCCGAAGGCGTGCTGCGCGGCGCCTATGTGTTCAGCCGCTTTGGCGATGCGGACCGTGCCACGCAGCATGTCACCTTGCTGGGATCGGGCGCCAACCTCCCCGAAGTGCTCAAGGCCGCCGAGCAATTGGCCAGCGAGGGCATGGCCGCCACCGTGGTCAGCGTGACCAGCTGGAGCGAGCTGGCGCGCGATGGCGTGGCCTGCGAGCAGCGCATGCTGGCGGGCGAGGCACCTGGCCAGCCCTGGATCGCGCAGCTGCTGCAAGGTACGCAGGGCCCGGTGATTGCCGCCACCGACTATGTGCGCGCGGTGCCCGAGACCGTGCGCGCCTTCCTGCCCGCAGGCCGCCGTTTCCTCACGCTGGGCACGGACGGCTTCGGCCGCAGCGACACGCGTGCGGCGCTGCGCGGCTACTTTGGGGTGGATGCACACAGCGTGGCGCAGGCCGCGCGCCGGATGATCCACGCGGGTTGAGCCGAGCCTGTCCACGCACCCGGGGCATCCCCGGGATGTACACATGGCGGCCCCTTCGCGGGGCCGCTTTGCATTGCTGCGCCCCCATTTGCGCCGCCACTTTTCCTGTGGATGGATTAAGCCCGCGTTAAATGCGCAAGTGGCTTATCTTTTTCGTCGGCTTGCATCAAAAAATAGGGTGATTCCACTAGAATTTGTATATATAAGAAGATATTGCGCAAAGAGATTGATATTTGCTGCAATGGTTGCATGCGTTGGGTGGAATATCTCGTCAATATCCGATTTTCTCTTTCAATAATAATTTATTTCACGGGATAGAAGACGATGAAACTCTCGCTCAAGCAAGGCCTGCTGTGCGTGGCCGTGCTGTCGGCTGCCGCATGGCAGCTCGCCATCTCGGCGCCGGCGCCCGAGGTGGATCATGCGCAAATGCCGCAGATCATCGATGACCTGCCCGCCGACTATGCGGCGGACCTGACCGCCGAGCAAAGAACCCTGGTAGACCGTGGCCGTTATATCGCGCGACTCGGTGATTGCGTGGCCTGCCATACCGGAAATAAAACACAGCCCATGGGCGGTGGCCTGGCGCTGGAGACGCCATTCGGCAAGATCTATTCCACCAATATCTCGCCTGACGCCGATACGGGCATGGGCAAATACAGCTTCGATCAGTTCGACCGCGCCATGCGCAAGGGCGTGGCGGCCGATGGCCGCAACATGTACCCGGCCATGCCCTATCCCTCCTACGCCAAGATGACGGCCGAGGACATGCAGGCCCTGTACGCCTATCTGCTGCAGGGCGTGGCGCCCGTGAAGGCGGCCAACAAGGAGTCCGACCTGGGCTTTCCCTTCAACCAGCGCTGGGGCCTGGCGCTGTGGAACTGGGTGTTTCTGGATGACGCGCCCTTCCAGCCCCAACCGCAGCAAACTGCCCAGTGGAACCGGGGCGCCTACCTGGTGCAGGGCTTGGGCCACTGCGGCGCCTGCCATACGCCGCGCGGCGTGGGCTTCCAGGAAAAGACCATGACCGGCGAGGGCCGCAAGGGCGAGTACTTCCTGGCCGGCGAGACCGTGGAGAACTGGCGCGCACTGAGCCTGCGCGACCTGTGGACACCCGAGGAGACCGCCCAACTGCTCAAGACCGGGCGCAACAGCCACGGCACGGTCTCCGGCAACATGGTCGATGTGGTCCAGCACAGCACCCAGTACATGAGTGACGAGGACCTGTTGGCCATCGGCATCTATCTGAAGTCGCTGCCCGCAGGCAAGAACGACCTGCCCATGCAGGTGGCCCAGGGGCCGGGGCCGGTCATCGCCCCGCATCCGGCGCCGCAGGCCTCCGGGCATGCGCCGTCCGCCACGTCGGCAGTGTCCTCCGACGTGCCTGCCGATCTCTACGCCAGCCGGGGCGGTCTGGGCTATCTGCAGTTCTGCGCCGACTGCCACCGTGCCGATGGCGGCGGCGTGAAGGACGTGTTCCCGCCACTGGCCGGCAATTTTTCGCTGCAGTCGCAGGACCCGTCCACGCTGATCCATCTGATGCTGGCGGGCTGGAAGGCGCCGGTCACGCAAAGCCACGCCCGGCCGCTGACCATGCCGGCCTTCGCGCAGCTCAAGGATGCGGAGATCGCCGACATCCTCAACTTCGCCCGCAGGAGCTGGGGCCGTGCCGATGCGCGCGAGATCCATGCCAGGGAGGTGCAATCCATGCGCAAGCAGCTCGATGCCAAGGGCGAAAGCGCACGCCCCTTCGAGACGCCGCGCCTGGCCGCCATGCTGGACGAATCCAATGCGAAGCAACTGGTCTACGGCGCCCGCCTGAACATTGAGACGCGCGACCTGCTGCCCAGGAATGTGGGCAACGCGCTGAACTGCGCCAGCTGCCACCTGAACGCGGGCACGGTGGCCGATGGTTCGCCCTACATCGGTGTCTCGGCCTTCTTCCCCGGCTATGCGCCGCGCGCGGGCCGCGTCATCACGCTGGAGGACCGCATCAATGGTTGCTTCCTGCGCTCCATGAACGGCAAGCCGCTGCCGCTGGAGTCCGACGAGATCAAGGCCATGGTCGCCTACTTCGACTGGATGCGCCGCGAAACCAAGCCCGAGGACAAGGTCGAAGGCCGGGGCGTGGGCAAGATCAGCCAGTCCATCGTGCCCAACGTGGACAACGGCAAGAAGATCTATGCGGCCCAGTGCGCGGTCTGCCATGGCGGCGAGGGCGAAGGCGTGAAGAACGCCAAGGGCCAGTGGGTCTATCCGCCGCTGTGGGGTGACCAGTCCTTCAACATCGGTGCGGGCATGGCGCGCACCTATACGGCAGCGGCCTTCGTCAAGCGCAACATGCCCATCGCCTTCCATGGCAATTTCCCGCTGGGCCAGGGCGGCCTCAGCGACCAGGAGGCCGTGGACGTGGCCGAGTACTTCAGCCACCAGCCGCGCCCGGACTTTGCCAACAAGCACAAGGACTGGCCCAAGGACAAGAAGCCGGCCGACGCGCGGTACTGATGCGCCATCGAGGGAGAAGAAGGCGTTCCCGCCACGCGGCGGGCGCCTGAAGGCGGGGCAGGGAGCGATTCCTGCCCCGCCTTTTTTCGAGGGCAGTGCCCAGTCTTACGCGCGCTGCAGATCCTTCTTGGCGGCGGCCAGTTCATTGCCCAGCCCCTGCACGTGTTGCTGCCGTTGCCTGGCCATCTGCTGCAGCCGGCAGGCTTGGTTCCAGGCCTTCCCGGCAGCGCGTTCGGTGCGCTCAGCCCGCGCGCTGCGGCAGCACCGGCACCGAGGAGGCCAGCAGCGCCACGCCGGACAGGCACAGCAGGCCCAGCACGATCTGCCGGAAACGCATCTCGCTGATGCCGATATACAGCCTGGAGCCAAGCAGCGATGGAATGAGCATGGCCGGCGCCACGATGGCGAACAGCGGCAGCATGCTGCGCGTGACCATGCCGGTACCCAGGTAGGTGGCCATGGTCACGGCCAGCATGGACAGGTTGAAGTTCTGGATGACCGAGCGCTGCTCATCCTTGGGGTAGCCGCGCAGCGTGCACCACAGCGTGGGCAGCGTGCCCGTGAAGCCGCCCAGTCCGCCCATCACGCCGCCCGCCAGGCCCACGGCGCCGTCTGCCACACTGCCGCCGCGCGCCAGCCTGGGCAGGCGGGCCGACAGCAGCATCACCGGGCACCACAGCACCAGCATGCCGCCCAGCAGGGCCTTGAACCAGGCCATGTCCAGGTGCGGCAGCAGCAAGACACCCAGGGGTATGCCGGCAAGACCGCCCAGGATGAAGGGCAGCAGCTTTGCCAGCGCAAACCCGCGCCGCACGGTGATGGCCGACAGCACCTGGCCCAGCAGCGAGCCGAAGACGGTGAGCACGGCTGCATCGCGCGGCTCCAGCACCCAGGCCCAGAACGACATGGCCACCATGCCGAAGGCAAAGCCCGACAGGCCCTGCACGAATCCGGCCGCCGCCGCGCCCAGCGCGATGATGAAAAACATGCCATCCATGGTCTGCCTGGTCCTTTCGTTCTGGGTGTGCAAGACGCCGGAATTCTGGAACGCATGCATAAGCAGAAATTCGTTTGTTTTTATTGTTCAATATGGTTTTGCTTATGACGCGCCACGCCTGAAGCCATGCCGCAACACCCCACTGCATCGACCGCTGCCCAACTGGCCCACCGCATGGCCACGCGCCTGAAGATGAAGCATTTGCTGCTGCTGCGCTCCATCAGCGAGCTGGGCACGCTGACCCGCGTGGCCGAGCGCATGGCCACCAGCCAGCCCGCCGTGACCCAGGCCCTGGCCGAGCTGGAGTCGTTGTTCGGCGCGCCGCTGTTCCTGCGTTCTGCGCGCGGCATGGAGCCTACGGAGCTGGGCGCGCTGGTGCTGGCGCGCGCCCGGGGCATGCTGGCCGACCTGGACCATTGGGCCCACGACATCTAGGCCGTGGGGCAGCAGGGTGCGGCGCACCTGCAGGTGGGTGTCATCCCCTTCCTGCCTGCGCGCATGCTGGCCGAGGCCATCGGCAGGACGCGGCCGCAAGGCCGGCGCATCACGGTCACGCTGCATGAGGACACCAGCGACCGCCTGCTGCAAAAGTTGCGCGCACATGAGCTGGACTGCGTGATTGGCCGCGCCTCGGCCGTGCTGGACATGAGCGGCATACGGCACAGCGTGCTTTATGAGCAGGAGCCTCGCCTGATCGCCCACCGCAGCCTGGCCACGCGGCTGGGGCGCCGGCCTCTGCAGTGGGCCGAACTCACGGGGCTTGACTGGGTGCTGGGCCAGCGCCGCACGCCCATGCGCGAGCAGATCACCGACTTTTTTCTGCGCGCGGGCGTGGAGCCACCGCCGCCGTTTGTGGAAACGCTCTCGGCCAAGGTGATCGGCGAACTGGTGGCGGCCAATGAGCGGGCCGTGTCCATCGTGCCGGCCGACATTGCCGAGGAACTGGTGCGCATCGCGGGCGTGGGCATCGTGCGCCACCGTTTTGGCTGGACCCTGCCACCCATCACCCTGTTCGAGCGCAAGGCGGGCGGGCAGTACGAGGAGCAGCGCCTGTTCGCCCAGGCGCTGAAGGAGGTTTGCTCCGATCAGGGGTGACGGGTGGCCGGCTTGAAGAGCGCAGCCAGCAGCGGCTCCAGCGTGGGGAATTCCAGGGCAAAGCGGGCGCGGTCCACGAAGAAGGCTTCGCAGGCCACGGCGAAGAATTCGGCGGGCGCCGTGGCGCCATAGCCGTCCAGCCAGGGCCATTCGCCGCCAAAGCGTTCGGCGATGGTGATCTGCTCACGGAAGGCGTCGTAGGCCGGCGCCCAGGCGGCCTGCCATATCTCGCGGGCCTGGCGCGCGGAGCCGCTGCCCATGAAACCGGGCGGCAGGGGCGGGCAGCCATCGGCGCCGCCGTTGCGCATGTCGATCTTGTGGGCGAATTCATGGATCACCACGTTGGCGGCCTGGCCGCCGTGACCGTGGTGGCTGGCATGCGGCCCGCGGCCTGCGCCGATGGCCTGCCAGCTCAGCATGACGGGGCCGCCATGCATGGCCTCGCCCATGATCACTTCGTCGTAGTCGTGGATGACGCCGGCCTCGTCCATGCTCTGGCGCCGTGCCACGGCATCGCCCGGGTGCACCACGATGCCGACAAAGTCGTCATACCAGGACAGCGCGCCCTGCGGCTCGCCCCAATGCAGCAGTGGCAGGCAGGCCTGGGCGGCAATCTCCAGCGCCATGGCGTCGCTCACTTGCAGGCCGTGCGCGCCGTGGAAGCGCTTGCGCTGCAGGAAGACGGCGGCCAGTGCGCGCAGCTTCGATTGCTCCTCCAGCGTCAGCGAGGAAAGAAAGGGGTAGGCGGCCAGTGTGGACAGCCACAGTGGCGCTGGTATCTCGGGCACCGGCGAGACGGCGGAGCGTGCGCGGCGGCCCAGCCGCCGGGCCCAGTGGCCCAGTTGTCGCCAGAGGCTCATCGTTGGGGCGCCTGTTCAAGTACTTCGGACAGCGGCAGGCGCCGCAGGCCCTGGCCCTGCTCCCAGCGCAGCACTTCGGCGCGCGGCACGGCGGCTGCCAAATCCCAGTCGCTGAGCACCACACGCCGCAGGCCATCGCCCAGTTCATGGTCGGCCGGGCTGTGCGTGTGGCCGT
>ERZ1292625.4653-Hain-H41-01um-R1-4653-length-10122-cov-4_pt1 | contig 10122 bp, 9 predicted proteins | sample MGYA00564400_ERZ1292625 | MGnify/ENA primary metagenome ERZ1292625 (study PRJEB36523, sample SAMEA6512639) | groundwater metagenome | collected 2019-01-08 | study: AquaDiva: Metagenomics assemblies of 32 groundwater samples
TTTTTCCATCTTCCCTCCATGAACGATCCCCAGAATCCCGCCCTCGTCGGCCTGCAACGTTCGCTGGCCGAGCGCGTGTTCAATTTCTCGCCTGGTCCGGCCGCACTGCCGACTGAAGTCCTGCATCAGGCCGCCGAGGAAATGCTGTCGTGGCGCGGCACGGGTGTATCGGTGATGGAGATGAGCCACCGCAGCCGTGAGTTCGAAGGCATTCACAACGAGGCGCTGGCTGACCTGCGCGAACTGCTGCAGGTGCCCAAGAATTTCCGCATCCTGTTCCTGCAAGGCGGTGCGATCGGCGAGAACGGCATCGTGCCGCTGAATCTTGCCAGTCGCATCAACGCAGCAAAGCCGAAGACCGATTTCGTCGTCACCGGCACGTGGTCCGTCAAGACCGAGCAGGAAGCGCGTCGCTACAGCGAAGTCAACATCGTGGCTTCGAGCCAGGACCAGAAGTGGCACAAGATCCCGGATGTGGCATCGTGGAAGCTGTCGGACGATGCCGCGTACGTGCACCTGTGCACCAATGAGACGATCGTTGGCACGGAGTTCCAGGAAATCCCAGACATTGGCCAGACCGGCACGCACGACAAGGGCCGCATCGTCGTGGCCGATGCGTCGAGCCACATCCTTTCGCGCCCGATCGACTGGTCGCGCGTGCAGGTGGTCTATGGTGGCGCCCAGAAGAACATCGGCCCGGCCGGTGTGACGATCGTCATCGTGCGCGAAGACCTGATCGGTTTCGCGCATCCGCTGTGCCCGTCGGCGTTCAACTGGCGCCTCGTGGCCGAATATGATTCGATGTACAACACGCCGCCCACCTATGCGATCTACATCGCCGGGCTCGTGTTCAAGTGGCTCAAGGCTCAGGGTGGTGTGCCCGCGATCGAGCAGCGCAATATCGCCAAGGCGCGCGCGCTGTACGACTTCCTGGACCAGAGCGACTTCTACCGTAACGAAATCGACCCCAGCTGCCGCTCGCGCATGAACGTACCGTTCTTCCTGCGCGACGAATCGCGCAACGAAGCGTTCCTGACCCAGGCGCGCGCGAACGGCCTGGTACAGCTCAAGGGCCACAAGTCCGTGGGCGGAATGCGTGCAAGCATCTACAACGCGATGCCGCTCGAGGGTGTTACCGCGCTGATCGAGTTCATGCGCGAATTCGAGCGTACCGCCGCCTGACGGCGGTCAAAGCGTCGCGCCGCGCACAGCCATGCGCGCGGCGTGGCTTCGCCCCAGACTTTCCGAGGCCGCCTTTTCGCGCGGCCCGCCAGGCCTTGATATGACAGAGCAAGACAAGTCCCCCGCCGCCGATGCCCCCGCACAGGAAGCCGGGCGCCAGGACGCTCCTGGACCCAGCGCGCAGGAGCAGGCGTTGTCGGCCGATCTGGCGCCGTTGCGCACCCAGATCGACACCGTCGACCGTGAACTGCTGGCGCTGCTCAATCGTCGCGCCCAGCTCGCCCTCGACGTGGGCGAGGTCAAGAAGAAGTACGGCGCCCCGGTATTTCGTCCCGAACGCGAGTTGCAGGTGATCCGCAAGGTGCAGGGCGCCAACCCCGGTCCGCTGCTCGACGAAAGCGTGGCATCGATCTGGCGCGAGGTGATGTCCGCGTGCCGCGGCCTGGAAAAGCCGCTCGAGATCGCCTTCCTGGGCCCGGCCGGAACGTTCTCCGAGCAGGCGCTCTACGCGCACTTCGGCCACGAGGTGACGGGCGTGCCGTGCCCCAGCATTGACGAGGTGTTCCGTGCCGTGGAGGCTGGTACCGTCGAGTACGGCGTGGTGCCGGTAGAGAACTCGACCGAGGGCGCGGTGTCGCGCACGCTCGATCTGTTCCTGCAGACGTCGCTCAAGATCAGCGGCGAGATCGCGCTGAAGGTCCACCACAATCTCATGGCTTCCACGCCGGACATGAAGGGTGTGACCGTCGTGCGTGCCCATGCGCAGGCGCTGGCGCAGTGCCAGAACTGGCTGTCCGCGAACTATCCGCATCTGGAGCGCCAGGCCGTGTCCAGCAATGCCGAAGCCGCACGCATGGCCAGTGAGGACCCTACCGTTGCGGCGATTGCCGGTGAAACGGCGGCCAATCGCTATCACCTGCACATTATCCGTTCGCACATCCAGGACGATCCGCACAATCGCACCCGTTTCGCGGTGATCGGTCGCTATGAGACCGAGCCTTCTGGCAGCGATCAGACCTCGTTGATCCTGTCGGTGCCGAACAAGGCGGGCGCCGTGTATCAACTGCTGGCACCACTGGCCGAGAACGGCGTATCGATGTGCAGGTTTGAATCGCGCCCGGCGCGCAGTGGCGCGTGGGAGTACTACTTCTACGTGGATGTGGAAGGCCATCAGCACGAACCGGCCGTGACGCGCGCGATCGAGATGCTGCGTCGCAATGCCGCGTACCTGAAGGTCCTGGGTTCGTATCCATCCAGCAAATAACGGCAGCGAGGAGACAGACATGGCAGGGCAGGACAACGCGGCTGACTACTTTGGTCCGTCCTATGTGCGCAAGATCTCGCCGTATATCGCGGGCAAGCCGATCTCGGAAGTGGCTCGCGAGTTCGGACTCGACGAGGCAAGCATCGTCAAGCTGGCGTCGAACGAGAACCCGCTCGGTATGCCCGCCTCGGCTAAGGCGGCTATCGCCGCCGCGACGGAAGATCTGGGACGCTATCCGGACAGCAACGGCTTCGAGCTGAAGGCGAAACTGTCGGAGAAATATGATGTGCCGGCCGAGTGGCTGACGCTCGGCAACGGTAGCAATGACATCCTGGAACTGGCCGCGCACGCATTGGTGCGCAATGGCGAGTCGATCGTCTACGCCGAGTACTCGTTTGCGGTCTACGCGCTGGCTACGCAGGAAGTTGGCGCGCGCGCCATTGAGGTCAAGTCGCGCGCGTATGGTCATGATCTCGATGCGATGGCTGCGGCGATTGCGCCCGACACCAAGCTCGTCTTCATCGCCAACCCGAACAATCCGACTGGCACATTCGTGTCCGCCGCCGAGATCGAGGCTTTCTTGGCCAAGGTGCCGCCGCATGTGGTGGTTGTGCTGGACGAGGCCTACAACGAGTATCTCGATGCGGGCCAGCAGTACGAATCGGTTGCCTGGGTGCGCAAGTATCCGAACCTGATGGTGTCGCGGACGTTCTCGAAGGCCTATGGGCTGGCGGGGCTGCGGGTCGGCTATGGCGTGGCACAGCCCCAGCTTACCGATTTGCTGAATCGTGTGCGCCAGCCGTTCAACGTCAACAGCCTGGCGCAGGCTGCTGCCGTGGCAGCGCTCGACGATACGGCATTTCTGCAACGCAGCGCCGAACTGAATCGTCAGGGCAAGGCGCGGCTGGTGGAAGCGTTCGAGCGAAGTGGGCTCGAATACGTGAAGTCGTCCGGCAACTTTGTCATGGTTCGCGTGGGTGGCGACGATGGCGCTGGCGCGCGGGTCAATCTGGCGCTGCTGAAGCAAGGTGTGATCGTGCGCCCCGTGGCCAACTATGGCCTGCCGCAGTGGCTGCGCGTGACGATCGGCCTGCCGGAAGAGAACGACGCGTTCATCGCGGCGCTGGAACAGGCCCTGAAGTGAAACTCAAGCATGTCTGAAACCGTGAGCGCATTGCATTTTTCGAAAGTCGTGATTGTCGGCGTCGGCCTGATTGGCGGATCGCTGGCGCTGTCGCTCAAGCGCGCGGGCGTGGTGGGGACGGTCGTGGGCGTAGGCCGTTCTGCGGCTTCGCTGGACAAGGCCAAGGCGCTTGGCGTCATCGACGAGGCCGCCTCGCTCGAGGTCGCGATGCAAGGCGCAAGTCTGGTGGTGCTGTGCGCGCCCGTGGCGCAGAATTTCGCGCTGCTCCATGCGCTGGAACCACATCTGCAGCCGGGCACGATCGTGACCGACGCAGGCAGCACCAAGTCCGACGTCATCATGGCGGCCAAGACCGCGCTCGGCGACAAGGCAGCCCAGTTCGTTCCCGCCCATCCGATCGCGGGCCGTGAGTTGAACGGCGTGGAGGCTGCGCTCGACGATCTCTACGTAGGCAAGAAGGTGGTGCTTTGCCCGTTGCAGGAGAACTCGCGGGCGGACGTGGCCGCCGTGCGCGCCATGTGGGAAGCCACGGGCGCTGATTGCCATGTGATGTCGGCCGTGCAGCACGATGCCGTGTTCGCGTCGGTCAGCCATCTACCGCATCTGCTGTCGTACGCGCTCGTGGCCCAGGTGGCCAACGCGGAGGACGCGGCGCTGAAGCTGGACTTTGCGGGCGGTGGTTTCCGCGATTTCACGCGCATCGCGGCGTCGTCGCCAGAGATGTGGCGCGATATCTGCATCGCCAACAAGGATGCGTTGCTGCGCGAGATCAGTATCTACGAGTCCGTGCTGGCGCATCTGAAGACCAAGATCAAGGAAGGCGATGGCGCGGCGCTCGAACGGCTGTTCGCGCGTGCCAGCGACACACGCCTGAAATGGGGCGCCGCACGGACGGCTGCCAACAACGTCGAACCCTGATGCCGCCAGCGCGCGCGGCGCGCAACGGCCATGCTGCAGAAAACATGGAACAACTGACCCTCGGCCCCCTGACCCGTGCTTCCGGCACGGTGCGCCTGCCCGGCTCCAAGAGCATCTCCAACCGCGTGCTGCTGCTGTCCGCGCTCGCCACCGGCGAAACGCGCGTCCGCGACCTGCTCGATTCCGACGACACGCGTGTCATGCTCGAAGCGCTCAAGGTGCTCGGCGTGGCATGGCGGCGCGAGGGCAACGACTGCATCGTGTCCGGCGTGGGCGGAAATTTCCCGAGCAAGGCGGCAGACCTGTTCATGGGTAATGCCGGCACGGCAATCCGGCCATTGACCGCGGCACTGGCGCTGCAAGGCGGTACGTACAAGCTGAGCGGCGTGCAGCGGATGCATGAGCGGCCGATCGGCGATCTGGTCGATGGCCTGCGGCAGGTCGGCGCATCGGTGGATTACCTGGGCACGCCTGGCTACCCGCCTTTGCAGATCAACCCTGCGCAGATTCGCATCGATGCACCGATCCGTGTGCGCGGCGATGTATCGAGCCAGTTCCTGACCGCGCTGTTGATGACGTTGCCAATGGCCCAGGCGCAATCGGGTCGCATCGAGATCGAGGTGGTCGGCGAACTGATTTCGAAGCCGTATATCGAGATCACGTTGAACTTGCTGGCACGCTTTGGTATTGCCGTTGAGAGACAGGGCTGGGAGCGCTTTATCCTGCCGGCCGGCGCGCGATACCGTTCGCCGGGCGAGATTTACGTCGAGGGCGATGCGTCCACGGCATCCTACTTCCTGGCGGCGGGCGCCATCGGCGGTGGCCCGGTACGCGTGGAGGGTGTGGGCATGGCGAGTATCCAGGGCGATGTTCGGTTTGCCGATGCGCTGAACCGGATGGGCGCCAACGTGATGGCCGGTGGCAACTGGATTGAGGTGCGCGGCACCGAGCGTGACGACGGCCGACTCAACGGCATCGAGCTCGACTGCAATCACATTCCTGATGCGGCGATGACGCTGGCCGTGGCCGCGCTGTTCGCGGAGGGCACCACCACGCTGACCAACATCGCCAGCTGGCGGGTCAAGGAAACGGACCGCATCTCGGCGATGGCGACGGAGCTGCGCAAGCTCGGCGCGGAGGTGGAGGAGGGGGCTGATTACCTGAAAGTGACGCCGCCGACCTCCCCGGCAACGTGGCAGACCCCGGATGCTGGAATTGGCACCTATGATGACCATCGGATGGCCATGTGTTTCTCGTTGGCCGCATTCGGCCCGTTGCCCGTGAAGATCAACGACCCCGGCTGTGTGGCAAAGACGTTCCCCGAGTACTTCGAGGTATTTGCCGGAGTGGCGCGGTAAACGGTCACTCAGCCCGGGAGGCCATGATCAGGCGGCGGCGTAACGGGCCGCCGTCGTTGCTTCGGGGGTTGCAGCAAGGGTTTTGGCCTGGCGTTCGCGGCGCTCCCAGAATTTGTCGAAGAAGTAGTGAGCCACCGTGTTCACGGCGGGCTCGATGAATGTGATCGCGCCGCTGATGGCCAGGCTGCCCGTCAGGGCGTAGGTCACGCTGAAAGCGATGCCCAGATGCATGATGCCGAAGGTCAGGGTCTTGGCCATGGTAGATTGCCTCGCGTTTGGGAATTCAGGGCGGTTGCGCGACCGCTTTTGTGGGGGGGGCCGGGAGAGGGAAGGCCGGTGGCCGCGCAACCATGGATCAAATGATAATGAGTATCAATTGATTCTAGAAATTAATAGTTTTTACGTTGGTAATAATCAATGACTATCGTTGATGTCATCACCATTGATGGCCCTACGGCATCCGGCAAGGGTACCGTAGCGCACAAAGTGGCGGATGCTCTCGGCTTTCATCTGCTCGACAGCGGCGCGCTCTACCGTCTCGTGGCGCTGGCGAGCGACCGTGCCGGCGTTGGCGTGCAGGACGTCGACACCCTTGCAAAAATGGCCGCGCGTCTCGATGTCAAGTTCGGCCCGGACCGGGTATGGCTGTCCGGCGAGGAAGTCAGCCAGACGATCCGCCTGGAAGCCATCGGTAACCGCGCGTCCGCGATCGCCGTGCACCAGCCCGTGCGTGATGCGTTGACCGCACTCCAGCGTGGCTTCCGCAAGCTCCCGGGCCTGGTAGCCGACGGCCGCGACATGGGCACGGTGATCTTCCCGGATGCCCCGCTCAAGGTGTTCCTGACCGCGAGTGTGGAGGCCCGCGCTCGCAGGCGCTATAAACAATTGATTGATAAGGGAATTTCTGCTAATATCGAAGACCTTTTGCGTGACCTTGAGGAACGCGACGCGCGGGATCGCACCCGTGCCGCCGCGCCGCTGCGTCCCGCTGAAGGCGCTTATCGCCTCGATACGTCAGAAATGACGGTGGAAGAGGCGGTGGCGCAGGTGCTGGAGTGGTTCGCCGCAGTGCGGTGATTAAAACCACTAGGCACCAACCTGGACCTGTATCGGAACCCAACCCGTCCGGTACCGGTTGTTCAACTTGACCCCGCTGCGCAAGGCAGACTGAGCGCGATAGTCGCGCCGGCCCGCGTACTGCGGATTGCTAAATTACGTTTATGTCCGACCTGCAAACTAACGAATCCTTTGCCGCACTGTTCGAGGAATCGATCGCCCGCTCCAATATGAAGGCTGGCGAAGTGATTTCCGCTGAAGTCGTGCGCATCGACCACAACTTCGTGGTCGTCAACGCCGGCCTCAAGTCCGAGGCATTTGTGCCGGTGGAGGAGTTCCTGAACGACCAGGGCGAACTCGAAGTGCAGGCCGGCGACTACGTGTCCGTGGCCATCGACGCGCTCGAGAACGGCTATGGCGACACCATCCTTTCCCGCGACAAGGCCAAGCGCCTGGCATCGTGGCTGAACCTCGAGAAGGCGCTGGAAGACGGCGAGATCATCTCGGGTACCGTGACCGGCAAGGTCAAGGGCGGCCTGACCGTCATGGTCAATGGCATCCGTGCCTTCCTGCCGGGTTCGCTCGTCGACGTGCGTCCGATCAAGGACACCACGCCGTACGAAGGCAAGACCCTGGAATTCAAGGTCATCAAGCTCGACCGCAAGCGTAACAACGTCGTGCTGTCGCGCCGCGCCGTGGTGGAAGCCACGCTGGGCGAAGAGCGTCAGAAGCTGATGGAAACGCTGAAGGAAGGCGCGATCGTCAACGGTATCGTCAAGAACATCACCGACTACGGCGCGTTCGTGGACCTCGGCGGTATCGACGGCCTGCTGCACATCACCGACCTGGCATGGCGTCGTGTGCGTCACCCGAGCGAAGTGCTGTCGGTTGGCCAGGAAATCACCGCCAAGATCCTCAAGTTCGACCAGGAAAAGAACCGCGTCTCGCTGGGCGTGAAGCAACTGGGCGAAGATCCGTGGGTGGGCATCTCGCGCCGCTACCCGCAAGGTACCCGCCTGTTCGGCAAGGTCACCAACCTGACCGACTACGGCGCGTTCGTCGAGATCGAAGCCGGTATCGAAGGTCTGGTGCACGTGTCCGAAATGGACTGGACCAACAAGAACGTGGCTCCGTCGAAGGTTGTCCAACTGGGCGACGAAGTGGAAGTCATGGTTCTGGATATCGACGAAGACAAGCGTCGTATCAGCCTGGGCATGAAGCAGTGCAAGGCCAATCCGTGGGACGATTTCAGCCGCAACCACAAGAAGGGCGACAAGCTGACGGGCCAGATCAAGTCGATCACCGACTTCGGCGTGTTCATCGGTCTGCCTGGTGGTATCGACGGCCTGGTGCACCTGTCCGACCTGTCGTGGCAAGAGTCGGGCGAAGAAGCCGTGCGCAAGTACAAGAAGGGCGACGAAGTGGAAGCTGTCGTTCTGGGCATCGACGTCGACAAGGAACGCATCTCGCTGGGCATCAAGCAACTGTCGGGCGATCCGTTCAACAACTTCATCTCGGCCAACGACAAGGGCTCGCTCGTGAATGGCACGATCAAGGCCGTTGACGCGAAGGGCGCCGTGGTGCAGCTGGCTGACGACGTGGAAGGCTACCTGCGCGCTTCGGAAATCTCCGCCGATCGCGTGGAAGACGCCCGCAACGTGCTGAAGGAAGGCGAGCAGATCACCGCCCTGGTGGTGAACGTCGACCGCAAGTCGCGCAACATCAACCTGTCGATCAAGGCCAAGGATTCCGCAGAGCAGCAAGAAGCGATGCAGAAGTTCCAGGCTGACACCGGCACGGCTGGCACGACCAACCTCGGCGCACTGCTGAAGGCCAAGCTCGGCCAGGACAACCAGTAATATCGAGCCGCGCCGCGCGCAGCGAGACCGCCCATGACCAAGTCAGAGCTCGTCGAAAAACTGGCTGCCCGCTTTCCGCAGTTGCTGCTGCGGGATGCGGACATCTCGGTGAAAACGATTCTCGACGCGATGTCCGAGGCGCTGGCCGATGGCCATCGCATCGAAATCCGAGGTTTCGGCAGTTTTGGTTTGAACAAGCGGCCGCCCCGCGTGGGCCGCAACCCCAAGTCCGGCGAACGAGTGCTGGTGCCCGAGAAACGGGTGCCGCACTTCAAGGCTGGCAAGGAGTTGCGCGAACGCGTCGATCGTACGGTGGCGCAGGGCGGAGGCATGAACGGCAACGGTCATGCCCCGCACGGCAAAACCGGGCAATCGCAGCTTGGCTCGCAATCGCCGGCGTCGTTGCACGATGATGGTCAGCTCAATCTGGTCCGGTCCTGATCGGACTGGAAGGCTTGCTGGCCTGACTGGAAGTCTGTTGGAAAGCGCTCCCTCGGGGGCGCTTTTTTGTTGCGCATCTGTTGATCCCGTCTAGTCGCGATGCGACCAATGGTTACCGTTTGTCATAAGTGATTCCGTTACAATGCCGGGAATCCGTCGCCGGAGATGTCCGGATGCGTTTCCTGCATATCCTGACGATTCCGATCCAATTTCGATGGCTCTGACCGCATGAAACTCGTCGCCTGGATTTTCCGCATTGTCCTGTTCGTCCTGTTGTTCGTGCTGGCCCTGCGAAACACTGGCGATGCATCCCTGCAACTGTTCTTCGGTGCGGTTTGGCATGCGCCGCTGATCCTGATCCTGCTGGCAGCGTTCGCCTTGGGCATCGTTGCGGCATTGGCTGCCGTGGCGCCGGGACTGATGCGACAGCGCATGGAGGCAGGGCGCTTGCGACGGGCGCTTGGCGAAGCGCGGGCCACGTCGCCCGCCGAGGCAGTGCCGCCCGAGGCCAAGCCCGGCGTTCCTTATAACGTAGTCGGTCCGAAAGTCTGACCCATGATGTTTGAAACCTGGTGGCTGCTGGCGTTGCCACTTGTCTTTGGCCTTGGCTGGATGGCGGCGCGCTTTGATCTGCGCCAGCTCATCAGCGAGCAGGGCGCCTTGCCTCGCTCGTACTTCAAGGGCCTCAATTTCCTGCTGAACGAACAACCTGATCAGGCAATCGACGCTTTTGTTGAAGTGGCGCGCCTCGATCCGGAAACCACCGAGCTTCACTTCGCGCTCGGCGCGCTGTTTCGCCGCCGTGGCGAAACCGAACGCGCGATTCGCGTGCACCAGAACCTTGCCACGCGTCCCGATCTGCCGGAGCCTGAACGAGAGCACGCGTTATATGAGTTGGGG
>ERZ1292625.4654-Hain-H41-01um-R1-4654-length-10120-cov-27_pt1 | contig 10120 bp, 17 predicted proteins | sample MGYA00564400_ERZ1292625 | MGnify/ENA primary metagenome ERZ1292625 (study PRJEB36523, sample SAMEA6512639) | groundwater metagenome | collected 2019-01-08 | study: AquaDiva: Metagenomics assemblies of 32 groundwater samples
TGCGGAAAACATCATAACCGTTGTGTTGTGGTACTATCAAAAATCCAAAATATTTAGATTTTATGTGCACCAATTCTGATTTATTCATTGTGAGTCCCTTCTTTGTTAAATGATTTTAAAGATTGGCCTAAAAAGCTCTCTATCGTGCGAACGTTTCGACGAAGTTCTTGGACCATTCCTTTTAAATCAAAGTTTGATAAATTTAATATTGTTAGTTGGGCCATGATTGCCCAGAATTGCCACTGGCTCATTTGCTGGCCTGACTGTAGCTCTGACAAATAGTGTCTCTAAGCTCTTTAGGCTGCATGTCTAGAGCTGCCGCCGCTACGGCAATGGCAATCCCTACGCCGTAACCTATCATTTTTTCTTTTGTTAGAAATGTCATAACTATTTTTTTTAAAATACTTTCCACAACAACCCCTTTCAAAAGGTTAATAACTAAACTAATCACACTGTCGCATTCTGGTATTTTACCCAGTAATTATCAGCGCCGTTTGATACTTCTTTTATATTAAGTTCATATTTAGAAGTCCCTACGCCCTGGTTATACGTTTTAATTAAAAACTCTAAAAATCTGAAATCAGACTCTTTAAGCTTTGTATTTTTTAATAAATAACTTTTGCTCCATGAAATATATTGAGCTGCAATTTTTACAGAATATTCGGGATCATTTAATTTCTGAATTGTAGCGCTAGGATCAAAGTCCTGGGCCGTTGAAAGTCTTAACTGCATGAGCCCATAGCTTTTGCCGTCTTCGCTTACTATGCCCGCTATTACGCGCGGGTTAAGACCTATATTTGATTCTATTTTTGCAATACGTTTTAAAACCCGCCAATCAATGCCGACCGGCGCATATTTTTTAAAGTATCCGTCATAGCTTGGATTATTTGCCAAAGTTGAGATCCCTTCGGTAAAAAATAAAATTGCTAGAGGTATTAAAACGAACCACATTAGACCTTGACCTTTGTTAATTTAAGTTTTGGAAGTTTTGGGGCCGCTTTCACATTCAAATAAATGTATAAGGCCGCGCCCCCTAGTAATAAATAAGGAGCAAAATTTAAAAGTGTCTTGCCGGTATCAATAACTCTATCGCCGACATATTGAGCGCCGTTTAAAACATTGTCAGCAATACCGGCTGCAACGTACACGACTGGGTTATTGGTATTATTTTGTATATCGACAAAGCTAAAAGTTTTGGTTGCTTCGTCTCTTAAAGCAGCGTCAAAACTTGCCTTAGTCGGTATTTTACCGCCGGAGGCATTAGCTAAGTTTTGCATAGCGGTGTTTAAATCTGAGTAATTCTCGCCCAGGATTCTAAATTGAAATCCGATGCCCTCAACTAATATCGCGGTGTTTTTAAAACCCATTGCCCGCGCAATTTGGTCATAAGAATAAGTCACATGCCATTTATTTTGCTGATAAAAATTAAATTTATCTAAGACTATTTGTCCTAGTTCAAATTCTGTTTTTTTTTCTTCAAAATTAAAAAATATCATTTTTTCCTTTAGTACTTTATAAAAAATCTAACGTTAATATTTCTAGGTCTGGTTTCAAGCCCGCCCGTAGCTTGAATAGCCGGTGTCTCAGAGCCAGTGCGATTAACCGACGGAGTACCTAAATTATTAGCTCCGGCAAAGTTACTTACAGTAGTACTAGAGCCCGCGCCGTTTGCTACTTGTTGGTTGTGGTCATGCGCTGATTGTGTATGTGTATGTGATTCTATTCCAGGTTGCTGTAAAGAGCCTATATTGTCACCGGAGTTGCCTCCGGCACCGCTTGCGGTACGTGCCGCGACGTCAAGATCAATACCAGTTCCATCACTTTGACCGCGTAAAAAAGCGCCTTGCAGTTTAGGTAAATTAAAAGTGTTAGCATCTACAGTCCCGCACGATGTCCCGATTACCTCAAATAATTGAGGATATGTCGCCCTAGATACGCTCGTACCATCACAATATAAATAACCAGAGGGAACCGTAGTTCTCATTGCTGATATTATCGTGCCTACTGGCACACCTGGTGTAGAAATTATCATGTGTAACTCACAACCGTTAATAAACCAGCAGCTCGCGCCGCCGCTGAATAACAATAAATTGCGCCCGTACAATCGTCCGTAGCGGTAGCGCCTGGCAGTAGCTCTAAACCTTTATTTGCTCCGGCATCATCAATCCCAGCTTCACCCAGGTAGACAGTAGCAGGAGTGTTATTTTGAATAGTTGCTTTTTTTCTTGAAGTATTTGCCGCCAAAATTAAATCCGCAACGCCGCCGGTGAGGGCAGGGCTTGTTGTGGCTCTGACAGACGACAAATTTAAAGAAACTGTGCCCCTGAATTTAGTTGAACCGTTTTTAAATTTCATGTCACGATACGCTCTGAAACTTAAAACTTTTCCTGACTGGGCTGTATTGTAAATTGTAGCGCCTGAAAACATTTCGTCCGATTCATAACTATCGTTATCATAAAGTATATCTTGTTTTTTACCTGAAATTTCTTCGTCATAAACAACCGTAATATTTACAGTTTCATCGGTGCCTCCAAAAGTCCTTAGACTTTGATGAGCGCCTATTCTGATACCGTTTCCAAGTTCCGGCGTTCTTAAAGTTGTTAATGATATTTCTTGGCCTACTGGCTCAGATCTATTGATAGTTTTTGCATACTCAACTTGACCAGACCGGATCAAATTTCTTTTTTTCAGCGCATCTACAATTTGATCTAGAATGTCCATAATTATTTTTTACCTTTTTTAAAAAGTAAAACCGCACCTATTATTGCAGCAAGGCCAACGCCTATAAATATTAAACCTGAGTAGTTTTTTGGTTCAACTACCGCAGCAATTGAAGATACTTCTTTAATTGGGGCCTCTTTTGTCCCTACATTATCAACTAAACCTTCTAAATATCTTTCCGAAGCGTCAACCGCTGCCTGTCCTGCATTGTCAAAAATTTGATCTAAATAGTTCATAAAATCCTTTTCTAAATTAATAAATAGGCAAGACCGGCAAGTGCCGAAAGCACGAATGCAATCTTGTCTTTATTTTTGTTTAAATAATCGTTTAAATTTTCGCGCTCAACTTGCGTATTTACGGCGGGCGCGCTAGTAGCTGAGGGGCTTTTTTTGCCGCCGGTTATTGCATTAGTTATTTGATCGGTGCCGTACTGCACCGCCGCTCTTTCGCCCGCTGAAATAATTTGCTCTAAATAAGTAGCCGCTGCAATTTCTGATACTGTGATTGCACCGCCCAGGGAGCCCGCGCCGCCGATCACGCCTGCACTTGCTCCAGCTTCAAGACCGATAAGCCCTGGGGCCACTGTAGCCGATTCTCCAAGCGTAACGCCTGCAATAGAACCAGTTGCGGGCGCACCAGCCGCCGCTATCGCGCTTCCTAAAACATACCCGCCTGCAACAACCGCTGTAGCTATTGCGACATTTTCGAGAAGTCTTTGTCCCTCATAACTAGGTAACTCACTAGCTGACCAATGCATGTAAGCCGCATATTCAGCGGGCGTTAGCATTTTTTTAAGTGTATTATCCCTAGCGGCTGTGTAAAAAGAGTTTTCTTGATAACCCAGATTTAAAAATTTTATTGCTTCCCAAAGATCAGGGATAACATGATGATAGATTTTATTATAAAAAGCATATGAAAGCGCATCAGTATTGCCGACTTGTTGTTCTGGACCAAAATATAAGTATCTCAAATTATAATTTAAAATATCATCGAGACTATCAAAATCTCTGCTAGCGCGTAGTCCAATCCAAGTTGCATAAGCGCCGTTATTTTGAATCATTTATTCCTCATAGAGCTAGGCAGCGCTCAACTTTTCACATTGAGCGCGCCCGTGCTAGGTTTATTGATTTTTATCTAGTTGTAATATAATCCGTCATAATTTTTAAAACCGCGCCCTCAGTACCGTAGTCGGTAGCTGTAGCTTGAGCCTCAGATTTAAAAACTAATTGCAAAGTCTTATGCTTTCGCACGTCGATTGCTTCAGCTTTATTTCTTTTAACCCAGAAAATACCAGACACGCCGGTATCTTCGCCCACGCCGTTTGTAAGCGGTGCTGTGTAGCCGAAAATCTGCTTCATTACACCTTTAAAACCGCGCCAAGATGAGTCTGCATAGCGCTCGCTATCGTCGCCCCAAACGTCCATTTTTGTAATGATCGCATCATTAGCAAGTTTTGAAGTTGCAGTTGTTGACGAACCCGCCGCACCGTCGCGCAATTTCATAATCTGACACATAATTCGACCAGTGCGACCATTAAGATCTACTGTATTAGTGTCATTTTCACCTGTGAAGGTATGAGATTGCTGTATTTGACGGTATGTCTCAAGCGAGTTGTAAAATGCAGGGTTATCAAGCTCGCCTTTGGCGTCTTCTTTTAATTCCTGGTAATCAACCACAAATTTTAATGCAGATAAACCAGAATATACAACCGGCGCAGTGTTGGCACCGTCACGAATTGTTAATGCAGCTTGCTGCACTAATTCAAGTTTACACTCTGTTAAACCTTTTGTTCTGATCGCTGTTGAGTATTGCTCTGAAAGTTTTTCAACCCAAGGAATCATACAAAAAAGCGTCAAATGCTCTTCAAAATTTTGGTATTGTCCGGTCGTACCGTAACTTACTGAGGCGCCGCCCGCTATATCAGTAGCGGCATTATTTGTCGCAGTGGCCCCAGCAGTGGCTCTTAACATCGGCGCAAATTTATTAACTAATAAATTTTGTATCCTGAACATTTCAGGACTTGCAGCCTTAATTACGTCACCATTAATAGATAAACGAATTGAACTTAGTACCGAGTTCATAACTGAACCTTGACGGGCAACCGGAGTTCCTGATGCAAAGGTCGCAATTAAATTTCCGTACATACGAATAAAAATTTTAATCAAGGCTAAAAAATCAAGCGGCAGATCAAACTCTAAAGAGCCCGTCTCGGTGTACGCTTTGACTTCTTTACCGTCGCGCATTTTTGCGTACATATTATAACCATTTTCCAACGTAGTCTTTAACTACCGGAGCGTTTTTTACTAGAGCGATTGCTAAAATTGCAATAAGAGCGATTTTTAAATTCTGATTCATTTTAAATTTTCCTTTCAAGAAAATATTTTTGTTCGCACAATCAGAATTTATAAAATAAAAGTGTTTTGCAAAGAATAATAAAAGTCTAAATTAACGTGTAGACATTAGCTTAATCAGATTAGGATTTTAGTATTGAAACTTGAAAATTCATTATTGTACTTGTGCAAAAAATTATATCGTGTTAGCGCGCGCACATCATTGTCATTAAAATATTCTGCCGCCGCTTTAAAGTCCCTGTGATTATCTAATTGACCGATAAACTTATGATGCGCTTGAGACGTGACATTATTATGAACCATTGCAAGCCGCTGACTTGAACTATATATAGATACGTTCTCATGCCTGCCGCCGGTGTTTAAAAGTGAAAACCAATAGCCAATATTTGCCGGACTACAATAGTTATGCACTTCCTCAATATTTAAATGAACATTCCCCAGGTAATAAATAATTTCACAAAGTTTGTCGAATTGCTCTTTAGTATCTGATTTTCCAAGCGGGAAAGAATAAATAAGTCTAAATTGGTGCTGATCTTTAACTTTTTTGATTGCATCCACAAAATTTAAAAGGCCACTGACACGCTTTTCGTTTTTGTACTCGTTTAAAGTATCAATAACCACAACGCGCGGGTAAAGTTTTTGAACAAAGCGGCCAATCGTTGATTTTCCGCACTCACTCATTCCGGCGGTGAAAGCTTTTGAAGTCGGGCCGAACATTGAAAAGATATGCGCCGGATTATTAACCGGCCTTATTTGTTGCATCTTTTAATATCTTATCTTTTGAGCCGTTTTTAACTTCAATTAAATGCGTTGCATATTCTTTAGTTGCGCCAAGTGCCGCAAAACCTGCAAACAGCATCATTTTTTCTTTTGGGCTCATGCCGGATACGTCAGGCCACAAGATCGCAGCAAAGACCGATAAACTTTCTTTGTAAGCTACCTTTACCGGCTCTGGCATTTTTGCCCGCTGATCTTTTAAATAAAAAATTACAGCTTCATCCACTACGCCTAAAGCAATTTCAATGACCGTCTCGTATTCCTTGGCTCTTTTAGTTGTTTCTTCTTCGCTAAAAGGCGTTTCAATTTCATTATTTGAATCAATTTTTTGAATTAAATCAGCTTTGGGAGGGGCTATCAATTCAGGTTTTGACTCTTTTAGTTCAATTTCGGCCTTTTCATTGAGGTTTTTTGTTGTTTGAGCTGCAATTTCGGCCTGTATTCTATCAATATTTGAATCAAAATCAGTGCTTTGATCGCTTTCAATAGCTTTTAACTGTTCAATAGTTTCAATCTTTGACTCTGGTTTTGGTTTTTGCGGCTCAATTTTCAGTATTGAGCGCTTTTTTTCATTCTTTTTGCCGGTGCCTTTTGGATATCGTGCCATTATTCTTGCACTCCTATACTAAAAATATATTCTCTGTTAAGACCTTTTCCATCCATATAGTCAATTTCAGAATAGAATTTAACCCAGCCGTTGCGGGTTCTTACTTCTAAAAAACCAGTTGCAACGCCGTCTATTCTTTCGTCTCTTAGCTTTTCGCTAAGCCAACCTGGAACGCTTTGTAAATATCCAGTTTCAGAATAAAAAAACTTAATTGCTTCAATTTCAATTACCTTTGATCTGAATTTACTCATATTTGCGTGTACTCCATTGGATTTTTTAAGAAGTCACTTAAAACCGTTCCAGATTCATAAGTTAAATCAGTGTGACCATTTTTAAATTTATTTAAAGCTGCGTAATTGATACCAGTTAAAATTGAAACGCATCTATAAGTTAGTTTTGAATTTTCAATAAAATTAATAAACTGAGTTCTTAACTCGTTAGTGTGAAATTTAAAGCCCATATTAAATCACCTGACCAATCACAAGGCCGACGATAATCGCAATTAAAAGCAACTCTTCAAAGTGGTATTTTAAAATGTGAAAGCAGAATTTAGAGACCATTGATAACCCCAAAGCTACGGGCTCTAAAGGCCATCATGCAGGCTAGAAGTTCGTCTGGCTTTGTTACTAATATTCTTTTGCACTTTTCAATGAATCGCATTGAAGGGCGTGAAATACCGCGCTCATATTTGCTTATGGTCTGAGTATTTCTCTCCATAAATGTTGCAAATTCACTTTGTGACATGCCGGTCTTTTTTCGGGCCTCAAATACAATTGAGGCAAGATTAATTATGGTCAACCGATACTCCTTTATTTAATTTATAATTGAGAATCATTCTCATTTAGACTAATTGAATACCTAGACGAATGCCTATGTCAATATTTTTTAACTTAATAAATTACTTTAAGTATTTAAGATAAGTGTCTCAATTTAGGTCAAATTAGTTAAAGCATCACTTTAAGTATTATTTTGTTTTGCTTTTTTGTTGATTCTTTCAAATCGAATGTGCAGGCTTTAAGGACAGTTAATCTAATTTTTAGTGATTTTTCTCCACTAGTCGTAAGACGGGGAGGGGAGTCCGGCTCATTCTACCGATGCCAAAGCGTAAAACCCGCACTAAAAAATAAATTTTTACAAAAAAAAAGGCCACATGAATTTAATCTTGTGACCCTCAAAAATACTTTACGTATTTTTCCTCATTCGACCGAGTAAAATGAACGTATCTTTTTGAGTCGATTTTTTCAATTAAAATCGGGTTTTTTGATGACTGTTTTTAACTCTGGACTTGGACTGTTAAAAATACGCAATTTCAGCGGAGCAGCCGAAGCCCTTTTCTGACGAACCTCGGACTAAAAACTCAGTCAAAATCAATACGTTTGACTGGGGCTACTGACACGGGGACATAGTAGCTAGCAGAAGGCCAATTTCAGAGTGAAAACATAAAATCCGGCGAAACTTAAAAATAAACCGGATTTAAAAGTGTAAAATTAATGTACAATTTTCAAAATCATAAATGAAAATTCGTAAAATTTTTTTATTCAATTATTCCAGCATGTTACATTCGGTTTCTCCGATAAGTTATATTATGCTGGACAAAAGTTTAGTCACTTTTCGTAAGAGCCGCTCTGGTGGCGGCTTTCAAGCCTATAGCAAGTTCATTTGTCAATGACAATTTTAATAAATTCTTAACAAAAAAAACCACGCCTGATGCAGTAAAGTTTTTGAATTCGGGGATGGAAAACAGAAACTACTCCGTAGTGAGCCCTTCCCACAAACTTTAAAAAAAATTTATCCTTCGGATTTTTTTATAAAGTTGTGGAAAGCGCGACCGCAAGTCTGATTGACTTGCTACGGGTGGCTCGATTCTTGATCTTTTTATTTCATAACTTCCCCCTGGGAATGCAACACGCGATTACTTGCCGCTAGCAAGATAACTTGTCCCCGTAATCAGCCTACATCGGCACAAATTTCTTCTGATCGTAGCGTACTGGGTACGCGAAGATCTCCTTAAATGAGCCCGCTCCCGTGCGCGTAAGCGCACAAGGGGCCCCTAGCCCGAATGGGCGCAGGGGAAAATAAGGAATTGAATTTTTTGGGCGGGAAGTGTGCCCAAAATTTGACAACAATTTAACAAAGGAGTTTTTATGTCAAAAATCACGTTCTCAAAAATGCTTTTAAGCGCCTTGTGGCGCGCTGGTAGCCTCGCTGTAAGAATTAAATTCGGTCAAGCTTTAAGATGGCTTAAGAGCCCGCGCTTAGGGGCACAATTGAGCGCTAGGGATTATTCTCTAGATCACTTGCGCGGTCGCTATTATATTAATACAGGCAAAAATATTATTACTATTGCGCCGGATATGGCCTTTGCTGATGACTTAAAAGCGGGCGGGCAGGATATGGTCCAAAAAATTAGCTTGCCGCCTGGGAGCCATTTTTGGTCTAAAAATAATTATATCGTAATTACCACAAGTGACGGGAAGCCCGCCGAGACTCGCATCTGCTTTGACCATGCAGAGCTTAAAAAAGTGAAAAGAGAGTTGCGCTTGGAGCGCAAACGGGTAGTCTAAAGCCCTGCCGTTCACATAGCCCGCCTTTATCGGCGGGTTTTTTTTTGCTTAAAATGGAATTAATCCGAAGCGGGTCCACAATTTAAAGCCTCGATCAAAAAATTGAACATTCGCAAAACGTCCGACATTTTCGTCAAATAAATTTTCCATTGTGTCATGAGACCAGACGCCTTTCCCTGCCAGCTTCACAAAGCCTGGAGGCAAATCAAAGCGGTTAAGATCTTTAAATCTTGTGAAATAGTAATTGTAATATCTCGTCGTTGCATCGGTACCAACAAAAATTATAAGTGATTTCATTTTTTGGCTTTCTTTTTAAGGACTATGCTCAAAACAAACATAGTTTTCGTAACAATTTGGGCAGGAATTTATTTTTTTGCTCGTGATCGGCTGGTTTTTAATCTGCATTGACATGGGGCCTTTTTTTCTCGACTTCTTTTTCTTTTTTTCAACCCAGGCGCCTGAATCTATCGCTATATCAATTTCAATTTCTTTTTTCCACTCTGCGCGATCTGCTAATTGTTTTTTAGTTAGTTTATCTTTTTGTTTATCTTTTGGAATGTATTTTTTTGGCATATCATAGTTATTAGCCCATGCAATAAGAATTCGATTCAATAGGTTTTGATAGCTTTTATTCCAAAGTTCTTGGCTGGCTTCGGTCTTTAGGGCTTCCAAAACTGGCTCAGGTACTCTTATTGATATTAGTTTTGTTTTATGGTGTACGCTGTACATAAATTCCCCCAGGTAATTTGTATATACACACATTACCTGGGGGATCTCGATTTGTATATACAATTATTTTACCAGGCTTTTTGTATATACATGAACGCCCGGGAGTTCCCGGGAACGGTTGTATATACATTGCGATCGCAATAAAAAAGCAGAGGTTTCTAGCCTCTGCTTAAAATCTAACTTTTGTCGGATTTTACCTAAGCTGGTTTTGCAGCTTGCGCAAATTCGACTTGTTTTTCGTCAAACATGGCGCCCATTCGGGCGCGTATTTGACCCTGAACTGCTTTACTTGACGTTCTCACATCAAGACCGGCGTCTTTTGCTGCTAATTCTTCACAAGACGGCACGTGGCCATCTTCGCTTACGAATTT
>ERZ1292625.4655-Hain-H41-01um-R1-4655-length-10120-cov-4_pt1 | contig 10120 bp, 19 predicted proteins | sample MGYA00564400_ERZ1292625 | MGnify/ENA primary metagenome ERZ1292625 (study PRJEB36523, sample SAMEA6512639) | groundwater metagenome | collected 2019-01-08 | study: AquaDiva: Metagenomics assemblies of 32 groundwater samples
AAAAGACAGTGCGCGTGGGCCAGTTTGCCAAAAAAAATGAGGACTACCGCGATGGCGATAGCATGACCATTTTGGACGCTGGTGTTAAAACCACGGGCCAGTTTGGCGAACAGGACATTTTTAAGTGCCGTATGCCCAGTGGGGAGGAGCGTGCAATGACCTTCAACAAAACGTCTATTAACAACATGATTGACGCGTTTGGTGAGGAAAGCAACGACTGGATTGGTAAGACTGTTAAGGTGTGGCTGATACTGCAAAACGTGCAGGGCAAAATGGTGCGTGTTGCGTACCTTAGCCACCCGGAAGCTACCATTAACGACGAGGGCGTGTTTGTACTAGGGGGCACTGTTGCTAGCGTTGGTTTGCCAACCGAAACGGAACCCGTAGACGACGAGCCTGAGGACGACGGGATTCCTTTTTAGCCTATGACTGCTACCCAACTTAAAACTAAGGACGGGCGGCTAGTAGGAACACTTAAAGGCGGTGTGCTGTCCAAAACAGTCAAAGGCAGCCAGCATAAGTTTCGCAAAATAGGCGTTAACGGAAGCTGGGGCATTGACTACGAGGTACTAATGCACCAACTCCCGGCACGGTGCAGTGTGCGTATTACCGACACAGAAAGCGGCACTATGTACATGGCACCCATTGAGCGGTGGAAGGAGTACGGGGAAATACTGCACTTTAAGGAGGGCGAGGTCGACCATTACACACAGATATTCTTGCCGCTAGAATACTTCGATAAAGTAAAAACACATGGCCTTTAGGAAACAATGCGACAACGAAGAGTGCGGCAAGCTGTTGGGTGATGACGGCGTGTCGTTCCTGCAACTGCACGGCAGCATGTCCGAACAGATTGAGGAAAACGGCGATGTGGAGTACCGATACCTAACACCACACGCAAAGGCCAAGCTAGCGTACTGCGACACGGGATGTTTAACGGCCTGGGTTAACCAGGAGCGCAAGCGTACGCCTTACACAAAACGTGATGTGAGGGATATCCACACCCAGGGGCTTTACTAGTAAACAAAGTACACTTAGTATACAGGTACAGGTTAAGTAAAAGTGCTGGGGCGTACGTGAGGTTTGGGCCAGGGGAAATACAATAGCGTAAAGCTACCCCACAATGGCCCGCCACCCACGGCGCAACTGGTGTTTACGAACCAGTACCGGGTACCCGGTGTAGAAAATTATTAAAGACCTAATTAGGCAAAATACTATGCAAAAGGCAGAAAACACTTCGGGCGGTTCGATTGCGGTTAGCGTTGCACGCCTCGGTCAGGAGGCCCTCCCGGTTGTACTTCCGGCAGGTGCAAGCGTCCGCGATGCGCTCGCAAAGGCTGGTGTTAGCACCAGCGACCGCACCGAGTACTTCGTTTCCGGCGTACGCGCTGATTTCGAAGACGTGCTTGAGGACGGCGATGTGCTTGCACTCGTGACCCCAAAGCAGGCAGGTGCGTAAACCCTAACGGGGTTTTAGGGGGCATTGCCCCGCAGTGCCTCCAATAAACCCTATTAAATAAATACAATGAAAAAGGCAAACCAAACACCAGGAACAGCAACTTACACTGAGCGCGACCTAAAGGAACTGCTTAGCTACTTAGACACCGGCGCACGTAAGCGCAGCAACTTCGAGGCCAACATTAAGCGTGAAGCTGACAAGGCCCGCAACCTTGAAAAGCAAATAACCATTGCAGGTGCAGACCTTGAAGCCACAAAGCTAAACCTTACCAAGCTTGAAACCGAGTTTGCCGCCCTACCGGAAGACGGTATGGGTATTGAGGAGGGTAAGGCCCTTATGGATAAGATTGCTGGCTTGCCGTGGGTTGAGCGTGTGGAACTTAACACCAACATACTGCACATATTTACGCGGCAGGGTGTGCTTAAAACCGACTTCTATAACCGCATGGTCATTGGCAACGGCAACCGTACCAACGAGCTGCTTATGGAGGTGGCTACCCTACCTTTGCCGCAGTACGAAATTACGCTTGACCTACGCAACATGGGTAGTAGCTGGGCAGTTAACCCGGCCCTAAGCATTAGGCTTAGCAACCCACAGGACTACAACAGCTTCCAGGCAATGGAGGGCGGTTGGGAAGTGCATGAGCCACGACCCCACTGGGCGTGCAACAACAACACGGGCGATTGGGGAACGCTGTGCTTGGGCGACTACGATAAGAACTTGTTCGAGGGTGCTAAAAGGGGCTTGCTGGGCCTGTTGGAAGAACTGGCAATCTTCCTACAGCGCAGCGGCTGGTCGAGTGCGTACGTTAACAAGGTGGCTTGGTCAACACTTATGGGCAACCCGGTGTACAACCAATACCTATTGCGTGCGTTTAGGCCGGGTGAGGACGTTGACAGCATTGTGGCTGACAACCGCAAGCGTATGGCCGACTTCCTTAAAGCAAACAACCTTACTAGCAACATGTACCAGTACGGAAGCCACGGAAGTGATGACGATGACGACCGTTGCTACGACTGCGATTGCGAAAGCGAACCGGACGAAGACTGTGAGTGCGACTGCCATGCTGATAGCTGGTAAATACAATTAACTTAAATACTATGCGACTTATTATCCCACCAGAAGTTGAAAGCAAAATACACGCCTACGTTATGGCAGTGGAGGGCGAAATTGCCGGTATGGGCAAGGTAAAGGTAAACGAAGACACCGGCGACATTGTGGTTGAGGACGTATGTATATACGACCAGGAGGTGACGGGCGGCACCGCCGACCTTAGCACCGAAGCCCTAGCAGGTTTTATGATGGAAAAGATACAGGCAGGCGAAAGTTTGGCCCCCTGGATACTTTGGTGGCACAGCCACAGCAACATGGCCGCGTTCTTTAGTGGACGGGACACTAGCACCATTGACGGCAGCACCGACTTCCAGCACTTGATTAGCTTGGTTGTTAACAAGCGTAGGGAGCGCGAATGCCGCATTGACACCTTTAGGCCGTTCCGCATGACTACCGAAGACGTTTCGGTTGTAGTGCCTGGCAGCAGCTTTATTGTGCCGGAGGATATTAAGGAAGAAGTTGCCGCTAAGGTTAAGGAAAAGAAAACCTCATGGCAGGGCAACGGCAGCACGCACGGCCACTACGAGGGTACACGTTGGGTACCGCACACCGGCCAGCACAGCCTTTATGACGATGAACACCCTTGGGACACGAACGGCGCAAAAAAAGTAGGAAGTCTGCTGGCCCCGTTCCAACCGGCAGGCTTTCGAAACGGGAACGAAAGCGACTCGCGAAACTGGAATCCAAACAACGGAAACACGGCAAGTGGGGGCGCAAAGGACGAAGTTGAGTTTGACACCATTGACGACTTTGACCAGGAACAGCTACGCCAAATAATTGCAGGTGCTAAGGCGCAAATGCAGGCAATGGTTGATTACGGCAAAGACGACAGCCCGGAGTACATACAAATGCAAAACGACCTTGCTGATTACGAGTACCAGCTTGCCGAATTGGAACGCGAAGAGTTCCTTGATGGCCTAACCGGAAACTAGTATGGAACGAATACTAAACGGAATGCGCCACGCTGAAATACACGACCCTGCTACGTATGCAGAAAAGCGTATTGCGGTAATTGGTGTAGGTACTATTGGCAGCCACCTAGCGCACACCCTGGCCCGTATGCAGGTACCTTGCACGCTGTATGACGATGACGACATTGAGCCACATAACCTGGCTACCCAAACGTATGGCGCAAACGACATTGGCCGCAGCAAAGTTAACACCGTGCTTGACCAGCTACGTACATTTGGTAGCGATGTTGAGCACAGGGGCTTTGTTGCTAAATACGAAATGCAGGAACCCGCTGACATTGTTGTTAGCGCAGTAGATAGCCTTAAAGCCCGTGCGGATATTGCTAAACAGTTAATGGCTGCCGGGTACGTAGGCCCTATTGTGGACGGGCGCGTAGGTAGGGAGCAGGTTGAGGTGTACACCTTTGGGGACGCAACAGCATGGCTGGCGCAGTTGCCGGAGGAGGGCGATGAAGACCCGTGCGGTGCGCGTTTTACCGCCTACACGGCTAACGTGGCGGCGGGCCTCATGGCAAACAACATTAAGCGTTTGCTTATGGGGCAAAAGGCTCCGGGCCGCATAATTTATGACGCGGCCTCGAGTATCTTTATCAAGGAGTAAGCTCATACCATGATTAAAAAAGACCCAATTGAGGTGCTAACCGCCAAAATAGACAAGCTGACCACTACGGTTGAGCGTCTGGTTGACGGGCTTATAAAGCAGGCACCAGTGCGCAAGCCGTATACCAAGCGTGTACCAGTTAAGGCAGTTGAGCGTGTGCGCCGCTACAAGCAGTTCCCACACGAGCTATACGCTAGCCTTACGGCCCTTGCTGTTGGTGAGCAGGTAAACATTACTGCCTTTGTACGCAGTGCTGGCATACCGCTACCCAACGTTAAGAAGCGTATTAGCCACTGGGCTTGGTTGGCACGACAGCAGAACGGCAGCACCGTTAACTACGAGACTGTTAAGCAGGGCTGGGACATCTTCGTTAAGCGCACGGTTTAACTATGCGGAAGCTTGACCGCCTAACCCACTACGCAGACCTAAACAACGGTGAGCTGGTAATGCACAACCGCCGTTGGTTTAGGGGCATGTTGCAGCAGTATGAAAACTGCCCGGTGGTAGTGGTGGTTGAGCGCAGGCGTAATAGCCGTAGCAAAGAACAGCTTGGGTATTTGTGGGGCGTTGTATACCCGTTAATTGCGGAGCATACTGGGCACAGCAAGGAGGACTTACATGAAATATTCAAGGCCAAGTACTTGCAAAACCACATAAGCTGGCGCGGTAGCGAAATGATAGTTGCGGGTAGTACTACACGGCTTAGTGCAAACGAAATGGCCGAGTTTATTACCAACGTTATAGTTGAGGCCAACGAGCTGGAAATTGAGGTACCTGACCCCGACCCGTTGTACCAATTCAACGATGTGGTTATCAACACCGACACCGAAGAGGGTGGGTAAACTAATGGTACTATGTATATATGGCAACTAAAGCGACAGTAAAGGCGGCAACGCCAAAGACAGAAAAGATTATTAAGGTTAAGCCTGCTGACCACACGGTCATTAAGGTCAAAGCGGCAGAGCGTGGCAAGAGCATGGGAGACTATGTTGCCCAACTTGCCCGCAATGACAAGTAGGCAGTGCGGCTGGGGCGGGTGGTAAGCCAACTGGCTCATAACCAGTAGAAATGGGTTCGATTCCCATAGCCGCCATGGAATGTACTTTGACAGGTTGAACGCATAATAGTGGGTGGCAGAATAACCCCCTTATCCTAGGGGTAATGCAACAGCGAAAAACAATAGGGTTTAGTAGTTGGGTTGCAGGGATACATTACCTAATGAACTTAGGGATAGGAAGTGGCACCAGATAAACTGAACGTGCCTGCACCTATATGGCTTGCAGTGCGGAACTCGAGACCCGCAAGGTAGGTACGGTGTATATAGCAAAAAGCCACGTGCTTACGTGGTAGCTACTGGGAATGAGGTGGGCCTCAAACCTTGCAAAAATAAACGCTGAATTAAGCCCCTGCTTGCTGGTACCAAGTACTCCGGCCCCACTACTATGCGTTTAACCTATTAGCACCTGTGCTGGGCGCGAACGGCACTCCAAACGCTGTTTTGCTCGGTTCGATTCCGAGAGGTGCTGCTATGAGTGGAAAAAAGAACTGGGGCAACATACGTATGGACGGGCACCTGCCGCCCCCTTTAAGTGATGAGCACGCACGTGTGGCTGTTAAGAATTGGCGCGGTAAGTACGACTGCCCCAAGAACAAGGGCTACCATGAGTGGGAGCTGGTTATACCTGAATGGGATAGGACTGACCGTGTTGGACGTGTGCTAAACGTACCCATTGAGGAGTACTACATACGTAGGGACGCTGAATACTTTAAGGAGCGGGACGAACATGCCCAACGTGTAGCGGCTGGCGAGCTTACTAGCCGCTGGTCTATACGCTTTTGGGGTGGCCGCCGCCGTAGCTATGAGTGCATACATTGCCGTAAGCACGCAGCAGACTACGAGGACAAGCCCAGCAAGAAAATACGTGAGCACCTATGTACACACCCAAAGAACTAGCCGAAGCAGAACGCGCTTATAATGAGGGTGCCCGCATGTGGAACAGTTTGCCAGGGCCTAAGTTAGTGTGGCCTGAGGACAAGTTTAAGGTGGTGTACTGTACGTGCCGCAGCCGTAAGCGTACAGGTGAGGACAAGCGTGGGCCGTTTTGTTTTGGGTGCGGGTACTACATTATTGGCGAGTAGTTTCTACGGTAGAAACGTCTGCCTTTGGAGCAGGAGTCTGTTGGTTCGAATCCAACCTCGCCAGCATTAAAAAAGTACCCCGACGCAGTGTGTGCGCCGGGGAGATTACTGACCACCTCCTTTCGGTATGTGGTGTGGGTGCAGGGGCTAGGTGTGTGTGCCCAATGCACAGGGCGTGGGCCAGGGTTGCCATTGCACCCACTTTAGTATTGTACAATATGGGAAGGCCTCCCCAACCGACTACCAACCTTTGATTTCATGTTTCTCCATTTGGTCGGAACAAAAAAGCCCCCGCTAGTAATGTGGGGGCTTGCCTGTTAAACCTTTTCCCAAAACATCCACAGCTCCTTAGCCTTAACCTTGTGGCCGTTCTGTTTGCCACTAATACTGGTGTAGCCAAAGCTGTCGCTGCCATGGGTTGCGGTTATTTGCACCACTAACCCACTGTCCTTTTTTCTCCAAAACTGCCCTTTTCTAATCTTGCAGCGCATGTCTTTCCACTTCATAGCTCAACGCTGTCATACGCACCGCACTTAACGCACACTACCGGCCACACAGTAATAGTTTCCTGTTCTGCGTAGCTAGGTCGGTACTCTAGCTGGGCATACATGTGGTGCCTCCACTGGTGCCTGCAAAACAATTGTTTAAGCCATTCCATATTAGTCAATCTTTATTCCAAACCTACGTGGGTCAGGTTTATTGTGGTGTACACAGCAACACCCCAACGCGCTTGGCTTCCCTTGGGCACGCATACTTTCCCTGTTGTATACGCACGAGCCGCAACACTCTTCTAAGTCAATGACTTCAATCTTTACCAGTTCCGGCTCCTTAATCCGGTTTATGCGTATGTACATATTTAGCGTAGGTAGCTAATAATGCTAAAAGCTTTGTGCTTAACACCGTGCTCCTTTGCCAACTCCTTACTGCGCTTGTTGTATGCGTCTGCGTAGGGCTGTATTTTAAACTCGGCTTCTGCGCGGCTTATAACCCCCATACGGTACTTCATTCTTGCCTCCTCGGCTGCACCTGCTAGTGCTTTCATTTCGTCCGTCATACTAGTCTGCTTTAGGTGCTAGTACCTCCTTAAACGTAAAGCCCAGGGCCTGCAAACTGCGCATGTCGCTGGCGTTAATGGTAGTACGGCCAGTTAGGGTGCTCATTTCCTTTGCCTCTGCCTTGTCGGCAAGGTACATAAGCTCGTTCCCGTATACCTGCTTTCTGTAAAACTCTAGTTCCATAGTATTTGTGTAAGGGGGTATTACTAATGCCCTTATGTATACATAGTACACCTTAGTATACAAAGTGCAAGTACCCCTATAAGGGTGAGGGGATAACTTTTAAACGGTATACTTAGTACATGGAACAGGCACACCCGGTACCAAACCCTGGGGCAATAGTAAGCCCACCTGACGAGCGCGACTATAAGCTGGCCCTGGGTGCTGCCAGCCAACGCCCGGAAGTGTTTATGCCACCGGAAGTGTTTGCACGTGAGCCGGTGTACTACCAACGCCAAATACCTGACTGCGGCGCAAACCTGGGTGCCTTTTTGGCGGGCATGTTGGACGATGAGGGCAACACCTACAGCCCTGACTACCAGTGGATAGATATAAAGACATTTGACGGCTACGCACTTACGGACGGTACGGACATGCGTAGCATTTTTAAAAGCCTTACCAAAGGCAGTTTGCCTTACACATTGCTACCAGAGGCTACCACCATGGAGCTAAAGGCATTTAGTAGCACCAAGCGTATTACCCCTGCAATGCAGGCAGAGGCAGCCAAGCACAAAATAAAGGCGTATGGCTTCCACGATGGGCCGCTTACCTTTGACGACCTAAAGCAGCTTATTTGGCAAAACAAGGGCGTGGCATTGCTTGCGCGTATAGGGGACGAGTTTTGGACAGACAAAAAGGGTAAAAGTAGCTGGGCTGAAAAGGACATACTGCCGCTACGCACACCCAAGAGCGTGGTTAGTGGGCACTTTATTGTGGCTATTGGGTACGATAAGGACACCATTTACTTTGCCAACTGGTGGTCTGAGGACTGGGGGCGTAATGGCTTTGGCTACTTTAAGGTTAACTACCTACCGCAAATAGTGCAGGTGGGCACCATTGTTGACGATATAAACAACGTGGTTATACCTAAGTACAAATGGAAGCGCGACCTATACCTGGGCATTAGCGGCGATGACGTACAGGAGCTACAGGAGTGGCTTAACACGCATGGCTACCCAGTAGCACCAGCGGGCCAGCCAGGTAGTGCAGGGCATGAAACGGACTATTATGGGCTATCCACAACTCACGCCATAGCCGACTACCAGACAAAGCATGGAATTAAGCCAGCTAAAGGCTACTTTGGCCCTATTACGCGCAAAAGCATAAACGAGGCACCCTAGCAGGGGTATAATTAAGAACGTATGAGTAAACTATTTACTTCTGCGTCCAAACTAGCGTTCTTAGGCTTAACTTTGACGGCCTGTATTGGTTTCCTAACTGGGCTTTTGCCAGTTGACCAATTCATGCTGCTCGCGGTAGCTGCTTCGTCGTTCTACTTTTCCAACAAGGGGGAAGTGCAAACGACTGGTGAAGCGGCATACGCGGGTAAATAACAACGGCTTATAAAACGTCTAGCACTTATAGTGCTGGGGGTGGTGACATTTTGCGCAATATTCTTGTATTGCCTTATGTGGGCACCCCGTGTGGCAGCAGCACCTATACCGGCAGGCGCAACAGGCGAGTTTACGGTTGACCCACCTAAACCCGTTAAAAAAGTTGTCGCTAAAGCTGACGTTAAGGCACGTATTGCATGGTGTGAGAGCCGCAATAACCCCTTAGCAAAAAACCCAAACAGTACCGCTAAAGGGATATACCAATTCCTTGACGGTACATGGCAAAACTACGCCCAACGCTATTGGGGGGAAGATTGGGTGAACCACAGTGTTTTGGACGAGGAAGACAACAGGGAGTTGGGCCACTGGGTTATTGACACGTATGGCACCAGGGACTGGAATGCTAGCCGTCATTGCTGGGCGTAATCCACACCCTACCCCTTTATTTTTAGGCGTGCGCTGGGTATACTAAGTATACTAACGTTATGCCTGTAATTAACCACCGAAGGCCCAATACACAGCGTACTTGTTTAGGCGGACGCTGCTGCCTACAGTGTGGCTTTAGGTGCCATAGGCACTGGATTGTAGACCAATTTCCACAAGGTTTGCGTGGTGGGGAAACTGCCCAGCAGGCATGGGAGCGACAGACTATTGGTAATGCTAACCGTGGCGTAATGCCTAACAGTGTTGGTGTTGCGGGCCACCAAGCTGTAGTACAGCAATGGGGTACAACTACTTGGAATGACACGGGAAACGGGGTTGTATTCCATGCGGTTAACCAGCCACCACGCCCTACCACTACCGCACGTAGGCGCAATAACAGCTATGACATTGTGCGGCGTGGCACTAGGGCACCCAATGCTGCACCTGAGGCTGGCGACCGTTTAGTGACGGACGAGGAAATAATGCAGGCCCTGCAACCTCCCAATGTCGAACCGTTTTAATCCTATGGCTATATTTAGGCGCACAAACACACCAATGTCGCCGCGACGCGAAGAGCGACAAACCACCAACACCGCAGCACGTATATTGCGGGAGTATGAGCGCATGACGCGTGAACATGAGCAGGCTAATGCCGCACAGCACTCACAGGACTTTGCCAGGTACGCTTCTATGTTTTTAGACGAATCAAGCAGCATGACACCTACACAAATGCGGCGCATGATGGAGCTAATGAACTACGGTACCAGCATACGTAGGTCAACCAGGCGGGGCAGCAACAGTGGCGG
>ERZ1292625.4656-Hain-H41-01um-R1-4656-length-10120-cov-4_pt1 | contig 10120 bp, 10 predicted proteins | sample MGYA00564400_ERZ1292625 | MGnify/ENA primary metagenome ERZ1292625 (study PRJEB36523, sample SAMEA6512639) | groundwater metagenome | collected 2019-01-08 | study: AquaDiva: Metagenomics assemblies of 32 groundwater samples
TGTGATACATCCCATCAATTTACTAGCGTCTCAAATGTATCGCGACTTAAACAGGCAGGCAATACTGCTTATGCTCCCCGGATAAAAAACCAGTACATGGCAAACGCGTATGCGCTTGCCCCGACGCCAAATACTATCCATCCCCATAAAAATTTTTGCTGTGGTTTACCCTTTGTTGAAGGCACTGTGGATAATGATTCCTTTTTTTCTACCACCAGCGGAAACGCACTGGAACGAAGATCTGACATTGTGTCAAAGACGCGTTTCACCGTAACCATATCGACTTCTCCTTTTGTCACCCCATGATGAATCAAACTTGACCATGGGATGACCAATGTCACCTGATACCCCCGGAGCGCAAGAGCACGGGAAACTGATTCATAATAATCCTGATTCGTCGCTATCAAATACTGCTGTTCCTGAACCGTTAACGTGGTTGTCGCCACGTGGGCAAACGGGGTAACACCGATCAGTCGCTTTTCGTCGTCTTCCTTACTTTTTTCGGCTACCGTTTGGGTAAAGCATAACTCGTCGCTTAACACCAACACGGTCGGGATTACCGTTTTCGATGTCTGCGGCAGCAACTTGGCAACGGACAGGACAAGTTCATCTTCACTGATAACCTCCATATCGGCGACTGCAGTTCTGGATATGCTACCGCCCAACGGTGCGGGAATATCACTCAAATAGAGATATAAAGCTTCTGATCGTAATATGGCCAGGGCAGACATAGTGATATATCTTATGGAAGCTCTTTCCAGGAATCAATAATGAGCGTATCTTCATTATAGTGTGCTTTTGTCTCGATCTGCTTAAACGCAGTACCGTACGTTCCTGACGAGGTAATAGTGATTCCTGAAACCGTGCTGACCGTAATGACTGCAGACTGCCCGGCAGTGATAGCAAGCGTTTCCCCGGTATATGCCGGATCACGGATAAGACGCAGTAGTGCATTCTCAGTACCACTTTCTGCAGCTGCGTATGCTAACGCTCCGGATTCAAAAATTGTTGTTGATTGTGTGTTGCTAATCAGTGCATATACGGCTCCGGTCGTCACCAACATACCGATAACCATGATATATAACATGGCGATAAGCACCTGTCCGGATGAGTGAGACATGACAACGTGTTTCATATTATCGCTGGCTGACTGACGTATGCATTTCCAATGATTGCTGACCGGACTCGAGTTGGCTATTTCCTGTAAGATTTAGTTGAGTGGACAGCGTGTCACGTCCCGCCGGGTTCTGATCCGAATTTCCGATGCGTGTTACGGAAAAGTCTGTGATGAGTGTCCGGTTGCTGTTGAGCTGTGCCGTACTTGATGCGTTCGTGACCGAAAGATTCGTTCCATCCCAACTATAGTGATTTGTTTGGAGTACACTTCCTTCCTGAATGAGGAGTGTCATGGAAGAACTTGCACTGCCATACGCCGGAAATACAATTGCTTGCGCCCTTCGTATATCATACGCCAGTCTTGCCATGATAAACCGCCCATCCTGTTGTACACCTGTCGTATTGAGCGATTCGACGCGCACCCCGAGTACGGCGACGAACACCTGGCTCATTATCGTTATGAGAATACTGGTGAGTCCCATATAGACAATCAATTCGATAAGGGAAAAGCCGTGTTCGTTTTTCATGGTGATAAGGCAATACTTACATCATTGATAATCGGGGTCAGCGTTGCGTCGCCTGTTATCAATTGTGCACGGTACCGGAAACATCTGGCAGGATTTTCGTACCCCACGCCATTATGAGAAAACGGCAACGAACTGGTTATGGTGGACCCATCGGATGAAGTAAAATACGTGTTGTTCGTTCCATCCGGACCGACGAAGACATACGATGCGTCCGCACAGCTTCCCCCGACCGCATCCGCAGCGGCAAATTGCATCTGAACTTGTGTTTGCGCGCTCGGAAGGGTAAGCGATGCGCTTACCCGGTTAAAGGCTGCTTCCGCGCTGCCGGTAGAGACGTTCGATGCATCAACAATCCGGGAGTCAAACGTACCGGTCAAAAAATAATCCTTGCCGTTTGATCCCGGGCCTCCTTCAATAATCTTGAGCTCGCTTGAGACATCCCCGGTTATAATATAGGAATATGCCCGTCCGCTCGCCGCAAGAACCGTATCTATACCATTTACTCCGGAATTGATCTGCAGCCCGCCGCACCGGGGAAGCGGATTGGTTTGTTCATTGGTGATGTCAACGACCTGATATTCCTCGGCATTGTGACCGACAATAACCGCCCGCGGGCCCGAAACCACGGCAATCCCGATCGGATCCATACCGTTCGTATCGTAGGAACCCAACACCTGTTTGTACCCGGGCGATCCGGATTCGGTATTGACAATAAAAAACTCGCGCTGAGAGCTCGACTGTTCGGTTGCAACATATGCTCGACTACCTGTTGCATTAACATAAATAGCTCTCCCGTCATCAGCCGGAAGTCCTACCTGATCCAGGACCACTAAATTGGATGGGCTACTGACGTCGATGATAACAAGCTGCGCCGTAGAAGAACTCGTAACGACAAATGCTCTATTTGCCACGACGACTAGTTTTTTCCCAGTCCCTGGAAGCGTCACGCCGTCTGCATCAAGAGTCGGACGTGACCCGGTCTTTGCCGTAAGATCAAATGAGTATAGTTTGGAGCCACCGACCATGTATCCAACGGAGCCTAGTGTTACTACTCCTTCGGCATTGCCGTTGCCCGGGGCATTAAAATATCCCGCTTCCGAATATTTGCCGTCGCCGTTTACCCCCCCAAGAGAAATGGTCACAACTTCTTTCGTGTTCGTGTCCGTTGCAAGGTAGGCAAAATCCGCTTCGGTAAACACGTCGTTCGTCTTATATCCGTCAAATGTTCCGGAAATTGTTGCGGTCGGACTCGTTGGATACGCCGGATCGGTCACGATAAGATTAGCGTAGGACACACCGGACGCATTTTCTCCGGTCCCTGCTGCAATAGCGCCCTGTATGGCACTGATTGCGTTGGCTACTCCGCTTTTGGGCAAATCGCGTCCTGAAATGGTAAGCGAGGGTTGGCACCAATCCCCGTACCCTCCGGTTGATCCCAGTACCACTTCTCCGTCCGCTAATTTGATTACTTTTGTATGCTGGGTTACGTCTCCGGCCAAAAAATCCGCTTCGGTGGTATCGGTATAAATAATATTTTTATGACGGGTCAAATATACAACGGCGGTCATTGTGGTCGGCAGTGGAGTCAGCCAGGAAACGGTAATTGTTGCCTTGCGTGTCGAGGGATCAACTATTCCGCCGGAAGGTACTATGGTTCCTGTTTGATCACGGGATACTGATGAAAATGTAATACTTCTGGTAAACCGGTCAATTGATTCACTTCCGGATACCAGCGTCCATCGTGAACTCACGGGAACGGGATAATACAGAATATTATCGCTGTATGCGGCAAATTGTACCCACCCGGCCTCGCGAATATTCCGTACTACTTCCTGTGCTTCTATCAACAGGTCGACTGCGCGGGTCCGTTCTATCTGTTGTGCTTTTCCTTCGCGGGAAATATAAAACATGGTAAACAGTGCAGGGAAAAAAATAAGCGCAAACGCCATCGCCAATAATAATTCGATAATTGTTTGCCCCGCTTGATGTTTCATAGCACCTTACTGTCTGTTTATAAATACAACACCCGCAGCATTTATCCGTATATCTACCGCATCTCCTAATCCCGTATCCGTCAGTACAACCGTATCTGATCCGCTGGAAAACCCCCGTACTTCGCCGCTTCCCCGTGCAAAGGTAATCGTCTGATCAGGTACGCCGATTACACTAAATTGCATGGTCGGACCCAGCAAAACCACCTGATTTTGGACATTGCCGCTGTCATATACCATGCCCGGATACAGGATGTAGCGATCCTGTTCAAACCGAATTGAATAGTCAACAACGGATCCGAGTGTTACCACGCTCCCTTGCATCGCCCGTATTTGCTGCTCCCGTACATCCCGGATCAGACCCGTTGACAGTTGATCCAACGATGCACTTCTGCTTCCGCTGAAAAGCGACTGCGTTGTCAATACAAACATCGTGCTTATAATCATTACGACGACGACCAATTCCACCAACGTAAATCCGCGTTTTTGCTTCATCCCCTTTTTTGTTTCCTGATAGTTCATAGCGTGCTAATACCGTATCAATCTCTGCGGGACCGCCAATCCTGATTGTGAATATTTTCGTTTAGGATGTAATCAGTACAACCTGCTAGTTAAATTCTCCAACCTGACCGATAAGGTTATATATTGGCGCGATAATTGCCATCATCATCCCACCGACGATAATACCTACGAGGACGAGAATAATAGGTTCGAGTAAGGTCATAAGATATTGCAACGTGGTCGTTACCTGATAATCAAAATATTCGGATAAATCTTCCATTGACGTATCGAGTGAGCCGCTGCGCTCTCCAACTTCAATTATTTTCACCATGAGAGACGGAATAGCTTTTTGTCCCCGCAATCCGTCGGTTAACCGTTTGCCGCCTCCTACATATTCCCGTGCACGTAAAATCGCGTCGCGTATTTCCCGTTTCATAGCAACCGCTTGGGTCAATTCCAGAGCGCTATACAAAGGGATAGCGGAAATAAGCAGCAGGTACATGCTCCGGGAAAACCTGGTAAGGTCAATTTGCCGGGCAATGGATGAAATATACGGCAGATTCAAAAACGTATTTACAAAAAATACCCGCTGTTTTTTATAGAGAAATATAAGCAACCCGATACAGCCGACGAGCACGATAATCGTTGGCACCGTATAGTGAAGAATGAGATTGGATAATGCCATAAGTATACGTGTGGGCAACGGCAAATCCACGCGGAGTCGCAAAAAAACTTCGGAAATTTTGGGGATAACAAAGGTGAGTAACAGTATGAGCACACCCAAAAAAACAACAATGATCACCGCAGGATACGTCAACGCGGAACGAATCTTATCCGAAAATTCTATGTCTTTTTTTACGGTATTTTTTACATCTTTCAGGACGACGTCGATTGTGCCGGATTCTTCCGCTGCCTTGATAATTGCAACGGTCACCGGATCAAAAATTCTGGGATATTTTGAAAGGGCGGCATGTAACGGTTTGCCCTGGGTAATTTCTACCTGAATACCCGTTAATACAAGCCGAAGATTTCCTATCGAGTCCTCCAGAAGCGAATCAACAGCCTCCGCGAGCGTCAGGCCTGCGTTGACCATGGTCGATAAGTTGCTAAATAATCCTAATTTTTCCGCATTCGGAAGCGTGAGGTTATTTGATTTCATATGGATTCTACCTTGGTAACACGAAGTATTTCCTCAATTGTCGTTATCCCCTTTGACACCTTCATGAGACCGTCGTCGAGCATGGGAGTCATACCTTCTTTTATCGCTTGTTGCATGATGACATCGGAATCCTGGCGTTGCGTGATGAGTTGCCGTATCTCTTTGGAAACCACCAGCACCTCAAAAATTCCAACCCGGCCGGAGTATCCCGTAAACCGGCAATTTTTGCATCCTTGCCCTTTATAGATGCGTATTTCTTTGTTTTCACCGGTGGGTATATAGTGTTTGCTGATCACTGACGCCGGCAGGCTCTTCTGCAGCTCGGCTTCGGTTATGGTGGTAGAAATACGGCAATATTCACAAATCTTCCTCACCAGCCTCTGGGCCACAATCAGACTGACACTGGAGGCCACCAAAAATGGCTCAACATGCATATCGGTAAGCCTGGGCAGCGACGTAGCGGCATCGTTTGTATGCAGCGTCGATACGACTAAATGCCCGGTAAGCGCGGCGTTGATGGCTATACCTGCCGTTTCTGCGTCTCGGATTTCCCCGACAAAGATGATATTCGGGTCCTGCCTCAGAATCGAGCGCAACCCGTTAGCAAATGTTAAATCCGTTTTGGAGTTTACCTGAATTTGATTCACCCCCATAATACGGTACTCGACCGGATCTTCGATCGTGGTAATATTTTTATCCCTGACATTTAACATCTTTAACATGGCGTATATTGACGTCGTTTTCCCGCTGCCGGTCGGCCCGGTCGACAAAATCATGCCATAGGACCTGCGCAGTGCCGTATTCACTTTTTGGATCGCACCCTCCTCCATACCCAGATCAGCGAAACTAAATAGTTTGAAATGGGAAACAAGCAACCGCATCACTACTTTTTCCCCTTCCACCATCGGGATAATGGATATGCGGATGTCAACGGACTGGTCATCGTGCTTAATGCGGATTTTCCCGTCTTGCGGCGAAGAATGCTCGTCCGTGCGAAGATTGGCCTGTACTTTGATGCGGCTGACGACCTGACTATGCATCGTTTTGGAAAAATTCAGCACATCATGCAATATGCCGTCAATTCTAAACCGCACCAGGGAATCCGCCTCTGCAGGTTCTATATGAATATCTGATGCAGTTTCATCCACTGCGCTGTGCAACAACAAGTCAACTATTGCAGAAATCGGCGCCTCATCTTCACGCGTAAACCGCTTCATCAGATCGGCAAATACCACCTGCAACTCGCGTTTATGAAGCTGCAATGCATTGTGGACATCGCGTTCCGTCGCGTAGTGCACCAAAATTTTCTGGTGTGTTTTTTTCTCCAGCGCGGCGATGACTTGCGTGTCCGAAGGATTTGACGTCGCTACCTTCAATCCGCCGGCATCCCGGGCAAACGGCATGAGCTTATGAACCTTTGCATATTTATCCGGAATGATCCGGTATACTTCATCCGGTATCGTTACGTCGGCCAAATTCACAAAAGGAATATCGAAATGCTCTGCCACAAGTTTGCCTAACATTGGGTCTGTCAGAATATTTTTTTGGAGCAGCGCTTCCGAAAGAGGTATTCCTGATGCTTTGGCAAAGGCAACAAGAGCCTGCAACTCACTCTCTGTCGTAATGTGCGCCTTGGTTATGATCTGCTGCAAAACCTCATCGGTAATATTCATAGGGCAGTCACGGACGTTTTCATCCGCAGGTCTACTCGTATCATAGAGGAAAACCACCTGATGAAACAATACGATTGACAAAGAGCGCATGAATTCTCTATCCTAGATATATCCTAAGGAGGGATTTATGAAAAAAACTGCCCGAAGAAGAAAGACCACCCACCCAAGTGATAGCGTCATTATCCAACTTGGAGTTGCATTTATCGTGGTCGCGGGATTTGCACTGCTTATGTATGTGGTGAAGTATTTCCTGCCATAACAGACCACATCATTGAAATATATTGATCTTACCCAGGTACTTTTCGACCATATGCCGGTCTACCCCGGTGATCCTGATGTCGTCATAAAACAAATTCATACACTGGAAATCCAGGGGTGGAATTTATCAGAACTTACCCTCAGCACACACATCGGAACGCATGTAAACGCGCCGATTCATATGACATCTGCCGGAGCGACTTTGAGCGATCTTCCCCCGGACCGCTTCATGGGCCCCTGCGTACTCTATAAAACGGGCATAACGTGTATGCCCGATACCGGCGTCATTTTTACTACTCAAAATATCGATATGGTTCTTGCCGAAGCACTCGTTAAAACACCTCCGAAATTTATCGGACTTTCCGAAGCATTTGAATTCGATATTGCCGTTGAAAAATATTTGCTTGAGCACGACATTATCTCCTACGAAAATCTTACCAACACCGATTTGCTCCCGGAAACATTTATGTTCTACGGATTTCCGTTGCTAATAAAGACAGGAGACGGTTCCCCGGTACGCGCTGTTGCCGCTATCGAATAGCTTACTCGAGGTAATCTTTGAGTTTTTTGCTTCTGCTTGGGTGTCTGAGCTTTCGTAGCGCTTTCGCCTCTATCTGCCGGATGCGTTCGCGGGTAACGCCAAACTGCGCTCCGACTTCTTCAAGCGTCCGCGGTCGTCCGTCTTCCAGGCCGAAACGTAAAATCAATACTTTTTTCTCCCGGTCGGACAGTGTTGCCAACACTTCCTCCATGTGCTCCTTGAGAAGCTGACGGCTCGTCTGATCGTACGGGGTAGGACCGGGATCAGAAATGAAATCGCCAAGATGGGAATCTTCTTCGTCGCCCACAGGAGTTTCCAGGCTTGTCGGCTCCTGGGACACTTTCATAATCTCCCGAACTTTCACGACATCGATTTCCATTGCCTTGGCAATTTCCTCAGGCGTTGGTTCCCGTCCCAAATCCTGCATGAGCCGGCGGCTGATACGGGCAAACCGGTTAATCGTCTCTACCATGTGCACCGGAATACGGATCGTACGGGCCTGATCGGCAATAGCACGGGTAATCGCCTGCCGAATCCACCACGTCGCATAGGTCGAAAACTTAAATCCCTTCCGCCAGTCATACTTTTCTACCGCCCGGATAAGACCCTGATTTCCCTCCTGGATAAGATCAAGTAAACTCATGCCACGTCCTATATATTTTTTTGCGATGGAAACGACCAGACGAAGGTTACTTTCTATTAATTTTTTCTTTGCTCTCCGATCACCTTTTTCATAGCGCTTGGCTAAACTCATTTCATCGGCAAACGTCAGAAGCGGGATGCGTCCGATTTCCTTTAGATACATTCTGACCGGATCAGAAATACCCTCGTCGCTTGCCCGGACCAGCGCTTCTATCTCTTTTTCCAAATCCGCAATACTTTTTCTTGCTTCCTGCTCTATATCCTGGGATGTCGTCTCAAACACGTCCACTCCGGCGCGGATGAGCTGGTCATACAGGTGATCTAAATCCGTTATTTTGTCTTCCGGCTTGGGAAAAAGTCCCAAAATATCGTCTTGGGTAACAAAACCGTTTGCTTTGCCTTGTTTGATGAGATTGATGCTGGAAACAGCAACTTTGGGTTTGTGCATAGGAGTACCGAGAGCAAATGTTTATGAAACATTTAGCTTCGCTTACCAGCCATTATAACGTATTTACGCGCTTTTTTCCAGGGTGGCTAATTGCTCAGTGAATGCTTTGAGTTTCTGTTGCAGTGCATCGTGCTCATCGCTCGTGACATGTGCGTCCCGCAGGCGGCGGCTAATTTCCTCCGTCTCGAAGCGGATATGTGCCCGTTTGACTTCACGAACCGCCTTGTCCCACTCACGTACGAAACGCTCCTTATCTTCCAAAAAATCAGAAATATCCCAAAGAAACGCTTCGTCGAATGTCGGAGTAAGTTCACCGGGTAAACTCTCAGCAAAGTCCCTGGCCGAAAATGTGCCGTGCTCTTTCATGAAACGCTCAAGATATTCCATGATCCTGCGGACCGGGAGATACCCAAGGCCTGACACGGGAACAGCCTCAACGAAAGTAGCCAATAACTCCTTTGTTTTTCCCTGAAGTATCAGGGCCGCCAGATACACTTCTGCCTTTTCCAGCCGCGTGAGCGTCTGTTTCTCACTGCCGCGCGGCAGTGTATCCCGAAGCGGTGATCCCAGCGAAACCTTGTGTTTGGTTAAACCATCCTGTATTGTTTCTTCCGAAAGTCCCAAACTTACCGCAAGTTTGCGGATATAATGCCCCTGCACAATCGGGTTATCGATTTTTAAAAGAACCGGGAGAAATTCATCGGATATTTTTCTCTTCCCGAACGAACTTACGGCGTCGAAACGGGATAGAGCCGAAGACAAAAAATAATCATACATCGGCTCGGCATCTTTGAGTGCTTTTTTCAGCTGCACGGAATTTTCGCGGGCTGCTTCATCCGGATCTTTGCCCGAAGGCATGCGGGCAACCCGCATATCAAACCCTATTCGTTCTGCTATCTCAATTCCCCTGCGCGCAGCCGCATCGCCGGCAAGATCGCTGTCGAGAGCAAACACAAGCCTTTCTGCAAACCGCCGGAGAAGCCGCGCATGATCCTCAGTTACCGCTGATCCCTTGATAGCAACCACATTCGATATCCCCTCCTGAAAAGAAGAAATAACATCCAATTCTCCTTCCATAAGAATCGCTTCGTTGGCTTTTTGTATGGCATCCTTGGTCACATCGAGCGCATAAAGGACCCGTCCTTTGACGTATACGGGGGTTTCCGACGTGTTGATATATTTTGCTTCTTTTGCAGCCGGGTCCAATACTCTGCCGGAAAAACCCACCACATTCCCGCGATGATCTTTGAGGGTGAATATCACC
>ERZ1292625.4657-Hain-H41-01um-R1-4657-length-10120-cov-4_pt1 | contig 10120 bp, 9 predicted proteins | sample MGYA00564400_ERZ1292625 | MGnify/ENA primary metagenome ERZ1292625 (study PRJEB36523, sample SAMEA6512639) | groundwater metagenome | collected 2019-01-08 | study: AquaDiva: Metagenomics assemblies of 32 groundwater samples
GGGGCGCGCTGTCCGACGCCGACCTGTGGAACTCGCGCGAGATGCACGCGGCCGCTTGTGGGAAGGCGCCACCGTCACCTACGTCGATGACGAAGGCGAGGAGCGCACCATCACCATCATGGGCATCGACGAGGCCGACAGCGCACGCCAACAGGTCAGCTGGATCGCACCCGTCTCGCGCGCCCTGCTCAAGGCCCGTGTGGGCGACGAGGTGGCCCTGCCCACCCCCGCAGGTGTGCGCACGCTGGAAGTGCTGGACGTCACCTACCCGGAGCCGGGCAGCGCCGCCGGGTGAGAGCGTTCAGGGCTGCAGTTTCTGCAGCAGCTCCAGCGTGGGATAGCCATCGGCCACCAGGCCCTGGCTTTGCTGGAACTGGCGCAGGCCCGCGCGCGTGGCCGGGCCCATTACGCCATCGGCCGTGCCGGCTGAAAATCCCCGGTCGTTGAGCGCGGCCTGCAAGGCGCGCAACTGCTCGCGCGACAGCGGGGCCAGATCGCGCGGCCAGGCCGCCTGCACGCCCGGGCCACCGGCCAGCTGCTGCGACAGCAGGCCCACGCCCAGCGCGTAATTCACGGAGTTGTTGTAGCGCAGGATGGTGCGGAAGTTGGCGCCCACCATGAAGGCCGGGCCGCGCGCGCCGGCCGGTGCGATCACGCTGGCTTCGGCCATGGCGGGCAGGGCGGAGCCGTCCACGGCCTGCACGCCCTCGGCCGCCCATTGCGCGCTGTCCTGGCGCACGCTGGTCTCGGCGCGTGCATGGTCAAAGCCTGCCGGCAGGCGCACTTCCACGCCCCAGGGCTCGCCCGTCTTCCAGCCCGAATGGGCCAGGTAGTTCGCCGTGGAGGCCGTCACATCGGGCAGGCTGCCCCAGATGTCACGGCGGCCATCGCCATCGGCATCCACCGCATAGGCCAGGAAGACCGAGGGCAGGAACTGCGTATGGCCCATGGCGCCGGCCCAGGAGCCGATCATGTGGGCCGCGTCGATGTCGCCGTTGTCGATGATGCGCAGGGCGGCCAGCAACTCCTTCTGAGCCCAGGCCGCGCGCCGGCCGTCGAAGGCCAGGGTGGCCAGCGCATCGACGGTGGGGAAGTTGCCGAAGTTGCTGCCGTAATTGCTTTCCATGCCCCAGATGGCGGCGATCACCTCGGCCGGCACGCCATGGCGCTGGCTGGCCGCCTGCAGCGGTGCAGCCGCTTCGCGCAGCTTGGCACGGCCCTGGGCAATGCGCTGGGCCGAGACGGCGCTGTCCAGGTACTGCCAGGGCGTGCGCGTGAACTCGGGCTGCGAGCGGTCCAGCTGCACCGCGCGCCGCTGCAGCCGGGCCGGCTCCAGCGCGCTGCTCACGGTCTTGGCGGAGATGCCGGCCTCCAGCGCCTTGCGCGCAAAGTCCCGCTTCCAGGCCTCGAAGCTGGCGGCCTCGGCCTGCTGGGACGCCTCTTGCGCGCCGCTTGCCTCGGCAGCAGGCGCTGCGGCCGGGCCGGCCTGTGCCGCCGCGGCAGGGGCGGTAGGGGCGGCAGGGGCGGCAGGGGCGGCCGCAGCCATGGAAGTCGCCGCAGCGGAAGCTGGCGCTGGCACCGGCGTGGGCGCAGGTCGGGAGGCGCAGCCGGCCAGCAGAGCGGCAGTCAGGGCGGTGGCCAGTCCGGCGCGGGTCAGCATGTGGGGGCCGTTGGCGTTGCTGGGGACGGGGGCGGTGGCATGTGCGTGGGGCATGCAGCCATTGTCTCCGCTGCGCCCTGGCGCTGAATGCAACACGGTGTTTCCGCACCAAGCCATCCATGGATCGCTATGCTGTGCTCCCATGACTGCTGCACCATCGCCCTCCCTGTCCCCGCCTGTGCAGGATGCCGCGCAGGCGCTGCGTGCCCTGCTGCGCCCTGGCCAGCGCTGGCTGGTGCTGACGGGCGCAGGTTGCAGCACAGGCTCGGGCATTCCGGACTACCGCGATGCGGCGGGGCAGTGGAAGCGGCCCCAGCCCGTGACGCTGCAGGCCTTCATGGGCAGCCATGCCACGCGCCAGCGCTATTGGGCGCGCAGCCTGCTGGGCTGGCCCGTGATGGCGCAGGCCCGGCCCGGCCCGGCCCATGAGGCGCTGGCGCTGCTGCAGCAGCGCGGATGGATGGCCGGTCTGGTCACCCAGAACGTGGACGGCCTGCATACAGCGGCAGGCAGCGAGGGTGTCATCGACCTGCACGGCCGCATTGCCGCCGTGCGCTGCATGGGTTGTGGCGCCGGCATGGAGCGCGCCTCGCTGCAGGCCATGCTGCTGCAGCGCAACCCCGGCTGGGCCGGCCTGAGCGCCCAGGCCGCGCCCGACGGCGATGCCGATCTGGAGGGGCGCGACTTCAGCTGCTTCGACGTGCCGGCCTGCCCGCACTGCGGCGGCGTGCTCAAGCCCGATGTGGTGTTCTATGGGGAAGGCGTGCCCAGCCAGCGGGTGCAGGCCGTGCGCGCCATGCTGCAGCAGGCCGGCGGGCTGCTGGTCGCCGGTTCTTCGCTGATGGTGTATTCAGGCCTGCGCTTCGTGCATGAGGCCGTGGCCCAGGGCAAGCCGGTGGCCGCCATCAACCAGGGCCGCATGCGCTCCGAGGATTTGCTGGCCCTCAAGATCGAGCAGGACTGCGGCCCGTTGCTGCAGCAGCTGGCCCAGGACCTGGAGCAATGAAAAAGCCCCGCAGGAGCGGGGCAGTGTTCAGGGGATGACGCGCGATGCGCGCACCACCGAGTGCACGCGGCGCAGGTTGCGCAGCGCGGACTCCACCTGCTGGTTGTCGTGCACCGAGATCACGAAGCACAGGTCCGTGGTGCTCATGGCGGCCTCGTCGGCCATGTCCACGCGCAGGATGTCCACTTCGGCGCCGGCCAGCTCGGCTGCCACGCGGGCGAGCACGCCCTTGCCGTTGTTGACGGTGACGACGATGCGGGCCTCGAAAAGGCACGCGGCATCGATGTCATCTGCCCATTCCACGACGATGAAGCGGTCGCTGTCCTTTTCCTGCAGGCGCTGTGCGATCTTGCATTGCGCGTGGTGCACGATCAGGCCTTCGCCGCTGCCCAGATAGCCCACGATGGCGTCGCCCGGCACGGGCCGGCAGCACTGCGCGTAGTGGATGGAGCCCTGGTTGGAGCCGTCCAGCAGCACGGCGCCCTGGAAGGGCCGGTTGCTGGCATTGAAGCGTTCGCGCGTGAGCAGCAGGGAGTCGGGCCGGTGGCCGTGGCGCGCCATCAGCGCCGTCAGGCGCGAGGCCACCAGCGATGCAATGCGCCGGCCCATGCCGATGTCCACCATCAGGTCGGCGCGGCTGCGGCTGCCTGCCATGCGCAGCACTTCGTCCCACAGCGCCTGGTTGGCTTCATCGGCCGGCGGCACGGCGTCCATGCCTTCGGCGCGCATGGCCTGGGCCAGCAGGTTCTCGCCCAGGCGTGCCGATTCGCTTTGCGCGGCCGACTTCAGGTAATGGCGGATCTTGGAGCGCGCGCGGCCGGTCTTGACGAAGCCCAGCCAGGCCGGGTTGGGCGTGGCGTCTTCGGAGGTGACGATCTGCACCACGTCGCCGCTCTTGAGTTCGGTGCGCAGCGGCACTTCCTCGTTGTTGATGCGCGCGGCGGTCATGTGGTTGCCGACCTTGCTGTGGATCGCATAGGCGAAGTCCACCACGGTGGCGCCGCGCGGCATGGCCATGATCTCGCTCTTGGGCGTGAACACGTAGACGGCGTCGGGGAACAGGTCCACCTTGACGTGGTCCCAGAACTCGGCGGCATCGCGCGTCTCGTTCTGGATGTCCAGCAGCGATTGGAGCCACTGCGTGCCCAGCTGCTCGGAATCGTGGCCGGGCTGGGCCTTGTAGAGCCAATGGGCGGCCACGCCGGCCTCGGCGACGATGTGCATTTCCTCGGTGCGGATCTGGAACTCGATGTTCACGCCCGAGGGACCCACCAGCGTGGTGTGCAGTGACTGGTAGCCATTGTTCTTGGCAATGGCGATGTAGTCCTTGAAGCGGCCCGGCATGGGCTTGTACATCTGGTGCAGCACGCCCAGCGCCGTGTAGCAATCGATCACGCGCGGCAAGATGATGCGAAAGCCGTAGATGTCCGTCACCTTGGCAAAGCTCAGCTGGTTCTTCTCCATGCGCAGATAGAGCGAATACAGCGTGCTTTCACGGCCGGCAAGGCGGGCCTGCAGCCCCGCGCCGGCGAACTCGGCATTGACCTCGTCCTGCACGCGCTGGACCAGGTCGCGGCGTCGCTTGCGCGAGCGGGCGATGGCTTTTTCCAGCGTGGCGTAGCGCCAGGGATGCAGATGGCGGAATGCCAGGTCCTGCAGCTCGCGGTAGGTCTGGTTCAGCCCCAGGCGGTGGGCGATGGGTGCGTAGATCTCCAGCGTTTCCGACGAGATGCGGCCCCACTTGCTGCGCGGCATGTCGCCCATGGTGCGCATGTTGTGGGTGCGGTCGGCCAGCTTGATCAGGATCACGCGCACATCGCGCGCCATGGCCAGCAGCATCTTGCGGAAGGATTCCGCCTGGTTCTCTTCGCGCGTGTTGAACTGCAGCTTGTCCAGCTTCGTGAGGCCGTCGACCAGCTCGGCCACGTCCTGGCCGAAGCGCTGGGCGAGATCGGCCTTGGTGACGCCGCAGTCTTCCATCGCATCGTGCAGCAGCGCGGCCATCAGGGCCGGGGCGTCGAGCTTCCAGCTCGCGCACAGCGCCGTGACCGCGATGGGATGGGTGATATAGGGTTCGCCGCTGCTGCGCCACTGGTCGCTGTGGGCCTGGTCGGCGAAGGCATAGGCTTCGCGCACCTGCTCGATGCTGGTGGCATCCAGGTATCCCAGGTGCTCCATCAGTCCGGCAAAGGCATTGGCCGACACGGCGGTTGCCTGCTCTGCAGACATGCGCTCGGGCCGGGGTGGCGGTACGGGATCAGAGGGGGCTGTGAACGAAGTCAAGGCCGCTTTCATGACTTAAATGTAGCGTGCATGCTGGTTTGTGCAGGCTTCATGTAAAAAAAGCACCGCTGTGCGGTGCTCTTTGTGGGGCCATTGTGTTGCTTTGCAGCAAATCAGCCCGGAACCTTCTTCAGCATCTCGATGCCGACCTTGCCTTCGGCGATCTCGCGCAGCGCGGTGACGCCGGGCTTGTTCTTGGTTTCGATCTTGGGCGTGTGACCCTGGCTCAGCATGCGTGCGCGGTAAGTGGCGGCCAACACGAGCTGGAAGCGGTTAGGGATCTGCTCCAGGCAGTCTTCAACAGTGATGCGTGCCATCAGGATCTCCGGGAAACGTCAGTTGGGTTCAGAAATATTGAGAGACTCGAAGGTCTCTGCGCGGCGGCTGCGCTGAGCCGCATACTTGAGGCGCTGGGCGTGGATGATCGTCTTGAGATCAAACAGTGCGCTCTCGAACAATTCGTTGATTATAACGAAGTCGAATTTCGCCACCTGGGCCATCTCCTCGGCCGCGTTCTTCAGGCGCAGCTCGATCACCTCGGGCGCGTCCTCGCCCCGGTTTTCCAGGCGGGCACGCAGCTCGTCCCAGCTGGGGGGCAGGATGAAGATCAGCACGGCGTTCGGAAACGCTTGCTTGACCTGCAGTGCGCCCTGGTAGTCGATCTCCAGCAGCACGTCGGTGCCGACCTGGATGCGCTCTTCCAGCGCCTTCTTGGCCGTGCCGTAGCGGCGGCTGTGCACGTTCGCCCATTCGACGAAGGCGTTGTTCGACACCATGGCGTCGAACTCCTGGTCGGAGACGAAGTAGTACTCGCGGCCGTGCTTTTCCTGGCCACGCGGCGCGCGCGTGGTGTGGGAGACGGAAGGGGAGACGCGCGCATCGAACTCGCGCAGCGCGCGCACCAGGCTGGACTTGCCGGCCCCGCTGGGGGCCGAGACGACAAAGAGGTTTCCGGGGTAATCCATGGATTTGTGCGCAGTTTGGTTACGCATGGGCATCTGTGATGGGCTTATTCGATGTTCTGCACCTGCTCGCGCATCTGCTCGATCAGCACCTTCATGTCCACGCTGATGCGGGTCAGCTCCAGCGTGGCGGACTTGGAGCCCAGCGTATTGGCTTCGCGGTGCAGTTCCTGGATCAGGAAATCCAGGCGCTTGCCGATCTCGCCGCCCTTCTTGAGCAGGCTCTGGATCTCGTCCAGGTGCGAGTCCAGGCGGGTGACTTCCTCGGCCACGTCGATGCGGATGGCAAAGGCCGTGGCCTCGGTCAGGGCGCGGTCCTGGGCGGCTTCGGGCGCCACGGCGCCTTCGGCCAGGGCCATCGCTTCCTTCCAGCGCTCCATGAAGCGCAGGCGCTGCTGCTCCACGAGCTGGGGCACCAGGGGCGTGGCATCTGCCGCGAGCTTGCGCAGCTGCGCGATGCGGTCCAGCAGCATGGTGGCCAGGCGCTTGCCTTCGCGGGCGCGGGCCTCCAGCAGTTCGGTCAGGGCCTGCTCTGCCAGCGTGGGCAGCACGCTGCTCCAGTCAACGGCCGAGTTGCCGCTGCCGCTGGCCAGGCGCAGGGCGTCGGAGACGGACAGGCTGCGGGCGTCGGGCAGCCAGGACTGGACAGTGTCCTGGAGCATGGCCAGGCGCTGCAGCATGGCGGTGGAGGGGTCGGGCAGGGAGTTGCCGTCGTCGTTGTCGATGGCGGCGCGCACCTCGACCTTGCCGCGCTTGAGGCGGGCGGTCAAAAGGGCCCGCAAGGCTGGCTCATGCGCGCGCAGTTCGTCGGGCAGGCGGAACGAAAGATCCAGGAAGCGGCTGTTGACCGAGCGGATCTCCAGACCGAGCCGGCTGTTGCGGCCCGACGCTCCACCATCTTCTTCGGACGCGCCGTGCTGGGCACTGGCGTATCCGGTCATGCTGTAAACTGGCATTGGACTTTTGATGGATGCTTGCAATTGCCCGATTATCCGGGTTTCGCCCCATCCCTGAGACTCACCGGAGAAAAATGTCTTCCAAGATCAAGCCGGCGCCATTGCCGCCAGGCAGCACGATCGGCGGCTATCGGGTGGTGCGCAGGCTTGCTTCCGGCGGTTTCGGCGTCGTTTACCTGGCCTTGGATGCAGAGGGCAAGCAGGTGGCGATCAAGGAATACCTGCCCGCCTCGCTGGCCACCCGTGCCCCCGGAGAGCTGCAGCCCGCCGTGGCGCCCGAAAAACTTTCGCTGTACCGCCTGGGCCTCAAGAGCTTCTTCGAGGAAGGGCGTTCACTGGCGCAGATCTCGCACGCTTCCGTGGTCAGCGTGCTCAATTTCTTTCGCGAGAACGAAACCGTCTACATGGTGATGAACTACCTGGAGGGTGCCACCCTGCAGGACTTCGTCGTCACCGCGCGCGAGCTCAAGGCCGAGAAGGTGTTCCGCGAATCGACCATCCGCTCGCTGTTCGATGAGGTGCTGCGCGGCCTGCGCATCGTGCACCAGCACAAGATGCTGCACCTGGACATCAAGCCGGCCAACATCTTCATCACCAATGACGACCGTGCCGTGATGATCGACTTCGGCGCGGCGCGCGAGGTGCTGTCCAAGGAAGGCAACTTCATCCGCCCCATGTACACGCCGGGCTTTGCCGCGCCCGAGATGTACCGCCGCGACGCATCGCTGGGGCCCTGGACCGACATCTACGCCATCGGCGCCTGCATCTATGCCTGCATGCAGGGATTTCCGCCCAACGAGGCGCCGCAGCTCCAGGACAAGGACCGGCTCACGCTGGCGCTGACCAAGCTGCGCGGCGTGTATTCGGACAACCTCATCGAGGTGGTCGAGTGGTGCATGGCCGTGGATCCGGGATCGCGTCCGCAGTCGGTGTTTGCGCTGCAAAAGGAATTGAGCCGCGAAGGCGAGCGTCGCTACACCAAGCTCAGCGTCTCCGAGCGCATGCGCCTGCAGCTGGACACGCTGGTGACCGACGCCAAGAAGAACATGCAAAAGATCAGCGGCGCAGCGGGCCTGCCAGCCGTGGGCCAGGAGCGCAAGCCATGAGGTTTTCGGTATTCCAGCTGAGCCGCCGCGGCGGCCGTGCGCTCAATGAAGACCGCATGGGTTACTGCTACACGCGGGAAGCCGTGCTCTTCGTGCTGGCCGACGGCATGGGCGGCCATCCCGAAGGCGAGGTCGCCGCGCAGCTGGCGCTGCAGGTGATGTCCGTGCATTTCCAGCGCCAGGCCAAGCCGCTGCTCGAAGATCCGCAGGGCTTTCTGGTCGATGCGCTGCTGCACGCGCACCGGCAGATCCTGCGCTATGCCAGCGCCAAGGGAATGATCGACACGCCGCGCACCACGCTGGTCGCCGCCGTCATCCAGAAGGGCAAGATCACCTGGATCCATTGCGGCGACTCGCGCCTGTACCTGGTTCGCGGCGGCGAGCTGCTGGTGCGCACGCGCGATCACTCCTATCTTGAGATGGGCGAGATCGCGGCCCAGCTCAAGACATCGAGCCGCAACGTGCTGTTCACCTGCCTGGGCTCTCCGTCCAAGCCCATCTACGACGTGACCGAGCCGCGCCGGCTGGAGCAGGGCGACAAGCTGCTGCTGTGCTCCGACGGCCTGTGGGGCAGCGTGGACGAAGGGCACCTGCTGCGCACCCTGCACGGCCGCACCGTGTCCCAGGCCATTCCCCAGCTGGTCGATACGGCGCTGCGCAATGCGGGCGATGCCAGCGACAACGTCACGGCCATTGCCATGGAGTGGGAGACGCCAGACGCCTTCGAGTCCACCATGGGCATCTCCACCCAGGACATCGAGAACGACGCGTTTGAATCCACGATCCAGGGCGGGGCAATCGAAGACCTGGAAGATGAGCTCGACGACGCGGCCATCGAGCGCTCCATCGCCGAGATCAACGAAGCGATACGCCGCTCGGCCGAGCGCCAGTTCAAGCGCTGACCGCCGCTGCCGGCCCGCGGCAGCGGTGCCGTTGGCGCGCATGGACTACCGAACCTATTGACGACAAAGGGCGCACGGGCGCCCGACTGGATTTCTACGATGAAGATTGTGTTGGCCTCCAACAACCGCGGCAAGCTCGCCGAGCTGCAAGCCATGTTCGCCCCGCTGGGGGTGGAGCTGATCCGCCAGGGCGACCTGTTCGAGGGCGAGGCGCCCGAGCCGCATTGCACCTTTGTGGAGAACGCGCTGGCCAAGGCCCGCTTCGCGGCCGAGCGCACGGGCCTGCCCGCCATTGCCGACGACGCCGGCATGTGCGTCTCGCACTTCGGCGGGCTGCCGGGCGTGGATACGGCCTACTACTGCACGCAGTTCGGCTACGAGAAAAGCGACGACAACAACGTGCGCGCGCTGCTGGAGCAGATGCAGGGCGTGGCCGACCGCCGCGCCGCCATGGTCAGCACCCTGGTGGGCGTGCGCAGCGCAAAGGATCCCGAACCGCTGATCGCCATGGGCCGTGTGCAGGGCGAGATCACCACCGAGCGCCGTGGCACGCAGGGCTTCGGCTTCGACCCCGTGATGTACATCCCCGAGCTGGGCCAGACCTTCGCCGAGATGGACCCGGCCGTGAAGCACGCGCACAGCCACCGCGGCCGCGCCACGCTGCAGATGATCGAACTCGTGCGCGAGCGCTGGGTGCGATGATTCCCATCCAGCCCCAGGATTCGGCCTCCGGCGCCCAGGCCGCCGTGCAGCGCGACATCCAGCACTACATGCGCCCCGGCACGCTGCAGCTCGGCAGCCTGCCGCCGCTGTCGCTGTATGTGCACCTGCCCTGGTGCATTCGCAAGTGCCCGTACTGCGACTTCAACTCGCACGAGCACGGCCGCGACGGCCCCGAGCTGCCCGAAGACCGCTACGTCGACGCCCTGGTCGCCGACCTGGAGAGCGCGCTGCCGCTGATCTGGGGCCGCACCGTGCACAGCATCTTCATCGGCGGCGGCACGCCCAGCCTGTTCTCGCCCGAGGCCATCGACCGGCTGCTGGCCGCCATCCGCGCGCGCCTGCGCATGGAGGCCGATTGCGAGATCACCATGGAGGCCAACCCCGGCACCTTCGAGACCGACCGCTTCCGCGCCTTCCGCGCGGACGGTGTCACGCGGCTGTCCATTGGCGTGCAGAGCTTTGACGACCGCCTGCTGCAGGCCGTGGGCCGCGTGCACGACGGCGCCCAGGCGCGTGCGGCTG
>ERZ1292625.4658-Hain-H41-01um-R1-4658-length-10118-cov-4_pt1 | contig 10118 bp, 13 predicted proteins | sample MGYA00564400_ERZ1292625 | MGnify/ENA primary metagenome ERZ1292625 (study PRJEB36523, sample SAMEA6512639) | groundwater metagenome | collected 2019-01-08 | study: AquaDiva: Metagenomics assemblies of 32 groundwater samples
GTCAGATAAGTTTGAGCGTTTGGTGGAACTTCTTTCAGATCCTGCCTTTGACAAGGTGCTTGTCTTCGGACGCACCAAGCATGGCGTAGAGCGTCTTTCGCGTGACCTTGTGCGTCGTGGCGTTGCCGCTGAATCTATCCACGGTGATAAGACACACGGCAAGCGCCAGCAGGCTCTTGCGCTCTTCAAGCGTGATCATGTGAAGGTGCTCGTGGCGACTGATGTGGCGGCGCGTGGTCTTGATATTAGTGGCGTGTCCCACGTCATTAACTACGACCTTCCACAATCTTACGAGGACTACACCCACCGCATTGGCCGTACGGGTCGTGCAGGGAAGGTGGGGAAAGCGCTTACTTTCGTCTCATAATCGCCCCATTTGGAGCGTGGCTGAAGCCTGGTATGCTATGTGGCATATCAGGCTTTTAGGCATAATTCGTATTTATGACAGATTCTACTCACGCAGGGACCTTCATTGAGAAGAACGGCACGGCAGTCGCGCTCTTCCTCGGTCTGATCATTGTTGCAGGAGCGATTTATTTCGGTAACCCATCAGGACCGAAGACAGGGGATGAAGCAGGAACCGCTGCAGCAGCAGTTGATATTAAGGATGTGAAGACGGAAGGAGCTCCCTTCATTGGAGACGAGAACGCACCAGTCACGGTTGCGGTCTGGTTTGATTTCCAGTGCAGCTTCTGTAAGCGCTTTGAGTCAACCACGATCAAGGACCTTAAGGCAGAGTTCGTGGAGAGTGGAAAGGTGAAAATCGTCTACAAGGACTTCCAGTTTCTTGGTCAGGCATCTCTTGATACCGCCATCTACTCACACGCCGTATGGGAGGCAGCTCCTGATAAGTGGGGCACTTGGTTTGATGCAGTGATGACGGGTGAGGGTGAGAACACGCTTTCTCGCGCTGCGCTTGACCAGACTGCCGCAGGGCTCGGAATTGATACGGCACGCGTTGCTGCTCTCATCACCGAGAAGGGTGGTCAGTACACGACGGCCATGACCGCGAGCCGTGACGAAGGTGCATCCTTTGGCATTAACGGTACGCCAGGCGCTATCATTGGCACTAGCCTTGTCGCCGGTGCACAGCCATACACGGCAGTAAAGCCACTCATAGAAGCTGAGCTCTAATTCATCTCCTTACGAAAAACCGCTCCTCTAAGGGGCGGTTTTTTCATGTTGCATTTCCTTCTTTGCTTTCCATACTTCGTGAAATGCAGAATAGCCAGTGACGAGAATAACGACGAGTAAAGTAGGAAGGAGATACGTATCAATATTAGGAATCATGTTTCCTAAGAAATATCCAAGAACAGTGATAGAGATTCCCCAAATAAACGCGCCAGCAATGTTATACACAAGGAAGGTCCGGTACTTCATGCCTCCCATGCCCGCAGTAATGGGCACAAGGGTACGGAAGATAGGAAGGAATCGTCCGATGACAAGCGCCATACGCCCATACTTCTGGTAGAACTGATTTGTTTTCTCCAGGTACTTTTTGTTAAGGATAAGTGCATCTTCCTTGCTAAAGAGCTTTGGACCGTAATGTGAACCAAACCAGTATCCGGCACTATCACCAAGTATGGCAGCAATGACGATGGTGATAATGAGAGGAACCAGATCAAAGGCTTGTGTGGCGGCTAGTATTCCTGCAGAGAACAAAAGGGTGTCACCAGGAAGTGGGACGATGAGACCGATAGGGACACCAGACTCTATGAAGACAATTACAAATACACCGACATACCCGACCATTTGTATAAGCTCGGGTAAGGTAACGTGGAGGAAGGGGATATCCATTGCGCTAGTATACTATCTCAACAATGGAACAGGATGAATTTGAAGTCATTGCACTTTCTGAATGGCAGTCGGTACCGCAGCGATTTGCGGCGCTCGTAAAGAATGTCGCGCTTTTGATTGGGGATGAGCCTAGTGAAGAAATCCGAAAAGAAGAAGGGCTAGAGGTGGGCGAGACACTGCTAGGGCTGTATCATGGAGTTCCGAATACAGAGCGCGGGAGTGAGTACGGGATGGGAGGTGCGCTCCCGGATACGATTACTCTCTTTCGTCTTCCTATCCTTGCCGAGGCCGAGGAACTCACCGACGACCATACCAATCAGTTTCGGGAGTATGTGCGCCAGGTCGTGCGAGAGACCATATGGCACGAGGTGGGGCATTACTTCGGTCTTGATGAGCGCCCGATCAATGAGAGGGAGCTAGGTGGAATGAACAGGTTTGAGTCCTAGGCAGCCAGCACATTGCTATCATAAAGAACATGCATGAAAGTTTGGTACAGAGTTTGCCTGAAAAATACAAAGATCGGTTTGTCGTCGTGGAGATTTGCTCAGGTGGGCAAAGCAGCTCATTACTTAACGAAGTCACTCTTCCTGGAGAGAAACATCCATTATATTTAGGAATAGATGTACAAAAAAGCAACCCAAACATTGTTCCAGAAGAGGGTGCTCCTCCATCAGCAATGATGCAGGCCGACATTACCACCCCCAAGTTCTTTAACGGTCAGCCCAACGTCGTCCAAGATAACTTAAGACTATAATAAATGTATGAATCAAGCACTATTTGCTGCGGGATGTTTCTGGGGTGTGGAGTATGTGTTTCTTCAGGTTCCGGGAGTGACTGATGCAGAGTCAGGATATATTGGTGGGCACACCGAGAATCCTACATATGAGCAGGTGTGCACGGACACGACGGGGCACGCAGAAGCAGTGCGCGTTACCTTTGATCCAGAAAAAATCACCTATGATGCACTGGTACGAAAGTTCTTTGAGATTCACGATCCTACACAGTTGAATCGTCAAGGACCAGACGTGGGGAATCAGTATCGGTCTGCAATCTTTTATGTGAATGAAGAGCAGCGAGAGATTGCTGAGCGCGTGAAAAAAGAACTCCAGCCCTCATTCCATCCCAAAACAATTGCAACCGAGATTACGGCCGCCACTCCATTTTACAAAGCAGAGGAATATCATCAGCGATATTTTGAAAAGCACCCAAACGCGGTCTGTCACATTTAGTCCCCCTTCTTCTCAAATTCAAGGCAGACTGAGTTCACGCAGTAGTGTTTTCGTGGAGTGCCGTTCACTTGTTCGTCAAAAAGGTGTCCCAAGTGCCCGTCACAGTTCTTGCAGTATATTTCGGTGCGGTGCATACCATACGAATCATCAGGACGAGTGCCCACGTGCTCTGCAACTGCAGGGTCTGAAAAAGAAGGCCAGCCCTGAAGACCAGGATCGCTTTCGCTAGAGTCTAGTTTCTGTGCGGAGGTAAACAAGACGGTGCCACAGGCTTTGCAATGGTAAACGCCTTCGTCGGTAGTGGTGAGGTATTTTCCTGAGAAGGGAGCCTCGGTACCGCGTTCCCGTAGTACACGATATTCTTCTTCACTGAGCGTGCTGTGCCACTCATCATTCTTCACATTTGGGTCCATAGGAATAGTGTACTATAGCGGACATATGACTCGGCACTTCTTTCTGACTGTGCTTATCGTTCTTACACTCATTGGCCTTGCAGATTCAGCCTATCTTTCGCATAGCGCACTCACGGCGGATCCGCTCGTGTGTGATATTGAGGGACTTGATAAGTGCAATACCGTTGCCGCGAGCCCCTATTCCAAGTTCCTCGGCATCCCACTTGCCGTCTATGGTCTCGGGTTCTATGTGCTGATTTTGATGCTTACCGCTTCGCTCTACGGACGGACCCCTCGTGTGTTGGTACAGGGTCTTCTGGCAGTGACTGTGCTTGGTGCACTCGCATCTCTCTCCTTCCTCTTCCTGCAGATCGTAGTTATTAAGGCGATCTGCATTTATTGTCTCGTCTCTGCCTGCATCTCATTTATCTTAGCGGGGCTTACGATAGGGTACCGAAAGCACCTCCTTCCACCTGTTGTGCTACCATAATGCGTATATGCGAAGGACTGCACTCATCGTAACTGCGCTCATCCTTCTTCCGCTCATCAGCCTTGCAAGTACTTTTGCAGGAGATGAGGCACTCATTGTCGCGGAACCACCTTCCGACAATGCCTATCTCTTTGGTTCTGAAGTGCGGGTTGCGACGACAGTGCCCCAGGATATTGCGGCTCTCGGCGGTACGCTCGTGCTTGCAGCTCCCGTAGAAGGGGATGCTCTCTTGTTTGGAGGAGATGTGAATGTGCGTGAAGCCATCGGGGGAGATCTACGAGTTGCGGGAGGACGTGTGTTTGTTGAACAGGAGGTTGCCGGAGATTTGATTGCGGCTGGAGGTTCAGTCACGATCACCGGCATCGCGCGCGATATTAGAATTGCGGGAGGTACGGTGACTATCACCGAAGGCGCCACTGGGTCGGTAATTATTTATGGCGCGACCATTACACTCTCGGGTACCTATACGGGGGATGTCACGGTGGTGGCCTCAGATCGTCTCGCGCTTGGGGAGGGAACGGTGGTGACCGGCGCCCTTAAATACAATGCACCACAAGAGGCGTACATTCCTGCCTCGGCAACGGTAGGAAGTGTCGTCTACACCGGTTCCTCTGCGTTCCTTCCGACAACGGAAGAAGCAGAGACCTTTGCGCTTGCTGGACTCGGCGTCTTCTTTGTCGTACGACTTATTTCTGCCGTGGTTGCCTCTGGTCTTATGGCGGGACTCTTTCCAGTCTTTAGTCAGAGGATTGTAGATCGTACACTTACCCAGTCTGTCGGTCGCTTCTCGCTTCTTGCACTCATTGGATTTGCAGTCATGATTGCGACACCGGTGTTGGTATTTATTCTTATGGTTTCTTTTGCTGGTATTGGTATAGGTCTTGTGATTGGTGCGGCATATGTGCTCCTTCTGCTTTTGGCATATCTGTATGCGGGCGTACTCGCAGGAGCAGCGCTCATGCGTACGTTTAAGCACACCGTAGTGACCTGGAAACATGCAGTGCTTGGTATGGTGGCGCTGCGTTTGATCGGAGTGATTCCAATCATCGGTTTCCTCGTGTCTGTGATCCTTACTGCTGCAGCTGCCGGTGCCATTGTTGTCACCTGCTTCAAATTTGCCTTTGCGCGGGACGAAGACCTTCTTGCCTAGCATGAACAAAGAGCGCGAGGCACGCGCACGAAAGATTGTCGCATATCTGAAGAAGGCATACCCAGAACCGAAAACAGAGCTTGCATACAAGACCTCGTTTCAGCTTGTGGCGTCCGTGATGCTGTCTGCGCAGGCAACGGATAAGCAGGTAAACAAAGTGACCGCAACACTCTGGAAGAAGTATAAAACACCGAAAGACTTTGCGACTGCGTCACTCGCGACGTTTACGCAGGATGTATCTTCCATTTCATTCTTTCGTAACAAAGCAAAGGCCATTACTGCCGCGGCAAAGGTGATACAAGAGAAACACAGAGGAAAGGTGCCAAAGACCGAACAGGAATTGGTGGCACTTCCGGGTATCGGGTATAAAACCGCGCATGTGATTTTGGGAGAACTCTACGATATGTGGGAGGGTATCCCGACCGACACGCATGTCAGAAGGTTTGCGATCCGTTTTGATCTTACGAACCATACGGATCTAACGAAGATCTCAAAAGACCTGGAGGCACTCGTACCAAAGAAAGACTGGAAATACCTCAATAATGGGCTGGTGCTCTATGGGCGCTATGTGTGTCCTGCTCGCCCTCATGAATGTAAGGATCATCCGCTCACGAAGCTCTGGCCCAAGGCAGCGGTCCGCTGGCCCAAGGCGAAATGATAGGATAGGGGCATGAAGAAGAAGCGCCCCGTAGCAGTATTTGATATAGACGGCACCATATTCCGTGCGTCACTCTTTCTTGAGTTGGTGGAGCGTTTGATAGAGAAAGGTATATTTCCACCCGAGACGAGAAATGCCTACGAAGAAGAGTATGAGAAGTGGCTTAATCGTAAGGGCGACTATGAGGCCTATGTGGAGAAGGTGATAGAAGTATTCCTCTCGCACATCAAAGGCGTCTCGTATACGGCAATGGAAGATGCGACGAATGAAATTATTGAAGAGAAGAAAGATCGTGTGTATCGCTATACTAGAGATTTGGTGAAAAAATTGAAGAAGGAAGGATACTTTCTCCTTGCGATCTCTCACTCTCCACGCTTCATCGTGGACGCGTTCGGCTTTGAACTAGGATTTGATAAGATCTACGGTTTCTTTTATGAGACTGGTCCTTCTGGTGCGTTTACGGGTAAGGTGGAAGATGTGGAAGTCATCCGCAACAAGGCCGCAGTGTTACAGCGCGCAGTGCGAAAAGAGAATCTCACCCTAGAGCATTCTATTGGAGTAGGCGACACGGAGAGCGACATTCCAATGCTTGAGATGGTGGAGAAGGCAATTGCGTTTAATCCAAACCAGAAGCTGTATACACATGCGAAGAAGCGAATGTGGAAAGTAGTCGTAGAACGTAAAGATGTCATCTACGAGCTCTAAGATTGCTGCGTTTAGAAAGATTGTCTTGAGTCATTACCGTGTGCATGGACGGCATGATCTGCCATGGCGAAAGACACAAGACCCGTACAAGATTCTTGTGTCAGAAATGATGTTGCAACAGACGCAGGTAGAACGGGTCATTCCATACTACAAACAATGGCTGAAGCGGTTCCCAACCGTGCGTGCACTCGCGAAGGCTCCGCTCTCTGAGGTGCTACGAGCCTGGCAAGGACTTGGATACAACCGTCGCGCCAAGATGTTGCATCAGGCAGCGAAGGAAGTGATCACCACACACAAAGGGAAGTTCCCAGAACAATTAGAAGTACTTCCTGGGGTAGGGCCGTACACCGCACGTGCCGTACAGGTATTTTCTGAAAACAAGGATGCAGTGTGTATAGAAACGAATATTAGAACCGTCGTGACACACCACTTCTTTCCTACAACAAAGAAGGTAGATGACAAGAAAATACAAGAAGTACTGGAGAAGGCGCTGCCACGAGGCAAGAGCAGGGAATGGCACTCAGCACTCATGGATTATGGAAGTTTCTTGAAACGATCAGGGGTACGACGCAATGCGCAGGCAAAGTCGTATCGGAAACAGGAGCCGTTTGAAGGGTCTCGTCGTCAGGCACGTGGGGCTATATTAAAAGCGCTTACGAAAGGTCCACGCACTGCTATGTTTCTTTCGGCAGTTCTTGGTCCTACGCGAAAAGCGCAGCTACGCGCGCAACTCGCTTCACTTACGAAGGAAGGATTGATTGAACGTACGAAAGGGAAGTTTCAATTACCGAACTGAGGGAGAAAAGGTCTTCTGTAGTGCGACCGATACTCGTGGTCCGCTTGGATTGCCTTCTTCGTCAGCTCTGTATAAAGGGTGTTCAATGCCTGTAACTGAGATTCCATCTCCATTTACGAATCGTTCAGGGTGTTTGATGAGTTCTTCCAGAAGATCTACAGAGGCCTGGTCTTCAGGAAGATACCCTCGGTCAACAAACCAGAAAAGAGGGTTCTTTTGACCAATGCTTGCGTGCAGCTCTACCTTCTCACCGCGCGCATTCGCTATTTGCATAAGCCATGCTTCAAGATGTGAAAGAAGACGTGATCCCACACCTCCACCTCGTAGCTCAGGATTCACAAATCGGTGGACGAGAATAAAGACACCTGGAGCCTTTTCTTCAAGCAACATGCTCGCCACTTCCTGACGGAGCTCTCCAGAATCGCTTGAAGGTACGAAGTAACTGAAGTGCATGAACCGCACAGGGGTTTTCCCAGTCTGCGTGTAGAGCATTTGAAGCGCACCTCCTTTTCCAAGCAGATCCTCTTCAGGGTGGAGTGCGTACAGTATTTTACCGTCGTCCTTTCCTTTTTGCGCAAAGTCACGACGCACTTCAGGAAGATCTCGGTTTACGTATGCCTTCGCAAGAGAGGGATCAAGAGGAGTACGGTCGGGCTCTTTCCACGTTTCGCGCTCAATGGTCATGGGGGTATTCTAACAAAAAACCGCCCAGTGGGGCGGTTTCCTACTTAGACTCCGATAAGTACCGGAATCACCATTGGGGCCTTGTTGGTCCTCGTAAAGAGGAAGCCAGACATGGTGTCTGAGATCGTGTTCTTCACGTAATCAAGATCAACTGGATTCATACCTTCAGTCGTGTCTTCCACGGTCTTCTTGATAAGCAGGCGAGCCTGGTTCAAGAGGTCCTGAGATTCACGGAGGTAGATGAAGCCGCGAGAGATGATATCTGGAGACTTACGAAGCTTTCCGGTCTTAAGATTAATCGTCGCAATGATGACGAACATTCCGTCCTTCGCAAGTGCCTGACGATCGCGAATGACCACTTCCTGCATGTCACCAATAGAGAAGCCGTCCACAATAAGTGGGGCAGACGGCACTTTCTGCTTGTGAATGTTGAGCGCTTGTCCGTCTATATCAATCACCGTACCGTTGTCGGCAAGAATAATGTTCTCACGAGGGAAGCCTGACTGCTCCACCGCCCTTGCGTGACACGAGGTCATTGAATAGTACCCGTACGCAGGCATGAAGTACTTGGCACCAACCTGCTTGTTAATCCACACGAGCTCTCCAGTGTTTCCGTGTCCAGTAGAGTGCACGTCAGAGGAGCGGTAGTGGATCAGCGATGCACCGTTACGGTACAAGTTATCCTTCAGGCGCTGCACGGCGATTTCGTTTCCTGGGATAACGGAAGAGGAAAGTACCACGGTGTCGCGAGGATTAAGCACAATGTTCTTGTGCTGTTTGGTCGCAATACGCATAAGGGCTGCAAACTCTTCACCCTGTGCGCCAGTGGCAAGGACGATGATCTTGTCGGCAGGGTAATCCCCAATCTCCGTCGCAGGAATCACGGTTGATTTGTCAATCTTCAAGAGACCGGTCTTCTGGGCAATCTCAAGATTGGTCTTCATTGAGCGACCCTCGGTTACAATCTTCTTACCCATCTTTTCTGCGGTCTCAATGATGTGGATCATGCGCTCAAACTGAGACGCAAAGGTACCGATGATGAGACGACCAGACACCGTGCGGACAATGTTCTCAAGGGTCTCGTGCACCTTACGCTCTGGGATAGAGAAGCCGTCGCGCTCTGCGTTGGTTGAGTCAGCGATGAAAAGAAGATTGTTATCCTTTCCGAGCTCACCCCACTTCTTTGCTTCGTGTGGCATTGGTTCGCCATTTTCATGATCAAGCTTCAGGTCTCCGGTAATAACGACGTTTCCAATTGGGCTCTGAATAGAGACACCCATGGAATCAGGAATAGAGTGCGTCACCGGGAAGAACTTCACCTTGGTGTTTCCAATGGTGTGCACAGATCCCGGCTCTACTACGACCATTTCTGGACGAGGCATTTCAGGATATTCTTCCTGGCGCTTCAAGATCATCACCGAGGTGAGGTTCTGGGTGTAGATCGGAGGATTGCCCATGCGTCCCATAAGGAAGGGAACACCACCGATGTGGTCGAGGTGGCCGTGCGTAATGATGACCGCGCGGACGCGATCAATATTCTGCTCAAGATACTTCGTGTTCGGAAGTACGTAATCAATACCTGGGGCATCACCCTCAGACATAAACTGGAAGCCCACATCAAGTACAAAGATGTCGTTGTTGGCTTCAATCGCACACATGTTGCGACCAACTTCTTCTACGCCACCAAGAGGGATGACGCGAACAATGTTAGACGCTGGTTTTTCTGGGAAATAATCGGCAACGCGCTTTTCGGGCGCAGGGCCTCCTTGAGAAGGGCCGCTCCGCATTGGACGACGCGTATCGCGTCCACGTCCGCCACGGCTTCCTCGTCCACGACCACCACGTTCACCACGAAATGGTGGACGAGGACGATCGCTTTGTGGGCCGCTTGGGCGGTGGGGTGCGCCGCCAGAAGCGGGCGCAGGAGCTGGTGCTGGTGCTGAAGACATAAATCGGGTCAGATTAGTGAGTAGTAGTTAAGTAAGTGTTTCTAGAATACCGCGAACAGTGGGAAGTGGGCAAAATATGAGTATCTGTGCCCACTACCTTCTATTCACGTGCAAACGCTGGCCACACCATCTCCGTACGGCGATACCAATGTGCGACGGTCGCCAAACGATCAGAAGGAGAGGCAATGCGGGTGAGTGTCACCCCCTTCAGATCGGTTGGGATTGCATAGAGGAAATCCGGTGCGTGTGTGAAGGCGGCAGGATAGTC
>ERZ1292625.4660-Hain-H41-01um-R1-4660-length-10114-cov-6_pt1 | contig 10114 bp, 12 predicted proteins | sample MGYA00564400_ERZ1292625 | MGnify/ENA primary metagenome ERZ1292625 (study PRJEB36523, sample SAMEA6512639) | groundwater metagenome | collected 2019-01-08 | study: AquaDiva: Metagenomics assemblies of 32 groundwater samples
TTTCATCATACCTGAATATATACCCGATTATGCCGGAATGTCCACCGGAATAATTGCCGGATTATGCCGGAATAGATAATTTTGTATCCACGATCATAAGGGCCTTACCGTCCTGGATGTTTTTGCGACAGGTTTCATGGCCTTTTCCTTTTGTTTCGCAAGCGCAACGCGCAACGGGGGGGGCGACGGGTGGGGGAGTTCGTAATTGTCGGGGGAGAATCCCCCCTGGAAGGGGCCTAAACCGCTCGCCGCCTGCTTATGCAAGCGGCGAGCGGTTATCAATGAATTTATCTGGCGCGACGCGGAGCGTCGCGGCCTGTTCAAGGGCGCTGCCGCTGGCAGCTAATATCTACAAAATAGTTCTATTAGAGACGTTCTGAAATCCAGTTATCTAGGGCGCTTCCTGCATTTTTCATTAATTCTTCAAATATGGCCTGTTCCGGCACTCCGTTCTTCCACTCAAAATCGAAAATCAAAAGCCTGTCATCTTCGTTTCCGGTGTCTGCGTCATACCAGAACAGGCCTTTTATATTTTCAAGCTCTGGTTTACCGGAAAGCCAGCTTGCTTTAAAAGCTGGCTTTCCGGCGTGTGTAATTGTCTCTGGCGTAATTTCCCATTGCTCTAAATTCATGTTTTGACCTTAAACTGGTTCTGGTTGAGCGCTATTCATAGTGTGCTCATTTGCGGCTTTTACTTCAAGCTCTGGAGCGGGTTGCAAGCTATGCAATAACTCAGCGGCTCTTTGCGCGTGTGCGGCTGCCGTAAAAATTGCTTTTTTATCTTCTTTCAACACCTTAAGCCAGCTTTGAATATAAGCGGCATGGTCTTCGCGTACTTCCGGCGTAATATCAAGATCAGCGGCCAGAAATGCGGCTCCAAGTTCTGCAACAAGCTCTTCCATCGCATAACCTTCATCACCCCAACGCTTACGGCCAAAATCACGCTCCAGGCGGGTAGGGTGGCGCGTCCAGTGGGTTGTTTCATGGGCAAGTGTCGCATAATATCCTTCGCGGCTCTCAAACGCCTCAAATGGCGGCATTTGAATATGATCGGAAGCTACCGAATAATAAGCCTTGTTCCCGCCGTGCTTGATCTTCGCTCCTGTACCGGCAAAGAATTCTTCAATGGTGGCTATACGCTCTTCCGGTGTGGTATCTGGCGCTCTGGCCAGTGCGTAATATTGATCTGACAAGCCTTCGATTTGATCGACATTAAACACGGTATAACCTTTCATAAAAGGAATATCGCGTTCCACTTCCTCGCCTGTGCCCGTATCCAGCTCTGTTTTTTTAAAGGTGTTTGCGTAAACCGACAATGACCCGTGTTCGCCCTTTCTGACATTACCGCCTAATTCTTTGGCTTGTTTAAATGTCATCCAGATAGGCGCAGAAAATCCTTTTTCCGTTGCATCCATCCAAAGATTTAAAATATTAATCCCTGAATAGGGCTGGCCATTATAACGCAATGGTCTTGTAATTTTTCCAGCGGCATGTTCGGCGCTCCATGGCTTCATCCAGGGTCTAACGCCTTGCTCAAGATCGGCAATGATTTTTTCTGTAATTCTGCTGTAAACGTCCTTTTTATCACCCATTTTAAAATCTCCTTCATCTGCTTTTAGTGGTCTAGGGTTGCTGCATGCAACCTTGACCCGCTGGCGAAGCGTGGGGGTAGCAACTGCAAGGGCAGAGGAAAAAAGTTTTGTTGCGCGAGGAATGACCGAATAGGGCAGGGGAAAAGTTTTTTTATCTGGGCGCAGCCTTCACCCTTGCGGGCGCGAGGGGCAAAGTCCCTTAGTTATTTTGATTTTTATGTTTTTAGTTGTAGTTTGTGGGCGATATAACGCGTTGCACTATGTGCGCGTCAGCACACATTTATTCATTTAATTACTAGCACGAAGTCTTGTAGTTACACGCCTATCCTGTGCCAGATACTTATAGCCAAAAGGAATAAATTCACATTTCAGGTAATAATTGTAGTAGTATTACTACTTTATACTACTATTTAATCAGGTGATCTATGGAACGCAAAGCGAAGGTAACGCAAGACGCTGTAAACGCTGTATGTGATAGGTTCATGGAACAGGGCAAAAACGTGACTGTAAACGCCATCATTGCAATGACGGGAGGCTCTTTTTCTACCGTTGGCGCAATGGTCAAGAACTGGAAGGCGGAACAGGCTGCAAAGACCGCACCAGCAATTGAAATACCCGAAGCGGTTAAAAATGCCATGCAAAAAGCTACCATAGTTATTTGGGAAGCTGCATCCGATCTGGCAATCTCTGAAATTGAGCGTATCCGGAAGGAAGCAGGGGAGAACCTGGACAAAGCCAGAACCGAGTTATCAGAATATGCAGGAGAAATTGCGCGCTTAGAAAAAGAACTGGGGCAAAGTCAAAAGATCACTACGGAAACCGAAAAACGCCTTTCGGCTGCTATATCCCAGATTTCAGAGCTGACCACCCAGAATACCGCACTTGAAACGCGCCTTTCAGATCGAGATAACGAACTGGAACGCTTGCGGGCTGATTACAAGAAATTACAGGGCGAGCTTGTTACAATAGCTAAGTCCAAATCAGAATAACCATTCCTCACAAAGACTTCGCGGGGAGATACAGACCTTTACTTCTGTAATATTGACACTCAATACAAATCCTTAACGGGGTTTTTATTCCGGATTCTGTGTCAATCCTAAAAGGGATAGTAACCATGAAAAATTTCTTAATATATTTCATAAAGTTTGAGCTGATTGCTCTAATAGTAATATTTATTCCTCTCGCCTATCTATTTATGCCCCTACAAGTTTATGCACAACATTACTCTGACAATAAAATTGTCCGTGATATACAACTTATGCTTACCCAGAAAGGAATTCATGCTGGCGAAAACAAGGAAGCCATAAAAATAGACGGTATATATGGCCCGCAAACAGAAGCTGGCATTAAAGAATATGAACGACAGAATAATATGGAGGAAACTGGAAAACCTAGCGAACATCTTCGTAGTCGATTATACGAAGATGTTAAGTCATTGACAGACAATAATAATACAAACGAGGATAAAAAATTAGCAGCTCTCGCTCAGGAATTAGATGAAACGAAAGAGAATTTAAAAAATACCAATGAGGCACTAAGAACAATCACAAACAGTATGTCTGATCACTTTATCAATAATTTTAATAACTTGGTTACCCTTTTTCTAAGCACACTTGCAATTGTTGTAACAGCATTCAGTGTTTGGCTTGGATGGTATATACCGAGCTTCCAAGAAGAAATAACAGATAAAGTTAATGAAGCTCATGAGAAAATGCTCAAGCATTCCAGAAATCATATATATGCTGGTCTACTTACACAGTTCAGTTCACATTGCCTTAATTTATACAAAGACTTAAAGACTGATACACCAGAAAAAAAGAATCTTTACGACAGTTATTTAACTATTGCAAAAAATTTTTCGGATCTAGGCTATAAGAAAGCAAAAGCACTTACAAATAATAAAGTTAAATTAACCGAAGAAGAAGAAAAAATGGAAAAACTAATAGTCGATTATAGTATTAACAATAAACTTTTCTTTACAGCAACTCCATTCATCGGAATAGAAAAAAGTACTAAAAATATCAAGCCGGACAATCAAGAAGTTATAGAACTATTTAACGAAATGCGAAATGTATGCTCCAGCAATGATAAAACTTATAGAGAAGCGGATTTATTTAATTTCAAAGAAACCTTGCTATGGGCTAAGTTACATATGAAATCCTATGAGGATATAAAGGACATAGAATCAGAAATAAATCTTACAACTCACAACAAAAGATTCCCTCTTGATTGGCGAAAGGAAATTTATAGAAGGTACGATAAATTCAATACGCCCACTAAACAAGAACTAAATATTACAGAACCAACTGAATAAAAAAAACTTTCTCCAACTTGATATCCTAGGATCAAATTAGCTTCTCATCACGGTTTCGGACACCACATGACGCATAAAATCATATATCTGGAGCCGGCCCAGGGCCATTTGCTATCGGAAGGATAATAGCTATATCCGTTACTTTTCCCACACCAGCATTTGCATTGTTAAACGTATTTTTCATGATGAATCTCCCAATCATTGGTTACTTACTATACCTTATAGATATGAATAACAAATTCTTTATCAATAGTCAACCCCTGTCAATACATGCAATCCTTAAGCTCGTACCAGAATCCGGCCACTTGCCTTTTTACTTGGGCGTAAAATTCGTTCGGCTAAAAGGCTGCGGCTCCAGGAACATTTGGTCATACGATTCAGCAGCACAATCATAGCCACCTGAACTTACATAACCATCCAGGGGATTGCCCGTTTTATCGCCGATAATTACCTGTTGCCCATTTTCATCGCAGGGTGTGAAATAAAGATAAGTGGCTTTAACATGCATAATGCCGTGTTGTTCAAAGAACTGACGATCCTGATAAAGCCTCTGATATAAATCATCTACGGTCATAGGGCCGCCATATTTACCTTTCATCTTTATATCCTCAGCTTCTATAGTTTTTCATAAATACTTACATTCTACGATTGTATAAAAGAGAAATTAACACCGGGTTAATTAGTCCCGCTCCCGTCCGTGCCCTTTGCCACGGCTGCGTTCATCGCGCTCTCGTCGTTTTTTTCTACGACCCTCGGCTTGTTTTTTAAATTCTTCACTGAGTGTCTGGCTAGGCTGCTGACCTGCACTGATCTTTTCGTCTGAACGGTTCTGATCCTTACTTTGCCCGGCATACGTTTGCTTTAGAGTTTGCTGTTCCTGTTTATGCAGGCGGTCGAGCTGGTCTAATTCTGCTTTATAGAGCTGGTTTTCTTCGTTGCTGATTTTTTGATGCAGCTCTGAATTTTCCCTGGCTAAGGCCTTACGCTCGTTCTTATGCCTTGCCATAAGCTGTTTGTATATACTGGTATGGCCCAAAATGGCGCTGATCACACCGGCCAGAAAACCACGCTCCTTATCAGCTTCGCGCGTCTTGAGCCAGTGTTTAAAGCGAGCATAAACAGTTTCCTTTGTTTCCTGTAATTTTTGTTCTTCTTTTCGCTGCCGGTGATAAAGTGCAGCCCATTTGGACTGGCTGTGGTCACAAACCTGCTGCCAGCGGAACGCTATACGGGCTTCTTTTTCCATAAAAAGCGCAAGCTTTTGGTCTTTTATATCAGGAGAAATGGCGTCTTGCTCTATTTCCCGGTGATCCTGAGCTTGTTTCTGCTGCGCTTTACGGGATTGCTGGGCCTCTTTATAGTTTTGGTTTTTCCTGTATTTTACGAACTGTCCCAGGCGGCGCTTTTCATTATTGTCAACACGCTGCGGACAGCGGATTTGCCCTTCTTTTTTCTCGTAAGCTTCCGCCCATTTAGACAGTTTGAGCTGATCGTTTGAGTGCGTGTTGACAATACCGGTTTCAGGATGAATCCGGTTTACGATGACATGAATGTGCGGATGGTTTGTATCATTATGCGCAATAAACAACGCTTCATGGTGTTGCAGGCCTAAGACCTTCAAGGTTTCACGAGCGGCATCAATCATTTCTTCTTTTGGAGGGTCTTGACCTATATCCCAGGAAAGACTGTAAGAATAAACGGAAGCAGCGACTTTTCGACCGGTTTTAACCTGCCCGCTTTGTGCTTTCAGATCGTCCTGGTGCATTGCGGTATAGGCCATCATCTTGATGGCCATGTCCGGATTATTGGTAGCCAGGTTTTCGGTGTGGGTAAATGCAATACGGTTGCCCGTAGAAGCATTTTTATCGTGAAGATAATACTGTCCCGCACCTTTAAAACTGGTGCCTTTACTAGCTATCTTTGGCGCTACCATATCCGGATATTTCTTTGATCAGAAATGCCTCGATTTCAGCACAAAGACGATCCAGCTCCTTCGGGATTTCTCCTTCTGTATTGGCGATACGTGTTAGCTGGTTCAGGTTCACGCCGATACGACGGAGCTGATCAAAAACGGCAGGATCAAGGGATTGGCTCTGGCGAATGACAATTTGTCCATGCAAGGCTTGCTGGCGGACATATTCAGACGCACTGCCAAGACCAGCATCGTGAGCATGCTGCTCAATGAGCATACGTTCTGGAACGCTGAAACGAATGGACATGGGAGCTGATTTTCGCTCGGCAGGTTGTTTCTTCGGTCTGGCCATGATCGCGCCCTGTTCTTGTTACCGATGGGTTTTCCAAAAGGGAGAGCGAAATCTCCTTTTTGGTCTTGGGTTCCAAGGGGCAGCGATGCGCCCTTTGGTCGTGTCCCCCGACGACACCGGGGGAAGGGTTTGGGACGTTGTCCCAAGGCGGCAAAATAAGCCGCTGGCGATGGGGTTCCAAGGGGAGAGTGCAATTCTCCCCTGGCAAGATAGCTGGCCTGACAGCTAGTTTTTGTCATACAAAAACATATCTTGCTATCATTCTTCGCCTGCGTCTCAGTATATAGAAATCTCGCTTATATGCACAGCAAAATGAACACGCTCGTATTAAGCAGGCTCAGCCGGATCGAAGATAAGAAAAGCAAAAGCTTTATGCAGCACGGAACCAAATAATCAAAGCAACAATGTAGTTTGCTTTTTCCGCGCCCTCGCTGACTTTGTGTTTCAAAGCCATTGCCCCTGCGAACAGATAATGTGGCAAATTGGCAACAAAAGTTCAGGTTAGCGTAAGATTACATCTAATAAAAATGAGGGATTGAGTTGGCAATGAACGATATCTTCAAACATATAAAGCGGGGAATCCCTGGTATGACAGCACAGCAAATGGCTGCCCCTGCCTCTGAATTTGCCAGACCCGAAAAGATCACGGAAAATCCGCACCTGCAATTCACATCTGACAAACTTTTTCTGGGTGTTATTAACGCGAATATAAAACTGGATGAAAACGACGAAAGATATGCCCAGGGCGGTATTGAAATCGGTATTAAAGATGATCGTCATGTAATAACCATCGCAGGCAGCCGTGCAGGAAAAGGGCGCTCTGCAATCATCCCCAATATGTTGCGTTATAAGGGTTCAGTCCTGGCAATTGACCCAAAAGGAGAGCTTGCACTGGCCACGGCAAAACAACGGGCGAAAACCCAAAAAATCTGCGTCATTGACCCGTTTAATACAACCAGGGGAAAACTGCCAAAGGATTTCTATAGTGGATTTAACCCCTTGAAGAACATGACCCAGGCCTCGATGATCGAAGATGCGGCGCTCATTACTGACGCCCTTGTTGTTCAATCAGGAAATGACCCGCATTGGGATGATAGCGCCAAGACATTGATTGAGGGCGTAATTCTTGAAGTCGTAACCGCCAAACGATTTGCTGCCCGAAAAAACCTGGTTACTGTGTGCAACCTGATCGCACAGGGAGATATTGAGGCGGCAAAAGAACTGTCCGGCGGCAAAGAGGAAGAAGATGAATGGAGCGGCATGGAAGCGCTTGAGGAATTTATGAAACAAAGTAAGGAAAACGCAGTAAAACGTGCCGCAGCGGATTTTTTTGAAAGGCCGGAACGAGAAAGAGGTTCTGTGCTATCAACAGCAAGAAGACATTTGAAAGCATTTCATTTCCCGGAAATTGAAACTTCATTGCAAGGTAAAAGCTTTGACTTGGTTGATCTAAAAAAAGAAGCCATGAGCGTTTATCTATGTTTGCCTGGCCGCCATATTGGAACGTGCGGCAGGTGGCTGCGGTTATTTATAAATCTGGCCTTGCAGGCCATGGAAAGAACACCCGGCCAGCCCTCTGCCGGTTGTCCGGTATTATTTGTCCTGGATGAATTTGCAGCCCTTGGCCACATGCGAGAGATTGAGGACGCGGCAGGACAAATCGCAGGATTTGGCGTAAAGCTATGGCCAATTTTGCAGGATTTGGGGCAACTCAAGGCGCTTTATAAGGACAGATGGGAAACCTTCATGGGCAATGCGGGAGTCCTCCAGTTTTTTGGGAATAACGATCTGACCACACTTGAATGGGTTTCAAGGCGGCTTGGATCAACCACAATAGAGCAGCTCTCAAAATCTGATGTCACACCGGGGGCACGAAATGCAGCAGCAACAGGAGAAAGCTATGCCCCGCGAACAACTCCGGTCATGGAACCTGATGAGGTATCTCTGGTTTTTGGCCGTTCTGATCCGCAGCTACGGCAATTGATCATACGAGCCGGGGCCAGACCGATGATTTTACAAAGAGCCTATTACGATAAACATGATGCCTTCAGGACACTGCGAACATAATGGATAAAGGACGAATAATCAGCTCAACGGCAGACTTTCCTAGTGTGCATGTTTATGAGCGCGATGAACCAAGCGGTAAAATATACACCATTGCCTTTAGCAATCTGGAATCTATGACAGGTTGGGAGCGATTTTTTGTCTTATTCGCACTATTAGGAACCCTTTTTGGATTGACCCTTATCGGTATGAATTACCATCCAGGATTAGGTTTAATCATACTTTTCTGCGGCTTGCCTGCAATGGGAATCTGGGCGAAAGAATCCGGCCCCCTCAGAAGGGAGAAAATAAGAGATATTGAGCTGGATTATAGCTGCAATAAATTTCGTGTTTTTGTTAACGGCAGCTTGGAATTAGAACGCCCGTTATCACAGCTCAAGCATATAACAGTGGACAGGCATCCAGAGACAGATTTTGAACGGAATAACCGGCAGCAAAAAGGACAAAAAGGCGCAGGAACATTTGAAAAAACCCATTGTCTTTTTGGCTGGTTTGGCAAAGGCGGGGCAGAACAGGTTATTTTAGTCAACCGTCTGGAATGGCCATGCCATAACTCACTTCGTGAAGTCCGTGAAGCAATAGAGTGGGTAAGAACTGATGTTGTTAGGACATCGGCCAAAGATGAAAACAACGATGATGGCGCTTGGGACTGATAAATAAAAGAGCGACCTAGTTTGGCTCACCTGATTTTTGTTGTGTGGTATTTGCCGTGCCGCACTCAGCTTCGATAATGCGTTGAACGATATTTTCGATTGTATATTGACGGGTTTTGTCCTCTTTCGCCGCTAAAATATACTGCGAGACGAGCGCATTAAGTCGCGATGATCCATTATCCGTTTTTGTTGAATAGGTACGATCCATGCAATCGGCTATGTGGGAGGCTTCTTTTTTACTGTCATAGTGCCGAGAATATGCTTTATAAACGGCTGCAATGATATCCCCTTTGCTGGGATTGCCAGGGGTGGCTTGTTCGATTGAGTCAGGGGCTTTGTAAAACTCTTCTAAAGTGACGGCATTTGCGCCCGATGCCATACCAAAAGATATGGCGAGCATACTCAATCCCAATAAGGCATTTTTGACCTTCATTTTTTCACTCCTACAATATTCCATAGGCTCTAGATTATCAGATTATGTCTTAAAAAAAACCGATAGCGTCATTGATGGTTTTTGAGAACCAGGCGTAATTTCTGCCTGTTTTTCTCTGTTTTTTAGCCCCCTACTCTCGCTCCTTAAATGCCACTTTTAGCACTCATGCACGTTTAAACCGCAAGCGGAAGCTCCTCCTCTGCGTTACGGCCTGAGAAGGTGCGTTTTAGTGCTCTGAATACTTTCTGTGGCGGTCAGAAAGGCCCGGACAGGTCGGGTTCTGAAAAAAGGAGCAGAGAAAATGTACTCACTGAAACCCGTATTTAACAATGAATCATCAAATAGTCTGGCTTCTAGCTTATTTTGGTTAATGCTCTTGACCGTTTTAATCGACAATGATCGGCAACGCAAAATTGAAGAACACAAGCAGAAAGCACGCTGCATACAGGAGATACAAGCGCAATCTAAAATAAAGAAAATCCAACCGGCGTTTCGGCCCTGATATTGTTTTCTTTGTTTTATCATTTTGATTGATAAATCAGCTTGCAGGAAGCCCCTCCCCCACACTATTTTTCCCCTTATATTCTGTTCTGTAGTGCGCTGAAAATTTTTTAGGCCACTCAATCCATATAAAAACAGTTTTATGCGCTTCAGCGGGCTTCTGTGTCGTTTATCTGCCTATCCAAGATCATGGTTTGCTTTATTTTATCTCGATATTGTCCATTCGCCTTTTTTGGAGAGCATTCTGCTGATCCTGTGATACGCACATAAAAAAAATTTTTCTGCACTTTTGC
>ERZ1292625.4661-Hain-H41-01um-R1-4661-length-10113-cov-7_pt1 | contig 10113 bp, 15 predicted proteins | sample MGYA00564400_ERZ1292625 | MGnify/ENA primary metagenome ERZ1292625 (study PRJEB36523, sample SAMEA6512639) | groundwater metagenome | collected 2019-01-08 | study: AquaDiva: Metagenomics assemblies of 32 groundwater samples
ACGGTACCCGCCCCTCGCTCACGATCCCGTTGCACTTGGCGCAGATCGGCACCTTGTTCAGCCAGTAGCCCAGCTTGGGCGTCGGGCAGGCACACCTGGGGTGCTCACGTTTCACGTGGAACACTCGGTCGAACTTCTCGGCGAAGGTCTTGTCCCCGCCCATAAGCACGCTGAAGGATGCGTTCTGGAACTTCATGTTGGATCACTTGTCCAACGACACGAGCGCGACCACGACGCGGTACTTTCCAGGGGGGGCCCTCGTGGAGTTCCGATTGTCGAGTTCATACCGGAGCCCATTGAACCCAAAATTCAGGTAGTTCAACGGCGTCTCCTCATTCAACACGATCTGGGTGACGAAGACCGCCTTGGACCTCTCCATCAGATCCGACACACGCTCGGGCAGCTCGGCGAAGGCCCGCGCCGCGATGCTGATGTCGTGCAGGCAGTCGTCGAGTTCGTTGTTGATGTGCTCCTTGGCACCCTCGGCCACTTCGCGGAGGCGCGCCTCGTATTGGTTTACATCGAAGGTCTTGAGGTCCACGCTCGTCGCTCCTTTTCATGTCGGGATAAAGACGATCCTCCGGAACAAAAACTTCGGGTGGAAGTACCGGACAGGTCCCTTGACCCAGCTCTCGACGGCTCCGCCCGGGTTCCCGTGCCACCTGGACCGCACGAGCAAGTCCGCCGTGAACACTCCCACCTTGACATCGAGGAGCTGCATGGTCTCGCCGCCATGATAGCGGATCGTGTCGCCGATCTGCACCTGCCGCCCACTCCTGGCGTCGATGATCTTGCTGAAGCCTGCACTCATGCCTGGGCGCCTTCCTCCTTCGCACCTGTGTCTTCCCCTTCGCCCTCACCCTTGCCCGTGTCGCCCTTGCTCTTCTCCCCCTCCCCCTCCCCTTCTCTGCCCCCCTCCCCCTCACCTGGGCCGAACACACCTGCCCCCAATCGCTCGACAGCCTTCAGGAGTGCGCTCAAGTAACTCTGGTGCGAGAGGATCCAGTCGGGGCCGAGCCGCCGCACGGCCAGCTCGTTCAAGTTGCGGCCCACCTCGTTCATCGCCTTGACAAACGCCTCATTCTCATCGTGGGCCAACTTGACGATGACCGCCGCGACCTCCTCGGGGTTGCGCTCGGCCCGGATGGCGTCCACGACCTGCGTCACCTCGTCGGGCGTGGCAGGCGCGACGGGCGGCTGTTTTTCCTGCGCGCCGTTCACCTTCGGGGGAAGCTGCCTCCGCTGGTTGGGCGCGCCCTTCTCACCCCCCACCTTGCCCCACGCGGCGAAGATGTTTTCGAGCGCCTTCATGCCCTCCCTGAACGCCTTGAGTCCGGTCGGCTCTTCTTCACCCGGCCGGCGCAGGCTTGTCTCGGCGACGACCTGGGCCGACTGCATGGCGATCTTCGTCATGGTGCCCATCGCCTGGGTCATGGAGTCCAGCATCTCGCTGGCGCCACCCGACTCCTCTTTGGCCTTCTCGATGGTGCGCTCCATCTTGTCCAGCATGGCCTGGACGGTCGGGTCGATGGCGGGCCTGGCCGTGATCTTCTCCATCATCAGGCGCTGCTCACCGGCGAGCGCCGCCTGAGTCCTGATCTGCTCGGCGCGGAGCGTGTTCTGTCCGTCGATCATGGCCGTGAGCACCGGGGCCATGGCGGTGATCAGGGCCGCGTAGTCCGTGGGCGCGGGCTTCGTCTGGGCCGCAAGAGTTGCTTGCTGCTGCGCGTCGGCGAGCATGGTCCGAAGGTCCCGCAGCTCGGCCTCGAACTTCGCTGCCCGATCACGCTCCCGCGCCTCGGCCGCGCCCTTGTCGGTCTGTTCCCGCCACGACCGCTCGCGATCCTCCGCGCGCTTGCGTTCCTGCTCCAGCTCCTTCTTGAGCATGTCGACGGCATCGCGGCCGTACCTGTCCTCCCGCGTGCCCCCGAAACCTCCCCACGAACCGTCCAGATACGGTGCATCGTTCCGCGGCGAAGCACCGGCTGGACGGCCGTGAGGAGAGTAGGGGCGCGCGGCGGCCAGGTTCGGGTCCGGGTAGACCAACGTCTTGGGGCCTGCCCAACCGGGCATGCCGATGACCAGGGGATCCACCGGCTTCGCGTCGTCCTTGAACTGGACCGGGATGGGGCCGCCCACGTGCCGCGTCGGGTCGTCGGTCATGTGCCCGACGACGAGGGTGTATGACCCCCCGCCGCAGAGCGTGGGGAGCCACGCCTCGGGGCGGGCGACGTGGGAGAGCGCCGCATGTTCCAGGCGCGCGACCGTGTCACCCAGGGCGAGCCCCGTGCGGCGGACGACGCGGACCCAGAAAGCATCTTCGCCAGTCGCCTTCGCCTTGGCGTCGAGCAAGGCCAACGTCTCTTCGGGGGTGTAGGTCCTGATCTCGCTCTGTGCCATGGCGTGCTCCTAGGTAGGGGGTGTCTTTGTCGGGATCGTGTTCGCGCGTACGGTCACGTTCACATCCGCGTTCACAGCCGCGCGCAGCTTCTTTCGCAGCGCCTTTTGCTGCCCGAAGGGCAGCCTGTCCGCGATCGTGATCCCGTCCAGGTGATCGATCTCGTGTTGGAGCACCGCGGCTCCCAGTCCATCCGCCTCGAAGGTGATGGGTTTGCCGTCCAGGTCGAAGGCGGCGACTTTGATCGACAGGGCGCGCTTGACCCTGATGGCCTCGTCGGGTATCGACAGGCAACCCTCGACGATCCGCTGTTCACCTGTGGCGATCACGATGACAGGGTTGACGAGGGTCAGGACCTCGCTTGTCTTCGCGGTCGCGTCGGGTCGGGCGGAGACGACGCAGAGCCGGATGGACACGCCCACCTGCGGCGCCGCCAGCCCCCAGCCATCGTGCGATCTCAGCGTCTCGATCATGTCCGAGGAGAGGGTCTTGAGCGCCTCATCGAACACCACGACGGGCGCCGCCTTCGACGAGAGGGCCTTCGCGGGCCACCGAATGATGGTGTGGATCAAGCGCTCCACCTCACCCAACCGGACGGATGATGGGCTGCTCGCCCCTGTCCAGGCCCACCTGCCTGCGCGCCTGGAGGTAACTGAGCGGCAGCATGCCGATCACGGAGGGCAGGAGCATGATGGAGCACTCACCCGTCACGACGTTGCCATGCTCGTCCGTCACCCGCGCGTAGAGGGCGCAGGCGCCTTGCAGACAGGGCGTTGGAGTGATCCTGTTCCCCTCCTTGGAACAGGGCAAGATCGGGCAAATCTTGACGGGCTTGATGGTAGAGCCGTTCGGCTTGGCTTGGTCGGACATGTTCACGTGATCACCTCTCCATCGTTGTTGGATGTCAGCCCACCGGGAGCCAGCCCGCATAGCTTCGCCAGGAGCACGTTCGCGCCTGCGGTGTAGAAGGACGCGACGACGGAGACGAGCAAGCGACCCTGCCAACCGGGGTGCCCTATGTGAGGGGCGAGCAGGGTCCCGGCGATGCCGCCCGCCCAGAAACCGAAACACCCAGGGCACTCGATCAGCTCGACCAGTATCACGGCGAACTTTCCCCTGTCCGCGAGCCAGAGGCGTAAGGGGAGGCTCACCTTCGCGTGGCCAACAACCCAGGCGAGGCCGAAGAGGGTAGTCGTGTAAACGAGGAGGTGGGCGAGCGACATCACGGCTTCGGCCCTTCCCATGGCCTTGGCATGAGAAACCCGGCAACGGCGCCGACCGCCGCCGCACTCAAGACGAGGGCCAGCAGAGTCCACCCCAGCACCCCTGTTGTGTGACGCTCGACCTTGACGGCAGGATCATTCGACAGTGCCATCTCGCAAGTCGTGAGCTGGCACTCGATCCGCGCAAGGTGGTCGATCGGCACGATCCAGTAGCCACCATCGCCAGGGAGAGGGATCGCCTGCTCGCCACCATCTATCTTCGGGCAGTCGGCATACTCGACGGGGAGCGCATTGACGCCTGCGCCGGCCTGGACGAGCGTGAGGGTGAGCAGGAGGGTGGAGAGCATCGGCGGTGGCTACGGACGGTTGATGACGCTGCCGATGGATGAACCGCCGCCCTTCTCGCCCGCCCGTCGCAGCACCAGCGTGTCTTTCACGTCGCCTTGGAAGTTCTTGACTCCGGCCGCGACGATCGTGAACAGGAGGGCCAGACCACCTGCCCAAGTCAGGGGGACTCCCGTCGCGATAGCACCCCCGAGGGTGGCACCAGCGGTCACGAGAAGGTTCAACGTCCAGCCCCCCCAAGTGGATGTGAGGAGCCAGGTCAGCACTCGGTCCAGCCCCGAATCGTCGGGCAGGAAGGCGATGACCGCAGGTCCCCACTTGCGTACCCCCCCGACGAGCAGGAGGACGAGCAGGGGCACGGCGAGGAGCCACTTGCCGGTCTTCATCGCGCCGAGGGCCTGACCGAACAGGGCTACCAAGTCGGCGTTCGGGTCGGTGGGAGCACCCCCCGCCGGGGCCTGCGCCAGCGCAGCGGCGGCGAAGACTGCGGTCAGGGTCAGGGCGAACGCGCCCAACCAGAGGATACAGGTCTTGAGGAGGTTCACGGGGAGGATCCTTTCCTGGCCGATGTGTTGCCGCTCAACGCCTGATCTTTGCCGAGAGCATGGCGATGGCGGCGACGAGGACTTGGTTGACGTGGGTTCGGCGCGCGCTGCTCTCCCGGCGGAGTCCCGTCGCCTCGGCTTCATGCGCCGTTGTCGCCGCCACGTGAAGCATCCTGGAGCACTCGGCGAGTACACTCTTGTGCCATGCACGCGCCTCTGTCGCCCCGTCCATGGCGCTTCCCAGCTCGTTCCAGTCCTGCGGAACGGCAATATGCAAGTCCCCGGGCACGCGCGGGTCCAGGCACTGCGCCTCGTAGTAGGGGCAACTCTGGTGGGCCTGCACGATCCACGTCGAGGGCCGATGCGGGATGTGCGTGCCGTCGTACTTCGCCGGATCGAAGTCACGGAATTCGAGCGCGTAGGCGACCTGACCACACCGGCCGCAGGCACATATCTCGTAGGGTGGGACGGCCTCCCACGTGGGACCGGTAGGGCCGGCAGGCAGGAAGTCGACGTGTGCGGGGCACAGGGGGAGGTTGTAGATCGACCGGGCCTCCTTCCTCCCGCACACGTGGCAGGGAGGTTGCGGCGGCGGAGGCTGCTCGGGGTGCCTGAGCGGCCGAGGGCCGATGGCGAGAGGTGTGCTCGTGGTGAGAGGTGTGCTCGTGGTGAGAGGTGTGCTCGTGGTGAGAGGTGTGTTCATCCTACTTCTCCCCCGCGGCGGTCCGCATGATCGCGTCGTAGGTCTCGTTGATCCGCCTGTCCGTGGCCGAATCCTTCGACGCGAAGGACATCGGGAAGGGGGTCTTCGTCCCGTTCTTGAACACGAACTCGGCCGGGCATGCCCCTTGGGGCCAGACAATGACAGGAGGGTCATCGCTCATCATCGTGAGCACGTCGCAGATCCCGGCGGCCATGAGTGCGGCCTCGACGTCGAAGTCGCCGTCAAGTGTCTGGTGGCGCTCGCGCACCTCGTCCTCCGTCTTGCCGTCGAGCATGTAGCGCATGTGATTCAGCATGATCTGGCGGGCCTCGTCCCTGGCGGTCTCCCACAGGCGCTTCAGCTTGCGCCAGTCCTCGGCCCGAAAGTGGGCGCAGTCGCCGCACATGGAGCGGTAGCCATTCGCGAAGGTCGCCACGTTGCGCTCCACCTTGACGGTCAAGGGCAGTTCCCCGAGGGCGAGGGCGGGCCCCGTGAGGTTGCCGGTGAGCTGGTTTTCGAGCTTGAGCACCCGTGCCGCAGGCATTTCCTCGGGCTCGGGCAGAGCGCCGCCGACGGGCCCCACGATCTCGGCCACCGTGCGCGGCACGATCTTGAGTTGATCCGCGTCCGGCGTGTCCTTGACCTGGATGCCCTTGTTCGTGCTCATGCTGTCTCACGCACCGCTGCCTGCGCCGTAGATTCTACCGGCCTCTTCCAGGTCCCTGACGATCTGCTGTGTGAGTTCGATGTACCGGGGGATGATCGCCCGGTGGATGTCGGACGCGGCGCGGTACTGTGCCGCTTGGATCGCGCCTGTAGTGGGATCCGAGCTGAGCGCCTGCCAGAGCAGGTCGCGTACGGCGTCCACGATCGTCGTGTGCCCCATCTGTTCCTGGTAGCTCCGAACCCGCGTGTGGAGTTCCGGCGGCAAGGTGCAGGTGAAATGGCGCCTGGTACTCGACGTGTTTTCGTTTCGCCGCGGCACACACAGGGAAGGTAGGGCAAAGTGGGCGCGAAGTCAAAACTTAAGGGGCGATTGCTGCGTGGGCGTGGGCGTGGGTGTGGGCGTGAGCACCCCCGGGGGCACCCTCGCGGACCCCCTCCCACCCTACGCTGCCACGAGTCGGCGGGCGTCGGCCTGGATCGCCTTGGTCATCTTGGCGACCGGCACGCGCAGGGCATGAGCGATGCGGACCATGGTCCTCATGTCCGCGTCACCCTGTTCGGCTCTCCAGACAGCGTTGTGCGACAACTTGGCGAGCTGCGCCGCCTCACGCATCGTGAGGTCCTTCTTGGCGCGTTGCTTCGCGATTTCCCTAGCGAGGCTCATGGGGGGAGTGTCGCAGACGGAGATGAGAAGGTCAAGCAGGTTGCACTCCGTTTCTCTGTCACCGTGAGGGTGACAACCTCCACTCTTCGTGCTTGCCTCTCTCCCGTCCCCGTGCTACCTCTCGGCATCGCACCCATGCGTCCCCGGAGAACCCCGTGCCTTTCATCGAGAACTACGTCGTCGAGATGGCGAAGCACACCGACGCCTCACCTGTGTTCCACCGCGCCACGGCCTACACGATCTTGGGCGCGCTCCTGACCCGGGAAGCTCACCGCACCGTCACGGCCTACGGCTGCCCCCCGGTCTGGACGAACCTGTGGACCTTGCTCGTGGGGGACAGCGGGTCGGGCCACAAGTCCACGGCCATCAACATGGGCGCGACCATCCTGGCCGGCATCGAGCCGGCCATGGTCGGCCCGAACGAGATGAGCCCCGAGGGCTTCTTGGGCTACATGCAGCGGCGAGAAAAGGGCTTTGAGCAGGCGGACACCGAACAACAAGCCGCCCCGAGGCCGGGTGACGCCTCGACCATCCTGGTCCAGAGCGAGTTTGGGAACCTCATGCTCCAGTTCGCGCGGAACTACGCCGCGTCGCTCAAGACCATCCTGCTGGAGCTGTACGACGTGCCCCTGATCCCCTACCGGCGCACGCTCAAGAAGCAGGTGGTCGAGATCGACCGCCCGAGGGTCTCCCTCCTGGGTGGTATCGCGACGGAGTTGCTTGCCAGCTACGCCGAACCCGAGGATTGGTTGGGGGGGTTCTTCTCCCGCTGCCTCATCCTGACGGGACCCAAGGTGAGGGAGCAACGCGACCTGCCCGAGATCCCGCCCGCAGCCTACGAGAACCAGATCGAGGAACTCCAGCGGATGCTCCTGCACCGAGGGGAGAAGCTGAGCCACGAGGGCTGGCCGCGGGTCGCCTTCGACGCCAAGGCGAAGGAGCTGCTGGGCGAGTTGCCGCCCCCGCCCGAGGAGATGCAGTTGCAAATCTCCCTCTCCCGCGCCTCAACCCACCTGGTCAAGCTGGCGGCGATCGAGCAGTTCGACTCCGACCCGCTGCGGCTCACCGTGGGCAAGCCCGCCGTGCAGCGGGCGCTCGATTTTCTACTCAACCACTGGTGGAAGAACCTGCCCGAGATCGTGGACGCCTGCTTCACGCGCTCGAACAGGGATCTGGAAGGCGACCGCCTCGCCAAGCGGATCCTGCGCTACATCACGCGGCACGAGGGCAAGGTGGCGCGGAGCACCATCCTCCGCAACCTCTGCCTGCGCGCACGCGACGTGTCCGACGCGATGCAGGCGCTGGGCGAGGCCGAGTACGTCAAGGCGGTCCAGGACGAGGCCGACGGCACGCTCTGGTACGAGTTGACAGACAGGGGGAAGGGTGAAGGGGCGAAGGAGCTGATTGCCCCTGGTAGGGCGCCCCACGGGTGATTCGGGTTTCGGGTAGTAGGGTACACAGAGCAAAACTTGTGACAATACACACTTGTTCAGGTAGAGGGGAGAATCATCAACAATACACACAACATACACACAAGCTACTACTTTCTTGTGACAAGTATCGCTATGTGTTCCCGAAGACCCGAATCGACCGATCGGAAGGGGCACTTGAGGAAAATCAATAACTTGGCGCGAAAACGGTTCGGGTCCGACCCGAACGATTCGGGTTCGGAACCCGAATCGGGACCCGAATCGACCTCGACCCCACCGTGGGCCGCCGCCCTCCGCCCCTACCAGTGGCGCGCGGCGCAGTGGCTCGCCGAGGAGCGCCGCTTCGTTCGCGGAGGTCTCCTCGCATTGAAAATCGGATTCGGGAAGACCCAAGCCTTGATCGCTGCGGCGCGTTTGAGATCCGAAACTGCCGCCAACATCTACAAGCCGATCATCGTCTTCTGTCCCGCGGCCGTGAAGGGGGTCTGGAAGCGGGAGGCCGGCATCATCTGGCCCGAGTTGCCCGTGTACCTTGTGGCCGACGAAGATCCGGTGAACAAGCGCAAGGGCGAGGGCGACGAAGCGTTTGCCTTGCGCCGCGATGAGGCGTTGAACGCTGCACTGGCGTCCACGACGCCCTGCCTCATCGTGGCAGCGCACAGCCATCAAGGGGCGGACCGTGTAAACGCACGGGCGCCCCAACTGCTCGGGACGTTGATCCAGGATGAGTGCCACTCGCTGAAATACGCCAACCCCAAGCGCACCCGCGCCATTCGCCCCCTCCTCGGACGCGCCGAGCGGTTCTTCCTCGCCACGGGCACCCCGATCCACAACCGGGTACTCGACCTGCACAACCTGCTCGACCTCTGCGCGCCAGGCAAGTTCAAGAACAAGTGGGCCTTTGCCGAGCAGTATTGTCAAGTCACCTTGAGCGGGCGGGGCCGGAGGGTCGAGCGCCTCCTGGACCGTGAGGGCCTGCATCGGGACGTCGCACCCTACGTCTTCAGCGTGTCCACGAAGGAAGCCTACGGCGAACTGCCACCCCGCGTCCGCCAGCTCGTACCCGTCGAGGTCGACGTGAAGAGGCTGCCCTCCCTTGACAAGGTGCTGCTCCGAACCCAACACGGGTCGGAGAAGGTCCTGCGGGCACTGGCCGCGCACAAGATCAAGGCCGCCGTGCAGCTCGCCCTCGACTTGGACGAACCCCTGCTCGTCTACACCTACCAGCGGGCGCACGCGGCCGACGTGTGCTGCCAGCTGAACGCCGAGGGTGTCGAGGCTGTCCTCGCCACGGGAGACGCGCCGCCCAGGAAACGGCGCAAGTTGCTCGATGACTGGCAGTACCAAGGCAAGGGGAAGGTCCTCTGCTGCACGATGGACGCGGTGAACGAGGGGGTCACCCTGACACGAGCCGCCGCCACCGTCTTCGTGGATCTGGACAACCTGCCCGGGAAGATGGACCAGTGCGAAGGCAGGACAGACCCGGCGCGGCAGAAGGAGGGCGAGCGCAGGCCCTCCCGCTACTACTACCTCTACGTGCCCGGCTCCTACGACGAAGTGGTCGCCCAGCGCGTGGTCGAGAAGATCAGCGACGCCCAAGGGGTGATCGACGTGAACGAGAACCAGGAGGGCATGGCGAAGATGCTGGAGGACGCCGTGCCTGTCGAGAACGAGCGGGACGTGCTGGATGACCTGATCGGGCGGCTGGAGGCCAGGGCGAAGAGGCTGGAGGAGATTTGACCGGGGCTTGACTTTTGTCCTTGACACCTGTCGCGTGCCGTTGTAGGGTCATGCTTGGGAGAAGGCGATCACCGATGACATGGACACACTCGATTGCCGTTCGGCGCATCAGCTTCGGGAAGACCGACGTCGTGGTCATGCGCCACGACTTCGGGCTCAGCCAGGAGCGCCTCGCCTTTCTTTGCGGGGTGAACCCCCGCACCGTTGCCCGCTGGGAGGCGGCATCTGGAGAGCCGTTGCAGAATGACGCCCTACAGGCGCTTCTCGTGCTCCGGGCTCGGCGCGTTCGGCGGGCGGCCGTAGGCAAGGTGATCCTCAAGTTGTATGTCGACACGCGAGGTGTCTTCCTACGCGACCTGTTCACGCTGGCTTACCCGAAGAGGAGGAAGACGTGAGTGG
>ERZ1292625.3763-Hain-H41-01um-R1-3763-length-11915-cov-6_pt1 | contig 10112 bp, 10 predicted proteins | sample MGYA00564400_ERZ1292625 | MGnify/ENA primary metagenome ERZ1292625 (study PRJEB36523, sample SAMEA6512639) | groundwater metagenome | collected 2019-01-08 | study: AquaDiva: Metagenomics assemblies of 32 groundwater samples
AAAGTTAGCCGCCGTGGAAAGGGTGGGTCTAGAGTGGTTAGTGTTAATGGAAAGTCTCTTCTTGTTAGGCGGTCAAAGGGAAAGCGAGTGGTTAAATTACAGGGAAAGGAAGTCCCATTGGCTAAAAGACAAAAGAGTGAATGTATCTCTCTGAAAAAGTCACACAAGGGTAAGGGTGGTACTAAAGTAGTGCTTATTGGAGGGCACGCTTTTCAGGTGAATCGTGACGCAAATGGTAAGCTCTATTATATGCATCATGGTGTCAAGGTCTTTGTCCGCAAGACACAGAAGCTTGAATGTGCCAGTAGCCATGAGTTGAGGGCTAAACTTAGACGCCGCCGATCGAAAAAGTCTAAGAAGGCTGAAGGTGCTTCTCCTGCTAAAAAGTCTAAAAAGGCGTCAAGAAAGCCTAAATCTCCCGCAAAGAAGGTAGCGGCTCCTAAGAAGTCTAAAAAGGCGTCAAGAAAGCCTAAATCTCCCGCAAAGAAGCCCAAGTCCGCCGTGAAGAAGTCTAAAAAGGTGTCGAGAAAGCCCAAATCTCCCTCAAAGAAGCCCAAGTCTGTTGCAGCAAAGCCCAAGTCCGCCGCAAAGAAGTCCAAAAAGGTGTCTAGAAAGCCTAAGTCCAAGGTTGTAGCTGCTGCCCCCGCTGCGTCTCCTAAGAAGGCATCATCCCCTAAGCCCAAGAAAGCTCCTAAGAAGGCATCATCTCCTAAAAAGGCCTCATCTCCTAAGAAGGCATCATCCACCAAGCCCAAGAAAGCCCAAAGGAAAAGGGCTTCTCCTAAGAAGGCCGCATCTCCTGTTGCCATGAAACTTAGGTCTGGTAAGCTGAAGAAGTAAGTAGCAACCCAAGATCCTATTTTTTGCATACTAATTTAAAATGAATTAGTATACGAATAATCCCAATAATAGAAACGATGCAAAAGTCTAGTTATTTTATCGAAAACAGAGCACTCATGGGCTCATTTCCCACAAAAGAGGATATTAAAGAGCTTGTTGATACATTTAACGTCAAGTATTTTGTGGATTTAACAGAAGAAGGTGAATCGTATATTGAAAAGTATCAGGTTCAAGAACCATTACAATTAATCTCTTACCCCATACAAGATAAAAAGACCCCAAAGAACTGGAGAGGATTTGCAAAATTTATTCTTACACTTGAACGTATTATAAATACAGAGTTATCTGACACTGTAAGAATGTATATTCATTGTAAAGGAGGTCATGGAAGGACTGGTATAGTAGTTGCATGTCTGTTGGGACATATGAAACAGATTACATCTACAGAGGCCATAGAACAGACTACAATCTTTCATAATAAAAGACCTAATCTGAAGCCTAAATGGATAAAGTACGGAGCTCCTCAGAATATATATCAAAAGAATTTTGTACATAGGTTTCTTTCACCACTCTACTTTTACAAGTCTATAGGCCCTGTGTGTGGATTCTCAAATTTCTCTCATCATTCAGTTACCACTTCATTAGGAGTGTTTAAAACATCAGAGGCTGCTTACCATGCTCATAAATGTCCCATGGATAAGTTATATGTAGAGAATCTTAAGAATATCCAGTCTCCTTCTATTGCTAAAAAGTTATCAAGGTCTGTTATACTAAGAAATGATTGGGAAAATATTAAGAAAGATATCATGTATATGATTTTAAGAAATAAGTTTGAGACTCATGAGATTATAAGAAATAACTTATTGGCAACTGGTTTAAGACCTCTTTATGAACACACTGATAGAGACTTATACTGGGGTGATGGTGGAGAGATGGGAGGTGGCCAGAATCATATGGGTAAGATTCTATCACGAGTTAGAGATGAACTTTACCTTATTTATTAAGATGTTTATTAAGATGCTCATTTATAATAAATGAGCATCCTTGTATTGTTAATTATATTATTAATTCTGAGTTTATTTTTGCGTTATTATCTTGTATTTACATTTAAACAACGGTGTATCTCACGGTATGTATCAATACCTCATCATTCTCTCCCTCACAGAGTTGTGGTTAGTATCCCCGTGAGAAAGAATGATATCAATAAATTGCCGACATTGTTGACATCTCTTTTAACACAAAGTATACGTGTGGATGAGATTGCTTTAAATATGGCTAGTGATATCTCCAAGGAGGATATTACAGATATGGATTTTATCTCAAAATGTGCAATGATATATTATACTGGTAAAGAGTACTCACAGGTAGACCTTGCCATTATACCTACACTATTGAGAGAGAAAGAAGCAGATACACTTATAATAGTCATATATCCAGATGAGATATTAGACCGTGATCATTTACAACGGGTTATCAATCAGTGAATATAATAAATATCTGTTTTAAATATTTATTATCACAAATAAATGTCAGTGAACAAGAAATTATATCTCCATCAGACTATAAGTATAAATAATATGGAGAGATTAGAGGAAAGATCCCAATCAATATTGGATAGATGCACTGAACACCATAATATCCGCCTAGGCATTAATGCGGATCCTCACGGTCACGGTAAGACATTATCCATGGTATGTCTCATGGCTTATAATAAACTCAAATGGGATACCACTAAACCCTATGAAGTAAAAACAACTGTTTCATCTACGTGTAATTTTTATCAGATTACACGCATTAAAAAATATACTCGTTTTAATACAAACCTGGTTGTGGCATCTGCTTCTGTTCTAGGACAATGGGAGATAGAATTAGACTGGGTTCAGTTAAAGTATATAAAGCTTACTACCCCAAAACAGGCTTTATCAGTGAATCCGGATCTCTATGATGTTGTGCTGGTAAGCGTAGGCTGTTATAATACTCTAGTACATCGCTTTGAGAACTGTGCATGGAAACGTATTATTCACGATGAGCCACAGACCCAAAAAACAACTAGTTTAATACCAGCAATGGCTGGGTTTTTCTGGTTTGTGACTGCTAATCCCGATTACGTTTTATCGAGTAGAAGATGCTCAATGTTTGGGTCTTCTCTTTATGATATGAACATAGTGTTGAGTGATATTATTGTCAAGAATACAGATGAGATTATTAATATGTCTATTGGTATGCCTAATATATACTCTCGGTTTTATAACTGTCATTCTCAGACAACAACATCATTAAAGAACATAGACGGAGCCTTGTCAACAGAATCTGCAATTCAGGGAGCTAAAAAATTGGAGTGTTTTATCACAGATAATCCTTCTGAATTATATGGGACACAAGGGTGTGTTACTGCTCGTATAAAAGACTCTATCCATAGTACATGTCCTATATGTTATGGGACTATTAAAGACCCTATCATGGAGATATCATGCTGTAGAATTTTTTGCTTTAAATGTCTCTTGACATGGCTACAAAAAAACCCGACATGTCCTATCTGTAGACTGGACATTGAACTGGATGACTTGGTTTTTATTACTAATGATCCATCTCAGACTACAAAACGGTCTAAAAATATACAAATGATAGAGATAATTAAGAATCATCCTGATTCTAAATTTATTATATACTCTGGAGTACCTGCTTATAATCACACAATTTGTAAATACTTGACACGGTATGAGATACAAGGTGATACCACGTTATTATTATCTCTAAGTAAGACTATTAACATGACAGAAAAAACTGACCTTATTGTTTATAATGATGTTAGGTCTAGTGTATTGGTTCAGTTGTTAGGATTAATAAGACCTGTAAATATGTTTGATGTACCATTAATGATACATTATTTATAGAGGATTAATTATAGAGGATTATTTATTGTTTCTATTATTGTTTCTATTAATACCTCACAACTTGCCTGAGAAAATGATAAGTGGTAGGATTTATGTTTACTCTTGACTGAAAAATACGTGGTATCGTTTTTATAGTGTTTTCATCTAGTTGAATATCAAGTGTGGGTTCTCTGTTTATTTTAACACGTTTTATCTCCCCCTTTGGGTGTAATGGAGTAATTACTAAAGCATCAGTGTATTTACCCATCACAAAACACCCTCGTGTTATTTTAGCAGTATCGTTACTAATCTCAATGGTTAGCATTTATATGTCTTTTTAAAAAATATGATAAAAAATCGATTTTAAGAGGACATATAAATGAACAACTTTGATAAATTGTCATCAGAGTGTATTCTAAGATTATCAGACAAGTTAAGTATAAAAAATACAGTTCCAGCTCTTACCATGAAAAAGACGTGGATAAGAAGCAATGAGTACTCTAGAGTATATGAGATAGATAATGGGCAATTAATAGAATATAATGAGATTGTTGATAAATACAACCCTCTGAATGATAGCCCAGCTTTGAGGGAATTATATTATCTGTGTATTAATCAAGATATAGGCATTCAGCCTGTTATGTTAGAATATGGATTACAGAGGACACGTACTGATTTTGAAAGATATCAGCCTTATGCTATTATTTTACCAGTGTATGGAACTAGTTTGGGTAGCTTAGAAATAGCCTATAGAGACACTGAGTTTTATGTGTCTATATTATTACAGTTATTATTCATACTGCATGTAATGGGTGTTGAGCATGGTAATATATTACCAGAGAATATACTAGTGGATACAGCTGAATGTTTTGAAGAGCAAATTAAAATAAATGACCTAACCTTTAAACAGGCGTGCCCTCTAATAACACTTGTGGGATTTGGGTACTCTTCATTTAAGAAAGGATTTTATAAGCATGCTCCATTAACGCATTATATACCTGTTAGTATGGCAAAGTTCCTTCATAAATATCTAGGTCATAAGATTCTATTGTATTTACAGGAGCTTTATAGTCATTTACACGGTGATATGAAATTATGGAATCTATACTATGTTTTATTTTATATATTAGACCAGAACAGCCAAAGAATTAGAGATAAGCGAGAAGAATTAACAGAGAATGAGATGATAAGTGTATTGAATGATATCACACTATCAACTTACTGTTCTAATGTACATGAGTGCTTTAAACACCCTTACATTAGTAGTTTGTTAACACCTACACTTAAAAAACCCACTTTTAATAATCACTTGGTAAAACTAAAGAAAATGATGGGCTCAGTTTTCAAAACATCTAGAGCCAATATTGAGATGAGATTGTTAAGTCATAGTTATCCAAAATTAATAGATGTATTAGGCATGAATGATATTCATAATATTATAATGAGTATGTATACTAATCTATATGATGAATATACACAGAGAAGCACTATATCCTCTCAGAAATATCTTAACCCGGATAGTCTAGTGATACAATTTCTATTTGAATATTCAGCTCCATTTGAAGAACATGAACTGGTTATAAAACCATCTTGCTTCAATACAACTTTAAAGCCTTTTCATGATGTGTCAGTAAGAGTTATCCCCAAAGAGACTGCATCTATTGAGATATCTTTAGAGACTAATTCTATTAATATGACTTTTGATGGTGGACTGGATGTTAAAGGGCTAAATACGACTGATAATGAGAATAAGGGAGGACTTTTAGGACTCATTAGAAGTCTCTCTATAGGACCACATAAGGTGTTGTTGTTTTCTGTAGAGAAAATGGTAAATATGTTATCATATTTTATAGAGCCTAGAATATATAGTATTAAATACCAGATTAATAGGGATAGTTCCTCTCAAGTGTATCTTGAATATTCAATTAAAAATACACATAAAGTAATTAGTCTAAATATACCATATTCTGATATTGGATGGCGTGAGAACCCGACAGAGAATTTCTATGACTCAACTATGCCATGTATTATCAGACTATTTCTAGACCTTAAAAATCTTTTTAAAAACAAGTTTAGACTCATGCTATGTTTTAAAGATACTCAAACAGAGGAACAAGTTTGTTCTGAAGGTATTGAGATTGAGCATGATATAAATTTACAAAAATTATTCAAAATCAAAGATTTTTAATTTTTATTTATTTTGCTATATATAAATAAATGTCTACGATTGCGTCTTCTAATTTAACAGCTGGTTTCATTGATTTGGCAACTTTTGATGAAATTGAAAAATATATGTATGGTGGTGATGATGCCGCTGCCTACTTTGTTCGCGAGGTCCGTAAGTCTACTTGGTTCACTCAGGTTCCCGTTGTTCTCAGTCGTGCTAGTGGATCTCCTGCATTTAACCAGGAATGGTCTGTGAATATCTCTCGCGCTGGTGATTACCTCATGTACGCGTGGCTCCGTGTCACTATCCCGTCAGTTCAGCTTTTGGATACTAACGCGTTTGGTGTGAATGGTCGTATCCGCTGGACTCGTAACTTGATGCATAACCTTATTCGTGAGTGTGCTCTGACCTTTAATGACCTACAAGCGTTCCGATTTGACAATTACCATCTTGATTTCTGGTCAGCCTTTACCACTCCCTCTGGAAAGCGTAACGGATACCAGAACATGATTGGTAACTTTGGAGATGTGATTAACCCACGTGGGCCGACTCGAGCTATCCCATCATTTACTCTGAACTTGCCTCTGCCGTTCTTTTTCTCTCGTGATACGGGTGTGGCTCTGCCTACTGCTGCTCTTCCTTACAATGAGATGCGTATTGTGTTTAACTTTAGAAACTGGAGTGACCTGTTGATTCTGGATAACGGAAACGCAGCGGCTGGAGCTGCTCCTTCTCGTGCACCTCTCTCGACTGAATTGGTTGGAGGAGCTCCTGTTTTGGGAACTACTCAGGTATGGGCCAACTATGCAATTGTGAGTACGGATGAACGTAAGAGAATGGCTTGTGCACCTAGGGATATCTTGATTGAACAGGTCCAGACGGCTCCTCGCCAGTCTTATATTGCAGGTGGAAATAACTCTACACCGAGCTTTGACTTGCGATTCTCACATGCTAACAAGGTCCTGTTTTTCGCGGCTAGAAATACCACTAATGCGGCTGAATGGTCAAATTACACCACAGCGTCGCCAGTTCCTGGAGGTGTTGGATCTGAGACTATTAACTTTGCTCCAAGTGGTTCAGTTGACCCTATTTTGGCGACTTCTCTGACTTATGAGAGTACTCAGAGATTGGCGGCAATGGGTTCTGACTATTTTTGTCTGGTTAACCCCTGGTACCATGCACCTGTTATTCCGTTGGACACGGGATATCACATGTACTCTTATTCGTTGGACTTTATCTCTCTTGATCCTATGGGAAGTACCAATTATGGTAAGTTGACTAACGTGAGTATTGCACCGGAAGCGTCTGCTGTGGCTGTTACTAACGCCAAGGGATTGGGAGCGGCTGGATCAGGTGCTGATTATACTCAGACGTTTGAGTTTGTGACTACCACTGTGAATAACAATATTATCCGCATCAGTGGAGGGGCGTTGGGTTTTCCGGTTTTGTGATCAGGCTTCTTATATATTTATAATAATATATTTAGGTATATATTATTATATGTTATTTGTTATTCCAATTTGAAAGTGCTATCATCATTGTTTTCGGCCATGTGTTTAGCGTATTTATAAGGGTCAAATAATAGTAAGTCTTGTTTATTTGGATTAAAGAAGTCATAGTACAAATGGAGTATGTTTATACCAGATAGGATTTGTGTAGCTTCTTTTGTCATAAACTCATTTATATATTTTAACAGAGTGGTTTCCCTTTCTGCTTGAGAGGCTAGTTTATAGTCCGGTGAAGGTTTGTAATTGTCTGGATTATACCGGATGACTACCATTTTTTCAGAGTCATTGTCTACATATATATCATTTAAACGTGAGTAATTACAGCTGTTTGTGTAGTTTCTGTGTTGATTCTCATCTACTTCTATAATTAAGGAGCCCCAATTTGCAAATAAACGGATATCGGGTCTTCTTTTAGAACAACCTTCTTCTATTGTAGAGTCTTGTATGGCAAAGTAATTATTCTCTTTGGTGATGAGTTTAAATATCCTATTTTCTTTCTCTTTAGTCCTAACTGAAAATGATATACCACCAGTCTTTATTTTTTCAGTACAGTTAGTACAATAAATGGTATTTTTATCAGTATTGTCAGCTATACTTGTGATACGACAACACAAACAAGTGTTTCCAATCTCTATACTATCCAATGCATTATTATTACAAATATCACAGTAGAAAAGCTTATCTTTAGTATAAGTGGCAATTTTCTTACATTCATGACATCTTTTAAGCGGATTGAGTATCATAGATGGTTCTTTATGATGAGTACAATGAGATATAGTTCTACCCAGAAATCCATATGTAGGATACTTTTTACATCCTTCATATATACACCTCTTATTTGATAAGTCTATATATCCAGTTAAAGGTTTATGGGTAGCACAAAATTCAACATCTTTCCTAGAACCTCCAATAGGACCAAATACTGGTTGCTTTTTACAATCTAGATACTGACATTTTTTGCTTTTCACATTCTCATAACCAAAATCAGGTTTATGTTTAGCACAAAACTCTGCAATATAAGAGCCTATAGGCCCAAAAGTAGGTTGTGTGTTACAGTCTGGATACTGACATATTTTATCTACAACATTTATGTATTCTGGTGGTTTATGAATAGCACAGTACTGTGCTATTCCCCCTAATCTTCCAAAAGTTGGGCGTTTATTACAATCCAAGTAATTACATTTTATATGCTTAACGTCAGTATAACCTGAGACTGGTACATGTTTAGCACAGTACTCAGCGTCTTTCTTAGAACCCCCAATAGGCCCAAAAGTAGGTTGTATATTACAGTCTATGTGCTTACATCTTTTATTCTTTACATCTACATATCCAAATGTGGGTTTATGTTCAGTGCAATACTCAGCGTCCTTCCTTGCGCCCCCAATAGGGCCAAAAATAGGTATTGTATTACAGTCTGGATACTTACATTTTTTATCTATCACATTAACATATTCTGGAGGTCTATGTTTAGCACAGTATTCTGCATTTTTACTTGTACCTTGGAGAGCAAAAGAAGGAATTGTTTTACAGTCTAGATACTTACATCTTTTACCAGTTACATTCTCATATCCAGAATGTGGTTTATGTTTTTCACAGTATTTTGAAATTTTAGACCCTATAAGACCAAATGTAGGTCTTGTTTTACAGTCCACATGTTGACATCTTTTAACCATTTGTTTAATAATAATTATTTGTATTGAACTTCATTTTAATGCGACTAAGATTTATAAAGAAATTAAAGGGATATCATCGGGTGTAAAATTATCATAATACAAGTATATAACTGATAGGCCTAATGGTATATCATTAGATATAGAGTTATATAGCTGAAGTACATATTTTAAAAGGAATTTTTCTCTTGGTTGTTTTGAATGCTGTGTTTGTGACTTGTATTTATCTGGATTATATCGTATGAATATCGTTTTTTCTGTGTCTAAAGCACCATGTATTAATTTCATACGTTTTTCATCATCTGAATATCCATATTTATGCTGGTTTTCATCGATTTCTATTACTAGAGAACCCCAGTCTGGTTTACAGAGAAAATCCGGTCTGTATTTAGTAACTCTATCATTTGTTATCTGTTTGTTATTGATAAATTGTATAAAATGTATATGTTGAGAGAAGAGATTTTTTATGGCGAGTTCTTTTTCTCTGTGTTTTATGGTATTAGTTCCATTATCTATATCGTATTGACAATTATAACATAGTGTGGTATCTAAATTGGGGATATTACCAATATATTTTAGACAGAAAGAACACACATCATTTATTGAAACACATTGAGATGTTTTATGGTTTTCACAGAAAAATAAATCATTAGATGTATGCGTAGCGTATCTTTTACAGTGACATTTTCTGACAGGGTTTTTGATCATGTTTTGGGCTTTATGATAAGTACAGTATATGGGAGATTTTCCGAGTAGACCATAATTAGCTCGAGTCTTACAATTTTGGTGGATACATCTTTTACTAACCACATTCTCATACCCATCAGGAGCATGCTTACCACAGTACTCTACTTTCTTAGTACCGATAAGACCATGACTAGCAAAAGTCTTACAATTTGAGTGGATACATCTTTTATTACCCACATCCTCATATCCATTAGGAGCATGCTTACCACAGTACTCTCTATTCTTAGTACCGATAAGACCATGACTAGCAAAAGTCTTACAATTTTGGTGGATACATCTTTTACTAACCACATTCTCATACCCATCA
>ERZ1292625.4663-Hain-H41-01um-R1-4663-length-10109-cov-4_pt1 | contig 10109 bp, 9 predicted proteins | sample MGYA00564400_ERZ1292625 | MGnify/ENA primary metagenome ERZ1292625 (study PRJEB36523, sample SAMEA6512639) | groundwater metagenome | collected 2019-01-08 | study: AquaDiva: Metagenomics assemblies of 32 groundwater samples
ATAATTTTTCCAGCTCCGGCGCCGCCGTAGAGATAGCTCCCTTACCGGTTTTCTTAAGCTTCCCCGTTATTTTCAAATGTTCAAACAAGATAGCTGACATTTGTTGAGGAGAGTTGATATTGAATTCCTTACCGGCCAGTTCGTGTATTTTATTCTCTAATTTGCCCAATTCCTTAACGGTGGTTTTTTCCAGTTTGGTAATAGCATTTAAATCAATTTTGATTCCGCTTAATTCCATTTCCGCAAGAATAATAGAAAGAGGCAATTCAATTTTTTCGAAAACCCAAAGCGTGTCGACATATTTCAGCCTAGCAATAAGTTTGTCTTTTAATTCAAGAATGAAGCCGGGTCTTTTTTTCGGGTCAAGGTCCATATTTTGCTTAAACTCAATGAAATAAATCTTATCTAGGGAGTAATCTTTAAGGTCAGAATTCAATAGATACATGGCAATTTTTGAATCAAAGATTATCCCCTCAAGATGAATTCCCTTGCCGAGAAAATATTTCGAAATTAACTTAAAGTCATGGCCTGTTTTGTTTACCTTTGAGTTCTCTAAAATCGCCTTGAGGCTGGAGCCCAGTTCCTTGTTTTTTAGGAAATATTCAAAAGAAACCAAAAAGCATTCTTTGGGATCAAAGGCAAAAACAATATGGTCTTCAACTATATCCAAAGCAAAATCTTTTTGTTTGGTTAATTTAGCCAACAAATCGGCTACATCTTTATCGGTCTTTAGCTCCTTTACCCTTGGTCCCGTTGTTGCAGGCGGCAAAAATGAGGTTTGCACCTGAATAGAACCGTCAACCCCGTACGAGACGGGGGCACGCTGCGAGCCCTCGCGGTCTCGTTCGGGGTCAATTTCGGAAACACGCTTAAGCAAGCTATAAAAACCCATGCCCTGAAAAACGCGGGAAATTTCTTCTCTTTTTATTTTCTTACGCCACTCGGCTTCTTCCAGTTTAAAATCAATATCTACATCCTTAATTATTGTGGAAAGCTTCTTGGAAAAAAAAGCCGTATCTTTATTTTCTATCAATTTTTGGATCAGTTTTTCAGAAAGAGGCGGCTTTATTTTTTCTTTATCTTTTTTGGAAATTGCCACCGCCATAGCGGGGTCCCGCTGAGGCGGGAGAAATTTTTCAATTTTTTCATACAAATTATCTAAACTGCCGAAGGTCTGTATAAGAGCTGATGCCGTCTTCTCCCCTATTCCGGGAACTCCTGGAATATTGTCGGATGGGTCGCCTTTTAGACCCCTGAAGTCAGTCAGTTGTTCCGGTTCAAGGCCATAGCGCTTTCTAACCTCATCTTCATTATACAAAACAGTGTCCGTTACCCCCTTTCTTAATGTCAAAACCACCACCTTGTCATCTTCAACAAGTTGAAGGGTGTCCAGATCGCCGGTAGCAATAATTGTTTGAAGGCCGTCTATTTTTCTGGTCTTCTCGCAAACAGAACCAATCACATCATCGGCCTCAAACCCCGCTTTTTCAAAAATAGGTATCCCAAAAGCCGTAAGAACTTCTTTCACTCTCGGAACTTGCTCATGCAGTCCCTCGGGAGCTTTTTCACGGTGGGCCTTATAGTCAGCGAATTCTTCATGGCGAAATGTCGGCCCGGCCAGATCAAAAGTAGCCACGATATAGTCTGGCTTTATGTCTTTAATCGCTTTAATCAATACCGCCGTAAAACCATAAACGGCGTTCGTCAAAACACCTGTTGGCGAGGCCAATGTTTGAGGCAACGCGTGAAAAGCCCGATGAACTAACGCATGCCCGTCTATTAAAATTAATTTCTTCATTTATAACTTGCTGGCCGCTCTCGCCTAAATTATGGCGAGTACGCTCTTGGCCAACTTCTTCGTTAAAAGCTCCGGTCCTCCTTCACCATAGCTATCTATGGTTCAGTTCGGTCCTCGCTTTTGCCTTGAATTTGGCCAAGCCAGCTGCGTTCTAAAAATTATCTATTTTAATTTTTCTCACATTTTCGCTGATGTGGTCAATGTGAACCGTAATATGTTTCTTGGGAAGTATCTCTCTCACCCTTTCCGCCCACTCTATGAGTACAATGTGCGTCATTGTACAATGACGCACATTGTAGTGTGATTCATAAAAAATTTCTTTAAGTTCCGGAATTCTCAAATCCTTGTAATTTCTCACTCTATAACAATCAAGATGATACAAATTTGTTCCTTGAGCAACTTTGTATTTTTTCATCAAAACAAATGTCGGACTTTTTATTTTTGATTTTATGCCAAAAGCCTTAGCAAAGCCTTTTACGAAAGTTGTTTTACCGGCCCCCAATTCACCCTCCAAAGCAATGACTGCTCCCTTCTTGGTTTTAAGAATTTTATGAGCTAATTTGGTAGCAATCTTTTGAGTTTCTTTTGGGCTATTAGATAAAAATTTCATAAATTAATACCCCCATAATCCCATAAAATCAACATTTTTAACAATTTATACACCAAATTAAGCAAATGCTTAATTGTGAATACTTACATAATACGCGCGTCATTACTTTAAATAAATTCCGGACTTATCTGAAAATTTTCTCCTAAAAAGACCGTCTTTATCTAAATCATGAGCCACAAAAAAATGTACATAGGGCTCTACTTCAAAAGCTTTTGTTATTACCGCCAATTCCTCCCGACACTCAAAAGGATGCGTCCAAAGGCTTTTTTGAGCCATGATAAATCCTAGTTCTTTTAATTTGCTCAACAAGGATTGTCTGGCTCGTTTCTTTGGGCCAGGAATGTCAAACGAACAAAATCTCCAGAAACCGTCCCATTGATCGGGTTGCTTAATTAGCAAATCATCCAAATTATACTTAACAACCAAATTCTTGCCTAAGTTAGTAATTTCTACATTATAACTGCCGTCTGAATTTTGTGAAACATTGATTCGCTTTCTGTACTTTAACATATACAGTTCTTTATAAAACTCTTTCCACTTCTTTTTATCTAATTGCCTTTTTAGCTCTCCGGCAACCATGAGTCCAAAGTAAGGGTTGCCCGAAACTAAAACAACAGCGCCGCCAATAGCCAAAGCCTTTAAAAATTGCCGAGAGAAAGAATTTTTATTTTTAGTGTTTTTGGTCCCAATATTTTTTGTCTCAACCATGTTCAATGTATTATATTCAAATCCTATCATGTACACCAAATTATGCAAATGCTTAATTGTGAATACATCGTAATATTTGTCATCAATTTTGATAGCATATTCAATTTTATGCAAATGCTTAATTGTGAATACGCTGTTGGTTAATGTTTTCAGTGAATAATTAATAAAATTAAGAAATAACGGACAAAATGAAAAACCGCATTTGCGATAGCCACTTGATGTGGTTGCAAATGCGGTCTGAGGCGTTTCGGAGTGTGGCCGTGCTTTAGCCGGCCGTATTCTCTGTAGGCCTCATTGGCCCCGGCTGTGAAAGAACTACTTGCGGAGAACAAGTCGCTCATACAAGCGCCGGTCCTCCGGGCTCATGCTGGCGGTGGGATCCGTCGGCGGTTGCGGCTGGGTTTGGGGTACTATCGAATTCTGCTGAACTGGCGGCACCACTTGCTGTTGGATGGCTGCCGGGGCGGGAGTCGTTTGTACGGCTCTCCCCAGCAAGAACATTTTCTCCCCATACACATAGAATACGAGGATAGAGGCAATGATGAATCCGATAAACATAGCACGATGCCAAATCGGATCAACCACGTCCTGCTCCAGAACCAACGGTTCGGACAGCCGTTGCACACTGAATGTCATGCGACCCCTTCTCCCTCGAGAAGGCCCCGCTGGTCTTATCGCCGGTGTTGCGGCCGGCAGCGCTATTGGCGTCGCCGGTGTTGTTGATGTTGTCGCCATGACTACCTTCCCTTCATAACATCCGGCTCGACAAATACCCAGCCGGCATCTGTTGGACTGATCTTGAACTCCTCGTTACTGATACTCCCGTAGATATTCGGGACAAGGGCAAGACCCCTGTATCGATCTCCGGGAACATCCACACCGCGTTTTTCACCGGGTGACAGACGGAACTGGAAGTTTTCTTCCTTACCAGTTTCGCCATCATAAACATCCATCTTGAAGCGGGTTGAGTTGGAGAGCGTGAACTCTCCAGACCGCTTCTCAATGACTGGCCGAACACCACTGGGCCTCGCGCCGACCGCGACGGGAGTTCCGTCGCTGGCAACCCGCACGCTTTGTCCCGGCGACGGCGGTGTCACGATGACGCCATTGTCGCGCTGGTTTTTGGGTTGACCACGATAGCGGGAATCGTTCACAAGAACGGCCCCCACCGCTGCTTCAATCCATCCAGCTGCGCCGCGCGGATTATTGATAATCCGACGCACACCGTCTGCCGCCGCCACAATCCCTACGCCACGCTCAATGCGTTGACGCCCAGAAAGAGGTTGACGGTTACGATCGTACATGGGCTGGAAGCCACGGCCGGTGTTGATACCGTACGCAGCTCCGTTCCACATAAGGTCGTCAGACAGAGAACGAATCTCTGATCGACGAAGCTGATTCGTCAGCCCCCTCACCATGCCGAGGTTGTCGGCGGTGAGCATCCCTACCTGATCCCCACGGATCAGGTAATACCAACCATCGGTCGTCTGGGGTATGTAACCCCAGCGAATTGCCTGGGCGCTGGCCGGGACGGCCATCGCTAGAACCACCAGAACGACGAACACGAACAGTGATTTCCTCATTGCCTCTTCTCCTCTGCCCCTAAGGGCAAAATGGTTGTTTTCAAAGAATACCTATATTATATCAGATATTGATATAAATGTAAAGACCCCACACATACCGTATGTGTGGGGCTTGAAATCAAGCAACCAAAGGGGAGCGCAGTGCCCAGCGCCAGTAGGCGGCGGGTAATGGCTTTTTTGAGCTTATTTCCTGTAGAAAAGCCATCCTCTTTGAACCTGGCCATTTTTCGCTTCTCTGTCATAGACATAGCTCTTGACTTTCTTGGATACAATCTTGTTGCCCTTAGGAACGGAAGCAACTGCAACGCTCACACTCACTCTCGCACCTCCCAAAGGAAGCATGGCATAAACCTCACTGTCCGGAGCGATGTCAAAAGGCCACCACTCTTTTCCGCCGTTTGGAAACTCAACCAAAAGAGTAACCTTCAGCGGAGAACCGGTTCTGTTTTCCAAAAAATAAGGAAGTGTCTGTACCTTGGCCAAAGTCTTTTGCTCGTAATAAGGCCGGTGATACATTTGAGCACTTGCCACCACCGGGAAAGCAAACAAAAGAGCCGAAAAGACGAGAACTGACTTCTTCATGTAATTTTCCTGATATCTCAAACAACCTCAGTTATCGTAGCTGACTATAACTTTTTGTCAACATGGTGTTCCGCACGGAACACGCACTTCCAGCCCTACCCTGATTTTCTCACGGCTTCCTCTTGGGCTCTGGATAGTCGTAAGCTCTCATTTTCCTGACCGCCCGAAGCAACTCCTGTCGGACCATGCGGCCTTTCTGGCCGTTTCCGACATCCTCGGGTCGGTTCCCAGGAAAATATCAAGCTTACTCCTTCCAGAGCAACCAAACGTGCAGAAGTGAAAAAATTAGGGCAGGGCTTTCGTTTGTCTTATTTATTGAAGCGACACCTTCATCCCAATTTATCAAGCAAAAGGATATATGCCTTCAGAGAAGGCCGCGCAGGCATTATTTGCTTGGTTCTTAAATAATGCCGAGCGACAAGAAAAATTTGCCGCAGGAGCAAATCTATTCTGGTTTGATGAAGGCATATGTCCTGAGCTTGGTCTTGGAGGGATGAGGTGGAGCGAAAATAACTAAACATCAATATTTTTGAAATGTCTTATTTTGGCCATATCTCTTGGCTCGTCTAAACCTATGGAGATTACATCTATTTGCCATTCTTGGAGAGGACTGTATTTTTTTGCGGCAAGATATGTTCTTGCAGTCCTGACGACTTTAACTATTTTAGAACTGTTGGCTCTCAACTCCGGCTCAAAGCCGGGAATTATTTTTCTGTTGGCCTTAACTTCAACAAAAACCAAAATCCCCTCTTTTGAAGCAATAATATCTATCTCGCCCCACGGTTTTCTATAATTTAATTCCAGTATTGTGTATCCTTTTTTTTCTAAATATCGGGAAGCCAAATTTTCCGCCAAAAACCCCAGTTCTGATGTCCTCATTTTTCTAAATTATCACTATTATCTTATCAACACAACCAAATTGACTTTTAGACCCTAAAAGTGCTACCATCAAGAGGTAATTCTCGAAAAGAGAATTTTTGTTTTTAAGGCGATTTAACTTAAAATCAATTAGCAAACTACTCAAAAACTTAAAGACCCTTCTGATAAAATTCGGAAGGGAGGGGTCATTCTATGCCTACCGGCCATGCCTACCGGCAGGCAGGCAGGCAGGTTGGCCCAAATTTAAAAGCTTTTCCAAGAGCCGCTTATTTAACTTTTACGGAACTTTGGCTTTAGTTTTCTTGGTTTTGGTGTTCAAGGGAACATCAAATGAGGGACAAGTCAACTTATTCCGCAAACTTGTCAGGAGCTACACAGAAGAAATCTTAGCGTCAACAATCACCCTTTCCCACTCACAGAACCAATTAGCCGATATTAATAGCTTAACGGCATTAAATGGTCAAAATCTCGGCCGAGGAGGAGAGGAATCAAACAATCTCGACCCTTCAACTATTCAAGAAAACTCCTTAATGGCCAATAATCCTACCGCGACGGACTATATTGAGACCGGCTTTAAGAGTAATCAGATAGTGGAATATACCGTCCAGCCAGGGGATTTATTGTCTTTCATTGCTTCCGACTACGGAGTAAGTGTAAATTCTATAATTTGGGCTAACAACTTAAGAGATGCCGACAGCATCAAACCAGATCAGGTCTTAAGAATTCCTCCTGTCTCCGGAGTCATTCACAAGGTCAAGACAGGCGACACAGTGGCCTCAATTGCCAAAAAATATGGGGCTACACCAGATAAAATATTGACCCTTAACAACCTAAAGAAAGACCAACCATTGGATATTGATGAAGAATTAATTGTTCCAGACGGGCAGATTAAATCGTTTATCATAACCAAACAAGGAACACAACCATCAATAGCCAAGAGATTCTCATACCTTCCTGATTTGGGTGATTATTTTATGATTCCAACTCAAGGCCGAATCAGCCAAGGACTCCATGGAAGAAACGGTGTTGATTTGGCTAATTCTTGCAGTACGCCTATCTATGCGGCGGCCGATGGAAGGGCTGTAACGGTTGACAATGTTGGGTATAACGGTGGATTTGGTAAATTCATTATGTTAGTCCACCCCAACGGCACAGAAACACTTTATAGCCACACAAGTAAGTTACTAATTACCACTGGACAAGTGGTCGCTAAGGGTCAACTAATAGCCCTCATGGGCTCCACTGGCCGTTCTACCGGTTGCCATCTCCACTTTGAAGTCCACGGGGCAAGGAACCCTCTCGTTAAGTATTAAAAAGTTCCGCGCGGAACTTTCGCTTCAGCCACTACCATTTTCTCACGGCTTCCTCTTGGACTATTTCTAGAAACTCTTCCTAATTTCTCTGACCGCCCGGGGGTATATCCCCCTGCCTGGACATGCGGACTCGCCAAAATCCGAGCCGTTCCAGGCATCCCCCGGACTCGGTTTCCCAGAGAAACAGCGTCAGAGTTCCTGAAATAGTATCCAATCGTGCAGAAGTGAGAAAATGGTAGTGGCTTTCGCTTTATACTAAACCTGAAAAAAAAAGAAGCCCGCGGGGAGCGGGCTCCATCGCGGGCGGGGTTACTTGGATGTGACCTTGGAGGCCACTTTGCCTTCGCTACTGGTTCCGCCGAGGGCGACCAGCCAAGCGATGATACAAAGACCAGGGTTGGTGTGCCAATAAAACGTCGTGGCCAGAATGGCCACCGTCAGATGGGGGGCGAAAATGAAGCCCAGGCCACCCCAACAGACCGAACGAACTAACCGTTCCCACCACAAACATCGTGATGCGCGGGAACATGGCAATGAAGATAAGGAACCAGATTCCGTGTACCTGCCAGAAGTCCATCTCACTCCTCCTTTGTCCAGAGTTTCAGAATATTCTAACGATAACACAATACAAACAAAATTGCAAGAGCCAAAAACCGACCTTTTAGGCCAGTTTTTGAAGATAGTTTGACCCTCTATTGCCAACCACCATTAAAAACCTAAACAACCGGCGGAGGGAGACGCCTTATCCCAAAGAAGAACGTTCACAGGCCGACGGGCCGAGAGAGAGCAAAAACCCAGCAGGGTTTTATGCGGTCTTCGTGGGATGAGGCGTCTCCCTCCGTATGAGTAGAGGCTGTGTCAGCTGTTCCGCACGGAACTTACGCCAATTCGCTCAACATTTTCTCGTTCATACGGAGATTTACGGCTTCAGCGACGTGTTCTTCTTTGATTGACTCCGAACCATCCAAATCAGCTATTGTGCGGGCCAATTTCTTGGTCTTATGATACGCCCTCAACGACTGGTTCTTTGAATTAATTGCTTGTTTAAGCAGATTTTCAGCTTCTTTATCCAAAACACAGTATTTATCTATGTTTTTATAATCTATCTCGGAGTTTGCCAAAAGGTCGGTATTTTTGAATCTGGCCAACTGAATTTCCTTAGCTTTGTTTATTTGACCCTTAATTTCCACCATTTTTACATCTTTTGAAGGGTATACCTGCCCAACTGTTTCGCGCGGAACATTTATTTGAATGTCTATTCTGTCCAACAATGGCCCCGAGATCTTCTTTCTGTATCTTAAAACCTGAATAGGGGAGCAGTAACAGACACCCTTCTCCTCGCCAAAATTACCACACGGACAAGCATTCATTGCGGCTACTAATGTAAAATTAGCAGGTAAAATGACCGAGCTTGAAGCCCTTGATACAGAAATTGTGCCTTCTTCCAAGGGTTGCCTCAAGCTTTCTAAGACATTTCTTGGGAATTCTGGAAGCTCGTCCAGAAACAAAACCCCTCGATGAGCCAAGCTTATCTCTCCCGGTTTTGGCCAAGTGCCTCCGCCAACCATCGCCGGAGCCGATGTTGTGTGGTGCGGACTTCTAAATGGCCGTTTAAACGAAATGGGGGAGTTCTTTATGAGTCCAACCGAACTGTAAATCTTGGCCACCTCAATTGCTTCTTCAAAAGACATTTTAGGCAGTAGTTCGGCTAAGGCCTTGGCCAATAACGTCTTGCCCGAACCCGGAGGTCCTGACATCAGAATATTGTGAGCTCCGGCAGCGGCAACAATCAATGCTCTTTTGGCCGTTTCTTGGCCTTTTATAGACAATAACAAACCCTCCACATCTTCTTCCAATGGTTCAGATGCCTTCACCCGTTTAGCGGACAACGGCCGAGTATTATTTAGATGATCAAACACTTCCTTTACATTTTTTGCTCCAACAACATTAAGTCCTTGGACTATTTGGGCCTCGGCAAGGTTGGAATAGGGGACTACCAACTCTTTAAAACCCAACTTTTTAGCCAAAATTGCCGTGGCAAGTATGCCATTGGTGTGCTTTAAGGAACCGTCCAGAGAAAGTTCGCCGATAAATAATTTTTTAGAAGAGTCAAACTGGACCTGCTTGGTCTCCATCAAATAACCGACAGCGATTGGAAGATCGTAAGAAGGACCTTCTTTTTTGAGGTCAGCCGGAGCCAAATTTATAATAATCTTCCTGTGTTTTGAATTAGGAGCCGCTAAAGAGCTATTTTTGATAGCCGAGGCAATTCGGTCTTTAGATTCTTGGACGGCTTTATCCGGAAGACCGACAATATTAAAAGCGTGAATACCGGGAGTTGAATCAACCTCCACCTCTATGAGTTGGGCGTCTATGCCATTTATCGCTGAAGAAAAAAGCCGTATGGACAAAAAAGCGAATCGCCCCTCCCGCGATAGTTAAATATGATGTTAGAATAATAACGACTTTATTTTAATAAAGCAATTGCTCTTTGTTCGCTCTGTCTCATCATTTTTATGATTCGCTTCCAGCCACATACCCCCGACTCGACCGATAGTCGCCTCGCTCCAGCGACTCGGCTCTATCTACATGCTCGGCATTTCGAAGAACCAAGCCGAAATGCCTGCGCAAGTTCT
>ERZ1292625.4664-Hain-H41-01um-R1-4664-length-10108-cov-4_pt1 | contig 10108 bp, 10 predicted proteins | sample MGYA00564400_ERZ1292625 | MGnify/ENA primary metagenome ERZ1292625 (study PRJEB36523, sample SAMEA6512639) | groundwater metagenome | collected 2019-01-08 | study: AquaDiva: Metagenomics assemblies of 32 groundwater samples
AGAAATGCGGCTTGAATACCGCCTATTCATGCGAAATTCATGGCATTTACGTAATACTCTAGCGATCATGTAACAAATATGTGATACATTTATGTCACACTGTAACAAAATTGGATAATACGCCCGTAGTCAGAGACATATATTTTGCTGTTCTGGATATTTCCCTGTGGGCATGTCCATGCGTATATTGAGTGCGACAAATACAAGGAGTTCCCCATGATAAAAGACGTTCCCCTCGGCGTACAGAGCTATTGCTTCAGGAATTTCAAGAATAATGATGAAGTAGCCGGCATGGTGAAAGAGATCGGCCTTGCCGCCATCGAAGTATGCGCGGTGCATGCGGATTTCAAGAACCCGTCGGTATTCCAAGGCGTCATCGATTCCTATAAGAAGAAAGGTGTTGCTATACTTACGACCGGTGTGAACGGCATTTCCGGGAATGAGGCGGAAGACAGGAAGATGTTCGATTTCCTCAAGATGTGCGGTGCCAAATACATGAGCGTGAATTTCGGGCTCGATAATCTCGATCAAGCGCTTGCGTCTGCGGAAAAGCTCGCGGAAGAGTACAATGTCCATCTCGGCATTCATATACACGGCGGAAAACATTGGCTCTCGAACACACCGGCGCTCAAATGGCTTTTCAAAAAAACGTCGCCGCGCATCGGTCTTAATCTCGATACTGCCTGGGCGCTCGATGCCGGCGAGGACCCCGTGAAGATGATACAGGAATTCAAGGACCGATTATACATCCTTCATCTCAAGGACTTCACGTTCGACCGCGCCCGGAAACATACCGACGTCGTCGTCGGCACCGGCAATATCGATCTTGATGCGGTCAATAAAGCGATAACCGATATCGGTTTCAACGGTGTTGCGGTCATTGAATACGAAGGCGATGCGGCGAATCCGGTACCGGCGCTCAAGGGTTGTACGGAAGCGATCGTCTCGAAGATTCCGTTCAGGAAATAAGGGGTCTTAAAACACCCGTTTTTTTTCGGCTATCCTCGGGTGTCTGAAAAGTAAATTTTCGTTCATTGAGCGGAGTCGTGCGCTCAGCGTTCTTTTGAGTGGAGTTGACCACTCTCACGCATCTCCTTCGGGAGCGGGCGAATATCCTTTACGATACCGAACCATGAGAGGAACACGAGCAGGTAATACGTGACATCGATCTCCCACCAATAGAATCCCGCGCGGGCGGTTATCGCATAATGGTGATGATTGTTGTGCCAGCCCTCGCCAAGGGTGAGTATCGCCATGAGCACATTATTGCGGCTGGTGTTAGGCATGTCATACCGGCTGCTGCCGAACATATGGTCGATGGAATTTATCGAGAATGTCGCGTGACTGCACATGACCGTTGATACGAAGAACCCCCAGATAAGGAGCTGCATGCCGTTGGTGCCGAGAGCCGGGGAGACGTGATGCAGGATATGTCCGGTGAGGAATACAGCGATAGCGGTGATGAACGGGATGACGAGGGCGAATTTATCGATGAATACGATCTCCGGGAATTTCAGCCAGTCCTTGAGGTATTCAATGCGTGTGCGCTTGTTCTCATAGGAGAGTATCCAGATGATATGGCTGTGGAGAAAACCGCGTATCTTCGGGGAATGGACGTCCTCCGGCGTATCCGCATGGATGTGGTGGTGGCGGTGTATCGCTGCCCACCATAAGGGACCCTTCTGCATGGCGGAGCAGCCCAGAAAAGCAAAGAGGAACGAGAAAAACCGGTTCGCTTTGAACGCACGGTGGGAGAAGTAGCGGTGATAAAATGCGGTTATCCCGAACATCCGGATGAAATAGAACGCGGTGGCGAAGATTATGGCGAACGGACTGGTGCCTACCCAAAGAATGCCGAAGCACATGAGGTGGAATACGATAAAAGGAACACTCGCGACCCAGTCTATCCCTTTTCTCTCCGGGACATCGGCAAGCACCGAGTAGTCGGAGCCGAACCACTGCGTTATCGTTGATGCGATCTTACTGAAAAGTTTCCGCATAGGATATCACCGCTTGATGATTGTTGAGCATACTATATAAAATTTTACAAAAATTGGCAAGTGCCGCGATATTTGACAATGCCCCCTTCGCTGGTATAATCGACACGTGCTTGTTCGGGAGGTCCCATGAAGTCATATGTACTGCTTTTCATCGCCGTTATCGCGGTCGCTTCTGCGCAGACGCGACCGGGGCGTACCAATGTGCGCGGGAAATTCCAGACGAATACATCCGCCGCCAGGACGGAAAAGCCGTCAGCACCCGCAATGACGGCATATTGGGCGTTCGATGAAGGCCGCGGCATGAAGATACGCGATATGTCCGGCAATAAGAATGAAGCCGAGATCATGTACGTCGATGACTTCAACCCCTGGCGCGAGGGGCGTTCGAACCAGGGGCTCTTTCTCAACGGCGGGAAAGCATATGTCGATGCCGGCACGAGCGACAGCTATCACATTACCGATGCGATAAGCATTACCGCGTGGGTGATGCTCGAGGGGATCCCGGATGCGGTGAATGAGCCGGCCATTGTGAGCAAATGGGATAAGAGCGCGGATAAATGCGCGTGGTTCCTCGGCACAGAAGCCGGGTATATTGCCGCGGGTGTCTGTGCTACCGGTACCAATGCCGATGCATTGACAACGAGAATGTCCATGCGCGTCGGCGAACGCATCCTGAATAAATGGATGCATTGCGCAATGACATTCGACGGTACGACGCTTCTCCTGTATCTGAACGGCAGGGCCTTCGGTACGAATACGTACAGTGAGAAGAAAGAGCTGTTCTACGATGAGACCACGAGCGTTTTTATCGGGCGTTCGCACGGGGACATACTGGAAGGTCGGCAGGGGAACGCGGACGGAACGCGTTGTCTTCGCGGCGTCATCGATGAGGTGCGTATCTATCCGCGCGCGTTGAGCGCTCAGGAGATAGGTGCCATGGTATTGCCGTTCGCCTCGGAACTGAAGGCCGGCGGGAAGAAATAGGCCCGGGCGTCAAAGCGCGTACGATTTTCCCGGTTCGGCTATCGTAATGCTCTGGTATCCGGCGGAGGCCATCCTGTCGCGGAGTTTCGTGAGCGACTCATCTTCACCGTGTACGAGGAATATCCCTTTGAGCCGCGAGCGGTCGAACGTGCCGATATGTGCGAGCGTTTCCTGATAGTCCGCGTGCGCCGAGAATGCGTTCATGTTCTTCAGCCGCGCACGCACCGTGTACTCCTCACCGAATATCCGTATCGTCGATTCCTTGTCGGCGAGCCGCCGCCCGAGCGTGTTCTGTGCCATGAAGCCGACGATGAGCACGGTCGATCGCTCGTTGCCGATATTATTGGCAAGGTGATGCAGTATGCGGCCCGATTCGCACATGCCGCTCGATGAGATTATCACCGCGGGGCGTTTTACCGTGTTGAGCGCTTTCGATTCCTCCACGGACGAGATGTACTTGAGCTGTGCGAAACCGAACGGGTTCTCATGATTGTCGGTGAACCGCTTTTTTGTCTCATCATCGTAGCATTCGGGGTGGCGTCTGAACACCGCGGTGACGTTCGTGCTCATGGGGCTGTCCACATAAATGGGAAGATCGCGCGGAAGCCGTCCTTCGTCCATAAGTCGGTGGAAGAGATAGATGACCTCCTGCGTCCTGCCGATGGCGAACGCGGGTATGATTATCTTGCCGCCGCGATCATACGTTTCCCTGACAACGGCGGCTACTTCATCCTCGGCGGTGCGCATGTCATCGTGCAGGCGGTTGCCGTACGTCGATTCGCAGACGAAGTGATAGATGTCGGACGGGAATGTCGGGTCGCGCAGTATCGGCATGTTCTTCCTGCCGAGATCGCCGCTCAATCCGATGCGCATGCCCTCGCCCTCGATGACGATGCCCGCCGAGCCGAGTATATGACCTGCATCGTGGAATGTCGCGAATATTCCCGGGAGTATCTCCGTTCTTTTTGAATAGGATATGTTCCGGAACCTGTCCACAACGGGCGGGATATCGCCTTCCGTGTAAAGCGGTTCAATGTCCGGCGGCGGCAGCCCTTTTTTCGCGGCTTTTTTCCTGAGATAGCTTATGTCCGATTCCTGTATGCGGGCGCTGTCCGCCATGACGATGCCGGCGATCTCCGCAGTCGGTGAAGTGGCGAATATCGGCCCCGCAAAGCCGCCTTTGACGAGCAATGGATAGATGCCGCAATGATCGAGATGGCCGTGCGTGAGTATCGCGCAGTCAATGGACTTCGGGTCGAACATGAGCGTTCTGTTCTTCGCGTCGGCTTCCTTCCGCTTGCCCTGGCATAATCCGCAGTCGATGAGGATGTTCTTCCCGCCGATGGAAACGAGATGTTTCGATCCGGTGACCTCGCGCGCAGCGCCGTAGGATGTGAATGAAGGCATGCAATTCCCCCTTAATGGATAATGATGCTATGCCGCTTGTATCGGTATTTCCTTCGATGTCTGCACTATCTCAGCAAGAATACTTCCCGGTTCGGGGGATTCATAATCGCCCTTGCATATCACATATGGTTCAATATTGACATCGATCGTATGTGCAAGGTACATGAGTCGAGACATGATGGGGATGCGGTTCTCGATCTTGGAAGCAGCAATGACCACGCCGACGTCAATATCGCTGTCCCTGCGCGGGTTGCCTTTCGCATAGGAGCCAAAAAGGAATAATTTTACAATAGGATATTCTGCCCGGGCTTTTTCATAAAATAATGAAAGGTCTTTTCGTATCCGATTCAGATCTTCATCCGCAACCATGAAAAGAGCTCCTCAGCGTGTTTTAAAATTTCATCGGCTACATCTTTCGTCAGCCGCGCTTCGACAGCGTCGATCTCCTCGGTGTAACGAGATTCTAAATAATAGCTGGTAAGTTCTTCGATAAAGATGGTATTCGGCGGCGATTCAATACCGGCTTCATGGATAAGCTTTGCCAGGTTATGTGTATATGGCGGGGTGTTTTTTTTGTTTTTCACATGGATCGCTTTCAGCGCTTTTTCAACGGCTTGTTGGCAGGTGAATGCGACGTATAGGTAACGGCCCTCTTTCAGCATCGACCGGGCGGTCGTAAGGTCATATTCAGCGAGGCGCAGCCAGTTCTGAATTATCCGTTCACTCATGGAATGATTATATCACACTGCGTGATAATCTCCAGTGAGCGATCGATGCTCGATTGATATCCGTCCAGGATATGTGTTTTCATCGCTTCCCGCGCATTCGTTTGGATGCGAGCTCCATCTGCTTGACGAACTTGTCGAATTCTTCCTTCTCAGGCATTTTTTTCGGTGCAGTCTTCTGTGGCATCGTTTTTTTTTCATGATGCATGAATGAGGTGAACAGGTGTTTGGCGGAGGTGAGGGGCGAGGTTGGCGGCTGTTGCAGAGGACGCGTGTCTTTTTCAGGCGTCTCCGGCACTACATCCACGATAGCAGGAGGACGACCATGCTCATGGCGGCCCGGGTCCGCAGCGGGAATATGAACTTTGCTGAATGCCGTTGTCAGTTCCATGACCCCTGAGATCATTGCGGAGAATTCCGGTTCTCTAAGAAGATCGGTGAGCGATGATTCATTGCTTTTCAGGAATTCGATGAAGCGTACGCGGTTTGCCGGAATGAGAGAGTGATAGTATTTTTCCAGGGATGATATGCAGTAATCGTAACGGAATTCCTCGCCGAGTGCGGCCTGTGGCATCCCCTCTGCGACGGCGGTGCGGACGAGATGCGAGACCTTGTCTTCCGGGAGCGTTCCGGCGTCTGTCCGCAATTCTTCGAGCATGCGTTCCCTGCTCTTATCTATCGCCTCCGGCGCGCCGAGGCGTATATGCGTGAAATCGGCCATCGCATCATCCTCGTCATCGGGTACGATGCGGTAATAGTCGAATGTGCCCTGTGCGATGATGACGGTGTAATCCGGCTCTATGAAGCCGACAAGGCGCAGCTCCGTGACGCGGAACGAATTGTCATGGCGAATGACGACCTTTCTATATTGGTTCGAATATTCCCGGATATTGTTGCCGTTCGCGTAGTCGAGCACTGAGTTGACGCTTACCTCAATGAACGGATGCTGTACCGACACCGTGTCCATGTCAGCGTTTTCCGTGTCCCCATGAAAGTACGTCCTCGAACCCGTGCCCCTCGGCAAGCCCCTGGAAATTGATGATGATACGGTGCCTGAGCACTGCGGGAAGTACCGCGTCTATCTCTTTTTTCGTAACGGCGTCGCGTCCGTTGACAGCGGCGAACGCTTTCGCAGCGATGACAAGGTGCTGGCTTGCGCGCGGCCCCGGACCGTAAGAAACGAAGGACTTTACCTTCGGATGTTCCGCGGTCTCCGGGCGCAGTCCGCGTACGAGTGATACCGCGTATTCGGCGACGCTCTGGCTTACCGGCATTTCCGCTGCCGCTTCCTGAAAGCGCAGTATCGCCTTCGCATCGGTCACTGCCGATATTGTTGCAAGCTTGCCGAAGGCGTCGCTTTTCGCAATGGTCACCTCATCGGCCAGTGCGGGGTAGGTGAGCTTGACATAGAAGAGGAAGCGATCGAGCTGCGCCTCGGGGAGGGGATAGGTCCCTTCATGTTCGATGGGGTTCTGGGTGGCCATGACGAGGAACGGCGAAGGGATATCATGCGTTTTACCGTAGCTCGTGACCTGCTTCTCCTGCATCGCCTCGAGGAGGGCCGACTGCGTCTTCGGCGGCGTGCGATTTATCTCATCGGCGAGGAGCACATTGGTGAACACCGGCCCTTTGATGAAGCGCATCTCGCGATGACCGTGCGCCTCATCGAGCATTTCGCTCCCGGTTATATCCATTGGCAGGAGATCGGGTGTGAACTGTACGCGCGAATAGAGAAGCCCGGCGGCGCGGGCGACGGCCTGCACAAGAAGTGTCTTTCCGAGACCGGGGACTCCCTCGAGCAGAATGTGACCGCCGGCGATAAGCGATGTGAGCACGAGTTCCACCGTCGTCTCCTGGCCGACAACGGCTTTTGCGATCTCTTTCTTCAGAGCATCCGATACGCGGCAGAGGCGCGTCAATGCTTCGATGATGCCGCCCCGTGCCATGGGAGGTGCTACTTCGGTCCGGGGATGGGGAGCGCGTTGGTGAGAGCGTTCGACATGGGTAATGCCGTCGGTGCATCCGTTGCCGATGTGCCGCCCTTCTCAAGGAGCTTTTCCGCCGCGCTCTTCTGCGAGCTTATCAGGAACGAGATGACAAGCGCTCCGATAATGAATATCGTTGCGAGTATGGCGGTGATGCGCGAGAGAATATCCCCGCGGCGTCCGCCGAGCACGTTCGCCTGCGCCGAGGCGAAAAGGCCTTCCGCCTTGCCGCCCTGCACGAGGACGAGCAGTATGAGGAGCGCGGAGACGATAGCGTACACGATCTCAAGAAACAGTATCAATGCGTCCATGATGGTTACCCTTCATTCCATGATTTATTTGATCAGGCTGTGCCCGGTCATTTCTTTCGGTTTTCCTACGCCGAGGAGCGAGAGCATTGTCGGGGCGATGTCGGCAAGTCCGCCCCCGTCGCGCAGTGCGTACTTTTTTTTGTTCGATGCAAGGATGAACGGCACGGGATTCGTCGAATGCTGCGTCGATACCGATCCGTCCTCCATGAGCATCTCGTCGGAATTGCCGTGATCGGCGCTTAAGAGCACCTCGCCGCCCGCGGCCAGGAATGCGGTAACTACTTTCTTCACACTTACATCGACGGCTTCCACCGCTTTTACGGCGGCATCCATGGAGCCGGTGTGCCCGACCATGTCGCAGTTGGCGAAATTCATGATGATGACGTCGTAGGTGCCCTTTTCAATGATGGACACGGTTCTATCGGCGACTTCACCGGCGCTCATTTCAGGTTTCATATCATAGGTCGCGACTTTCGGCGACGGTATGAGCACGCGCTCCTCGAGCGGGAACGGCTCTTCCACCTGTCCGTTGAAGAAGAACGTGACATGCGCATATTTTTCCGTCTCCGCGATGCGCAGTTCTTTTATCGTATTATCGGCGAGCACCTGTGCGAGGATATTGGTCATAGGCTCGGGCGCATAGGCTACCGGCAGGGGGAGTTTTTCGTCATACTGCGTGAGGCAGACGTAATGCACCTTCGCCGTTCGTTTTCTGGCAAAGCCGTCGAGATCGGCGGCGGTTATCGCCTTTGTCATCTCGCGCGCACGGTCGGGCCGGAAGTTGAAGAAGATGACCGTGTCATTGTCATTGATAACGGCAACGGGCTTGCCGTCCTTCATTACCACCGACGGCAGACAGAATTCATCGTCCTTTCCCGCAGCGTAGGAGGTTTCCACCGCTTCCACGGCGCTTTTCACGGCGACGCCCTCACCGAGGAGATACGCGTTATACGCCTTCTCGACGCGTTCCCATCGATTGTCGCGGTCCATGCCGTAGTATCGCCCGCTTACCGTTGCGATCGCGCCGACGCCGATGGAAGCCATCGCGGATTCTACTTCTTTCAAGTAACCGACAGCCGACCGCGGGGGAACATCGCGTCCGTCGAGATTCGCATGAACAAAGACCTTGCGTACGCCGCTTTTTTTCGCCAATTGCAGGAAGGCCTTGATGTGGTCCATGTGGCTGTGTACGCCGCCGTCCGACACAAGCCCGATGAGATGGAGAGCGCTCTCGTTCTTAATCGCATTGGCAATGCCGGCAAGAAGCACTTTGTTCGTGAAAAAATCCCCGTCACGTATCGATTTTGAGACGCGTGTAAAGCTCTGATAAACGATGCGGCCGGCGCCAATATTGAGATGTCCCACTTCGCTGTTGCCCATCTGCCCTTCCGGGAGCCCGACCGCCTCGCCCGCGGACGCAAGCGATGTCTGTGCATGGTCCCTGAACAATGAATCGAGGAACGGCGTCCTGGCAGCGCGTATTGCATTACCCTCGACGCGGGATGAAAGCGCATATCCGTCCAATATAATGAGGGCTACGCGATTGGGCACACGATCTCCTTAAGGATGAAGGCGAATCAAAAGTGCCGGTATTATATCGCAGAACGCGTTGATGTCAAGGAAAAATCGCATACGTTTTCCTGATTTTTATTGACTTTTCCGAACGCATGCGGTACAATCCGGGCCACGTTCTGCGATGCGCCGGGATCGGCGATCATCATGCAACGGACAATACAACGCAAGGAGATACTCTCATGGTCAAGTTCAAGGATCTCGGCCTCGTCAATTCACGCGACTTGTTCGCCAAGGCGGTCAAGGGCGGCTATGCCATCCCCGCGTATAATTTCAACAATATGGAACAGATCCAGGCTATCGTTCAGGCATGTGCGGAAACGCAGTCGCCGGTGATACTGCAGGTATCGTCGGGCGCGCGCAAGTACGCCAATCAGACGATGCTCCGTTATATGGCACAGGGCGCTGTAGAATATGCGAAGGAACTGACCGCCGGAAAGGGAGTTCCCATCGTGCTCCACCTCGATCACGGCGATACGTTCGAGCTTTGCAAGAGCTGCATCGAATACGGATTCTCATCGGTCATGATAGACGGTTCGCATCACGCCTATGAAAAGAACGTCGAACTTACCAAGCAGGTCGTCGAATATGCGCACAAGCATGACGTAACGGTGGAAGGCGAGCTCGGCGTACTTGCCGGCGTCGAGGATGAAGTGTCCGCCGAAAAACATACCTATACGCAGCCTGAGGAAGTCGAGGATTTCGTCAAGAAGACCGGCGTCGATTCGCTCGCGATATCCATCGGTACGAGCCACGGCGCATATAAGTTCAAACCGGGTCAGAAGGCGGAGATACGCCTCGACATACTTGCGAAGATAGAGAAAATGATACCGGGTTTCCCCATCGTACTGCACGGCTCTTCATCGGTGCCGCAGGACCTCGTCAAGGTCATCAATCAGTACGGCGGAAAAATGCCCGATGCTATCGGCATTCCCGAAGAGCAGCTCCGCGCGGCAGCGAAGTCGGCGGTGTGCAAGATAAACATCGACTCCGACGGCCGCATCGCAATGACGGCAGCCATCCGCAAGGTGTTCGCCGAAAAGCCGGATGAATTCGATCCGCGCAAATATCTCGGACCCGCACGCGACGCGCTGAAAGAGCTTTACAAGCACAAGAACACCAAT
>ERZ1292625.4665-Hain-H41-01um-R1-4665-length-10107-cov-5_pt1 | contig 10107 bp, 18 predicted proteins | sample MGYA00564400_ERZ1292625 | MGnify/ENA primary metagenome ERZ1292625 (study PRJEB36523, sample SAMEA6512639) | groundwater metagenome | collected 2019-01-08 | study: AquaDiva: Metagenomics assemblies of 32 groundwater samples
GTTATGGGAGTTATACGGAATCAATGCGTATAGATAGTAACGGCAACGTCGGCATTGGGACGACGAGTCCCACAACTCTACTTCAATTATTCTCAACAGGAACGACAACCATATCCATTGACTCAAACTCCGCGACAAAAGGGGGTTGTCTTGAGATAAAAGACCGAAGCGGTATTGGATATTCGTATGGAACCGTGGAAAATGGAGTGATTACGTGGTCTACCATTAGTTGTAAATAATATGGAACCAAAAACCATCGCAACCATCATCGGCTCGGCACTCCTCGGAGGGGTGTTCGGCGCAACCATTCAACCAGCCGACACTTCCAAACCCTTACTTCTCAAAGAAAATACCGAACTCCATATACGACTTCAAGAGCCAGTGCTATGGGATATCAGCATCGTTTCAGACCAAGAATTGCTGGACTCGCATCTCGTGGTCGCCGCTAAATACGGCATATCAAAAGAAACGATACTGAAATCAACAGCGAGCGTTCAAGACTTGATTAAAGTGGAATTAATGAAGCAGGATAAGTTATGCAAAATATGAACGGCATCAGCACTATGACAGCCATAATCGGAGCAGTCGGAATGATTCTGGCATCAGCTTTTACCAGCTGGGCTTCTTCAAGCAGTGCAACGGCGGAAGTGAAAAACACTGTAAGCATTGTTCAAGAGCGGGAAGCGAATCATTATTTGGAACTGAAAGGAAGCGTTGATGAAATGAAAGAAATCCTTCGTGCGGCTCCGTGGAATAAGACTATAAAATGAATTACGGACTCATACTTCCTGAAAAAATAGAAACCCGCGAAGAGGGAGCGGAGCACGTTCTCGGTGGAGCGGGACTACCAGAACCAATCATCAACCCTTCGGGTGATTATCTTCCTTATATCCCAGAAGGAGAACCGCAGAGTGCGGCGAACATAGAAACAAGTGCGTGTACTCTTTTCGGGACAAATAATGCACTTGAAACCCAGATAAAATTAAAGACGGGAATAACCATAAATTATTCAGACCGTTATGTAGCCAATGTCGCACGAAGAAAAGGAGTCCTGAAAACAAACGGCGCAAACCCTCACGACATCGCTGAAATGTTGCGAAAAGAGTCCGGTGAAACTCTTGAATCACACGCTCCGTGGACGAATGATATTAAATCGGCAGACGACTATTATTCTTTGGATACCGCACCCTTAATCCCCGAAGCGTTGAGATGGTATGGGGTGTGGAAACTAACTCACAAATGGGTTTTTAGTGGTGGTACTCCGCAATCAAAACGAATTGCTCTCCAAGACGCACTGAAACGTGGGACGGTGTGTGTTTCTATTCTTGCATTTTATTTTGACAACGCAAAAGGGTGGTACACAAAACCAGAAGGTGGACAAGACGGAGATTGGGTACAGTTGGTAAGTGCTGAAAGCGATAAACCGTATAAGATATTGACCTCCTATGCTCCGTTCCTAAAAGACCTTGACCCGCTCTATGACTTCGCGGTGGCTAAAGTTTTCTTCTTGACTCCCGCACCGTTCCTTAAAAATCTTTACTTCCAAATGACTGACCCCGAAGTCGCACGACTACAATCCGCTCTCGTATCCTTAAAGTATCAAATACCACACGCGGTAACGAACGTATACGGAACGGAAACGCGGAGCGCGGTAATGAGTTTCCAAAGAGACCACCAGATTATAGATGATGGCTCGCACTTCGGACCCCGCACCCGCCTCGCACTCAACACTAAACTGAACCCGACAGCCCCCTTCGGTGGAGATTTCTTGACATATCTGGCGGCGTTTTTCTCTGGCGTATGATTGAAACTCTCAAACGCTTTTTCTTCGGCGACCCTATCTTCGGCGGAGTGCCGCGCGACCCCTTGTGGCGACACGTCCGGGCGCAACATCTGAAGAGGTTTCCGACCTGCGCGGTGTGCGGGACAAAAGGAACGCTCCTAAAGCCGATTGAAGTCCACCATTGTATTCCCTATTCGGTGGATAAAACACAAGAATTGCGATTAGAAAATCTGATAACATTATGTCGTCCCGACCATCTACTTTTCGGGCACTTAAATAGTTTCCACAGTTTCAACAAAGATGTAAAAGAAGATGCGTGGATTTGGAAATATAAAATAATCCGACGACCATGAAAAACAAACTGATTGAAGAAGCGATAGAACTCACCTATTCATCGCTGAAAAGTCATCTTCCGTGGACATACGAAACATTGAGGAACAAAAAAGATATACTGACATTTGGTACAAAACAGCATCACATCAGATGCATCAAAGAATATGCGAGGGTGATTACTATCTTAACTGACTTGCTATGACCGAACTCCAAATATTTCTTTCAGTAATGGGTGCACTCATCACTGCCTTTGAATACGCCGTCTACTATATGTTCAAGAAAGGGTCAGTGTATAATCCAGACATGCCGTCTCTCGATAACCTACCACCCGAAACTCCCTACATACCCGCAAGCCCCGTTATCATCGCGCCTGACGCCCCAAAACTGCCCGCCACGCCCTCTATAGAGCCAACTGCGCCTAATCTACCTCTCTTATGGGATAACAAGGCTAATATAAGGAAGTCTGTCCGTGTCATAGGAGATGACGAAGGGCTAGTGTGGCTTGAAAAAGACTTACTCTGTGATGTCTGTGCTTGTGAAAGTGGGTTCGTTCTAAACGCAAGGTTAGAGAATAGCCCCCGAAGTGTAGACCGCGGATTGTTTCAATGGAACAATTATTGGCATCCTGAAATCACTGATGAGATGGCGTATGACCCTGAAATCGCAACTAGACTTGCCTGCAAAGCAATAAAGCAAGGGAAAGTAAAAGCATACTGGAATGCCTCGCGCTTCTGTTGGAATAAGACAGGTAAGTATAATTCGTTCTTATAGGTTATCCACCGCCTCATCTCTATGGGTCTTGAATGGTGTATAATACATCTATGAACACACTTAAATCACTTGTGATGTCGAGTGCTGACCCAGAGAGCGTTTCGATGTTTGTGAAGTCTTTAGCAGCGTTCGCAGTTCTTTTCGGTCTTGATTCTGTTGTAGTAAACGAAGCCGGAGGGTATCTCACTAATCTTATTTTTGCAGGCGGTATGATAATTTCAGCTGGTACTGGTCTATGGGGTCTGATACGCAAAGTAAAACTTGGTAAATGGAGTGCGCCTCAATATCCTAAATACTCCGACAACTAATGGCCTAGGCCTCGCCCTTCGGGGCAAAAAATATGTTCGGGACTTTGATGTTCCTTTCCACGTTGTTCAATACAACGTTATTAACTGTTCCTATAACTCCTTTTGTGGAAGCCGCGCCGAAAGAATGGACGGTTCCCGAAATGAAAGAACTCGCAACAAAGAAAGCGAAGGAACACGGATTGAAAGTAAAAAAATTCTTGCAGGTCATTGAATGCGAGTCCGGCTGGGACAGATTTGCGAAAGGGGACAACGGAAAGAGTCACGGGCTTGCGCAGTTCTATTATCCCGGACGATGGGGGATAAGCACAAGTTCCGCTTATGAGCCGGACATTGCGTTAGAGATTATGGCGCAGGCGTGGGACGATAGTCGAGCTTCGGAGTGGTCTTGTTGGAGACCCTAACCTTGCCGTCCATCTTCATATTGAGCGGCTTCTTAAAAAGTGCTTTCAATTTTTTAGTTATGTTTCTCTCTCTGCTTTTCTTCGCCCTGCAATCAAAACATATTGCGCTTGTAATTCCCTTCCTACGAATTAACTTCACTCCGCAAGAATGACAGTTTATTGAGAAGTATTTAATATCTATAGGATGTTCTTTCATATTAAAAACGCGCCCGAGCCGATAGCGCAAATGAGGTTATCGGCTCGTATTTATTCCTGATGTCGGGGTTGGAGTTCTCGCGCACTTAGATTATTCGATGATGACATCAGAGGAGAGGCGTGTGGTCGCGCCTTCCGTTGAGGATATGACTTTCCCATTTGAAGTTCAACACTCCTGTTGCGCTTCGGTCGGGCGTTCCGCAGCTCATTACAACGGTTCATAAGACGGAGAATATCTTAGCGTAGCTTTATTACCTTTTTCAAGCTATGTCTTTGCGCCAGCCGATAGGGGTCTGCCCCACTAAGGTAGAGTTTTTAAGCCCTCGACCCACCGCGCTAATCCTCTTTCGAGGCTCTTTTTCAAGAGTTCTAACTAGCTATTACGGTTCATCAGCTTTCTCACAAAGAACTGGTACTACGTTGCAGTAATGATTCCCTCTTTGCTAAAGTCCTCAATGGAAGGAACGACCTATATAAATAATAAAGGACGTGCGAGAAATTGCAACGTCCTTTAGTGGATAACCCGTCCACCATGGGAGATTCGACCACCTCCTCTCATATCGTCTCATGCCGCCAGCCCTGCATCACGGCGAATAGCATTTGCCCGCGAATGGAGGCAAGATACACAGCGTAGTGTTCGCCATCGTGATCTACTTCTTGTATGAGTTTTTTGTAGACCACGACGGCTCGCACCTGTCCGCACTTTCCTCTTCGCACCTTCGCGTAGGTGAGAATATCAGCCTCTGCCGCTTCTCCCGTGCGTGCCGCGATGAGTTCCAGTGCGTCCTTTTCCGCGAGACACGCGAAGAAGGTGTCGGGTATTTCCTTTTCCAACTGGAATGTTCTGACATCGCCCGCCCTAATGAACGGTGCGAGCGACATCAGCAAGATGAAACAGACGACTTGCTTCATCACGTTCTCCTTTCGTTAAGGTGTAGCAGCTTGGGTGAAAGAAACGGAAGTGGGTTGACCCATCTATTGCTTCTGGTATGCAGGCATCTCCAACTTCAATTCGTTCAAGGCACCTTTGGCAAATCATTGGCGACCTCCGCGAATGAGTTGGAAGGGATGTTGCTGTTGCGTACCGCAGACGGGAAACAGGTGGATTTTTACTTCCGTCCATTCTCCGTGAACGAGTGCGGTTTCCGTGCGAAAACAATCACCGCGTGAGAGGTCGATGGACTTCCCACACTTAGCGCAAGTATAGACGTACATTTGACCTCCTGTGAAAAGAACTTCTTCCTACATTCTACACCATCGTCAAGGTTTACCGTGGCGTTTCCCTTTGCACTGATGCATCCGAGCGCAGGATTTCTTCACAGTCTTCTTAACCTCCTGCGTTGTTTCAGTCATAGGTTCTTTGTCTCATACTGGCTGTGTGGGGGGAGGTCATAGATTATTTACGAAACCACCAAATCTGTGGGTCTAGTATTTCTACTTTCACTGATGTCGGGTCTTCCAGTTTCTGCCAATCCTCATCTGCCCACACTGGGTCTGGGAATCTTTCTGCACCATCTACTTTGAGAATCAAACAACCTTGCTCTGTAATCACTCGTTCAATAATGCAAGGAGTATCTCGCCAGTAAAGTTTCTTTCCCTCTGTAAGCATATTCCAATCCAAGTCCATAAGTTTATGGAGTAGTCCAGCGATACGGAACACGGCATTATTTGGCTCTCTACAAAAGTCCTCAAACACTTGCACTCCGTTACGGAAGAAACACACCGTGCCACCTTTGCGATATTCATCTCCCGATAACTCACTTTCTTTTAGATAGGTATACGGCTCATAAGAGAAACCCCACAAAACGCGATGCCCATCAAAACCAATACCGTCTACTTCTTCTTGCCAATTCCTTGCGGGAAAGGCCTTGATGCGCCTTGATGAAAGCGTTAATCTTCGACCTTTCCATTTGAAAACCTCCTATAAGTTGGGTTGAAGTGCTGGGGACTGGAGACGGTCTGTACATTTCCCGCGCGGGAACGACATCTTCGGTAAACCCATTCGCTTACCTACACAAACCCGATACCACCGTCTTCCTCCGTACGCTCGGAGACGGACTAAGGGCACGTCATCCAGTTCCAAACACTCCAACAATTTCAATGTTCTTTTCCTATCTCATTTTAGCACTCTATCAAATGAATGGGGGCGTTATGCACAGAGTGGACAACAAAAAGGAGCCGATAACGACTCCCTGTCGGCGACGGGGGAGATTGAACCCCCGCGCGATACGCCCTGCGGCTCTCGCGGACTTGTCAGTCCCGCCGGTAATTCCATCTGATTGGAGTTAGCACCTTGCTAACTCTAACGTATGGTGGGGGCTAGAGCATTCTCTTTTCTTGGGGTCATAGAGGATGTCCGCAATAGGCGCAAGTATCCGTGTTTTTATTCAAGCGTTGTAGAGTTTCCCAGCAGGTCGGGATAGAGATGTGAAATCGGTCAGACGTTTCTTTTAATGTGGGGTGTCTTTTATTTTTATCAAGGAAGTTTTTAACCCATACTCCGCGCTCTACCTGTTTTTTGGTCGGTTTCGTTTTGCCCGATAATCTGATGTTGATTGAACTGCTCATATCCATTTCATTTCTATCCATTTTTTTCTTACTGCTTCTTCTACCTCCTTCTCTTTGGCGACAAAGGTAGGGTCTTTCTTCAATTCGGAAACATAGTCATTCATTGCGTTTATTGCTTCGCCGTCTGCCCTATATTTACAATCACCAATCGGAATACCGCCACAAAAACTGTCAGGCAAATGACGATGGAGGCGAAGAAAGAAATCAACATCTCTCTGTGCTTTGAAGTCTTGGATTATTGTAGGTTCTTTCATACCTTACATCGTCTCATACTGGCTGTGTGGGGGGGAGTGGATTGCATTTGCTGAAACTCCACTAATTCTCTTATCACTGACCAGAAGTTTGTGTCAATTTTAATCGCGTGATTTTCTGCCATTTGTTGTAGATAACAATCCATAATCTCCTGCGCTGTTTTACCCCTCGGCATATCGGTTGTGGTGGGGTTCATACAATTATTCTTTATCTAACGCATTGATAATTTTTTGTTGCCATTTCTCTAATTTTTCAATGCGAAGAGTCAAAGTGTCCAATGTTCCAGATTCAGAGGTTTCAAGTGTCTGAGAGTTGCGAGCGGCGAGGAAGCGACAGTAGGAAGACCAGCAGTCGTTGCCGAACCAACGGAGGTCGAGCTCACGCTCGGAGTCGGTCCCGAAGAGAAACGGCACGCTGCGATAACCGTCGACCTCCGCGACCGAGCCGAGAGCAACCACCCAATCCGTATCATTCCAATCGCTCCACGAAAGTAATTGCGAGATGTTTGCGGGTTCCCATCCGTCTTTCTTCATCTCAGCGATTGCGTCCTCGGATGAATTCTCTTCAAAAGAAAAGAGTTTGTACTTCGTGTCTTTCGCTACTTCGGTTGCAGTGAAGTTCTTTTCTATATCAGTGTTTACCCAATCAAACTTTTTGTCTTTGATGAGTTGTGAGAGTATTTTCATATTTAGTTATCTAACGTATTGAGAACATCCGAGAGGGCTTCTTTACCGTTCTGTCCTCCCCATGTCTCTAACTTCTTTTGAACCATCTCCCTCACTTCTTTCCTCTGTAGGGTGAGACGGGAGGCGATGAAGGATTTCATTCTTTCGTGCCTGTGGGAATAGGTTAATTTACCGTTGAACCAAGCCTGTGTATTCTTTCCATACAACTCATCAAACTCCCTCATCGTCTCCTCCATAGGAAGAAGTCGTCCATCTTCTCTTTAATCATTGAGTCCGAAGCAAGAAACGGTTGATCGGTAATAACGATGTCGAGAGTTCCGTCAGAATAGTCGAAATGTCCCTCCACGCCGCTTATCTCAAAGCTGTTTGAATATATCGTCCCCCCATTACTTGTAATGGCACGTTTAGCTTCAAGAAACTTGTCTTCGCTGATTTTGTAGCTTGTTCGCATATTTATTTATTTAATCTATTAACTCTCTCCAAGAAGGTGGTCATAGGAACTTCTTAGGGGTCGGATTGTTTACCTCCTCTATAACTTCATTGAGTTTACCAATCACAGCGTTTGTCGTTTCCCAATGCTTCCCGTACTTTTCTTCGGCTTCTTTTGACGACTCTGGTCGCGGGAGTTTCCCTATCTCAAGAGAGATGTTATTCCTCCACGAATACATCGGATAGCTTTTCAAACGCAGATTGTCTATACGCATATTCTCTAAGTCCCGATAGAATTTATACACATCATTTTCTGCTCTTATTCTGCGCTCGCGCTCAAAGTCTTCTAAGGAAAACGGATAAGGGTCGCAACCAGCAACTGAATGAATAAGTATTCCCACCAGAAGCCCGATGACTGCACTTGCGATAATTGCTGTAATCATATTATTATTTTAATCTAATAACTCTCTCCAAGAAGGTGGTCGGGGTCATAGGGTAGGAATTAGAAAATAATGTTGAGATGACCATTCTCTCCAATTCCTATAATCTGGTTGATGCTTTACATAATAAACACCATACCATTTACCTATTTCTAATTCGTGTACTGTTGTTTTCATACCATCTTCTTAACCACAGGATATGCGATTACTTCACACGAAGGAGCTGCATAGTATCCAACATCTCCAAGTTTTATTTTCATACGCTATTTCATTAATCTAATAACTCTCTCCAAGAAGGTGGTTGGGGTCTTCATAGGGATTTCCTTGAATGAGATGCCTTCGTAGCGATTTCCTTTCTTCGTTTCGCGGATAGTTTCTTAGCGCGGGCGATGCCTCCGAGAGAAGAAATGCGTTTGAGATGGGCGCGGAGAGAAACTTCTTTAGTCATACTTTGCTTCAATTCTGTCTTTCCAAGAATCATAGAACGAACATTTCTTGAATGCCTCTTGCAATGTCGGGCGGTGTTTGAATATGTAGCGGAATACAATCATTGTACTATGAGACAGATTTAAATTATCGTGTACAGGTACAGGCGTCCCAGTGCTTTGTTCCACCCATCCGTGCTGTTTTCTAATAAGCGCGAGAAAATCTTTATCTGAATACTTATCAAGCATTTCCGCTTGCGCATCTTCAACATCCTTTTTCACTTCATTCAGTTTGTCTTTTGGGAAGTTTTTTGTACTTATCCAATAATGATTTGACTGTAGACCCATCATTTCAAGTAGGACAGGAAGTTGGCTACAGATTTCTCTGACTTCATCCTGAACCAATTTATTTAATTTTTGCTGGAACAACTCCTCATTTCTTTTGTAATTTGTGTCCCATACATTTCTAAAGTATGTTCTTGTCGCAGAAGTTGTCGGTGCTTTCCCTTGAAAATATGTACTGCAATTCCCAGATATATGAACAGTATCTGGTAGTAATGCCCCCTCTTCTTCAGAACGATATTTAATGTTGATAAAAGACAAGTCGGCGTGAGCGCGACCAATCATCCAATCGGCAGAACGCTCCTTGAAATTCTCGTAGTTCTTTTGTTTACGAGTAACCTCTTTCTCGCGTTCCTCTGCTTCTTCTACCTCTCGCAATTCCTTTTCTATTTCTTGTTTTGTTCTCATATATCCACCTTACCACAGCAAGATAATCCGCGCAACTAAGTTATCCCCATCTTCTTAACCACTTCCTGTGCGGCAAAGATGCCTGCGTCATATCCATTACGGAATGTCTCACTTGTGCCAAACATCTTACCGCCTGCAACTGTTCTTTCGTACTCCATCTCTTTGACCAAAGTGGTGAGGATGCTTTTGACCATTTCTGTTGTTTCTAAGCAAGTCGTACATTCCTTACAGTTTTTAATGATTTCCCATCTCTTCTCACACTCAACAGACTGGCTCACAGCACCATTCATATCATCACAGCACTTACTGGAATGTTCGTAGGGTTTCTTAAGAGTGTTTTGATGGCACGCGCAAGGACACTGGCTCACGGGCGATTCTTTAGGAACTGAATCGGTAACGTAGCACGGCTTTCCATCGTAACGATGAGTGATTCTGTCTGAAATGTGCGGTTCTCCGCACGTACATTTCACTTCTACTTCGCTCTGGGGGTTGGTGTTATTCATAGTGTTCCGTTAAAGTATTCTTTTGCAATTCTCTCCAGTCCCTCCCAATACTTCTCTGTATGCCCTTCGCCCATCTTTGAGCGGTGTGCTTGAAACTTCTGGGCGAGGGTTTTTTCTACTATCGGCTTGTCTTTTAGCCATCTGGCGATGAAGTTCGGATGTTTAGGGCAACCCCCGCACGTACAGCACTTCTCTGTCTCGTGGATGAAGTAATCAATGAATGAAATCACATCATTTACTTTTTCTACAACACCTTTAGCAGT
>ERZ1292625.4667-Hain-H41-01um-R1-4667-length-10099-cov-4_pt1 | contig 10099 bp, 1 predicted proteins | sample MGYA00564400_ERZ1292625 | MGnify/ENA primary metagenome ERZ1292625 (study PRJEB36523, sample SAMEA6512639) | groundwater metagenome | collected 2019-01-08 | study: AquaDiva: Metagenomics assemblies of 32 groundwater samples
CCGAAGGGCAGATTAGAAGTCACGCTCCAGATGGAGTTGCACCGTTTGTGGTTGATTCAGTAACTAAAGTTGAAAATTTAAATGCTGACTATTTAGATAATTTAAGTACCCAAGACTTTACACTCGCCTTTGTAACTAAGAATGGAAATCTTACATACGACGACGTGAAGTTTGAAGGAAATGTTGAAGTCGGTAAAACCCTAACCGTTAAGGGTGCGACGAAGTTACTAGATTCGCTCCAAGTCTATGGCAAGCTCGGCGTGTTTTCAAATGCTGTGTTTGGCAAAAATATAACACTCACAGGCGGAGATTTGATTATTGAAAAGGGAACTCTCAAGATATTTAACACTTCACTGGTCAAGAATCTCAACGCTGAGTATTTAGACGGGCTTAGCAAGGGTGGTATTAATCTTCAATTCGTTACTTCTAACGGGGCGACAACTACCGACTCTATTAGTGTTGGGGGCATCACTTCTTCTGGTCCCGGTTTTTTCAACTCCAGTATCTGGAGTCCGGCTGGCTCGTTTGGAACGCTTGGTGTAGGCAGGGATGCTAGTATTGGAAATAAAAATAACCCCGATGATTCTCGTTTTGAAGTTTATTCAAAATATTTTTCTGTAAATAACGTCGGCAATGTAAGAATCGGAGGAACTCTGGCTGCGGGCGATACATCAGTTGGGGACTTGACGGTTACTGGCGGCGTAGGATCAGATTTAGTTCCATCAGGTTCGTTTAATCTTGGGTCGTCCGCCAATCCGTGGAATAATATTTTTGGAAATACAGCCACCTTTGATAATTTAATTGTTTCCGGTAGTGTCGGTTTTTCCGGAACCACGAGCAAATCATTTGTAATAAATACAGACAATGTCAGTTCTGATTCCGAAGATGCATATCTCGCTTTTGAAAGAGGCACAACAACGCCTAATGCGCAATTAAAATGGAATTCAACACAAAATCGTTTTGAATTTAATGAATCACTTTTTATTGCAAGTTCAAGCACTGAAACAATTTTTTCAGTTTCCGGAGGACCAGCTTCCATATCCAATACTCTGTATATTCAGAATTCTGGTAACGTTGGCATAAATTATGGTGGCGCCATTGATACTAAATTCGAAGTCGGTGGCACGGCTTCAATTTCGGGTACTTTGACTCTAGGAGGTGTTATTACTTCAAACAATACCGGTTCCAACTCCTTCGCCGGTGGCCTCGAAGTCTCAAAGGGTGTCCACGCCACAGGCAATGTCACTACCCTCGCTCAACTCCTTTCTTCTGGCACTGGTTCTAACTCATTTGCTGGTAGCTTGAACTTATCTAAATCACTCACTGCTACTAATTCTGTGACGGCAGGTAGTTTAGTCACATCAGGGACTCTCTCAGTAGCAGGTAATACAATATTAACTGGCACACTCACTGGCAATTCAACTGGTTCTAACTCATTTGCCGGTTCATTGGATATCACAAAAGGCTTAAGAGCTTCCCAAATCACTGGTACCGGCCTCACCATTAATGGTAATGCCAATATCTCCGGCACATTAGGAGCTGGCGCGACAACATTGTCATCTTTGACTGTGACCGGCCAATCTCAATTCTCTAACGCTTCGGCTTCATCTGGTTTTGAATCTAGTTACCTAAAGACTGACACTATTTCAAACTCAACCGGAACATTACAGATTAACGCCTTCACATTAGGTGGGAACATCACTGCGAATTCCAAAGACATCACTGGAGTCAATTACTTTTCTTTTGCCAACGCTTCCGGCTCAGATCGTTTTGAATTGACGGGAGCAAATTCACGATTAGCTATCAATGCTGGTGCGCTCACCGACACCACCCTTGAAGTGGGTGGCACGGCTTCCATTTCGGGCGCTACCACCTTAGCAGGCCAAACTTATACTTGGCCGTCATCTCAAACTACTAATGGCTTTCTCAAAACTAATGGTTCGGGAACTCTCTCATGGTCCACCGCCTTTTCAGGCACGATTGCTTCTCTCTCTCAAAACTTTGACCCCGCCACAGACAACCAATATGACCTCGGTGAACCTAACTACAGATGGAGAACGGGATATTTTGGTACGAGTATCATTTCTCCATTTGCTTCTTTCATTAACGCCTCTGCCTCTAACAACTTTGAAATTGGTAACATCGCCAGTATCGGCGGGAATACAACCATCGGCGGCACGCTCGGCGTCACTGGTAGCACCACCTTAACTGGCATTCTTACCAGCAATGCTACGGGTTCTAACTCATTTGCTGGTAGCTTGAACTTATCTAAATCACTCACTGCTACTAATTCTGTGACGGCAGGTAGTTTAGTCACATCAGGGACTCTCTCAGTAGCAGGTAATACAATATTAACTGGCACACTCACTGGCAATTCAACTGGTTCTAACTCATTTGCCGGTTCATTGGATATCGCAAAAGGTCTTCGTGCCGCCAACTTTACTCAGGTTGGTACAAACACCAATTATTTCAACGGCAACGTCGGCATCGGCACCACATCGCCCACTTCTCTCCTCACTGTCCAAGGTCGAGGCGAATTCCAAGGCACAGCCTCTGCTTCATATCTCCTAACAGGCAATACTCTCCAAGTCGGAGGCTTCTCTTCTGCTTCTTATTCAAGATTTGGCACAGGCGTAACTTCTCATTCTAATTATATAAGTAGTAATAATGACCTTCTTGTTAGTGGCGATTTTGAAGTTATTGGCACTGCTGCATTCCAAGGCAATGTTACGATGGGTGCAACTATTGCCAATACTCTCAATATCACGTCAACTATCAAGAGTGACCTCATTCCATTTACTAATTCTTTTAATCTTGGGTCAACTACAAATCATTGGGGCTCAATTTATGTAGATACGGCGAACATTACAACTTTGAATGCTGGTACTGCATCTATTTCTGGTACTACAGCGAGAGATTTCTTAATTAATTCTGATAATGTTACAACCGATGCCGAAAACGAGTCAGTCACGTTTGAGCGTGGTTCCCCAACTATCAACGCAGCCCTTCAGTGGGATTCAAGTAATAAAAGATTTAGTTTCAATTTTCCAGTTTTAATTCAGGGCACAGATACCGCTGAACCAACCTATGATTTTAGTCAGCTATTTATCAAGGGAACTGTTGACCAATCAACAAATGACTACTTAAATATTCAAACTTCTGGCTCGGTGATGAGATTCAGGGTGGCGGACATGGGAGCATCGCTTTCAGTTCCATTTGAACTATTAAATACTGCGTCAATCGGCAATACTCTGTATGTGCAGAATAATGGCAACATCGGCATCGGGACGACAGGACCAGCTGCTAAACTCTCTATATCAGGTGGCACATCGTATGTGAATATTGGCGAAATAGCAGCAGCTACCTCATATTCCGGTATTTCATTTGGAGCAGCGAGTGCCATGCCAACTCTTCCAACTTATTCCTTGCTCGGTAATGGAACAAGTACTTTTATTGGCCGACCTTCGGGAGGAGATATTTATTTTACAGAAGCAAATGGCGTTGCTCAGATGTTTATAAAAACTGGAGGCAACGTCGGCATCGGGACGACGTCGCCTACAACAAAGCTTGATGTTTCAGGCTCTGCCTCTATTTCTACAAACTTTGAGGTAACTGGTGGCACTGCTTCCATATCTCACACCTTATATGTTCAAAACAATGGCAATGTTGGCATCGGCACCACGAATCCAAATTCAGCATTGCAGGTGAGCAATAACTCAGCCGCTAATACTATTTCTTGGGGTAGCACCACAAGTGATTTTGGTAATTTGACATATACGACAGGCATTGCGGAAATACGTGCCACAAGTGGTAACAGGTTACAGCTCGGTGCCAATGCGGCATTAGATCATTTGACAATAGATACAGCTGGCAACGTAGGAATCGGGACCACGGTGCCGGCTTCTAAGTTGGAGATTGTCTCTACAACTAATTCAGCCTGGGCAACCACCATTGATAATTCGGGGACGACGAATGCGCACGGATTATATGTCAATATTGGTGCTTCAAGTACCGGAGTTCCATTCAGAGTTGATAAAGGCGGTACAGGATTGTTTCAGGTTTCAAATAATGGCAACGTCGGCATCGGCACCACATCTCCCGCCGCCAAGCTTGATGTCGTTTCCGATGTCATCTTCCGAGAAGGTCTCCAAGTAGCCCACACCGCCACTGCTTCATATTCACGCTTTGGTTCTGCCACAACAACCCACTCAGGCAACATGACTGCATCCAATGACTTGTTAATTTCAGGTGACCTTGAAGTGGATGGTAATGCGTATTTTGATGGAACCACAAATTTCACCGGCATCGCTTCTTCCTCCCTATTCTATGCAGGCAATGGCACTGCAGCTTCACCTTCTTTCTCTTTCAGAAATGATCAAGACACGGGCATGTTCCGTTCCTCCACTAACCAACTTGGCTTCTCTACATTAGGTGCAGAGAGAATGACTATTGATTCAAGTGGCAACGTAGGGATTGGGACGACGGGACCAGGGGCGAAGTTAGATGTTAGAGATGGAAGTTTTATTTTGACGGATGCAGATGTCGCCCATGGAATGACTGACTTGGATAGCACTGCTTCATTCGCACAATTTGGTCCAAATAGTGCTACTGCAGGAGGTCTTTATATTCAGGGATTAAGTGATACTGATTCTAGTTCACTCCACATGCGTTCTGTCATTGGTTCAACTGACCCAACAGATACTACACCTGCATATTTTCTAGAAGCTGGAAAGAAAAGTGGCACTGGTTGGGGAGCCCTTGGTTCACTAGAAACAGTTCTACAATTAAATAATTATTCAAGTAATTTACTAACAGTCTTGGGTTCCGGCAACGTCGGCATCGGGACGACGGAGCCCACGTACACCTTGGATGTTCAAGCACCGTCAGCTAGTCAGCGAATTAAATCAACCACTGGAACAAATTACGCATATACAGACTACACGAATACCGGAGGATCTTTCTATATTGGTAGAGATAATTCTGTTGGTGGAAATTTTGGACCAGCAGGCGCTCCTTATGACGCAATACTTTCCGCAATAGGTACTTATCCAATGAAGTTTGCTGTAAATAGTGCTCTGGCAATGACCATAATAAGCGGTGGAAACGTCGGTATCGGTACCACCTCACCTGACTCTCTGCTTGAACTCTCTTCCACAGCTACAAACTTAATCATTCGCTCAACTGGCGCAACATCTTCTGCTTCTATTGATTTTCAACCAGCAGGCGGAGCATCAACCAGCAACCAAGGCAAATTCACTATCCGTGCTGGTGGCACACCAGGCACGGGCGGAGAAAGACTTGAGTTCTTAAATGGTGCATCTACTCCCGTTTCCTTAATGACCATTGCTTCAACCGGCAATGTTGGGATAGGGACGACAACACCTACAACCAAACTTGATGTCCAAGGCGTAGATACAAGCGGGGGCTTAGTCAATCTTCAGGTTACCAACGCAGCCAATTTCCCTGTCTTAAAAATTCAACAGCTCAATTCAGGGGGTAATTCTACTGACAACCAAGGGTTGGTTATTGATGTTCGTGGAGCGGGCAGGGCGCTTCAAGTGCAAAACAACACCACTAATATTTTAACCGCACTAACCACGGGCAACGTTGGTATTGGAACCATAAGTCCCGACACAGCTCTCCACATCATCAGTGCAGTAGATAGCAACAACGGAAACTTAAAACTACAAAATACTTCTGGTAGTGCCTCTGCAAACTCAGGTCTTTCACTATGGACAAGAGTGAGTGAGGCAGATACTAATATGCGAAGTTGGCAGATTGCTAGTAACTATAACGCTTCTGGTGGATTGAGTATCTTACGGAGCACAACATCCACAGGCAACCCTACAACTTCCACACTAGAGATTACGTCCGCTGGTCTAGTCGGCATCGGTACGACTACTCCTTCTGCCAAGCTTGATGTGGTCTCTGATGTCATCTTCCGAGAAGGTCTCCAAGTAGCCCACACCGCCACTGCTTCATATTCACGCTTTGGTTCTGCCACAACAACCCACTCAGGCAACATGACTGCATCCAATGACTTGTTAATTTCAGGTGACCTTGAAGTGGATGGTAATGCGTATTTTGATGGAACCACAAATTTCACCGGCATCGCTTCTTCCTCCCTATTCTATGCAGGCAATGGCACTGCAGCTTCACCTTCTTTCTCTTTCAGAAATGATCAAGACACGGGCATGTTCCGTTCCTCCACTAACCAACTTGGCTTCTCTACATTAGGTGCAGAGAGAATGACTATTGATTCAAGTGGCAACGTAGGGATTGGGACGACGGGACCCCAAAAAACTTTAGAAGTTTCTTGGAACAACCCAATTAGTACTGGTTCAGCAAGTTTCAGATTGAGCAACCTTGATACTAGTGGAAATGGCTCTGGATTGGAATGGTGGAGTGGTTATTCAGGTGGAAGAGTTACTGCTCGAATGTATTCAAATGCCAGTGGTACGAATGGGGGCAATTTCACCCTGCAGACGAAGGACCAGACAACAGCCCTTATGACAACACGCCTACATATTGATAACAATGGCAACGTCGGTATCGGCACGACAGGACCTACTTCAACATTAGATATTCAAGCAGCAACGGCCACTTCACTTTTGAAGTCTACTACTGGCACAAACGCCTCTTACCATGCGGTTAGTAACACCGGCGGTTCTTTGTATATGGGGGTGGAATCAAGCGCGGGGGGTACTATTATTACAGGCACGACATTGTATTCAGGAGTTTTGGGGACATCGGGAGCACGAGCCCTTCAGTTTGCAACAAATAATGCCGTGGGGATGACGATTTTAAGTGGCGGCAACGTCGGCATTGGCACGACAGATCCTGCCGCAAAATTTAAAGTAAGCGGCGCTGGTTCCGATACAATAAGTACGGGCATACTTAAGGTTGAAGCCGATGGATCAACAAGGAGGTTGGAAATTGGTGTTTTGGCAAGCACATATCCCTACATCCAAGCCATGAGTGCGGCATCCAACTATGATCTTTTGCTTAACCCATTTGGTGGTGGCAACGTCGGCATCGGGACGACGTCAGCGGCGGAATTGCCCTTAGATGTTAATGGTGATATTGAGATTGGAACTGGAACAACAGGATGCGTAAGAGACGCCGATGACACTACAATCGCCGGAACTTGCTCATCTGACATTAGATTGAAGACTAATATCGCTGATATTGGCCCCATTTTAGATAGACTTACTCAGTTGAGACCAGTTACTTTTGACTGGATTAATGGTGCAAATCAGACACCCAATTATGGTCTTATCGCGCAGGAGGCTGAAATGGTTCTTCCTGAGCTTGTTGCGTCTGGCTCCGATGGTTTTCTTCGAGTTCATTATGATACAACCTTGAGCATGATGCTCCTTGAGGGTATTAAAGAGTTAAACTCTAGAACATCTTTCATTTTATCAGAAACTGCTTCAGCTTCTATGTCGGTAGATTCAAACGGAAATATTGGCATCGGAACAGCTTCTCCGTTATACAAACTCCACGTTGTTGGCGACATTGCCGGCACATCATTTGTAAATATTTCAACCAGAACAGCGAAGAAAGACATAGAGTACGTAGACGAAGCAAGCAAGAGTTCCATCCTAGATAAATTAGAAAATCTAAAGATTGCCAAGTATCGCTACAGCGAAGAAGGAGCAAGCTCACCACTACGACTTGGTCTTATCGCGGAAGAAGCTCCAGCCGATGTCTTGGCGATTGGTGGCAAAGGTGTAGATATTTACAAACTTGCAACATTTACGTTGGCTGGGGTGCAGGAATTAGCAGGTAAAGTTGCTTCACAAGCAACCGCGTTTGAGATTATGCAAGCACGGGTGGCTTCGTTGTCTCTTACCGTTGATGGATTACTGGCTAGTCAGACTGCCAGCGGAGGCGTAGTTGTGTCTTCTTCCGGAACAGGCCTCTCCGACACTATAGGCAATATTGCAAATGCGGTGATGCTCCGAGTTCAAAATCTCTGGGCCTCAGGCGATATTATTTCTGAAGGTATTAAGAAGACTTATTATTCTGTAGCTTCAATCTTTGACGGCATTCCAGACATTGCTAGCAGTATTTCAAACTGGGCATCACGAGACGTTGTAATTGACCCAAGAGCTGACAATTCTACTAAATCAGCATTTACCGGTAATTCTGCTCAAGCGGCTGGTGAATCAAAGGTTGATTTGAAAGAAAACGGGGCATATCTAGCTACTTATGGAGTCGATTCAACGAGGGGAGAGATTCAACTTTCTGGTTCATCGCAAATTATAAATGGCGAAGCTAAAGTATTCTTTGACTTCTCATTCTCATCAATCATTTCCGACCAGACACCAATTAAAGTCATCACGACTCCGACCTCAATCATGCAAGGTCAGCTTTATGTTGATTCCAAGTCTCAGTATGGCTTTGTCGTAAAAGAATTAAATTCACAAGATACTGGTACTTTCGATTGGCTTGTGATTGCCCGCCGAAAAGGATTTGATACTGATAGTGCTACTCCGACTCCGACCGTTTCTCCGGAGCCAACTCCTTCTTCGACTCCAGAACCAACAGGCACACCTGAACCTACTCCGGATTCGACAGGCTCACCGCAAGCAACACCCGATTCTACACCGGAGCCAACTCCTTCTTCGACACCAAGTGAGACCCCAACACCAACATCTGAACCAGAAGCAACACCAGAACCAGAAGTAACACCGACACCCGAACCAACCTCAAGCGAGACGCCAATACCATAAAGATTACCGACAATTCTTAAGGCTTGTGATTTTGCTAGAGATGAAAATTTAAATAATGAATAAAAGATATTTAATTCCAATAATCTTCATTACCATTGTTGTAGGAATTTTTTATTTTTTAAAATTAAGTAACTCTTCATTGGAGTTTAAATCACTGGCTATTACCGTGGAACTTAAAGAAGAGGGATTCTATCCATCGGAAATTGCCATTTTGAAGGGTCAAACAGTAACATTTAAGACAAATCGAGGTAAAACATTTTGGCCAGCCTCCGATCTTCACCCAAGTCACACCATATACCCAGAATTTGACTCAAAAGAACCTATTGAGTCTGAACAAAGCTGGACTTTTAAATTTAATAAAATAGGAGAATGGAAATATCATGACCATTTAGCCCCATATTACAAAGGAGCCATCAAGGTTATTGATAAAGTTTAAAAAGAAAGCAAAGCAGATGATTGCATTGGCATAGGAGATAACGAAGATGCAAAGAAATTACAATGCTTGAATAACCTGATGAGAAAAACTATAAAAAGCGAGAGCCTGCATGTGAGGTGTGCATTAAGCCCAGTTAGCCAGTTAAAAGGTGTTTATAGCTGGTGTTGAATTATATAGATATTAACCATACAATGTATAAATAACCGACGCTTAAGAAGTTGCCTATCCGAACTGAATGCACGGATAGGCAAAGGCTTATGTGTCTCTAAGTATGGACGTTAATTTTGTGGACTCCGGCTACGCCGAGAGTGCAGTTGGGCATGACGCAACTTTAGTCATGGCTGGCTCAAGCTACAGTGAAGAAGGCGGGGTATACTCAAGTATAGTGAAGTGGTCTATCAGGGCAGGTATATTTCTTATGCCGATTTTTTTCTTGCCTTGGACAACAAGCGTTTTAGAATTAAATAAACAACTCCTACTCCTTGTGGTCGCTGGTGTTGGCCTCGTGGCTTGGTTGCTCTCTCTCGTCTCTTCTAGTCAATTCAAATGGCGCACAAGCCCATTTGATAAAGGTGTCTTGGCTGTACTTATCGCTACTATAGTTGCTACCGTATTATCTGTATCTCGTTTTGATAGTTTATTTGGCGTCCCGAATAATCTTGCCTCAGCTCTGGCTACTTTGTCGGCACTTACGGTTCTCTATTTTTTGATAGTAAATACCGCAGAAGATAAGGGTGAGACTTTAATAAATATTTTAAGCTTATCCCTTTCTGTTGTTTTGGTTTATGGACTGCTTCAGGTTTTAGGGATTCATATTGCCAAATTTTCTTTTGCTCTTTCTCATGCATTCAACTCGGTGGGTTCAGTAGATGCTCTGGGTATTGTGGTGGCGATAAGCCTACCTATTTTAGGTAGGAATAAAACA
>ERZ1292625.1607-Hain-H41-01um-R1-1607-length-25670-cov-7_pt2 | contig 10097 bp, 9 predicted proteins | sample MGYA00564400_ERZ1292625 | MGnify/ENA primary metagenome ERZ1292625 (study PRJEB36523, sample SAMEA6512639) | groundwater metagenome | collected 2019-01-08 | study: AquaDiva: Metagenomics assemblies of 32 groundwater samples
AATCGGGGTGGAGTTACGGCCAAGATGTTTGGCGTCGAAGAGTTGTACTCTCTCCTCAATATCAACATGCAAGTGTGGACGGCGGCAGAATGCCCCATGTGCACAGAAAGTATTCCCGTTAACGTTACCCTTGGCAAAGGGAAAGAGTTTCTAGAAAGTAGAGATAAAAAGTAATTTTAAATCTAAAAGCCCTGCAAAACAGGGCTTTTCTCTTGGTGGGGAATCATGAAAAAATACCGGGTGCGTAAAGTGTGGATATCTTAATGGACGCACCTCACTTAACCCTTATAAAATAAGGGTTTTTTAAATTTTTAGCCCCCCACGGTATCTCTTTGACAGTAGTGATGAGTGGTTTATCATTAAACAAAAGTGGGGAACTGTGGATGAAACTGGGGATAAGTGCCACTTTTAGAGGTTTTCTGGGGATAACTTTCGATTTCTAGCCAGGAGCCCAAGAAATCCATTTTATTACCATGCTTCTCGGCGAATACAAACACAATTTAGATATTAAAGGTCGAGTGGCTGTTCCGGCTAAGTTTCGCGAGAAACTTGTCGGAGGAGCAATCATCACTCGCGGACTTGATAGTTGTTTATTTGTTTTCGGAAGCAAAGAGTGGGAAGTTTTGGCCGAAAAGCTGGTTAGCTTGCCACTGGCACAAGCTAATTCGCGCGCCTTCTCTAGGCTGATGCTGGCCGGAGCGATGGATGTAGAGCTCGACAATCAGGGAAGAATCCTGATCCCCGATTACTTGCGCAAATATGCCGATCTAAAAAAGCAAGTTGTGGTTGCCGGGCTCTACAGCCGCGTCGAGATTTGGGACCAGGACAACTGGGATAAGTACAAGCAGAAAACAGAAAACTCTTCAGAAGAAATCGCCGAGAAATTAGGAGAGTTGGGGATTTAACTCATGACTAAAAACAAATAATTAATGACTAGCCACAAAACACTTATCATATGTTTCCGGTCAAAAGTTGTTAGTTCTTAGTCATATGTCGCATACACCAGTTCTTTTACAAGAAACCATTGATTGCTTAGATCCTGAGCCGGGAGAATTTTTCATTGACGGCACCGCAAATGGCGGCGGTCACTCAAAAGAAATCCTCAAAGCTATCTCACCAGACGGAACGCTCCTGTGTGTTGATTGGGATGAGGTCGCGATCAAAAAAGCCACGAAAGAAGTTCAATCAAGAAACGCAACAGTAATTTTCGCCAATGAAAATTATGCCGAACTACCGAGTCTGCTGAAAAAGAAAAAACTGCCGAAAGCCAATGGACTACTCCTGGATCTGGGATTTTCTTCAGATCAGTTGAATATCTCTGGTCGGGGATTCAGCTTTCTCGAGGACGAGCCTCTCTATATGACCTACAGCGAAAAATCCAAGCCCGTCGCCGAAATTATTCGCGAACTCAAGGAAGACGATTTGGCTGATGTTATCTTCAAACTTAGCGGTGAAAGGCTTTCCCGTAAAATCGCTAAGGCTATCAAAGAAGCAAGCAAAAGAAAAAGAATTACTTCAAGTTTGGAATTAGCGGAAGTAATTCGAAAAGCGGTTGGAGGAAAATATGAAGCCGGACGAATAAATCCAGCCACTAGAACCTTCCAGGCTTTGAGGATTTTTGCTAACAAGGAATTAGAAAATCTAGAACGGGTTCTTTCTGGTCTGGGAAGTATCCTGGCCGTCGGTGGCCGAATCGCAATCATAAGTTTCCATTCAATCGAAGACAGCTTGGTCAAAGAATATTTTAAAAAAATGGCGCAATCAAAAAAACTGGTTCTTATTAACAAAAAACCTATCGAGGCGAGTGAGAATGAGGTTATGCGTAATCCTCGTAGTCGTTCCGCTCGTCTCCGCGCCGCAATTATTAACTAAAACCTAAGTCAAAATGACCTTTATTCAACCCAACAAAGAATCCAGTCTCTTCGCAAGGCTCAATATTTTGCTCCTTATCCCCATTTTCTTTGGGTTAGTTTCGCTCGTTATCCTTTATAATCAAGCAGTAAGCACAAATCACGAGATCGGAACGGCTAGAGAAAAGCTTGAACTTGTCGAGGTAGAGAGCGCTGAACTTAAAGAAAAACTTTTCAGCCTACTTTCGGGAGATAAAGTGAGCGATTTAGTAGCAAGCGCAGGTCTGATTTCGGATAAAAATCCTGAATACTTCAATCCCCAAAAGCAATGGGCATTCGTTTCACCATAATTATCGTAGGGTTTAGTCTAGTTTTCGCCTTTTTAATTTTTAACGTCTATAATCTCCAAGTTGTAAACGGTGGCAAATTTACCGCGAAGGCCAACTCCCAGTATTTTTCCTCGGTTCAGAGTAAAGCTAACCGAGGCTCAATTTATTTTTTAGATAAAAATTCCAGCACCCTCTCCGCCGTTCTGAATAAGGAATTTCCAGTAGTTTTCGCGATTCCAAAAGCCATCGATGACTCAAAGGAAGCGGCCAGCTTGCTTGCTGACATCCTCGGTGAAGATCAACTGGTGCTCGAAAAAAAGTTTTCTAAAACCGGCGATCCCTACGAACTCCTTCTTAAAAAAGCCGAACCCTCCCTTATCGCAAAAATATCTGAACTAAAGATTCCCGGCATCCATATTGATAGTGAGCCAGAAAGGTTCTACCCCTTCGGTTCCCTCGGTTCACAGGTTTTAGGTTTTGTTGGCCCTAGCGATAGTGATGACGTAGAAAGCGGTCGTTATGGGTTAGAAAAATTCTACAACGATCTCTTAGCCGGAAAGAATGGTCGCAAGGAAAATGGGAAGCTGTTAACACTCCCCGAGGCCGGAGGCAACCTCACCCTCACGATAGATCCGAACATACAAAAAGAGGCCCAAAAAATTCTGGGTGGGCTGGTTGCTAACTTTAAGGCCAAAGGGGGATCGGTGATTGTCCAGGAACCAAAAACCGGAAGGATCTTAGCGCTTGAAAACTATCCTTCTTTCGATCCGAACAACTACGGCCAAGCCAGCATCTCAAGTTTTTTAAATCCTGCTATTCAGACGATCTATGAACCCGGTTCAGTTTTTAAAGTTATCACTATGGCCGCCGGGATCGACGCTGGGAAATTTTCCCCCGAAACAACCTTTTACGATAAGGGTAGTCTAACCGTGAGTGGCAGGACGATTAAAAACTGGGATCTAAAAAGTTACGGTAAAGTGACTATGACTAACGTGATTGAAAAATCCATTAATACCGGCGCGGCTTATGCTGGATCTTTGATTGGCAGAGATGTTTTTAAAAAATATCTGGAAAATTTCGGTTTCGATGAAAAAACTGGCATTGATTTGCCGGGCGAAGTTTCGGGGGATCTCCGCGCGCTCGGCCCAAAGTCTCCCGAGGTTGCCTTTGCGACTGCTTCTTACGGCCAAGGAGTAGCCGTCACCACCGTCGAAATGATCAATGCCATCTCTGCCATCGCCAACGGCGGCAATCTGATGAGGCCTTACATAAATGCGGAAACTGAACCAAAGATCATTAGACGAGTAGTAAGCGCGAGAGCCGCTAGGGAAGTAACCGAAATGATGGTTTCCGCCCTGGATAAGGCCGAAATTGGCAAAATAAAAAGCTATAAGCTGGCTGGCAAGACTGGCACAGCCCAAGTTCCAGACTTTAATAAGGGTGGCTACACCGACAAAGTCATTAACACCTACGTTGGTTTTGGCCCGGTTGCCGATCCAAAATTTGTCATTCTAATCAGGCTAAACGAGCCCGAAGGTGCCCCCCTGGCCGGACTCACGGTCGTCCCAGCCTTTCGTGACCTAGCTCAATTTATCCTAAATTACTACAACCTATCACCCGACGGAATTTAAATGAAATCATCCCTAAACAAAATTCTTAAGTTTAAACTCAAAAAATTGGCCGAGCTTACTATTTGGCGTTTTCGGCCGGGCATCATCGGGGTTACCGGTAGTGTCGGCAAAACCTCAACGAAGATGGCCATTGCCACAATCCTTAGCAGTGAACGCGATATCCGTTTCGCAAGTGGAAATTTTAATAACGAAATCGGCTTACCGTTTACCATCATTAGTTCAGAAAGTAAAATCGGCGGTGTCTTTTTTTGGTTTAAAATCCTTGTTTTCGCCGCTTTTAACCTCCTTGCTCCTAAAAAGTGGATGAGACAAAGGTATCCAGAACTTCTCATCCTCGAATACGCGGCGGATAATCCTGGAGATATCAAATATCTCCTCGGCGTAGCACGACCAAACATTAGCGTTATAACCGCGATTGGCGACATTCCGGTGCATGTGGAGTTCTTTACTGGTCCGGAGGAAGTGGCGAGGGAAAAAGCTCGGCTCATAGAATATCTGCCAGCGGCCGGATTTGCAGTTCTCAATTATGACGACGAAACCGTTATGAATCTTAAAGATCGCACTCGGGCTCACATCATGACTTTTGGCTTTGGCAAAGGTGCAGATGTAAGGATTAGTAATTTCGAAACCAGGGCAGAAGGGGAGCGTCCGATCGGGATTTCCTTCAAATTGGAGTACGGTGGAAGTTTTGTGCCAGTTCGCCTCGCTGGAGTTTTTGGAAAAACTCAAGCCTACGCCGCCGCTTCGGGCGCATGTGTTGGACTGATTTTCGGAATGAATTTAGTAAAAATTTCCGAAGCCCTTAAAAATTATCGGCCCGCTTCAGGCAGAATGGAACTTATGGCGGGAATTAAATACACCCACATCTTAAACGATAGCTATAACGCTAGTCCTTTATCCATGCACGCCGCACTCGACACGCTCGTCGATTTGCCGGCTAGTCGGCGAGTCGCGATCTTGGGCGACATGACCGAGATTGGAAAGTACACTCTTGAGGCCCATGAAAAAATTGGCCGCATTGCTTCAAATAGCGTGGATGTTTTGGTCACGATTGGTCCGAGGGCAAAGTTTATCGCGGAAGCTGCCCGCAAAAATGGCCTAAGAAAAAACAATATTTACGTTTTTGACAGAGTAGAAGACGCCCTAAAGCCAGTCCAAAATCTAATTCGAAAGGGAGATCTCATCCTTATTAAGGCTTCCCATATTATGCAGCTAGAAAAAATGGTTGAAGAAATTAAAGCGTTTTAAGTAGCAGCCCTTAAGGGTGTACATTTGAACCAGATTTGCCGAGATATTACTGCGTTTTCCGACCCCTTCCGATCCTACGAGGAGCACATAGAAGTATCAAAATGACCGGTTCAAAGAATTTCAAGAGGTTAGACCCCGCGAGATTAGTTTGAACCAAGAGGTTACTTTAAGGAGCGAACCTGTTTCTCCAGAGACTCGATGCGGCGTTCGTGATCGTGGAGAACAATAGTTTCAATTCGGTCGAGCTGTCCTCGCATCTCAAGAAGTTGCCGATCAATCTTCTCGAATCGATCGTACGTTCCGTGAAGACTTGCGTCGACTTTATCAAAGCGAACACCGATAGCCTCGCTCAGGTCAGAGAGGGCATGAAGAACGTCATCATCATTCGAAGTTTTCTTTGAAGTTTTAATCATATAGCTTTAGTCTATCGCTCTCGATGTTACTGTCAAGCCGGGAAAACTTGCCGCAAACGACAAGAATTCCAAACTTTACAAATCGTAGCGCCAACGGGATTCGAACCCGTGTTACTAGGATGAGAACCTAGCGTCCTAGACCAGACTAGACGATAGCGCCAACTGCTAAAACATATCAAAACTCCCCGCTGAAAGCAAAAAAAATCCCACTCCTTGCACATGCATGGAGTGGGACGCGGGAGTTGAACCCGTCTTGCTTGTCCGCCATAGCTTAAGCAACGGCGGAGAGAATGGAGGTACTAAGCCTCGGACTCGTGGTTCGAACTCACATGGCTCCCGACGCTGACGGGAAGAGTTGCTGATGCTTCCGCGAGTTGTTCTTCATAATAGAGAAGAAGCTCGTTGGTCGCCGTAGCGTCCAAACTCTCCGCCCAAGCCTGAAGGGCGCCGGATTTCACGAGGTCGATCACCGGAACGATCTCGAGTCCACGACCGTTCACGGTCGAGATCACCGAGTATTCAGCTTGGCCGTTAGTCGGTTTGTCGATGCGAAAGGTTTCACCTTTGAAAGTGAACTGTCGCGCACTGGCTCCTTCATCACCGACGACATCGATGATGATACCGAGAAGGCCTCCGATTCGTTGGTCATTCAGCCGGCGGACCTTTGCTTCCGCCTCACGCGCCTGTCGTCTCGCCGTCCGAGCTGCCGATTCCGCCGCTCCTTCCTCGTCGCGTTGCCGCTGTTCGGCGGCAAAATATTCCTGAAGCGGTCCGTTCTGACCACTTTCATCGAGCAGCATACCAAGGAACCTCTTCAGTCCCAAGGCGGCGACTTGTTTGTCGATGCCGTTACGAACGACGATCGACTCGATGCGGTATCGGCGATGAACCAGCTTTGTTTCGACCGGACCCGAGAAGATGACTATCAAGTCACCCCCGCTGATTGTGCGGCCAGCTCGGTTCTTTGAAACCCCTCCCTGCCCATGAATCAGGGCGAAGGAGCCAGGTGGGCACTCGACCTCACTGTTGGTGAACTCGAGGATCCTCCCCTGACCCAAAGTCGTGTAGGTCATGAGATTCCGAATCGGGCACTCAAACGAGCCTGGCCCGGCGATCACCCAGAAGTCACCGTTCCGGGTGTCGTACACTAACCGGTCGTACCGGTTGAGCGCCACCTTCTTCTCTTCGTTGTTAACATCCACTACTACGAGCTGGTAGTAGTATTTGCTGTCGGCGGGATTGCCGTCAACATCCGTTTTCGGAACTTCTTTGCGCCGCTTGTAGAGCTTCGCCTGAAGTCCGAGTGTGAGAGAAAGCGAGCACTCCCGTTCCGCCCCGAGGGTATCTCGAAGCTCTCGGTAAGTCACGTGTTTTTGCATCTGACTCTCCTTCTGCCCTTTAGGCCGGCGTGGCCGATTGGTAAGCGTCCAGTCTGCTCATGCTTTGATTCCGCTCTTAGGCGAAACTGACTGGTTAAGTCCTTGCGGCCAATATCAAAAAATAGCCGGTCGCAAGGATAGATAAGTAACGATCTTAGTACTTCCAATATTTTCAAAGAACGATCATTAGAGCCCCTAGCTCTGAAGCCACCATTATACACCATTAAACCAATCTTTGTCAAGGATTAGGGCGAAAGCTCAATTTGTATTAAGATTTACCCCACGCTCTTTTAAACCTAAAAACGGAGGGATAATTGCCCCACAATCTCAAGTTCCTAAACGGTGGCACTTCAGCTTTTTGCTCAACTTGCGGTTTCTTGGGGGTTTCGGATGAGGAAAGAGATTTACTTTTTTTCGAGAGGCTACACCTAATCTATCCGCATCGCTTTTTTCTTCTCCACATTCACAATCTCGAAATCTCTGATGACAAGCTTCGAGCCTGCTGTTGTTGTGGCTTTCGAGCTGAGGTCTCAAAGCCACAAACGCAAAAATACTTCGAAGAGCTTCATTCGAGAAACAAGCCCCACGAGCTCAAAGGCAAGTTGAGGGCTCAAGGTCTTATTCCATAAAAAAGCCCTATCTTGAAAAGACAAGATAGGGCTTTTATTTTTTAATCACCCAGGATTTGGCCACCCCAGGACTTCAGCTTTTCTAATACTTCCCGGATAGAGCTTGGGGGAGTCGAGGCCCCGGCGGTAACGAACACTTTAACGGCTCCCGTAAAAAAAGTTTTGTCGAGCTCATCGGCACCCAAGACAAAGAGAGTCAGTTTATGAAGCTCCCACTCGGAAATCTCGGCCAAATGTTTCGAGTTGGCGCTCGTCTTGCTGCCGATCACCACCACCCGATTGCATTCCGTGCAAGCTTCCCTAAGCTCCGCCTGCTTCAAAGAAATATCATCACAGATTGTGGATGACGACTCGGGGTTCACAATGGATGGATAAGATCGATATTCGGTGTTCGGATGCCTCTCTTTAATATTCTCAAGGATTCGGCGAAGTTCCTGTTCGTTAAAGGTGGTTTGTGAAACCACTCCAATTTGCTCAAATTTACCGTACGGGATACAGCAAACATCCCGCATGCTTTGAATGAGGAATGCCTTCCCTTCTAACACCCCCAAGATTCCCAACACCTCCTGATGGTCAGGGGGTGCTCCGACAGCGATCATCTTGCGTCCTTCAGCCCTAAGATCAATTGAAGCTTGGTGGACATTCTTCACTATCGGACAAGTCATATCCACCACTTCGTGAGCGATTGACTCCAATTCCCGACGGACAGCTGGATCCAGTCCATGCGCGGTGATTAAGATCGCCTCACCGGTAGCCTTCAAGCGAACCTCCTCGAGGCTGGATAGGACAGTAAGCCCCATATTGAACAAGTCACTGACAACCGTTTCATTGTGAACCAGGTGGCCAAAGACAAAAATCGGATGGCCTGCCTTTCTACGCTTACCAATCGCGCCATCGATCGCTCTTTTTACCCCCCAACAGAAGCCAGCTCGACTACCCACAATGATTTGGAATCCCACAACCCCTCCTAAGTTTTAGTGTTCTCTTAGTAATGTATCTATAACCGGCCAGTTGGTCAAATCCCCCGAGCTTTGATAAAATCACATTAAGCGTTTATGAGAAAAATTATTTTCGCAAACTGTCCCGCAACTGTCCGCGAGTGTAGCGAGCGGTTACAGTTGGCGCGATCCCGCAAATTTCCGAAACCAGCTAGTATTCTGTTTATCTCGCGGACAAACGGGATCCACGCCAATCTACCCTTGAGCTCAGCTCTTCGGAGATTGGGCGGGAGAAGATGAAGCCTAAAAACATGAAAAAGATACTTATAGCCAATTGGAAAATGAACCCAGTTTCGAGAGCCGAAGCTATTCGGCTTGCAAAACTCTCAGACGAAAAAAGCGTTGTCATCTGCCCCCCTTTTCCGTTTCTAATCCCAGTCAAAGGCCAATTACGAAAAGCTGAACTTGGCGCCCAGGACATTTTTTGGGGAGGCTTGCCTACGGGTGGGGGAGCCTATACGGGCGAGGTCTCCGGCGCAATGCTCAAAAAGATTGGCGCCAGTTTCGTAATTATCGGGCACTCCGAGCGTCGTAGGGTTTTAGGGGAAACCGACGAAACGATAAATAAGAAAATCAAAGCTGCTCTCGCCGCGAGTCTAAGGGTGGTTTTGTGTATCGGTGAGCCGGCTGAAGTTCGAAAAAAAGGTGAAGCGGCAGCCAAAGCTTTCGTAAAATCTCAGCTCACGACCGATCTTAAAAATATCTTCAACCTAAAACCTAAAACCTTTAACCCCATTATCGCCTACGAACCCGTCTGGGCCATCAGCACTAGTCGCAATCCCAAACTTAAAGAAACCCCCGAGATGATCGTTGCTATGGTTCAATTCATTAAGGGTTTACTTGATTCAAGATTCAAGATCCGCGATCCGCGAATTATATACGGCGGTTCGGTAACAGCTGAAAACATTGGACGTATCATTCACCATAAGGAAATAGAAGGTGCTTTGGTCGGTGGCGCCAGTCTCAAGTCAGAAGAGTTTAAGAAAATAATCAAAGTCGTCAAGAAATTTTCTTAAACCAGAGTTTTCCGCCACGGGCGGATCCGTCTCCGGCGGGAAAAAAATAATTCAAATAGCGAAAAAAATGGATAGCACAAAATCAAAGTTCTACTTCTGGGTCCTTCTAGATGTTCTAGTCGCCGCCCTGATTATCAATGTCGTCTTTTTTGTGATGCCGGCAGTAAATCGTTTCGGTGAGTCCCTCTATCCAGTTCGAAACTTGAACGTTTCAGCTGAAGGAAAAACCACCGTCAAGCCCGATATCGCCCAATTTTCCTTCTCAGTCATCACTGAAGGCGCTGATCTTGAAAAAATTACGAGCGACAACAACAAAAGAATCTCTGAAGTTATTAAGTACATAAAAGGCGAAGGTATTAGCGAGGACGATATCAAGACCACGCAGTACAATCTCCAACCTAAATATCAGTACATCGAATCGCAAAAGAAGTCATATATCTCGGGCTACGAGCTGACCCAGAGCGTTTTTGTTAAAGTCCGGGAGCTTGATAAAAATCTCGGTAAAATCTCCACCATCCTCGGGAGCTTACCTGAAATGGGCATCAATCAGATTAGCGGTGTTGGTTTCACCGTTGACGATCCCGAAGAATTCATGGCCAAAGCC